>Ga0126372_10000166_pt1 | contig 19659 bp, 15 predicted proteins | sample PanSoiMetaPlot_6_FD_92762 | JGI IMG/M metagenome (GOLD analysis project Ga0126372, IMG submission 92762) | Tropical forest soil microbial communities from Panama - MetaG Plot_6 | ecosystem: Environmental > Terrestrial > Soil > Tropical forest > Bulk soil | place: Panama | collected 2016-02-17
CCGCTCGCCGATCCCAAATCCCTGAAACAATTTGGAGTGCCCGGCGAGGCCACGCGTGCTGCAGCGCCGGCCGACAATCTACAGACTCCCGAGAAGATCGCTCTCGGCGAGAAGCTTTTCTTCGACGGACGTTTGTCGGTTGATGGAACGGTTGCCTGCAGCACGTGCCACGATCCAGCGCACGCTTTTACTGATGGAAGAGCCGTTTCCATCGGTGTCAAAGGGCGCGTCGGACAGCGCAATGCTCCGACGATCCTGAACGCCCTGTACAACAAGACGCAGTTCTGGGACGGTCGCGCCAAAACTCTCGAGGAGCAAGCAGGTTTCCCCATCATAAATCCGAGCGAAATGGGCCAGCCCAGCCTAAATGCCGCGGTAGCACAAATTGCGGCCGTGCCGGAATACGGCCAGGCGTTTCGTTCTGTCTTCGGGCGTCCGATCAACGAAACCGACCTGGTGCGCGCCATTGCTTCCTACGAACGCAGCCAGTTTTTGTTCGATTCCCTTTTCGATCACTTCATCGGTGGGGACAAGAACGCCATCAGCGACTCCGCCAAGCGAGGCTGGGAGCTCTTCAACACCAAAGCCCGTTGTAATAAATGCCATGCCCTGACAGAAAAAAAGCGAGATCCGACCTACTTCACGGACAATGATTTTCACAACATCGGTATCGGTATTATCCGACACAACGTCGTGGCACTGGCGTGCAAGGCGGAACAAGAGATCGACTCGGGCAAGTTGATCGATGTCGACCGCGCTGCCATTCAGGATGACATGTCGGTGCTGGGACGCTTTCTGATCACCAAGAAAGAGGCCGACATCACGTCTTTCAAGACGCCGGACCTGCGCAACGTTCTCATTACCGCGCCGTACTTTCACGACGGCTCGCAAGCCACGCTGTGGGATGTCATGGATCACTACAACAAGGGTGACGGCATAAAAAACCCGTGGCTCGACGAAGATATACAGCCGCTTGCTTTGAGCGAATCAGAGATCGATGACCTCGTTGCCTTCCTGGCTACGCTGACGAGCTCGCAGTATCAACAGCAAGGTGTCGACGAGCTCGCGCGACAGCGGGGATTGTCCCGCACCACTCGACCGCAACGTGACACGGCTCATGCTTTTGGGCCAAAGCCGATTCAGCCCAAGCCGTCACGCGATTGTGTCAATCTGCAATCAGAACCAAAACCACAGTGAGTCTCAAAGCTGTACCCTTCCATCTGCGCTACGCCGTCATCCCCTAAACCGTGAAAATAACGCGAGAAGAAATGGTTATCCGCGAAGAGTGTGGGGGCTGCGCTCGTTCAGGCTACTTCTTGCGCGACTGCCTCTCGTTTTGCTGGCAGAAGCGCTAACAGGACGCCTCCGATCACAAGGAATACGATCACATCAGTAAAGTTCCTGTGGACTGTGTGAATCCAGGCTTCTACGGTTTGAATAGCCATCACCACGCCATGGGAGATGTTCCACCAAGCTGCCAGAGCAATCATGGAGCGATGCTCAGATGGTCTCCTGGCAGCCACGAGTAGAAAGACCCCGGCCGGAATAAAGAAGCTCAGAAACATCGGCTCGACCTCGTTCTTCCGCTCCAAAAGCCAGCTGGAATGCCGCAGATCCATATATAGAAAATAAATTAGGGCCAGATTCAACAGCCCCACGATCACTAGGACGATCTGTGTTAGGCGTTCTCTTTTCACATTGACCTCATTTGAGCGAATTTTGTTTCGAGCCCAGCAGCCACCCACGCAGAGGATCCACAAAGTAGCACACAGGAAAAGAAGAACAGAGTCTGCAAAGACGCTGCTGATCCATCGCGTGGAGATACTTAAACCGCACAGTCAACTTTCGTGAACACGCGATAACGCTCATCGGCCCGCTCTACGTGAGCTCGGTTTTGCGGTCTCCAAGGTTTGCAACTTCCCCACAAGATCCGGTACAAGTCTGCGAGTGGAAAACCCGACTGAGCCCAGGAGCGCATGTCTGAATTTGGCTCAAGTGCCAAAGGGAGCCCAAACGAGCCTCCATGCGTTATGGTATGAATTCCGGACGCGGGGTACGCTTTTTCAAGTCTGGCTTCGGGTTGGCGGATGCTCGAGAGTCGAAGTGACGCAGACTTGCGTTGATCCTCAATTCCCATGATTTCGCCCCTTGTTGTTGAGCGACCGCCAAGGCCTTCTCGAAAGAAGATCGAGACTCGTTGAGTTCCGAAGAAGTCTCGCGGGTTTTGCTGTGGATGAGAGCGGGATCGATATTCTTCATCGTTAACTCACCCTTCGTTCGATAGAGCTCAGCGAGTGAAAACATTTCTCCGGACCGCTCCGCGTCAGTCAGAGCCTTTGTGATTATGGTGAGGGCCTCTTCAAGGCGTCCGGTTTTGCCGATTTGTTGCCCCAGCAAAGCAAGAAAATACGGCAACCAGAGTTTTGCCCCCGTGGCCTCGTATCCTGCAACCCCCTGCTGCATTCTCGCGATGCCCCGCTGTGTGTCTCCGAGTTCCGCTTCTGCCCAACCCAGGTTGATATTTCCTAGCGCCGACCACAATCTCAATCCATACTCGTCCGCCAGTTCGATCAGTTCCGCGGCGCGTCTGTGAGCGAGTTGCGCTTCACCTCTCAGTTGATGAAGCTGCGAGGCTGAATGCCGTGCTATTACCAGCGATTGCGGATGGCTGAGGTCTTCCGCTAAGGCAAGGCCAAATGCCATTCTCTCCGCTGCCTGATCAGGTAAGCCTAGCGCCCAGAGTGCCCTGGAGGCGAAACAGGCGCACACGACCTCGCAGTCACGATTCATAAAAACCCTATGCTGGTGATCGCGATGGTCCGGGTAAAGTGCAGTAGCCTGGTCGAGGTGCTTGAGACCCTCGGCGCATCGACCAATATCGACCAGTGCCCCGCCGACCTCGCGATGTGCCTCCATGATCAGCGCTCCATCATTAAGTCCCTGAGCCAGCTCTAGGAGTTGCAGTGCGATCTCCAAAGCGGGTTGCACTTCAGCGTTCCAGACGTAATACAGGCACAGTGATCGGAGCATGTGGAACAATTCCGGCGAAGCGCCCTGCAGCCAGAAAAGTTCGCGCCCCCTCGCGTAGACTGACTCGACTTCCTCTGAGGCAAAACCCCGCTCCGTCATCAGCGAGACACCCAAGATCATGCGCAGTTTGACTTCCTGCTGTGCGCGCTCGGGCGTTGCGGGCAGGAACTTCAGCACTTCCAAACCGCGGTGGGCGAGATTGGCGGCTTCGTGATGGGCATACCGGCCGATGGCGTTTTCAGCCGCGAGAAGAAGATATTGCACCGCTCGTTGCCAATCCCGGCTCTGCTCGAAATGCATTGCGAGTTCGGCGGCAATTTCGTTGACCCGGTCGCCATAAATCGCAACACCTCGCTCGCCGATGCGGTGATGAATCTGTGAGCGCCGCATTTGAGGCACCAGGTTGTAGGGCACCTCAAGGTAGACAACATGGTTGAATCTGTGACGAGGGGTTATTGTTCCGTCGGGTAACTCGACCAGCCAGGCGGGCGACAGGAATTGGTGGCGGCGAGCCAGTTCCTCGCAATGTTTCTCAACCCATTCGGTTGGCATGTCAAGTCCAGCCGCAATCGCGACTGACGAGCATTCCATTCCAACAACGCTTGCGCCTTCGAGCACAGTTCGTTCCTCGGGACTGAGCCGCTCAATTTGTTTCTCGATGAGCTGCTTGATATTTTCAGGAACCCCAAACTCGAGTGCGCTCGGATGGGCGGGCAGTTTCCAGATTCCTTCGTCCTGGACGATCAGCTTGGTATCTACGAGGTACTCCGCCACGTTCACCATAAAGAGTGGATTGCCCTCAGTGCGGCGGTGAATGATCCGGGCCAGGCGGCCATAAAACTGATGCCTCGCGAATCGATTGGATAGGTACTCCCGCACGTCTTTTTCAGAGAGATATTCGAGTGGAAGCTCGTTGCACAGAGCATGAGCCTGCAGCTCTCGCTTCACGCTCTTGAGCGGGTGGTCGCTGAGAACGACCTCGACGGGCCTGTAGGTGCCGACAATCATCAGTCTCGCCGGATCACGGCGGCGCGCAAGATACGAAATCAGATCGATCGTCGAATAATCACTCCAATGCAGATCTTCTAACACCAAGATCAGGCTATTTTGAGCCGTAAAGGCTTCGAGTGCTTCTGCTATCTCGCGCAACATCCTTTCGCGCGTTGTGCCCGCGATCTGTTTCTGCAGAGACTCTCGTTCAGCGGCGGGAATCAAAGAGGGCGTTTGTGCCAGCCAGGCGGGGGCGTGCCGGCGTAAACAGTCGACCAATTCACCTTGAAGCTCTGTGCGGCCCAAACGGGAAAATGCATCCAGAAGGGGCATGTAGGGCTCGCTTGCTCCGTAATGCTCGAGGCACTGTCCGCGGGCCGTTTTGACTGCGGCGCTTTCCTCCGCCTGTTCCAGTAATGCCTGCACGAGGGTTGTCTTTCCGATTCCCGCCTCGCCGGTAACAAACACGATCTGCCGTTCGCCGACTACCGCCCGGTTCAGCCAGCCTCGCAATCGTGTAAGCTCTGTCTCCCGGCCAAGCATTCTCGTTAAACCTTTCCAGGGAATAGGAGCCGGGACGGCTGGCGTCCCCCTTGCGGCGTCGTACAGCGTTTTCACCATTGCAGCTGCAGATGGTTTTGCGATGAAGCGGTAGCCTCGGCGATGGGCCGTTTCGATGTACGTCGGCGTTGCGGGATCGTCCTGCAAAGCCTCGCGAAGTTGCCGAATGCAGTCTTTCAAAACTGCATCGCTCACGAATGTCCGAGGCCAGACTGCGTCCAAGACCTGCTGCTTGGTAACTAATTGACCGGGCCGGGCTACTAGGAGCTGAAGTACGGCAAACGCCTTGGGCCGCAGCGGAATCGCGCGGTCTCCCTGCCATAGACACTCGTTGGTCGTGTCAAGACGAAATCTCCCGAATGTGATGTCGTTTGGCGTGTGCATCGCAAGGGGGGGAGTCCAATGCCCGTGGCTATTCTCGACCCGTGAGCAGCGGATTGCAAATACAGGCTGATTTGCAAAATTCACGGCAACATTAATTTCGCGTAAATTACGAAAACATCACCCTAACATTACTGCGACTTTATGACTCCCCTCCAAACGAACGCTATTCTCAGCGCGTGTTAAGAAAAGCGCGCGATCGCGACGCTTACCCCAACACAAGTCCAAACTGGAGATAATCCGATGAAAAGGATCAGGCTTTTACTATTAGCCGCTTTCGCGCTGGGCCTGGCATGCATTCCCGCGGCGGCTCAGAACACAACCTTTAACATGATTCGTTCCGCTACCGCACTAGGTGCAGGCTGCATTCCGAATGCAGTTGGACGCGTAACCATCAATTCTTTAGGCAACGTCGAAGTGATGCACCTGGAAGCCACCGGCCTGCCGCCCAAGACGGAGTTCGATGCCTTCGTAATCCAGTTGCCCAATGCTCCTTTCGGTCTCTCCTGGTACCAGGGTGACCTTACGACAGATGAAAACGGCAAAGGAGTGGCTGATTTCATCGGCCGTTTCAGCATTGAGACCTTCATCGTGGCGCCGGGGAGCGGTCCTGCACCAGTCGTGCACACTCAGCCAATCGCGGACGCGAGCTCGAACCCTGCCACTGCACCAGTGCACACCTACCATGTCGGGCTGTGGTTTGGTTCGTCGACAGCAGCTGCCGCCGCGGGGTGTCCATCTAACGTGACGCCGTTCAACGGTGACCACACTGCCGGCGTTCAGGCCCTGAGCACACGCAACTTCCCCGACCAGTCCGGCCCTCTGCGCCGCATCAAGCCGTAAGCGCCACAGTACGACCGGAGCAGTCTTCCCGCCCCGATTTTCGATTCGGGGCATTTTCTTTTTTTGACGGTCCTGAGTTGGGCGCCTGCAGAGCGCAACAGAAACATTACTGCAACATAACCTCTTCTTTATGACTCGATCGGCAAGCGTCGCTATGCTCAGCGTGCGATGAACGAATTGAAACATGTAAACGCCTTCGTCGTTCAGTTCAGGCTGAGCGACGACGTTACGAATGCCAAGCTGGCCGGGCGAGTGGAGCATGTGTGCTCCGGCCGAGCAGCAAATTTCGAGTCTGTCTGCGAGTTGCCCGATCTCCTGCGGCGAATGCTGAAAGAAGTTCGGCAAACCGCAACGAGTGGCGTGAGAGAACCAAACGACTCGGGAGAACGATCTTGAAGATCAAGAGTAAAAGGAGGAACAAATGAAGAAACGGCGGCTGTATTCACAATTTGGACTGCTGGCATTGGCAAATCGCAAGCCAAAACAGTGTCCGTCAGCGCTTACTGGGGATGAGGGTGCGAGTCCCCGGGCAGAGCGCGAGCCAGAACTCCCACGAGGATACCGTCATATCCGCGATGCGATTATCGTGCTCATGGCGGCCGAGAGTGGCTGGGAATGGAGTGCCAATGACGTCGATTGTAGTTGTGATCGATTATTGCGCCTTATCCATCAAGCACCTGGCGCTGACCGGCACGAAGAGGCTCCAGACTAATACTTCCGGAAAATGGCGTGGCAGCCAAATATCTACTCGTACCTGAAGAAAACACGCGCGGAGAAGAAACTTCATTCGACGCCCCGGGCCTTCGAGAATGCCATAAAATCGTGGAATTTGATGTGGTTCAGCTTACATCACTCGACGGAACAAGTCTTATACTCTCCAAGCACTAAAGCACATCGATTCCAGACTTTATTCGCAATGACGCAACGAGATAAATGGGACGTGGCCGCGACGGCACGCGTGAGCGACCGATGGGCGGAACATTCTGCCCGCTGGAACACAGCCATGACCGATGCGCTGCTCTTCGGTGCTGCCATCACACCCGATTCCGCCGTACTGGACTTGGCGGCTGGATCGGGCGACCCGGCTCTGACCATTGCCAAGCACCTGACTCGCGGAAGTGTGATCGCGCTGGATAGCTCCCGTGCTGGTCTGTTGCTCGGCAGCAGACTCGCTCGACCGCTTGGCTTCGGACAAAGGGTTGTCTTCGTTCAGGCGGACGCACATTCAATCCCGCTTGCGGCGGATTGTGTCGATCGCGTTACGTGTCGCTGCGGAATCATGTTCTTCAAAGACGCCGAGATGGTGATGTCGGAGGTACTGCGTGTCCTCAAGCCGCGTGGACGCGCAGCCTTCTTGGTCTGGGGAACTTTCGAGCAGCCATTCTTCGAGGCTACAGTCGGCACCCTCCTTCGGCTTGTTCACGGTGCTCAGATGCCGCCTCAAGCTCGTGAAATGTTTCGATTCGCTGTGCCTGATTCATTGGCTTCTGTGCTGAAGGCTGCTGGTTTTCGCGATGTTCATGAAGAAGCGCTGACAGTGATGAGAATCTGGGCGGGTACTGCCGAAGAACTCTGGGCGTATCAACAGGAGATCAGCACACTTTGTCATCCGCTGTTCGACAGCATTCCGCCAGAGTCCCGGTCGAATGTGGATGCGCGGGTAGTCGCTGCATTATCCCGGTTCCAAAGCGGTGGCGTCCTAAGCGTGCCCGTAGACGTGACTGTCGTCGCTGGTCAGCGACCATAAGAAGGAAAAACCCTAAAGGGGTGTCATGAGAGACTTTTGCTGTTTTTGATTTCACTGATGAGTGCAGCAATGTTCGCACAAGAATATCCCACGAAACCCGTGCGCATCATCGAGCCGTTCGGCGCGGATGGTGGGGTTGACGTGATAGCTCGCGCCGTCAGTCGAAAGCTCTCGGAGATGTGGAACCAGCCCGTGGCCATCGAAAACGATCCGGGCGCTGGAAGCACGGAGGCTCCTAACCTTAGCGAAGTCGTCATCCGATGGCTATACATTGCTCGTAAACACCAACGCTTACTCATACAGTGCCGTATTCTTGAAGAACCTGCCGTATGATCCATTGAATGATTTCACCCCCGGTTGGTCCGCTCACGAGCCAACCCTACGTGCTGGTCTCAGGCAAGTCGTCTGACATCGGCACGCTCGCCGAACCAGCGCGCGCGACTCGTTTGGGCGCATTCCTGTTCTTTAACCATCTACTCCATGCCGTTTATCCGAGAATAATCTCCAAAGGACTGCAGGTATCCACTTCGCCATTCATGAAACGGTAACTCCGGTTTGCACCTGTCCTACAACTAGGACATTCCGCTGATTGACAAATTTCTACCACCAGCTAAGCTGCGTTTTGTCCGGTTTTGCTTGCTCCTTGAGCCCTACAGCCCTCCCCCCTGTGGGGCCTGTGTCGGTTTTTACCTCCCGAATGCCTTCACGCATCTCGGGCACTTGAGCAACGCCTTCGACCTTCCAAACGACCCGATACTTCTCTTGGGATGTTTCAAGGACGTAGTTTGGCTGTGGTACGAGTCCCGAATTCTCCATGACTTCGAGCGCGGTGGGTCCGTTTGCGGCCGATGTCGAGGTAGAGATGGCGAATGGTTTCGATGTCGTCCTTCGTGCGTTCTTGAGCTTCGACCTTCAGGCAATTCCTACCGACATACACATCGGAGCCTAGATTCTTGTGGCGGAGCCAGTCCTGAAAGTCCTGGGTGGAGGCATTCTTTGCAGTTGCTATCCGTTGTCGTCTCTCGCTGCTTGTGCGGCTTCGCACCAGAATCGCAATGCGACCCGATCCCTCGAAGTTCTGGAGGATGTAGTCGGATGCCGTTAAGGTCTCTGGCTTCTGGCTCCAGATGGACGCTCATAACGGCTCGACCACTCGATAAGACAGGTCTGAGGTCGAACTCGTCGCGGTCAGGATCGTAGCCGTTAACCTCGACAACCTCAGAAACGAGTGCGCAATATTTGTCTTCATGGCGTGATATGGGAGACCAGTCTCTTTGCCGATATTCCAGAAGCGATTGCGAACACGCAAGAGCTTTCCTCCCGAGTTGAAAGTCAGGTACTTGGCCGCATTCACTGCGGCTCTGCTCAACAATTAGCCGATGGTTTCTTATCATCCCGCAACTCTCGTGAAAGATGCCCAGCGGCATGGGTTGCGAGGCAAACCAATAGATTTCACCTGCTACGATTGGAATTGCTCTCTGGAGAATGACGGGAACACTACTCCATCCCTGACCGGTCTTACCTGAAGATTTGTTCAGCAAATCTTCAGTCGTCACTCATCCCTCTGACCGATACTATTTCGGAGGTGAGCCTTGCGAGTTCTCGTCGTTGAAGATGAAACAAAAGTTGCCCGCGCCTTGCAAGAGGGCTTGGAGCGCGAGGATTACGAGGTTGTCGTTGCACGCACGGGAGAAGAGGGCTTCTTTTTAGTCAGCGCGGAGGAATTCGACCTCGTGATATTGGACCTCATGCTTCCGGGCCGAGGCGGTCTCCAAGTCCTGTCAACACTGCGCAAGCGAGGGCTGGTCACCCCCGTCCTTATACTCACGGCTCGCGACGCAATCGAAGACCGCGTGCAAGGCTTGGATGGTGGAGCAGACGACTACCTCGTAAAGCCTTTTGCATTCCCGGAGTTGTCCGCTCGGATTCGAGCCCTGTTAAGACGAGGACGGAATGATCAGCTTGTCCGGCTCAAACTAGCCGATTTGGAAATGGACCTCGTGGCGCGAAAGGTTAAGCGAGGCAACAAGGACGTTGAACTCACTGTCCGAGAGTTCGAACTGCTCGAATATTTTCTAAAGCACAAGGAACAGGTTGTTTCGCGCGAGATGTTGGCGCGCGAGGTATGGAAAGAGCCGTCGCGGGCCACACCTCTCGACAACGTCATTGACGTTCACATGGCACGGTTGCGACGCAAGCTAGATGAACCGTACGACCGTAAGTTGATTCATACGATCCGAGGCGTGGGATACGTGCTCCGGGAGGAGTCATGAAGCGTCTGTGGCCCCGGCATGTGCGGTCCCGCATGGCTCTCTGGTATGTGCTGGTGTTAGGTTTTCTTCTCTTGGCTTATGCCGCCGGCACGTCAGCGTACTTGTTTCACAGCCTGCGCGAACAGCTTGACGACAATTTGCTGGAAGACGCCGAGACGGTCGAAGGACTACTCAGAGTCACGCCTGATGACACGGTTGCGCTAGCGTCAGGTCATCCCGAGGGAGACGAACCAAACGCTGAACGCTTCGTCGAAGTCTGGTCACCGGAATCGACCCTTCTGTATCGGAGTCCAGCTCTCCGAGGACAAGGGCTGGGTAGACCGCCTCTGCCCGGACAAGCCGAAGCAGCTCCTTCTTCGCTGCGACTAGCCGATGGGATGCGAGTCCGTCTTGCAGTCACCACACCTGTGGTCCGGAATCGCCGTGTCCTCCTGCGCATAGCTCATAGCGAAGAACCGCTTTGGCAGGAGATGCAAGAATTTGTCTCCGTCCTGCTCCTGGCACTTCCAGCGGGTCTGATATTGGCGGGCCTCGGCGGGTTTGCACTTGCACGAAAGGCTCTCGCTCCTGTCGATGTTATGGCCCACAAAGCAGAGAGAATTTCAGCCGAGCGTTTGAACGAACGCCTCCCAGTCGAGAATCCCGACGACGAATTGGGCCAGCTAGCTCAAGCCTTTAATGCCACGCTTGCACGATTGGAATGCGCTTTCGAGCAACTGCGGCGTTTCACGGCGGACGCCTCCCACGAATTGCGCACACCGCTTACCGCTATTCGAAGCGTTGGTGAAGTAGCGCTCCAAACTCCAAAGTCGGCAACCGAGTACCGAGATGTAATCGGGAGCATGTTGGAGGAGACCGACCGTCTTACGCGTCTTGTGGATAGTCTGCTTACTTTGTCTCGCGCCGACGCGGGGCATGCGCATGTGGACCGAGCGGAGATTTCGCTGCTCGGTCTTGCGCAGGAGGCAAGCTCGCTGGTCGAGGTTTTGGCGGAAGAAAAACGACAACGGATTTCGGTACAAGGTGACTCGACACTTGTGCTTTCAGGAGACCGCCTGATCCTTCGACAAGCTCTGATTAACCTAATCGACAACGCAATTAAGTACTCTCCGACTGGCGCGGAGATTGGCGTTCGAGTTCGCGTAGGAAAAGACAGCCAAGTGATTATCGAAGTCATTGATAAGGGTCTAGGTGTGTCCCAGGAACATCAATCCCGAATATTTGATCGCTTTTACCGAGTGGACAAGGCGCGCTCCCGCGAATGGGGTGGCGCTGGTCTGGGTCTGGCGATTGCGCGATGGGCTGTCGAGGTCCACGGCGGCCAGATCTCCGTCGAGAGCGCTGAGGGCGAGGGAAGCACTTTCAGGGTCACTCTCCCTCTGGCTGTTGGTCGTCAACAAACTTCGATGAGTTAGAGCAAGGTCCAGTAACAGGTTAGTTATGAATTCAGCCTGCACGAGGAGACTCCGATGACCGCAGTGAGGAAAAGCAAACGGCTTGGATTTCTTCTATGGGCGGTCACGATTGCACCAGTCGTGCAGATCGCAAATGCCCAGGAAACTCCAAGTGTTTACCAACAGGTGTTGCAGACTGTAGGCAAAACGGGTGACTACAAATCGAATGTTCTGAAGGTGAACATTCCACGAAATGACCTGCACATGAGCATTGCAGGTTATTCGGTGCCCACCCCTTTTGGTTTTGGTGGTTGGTTCGCGATGACGAAGGGCGATGGCGGAGAAGAAGTGCTGATGGGCGATTTGGTCATGACTCAGGAGGAAGTGAACCCTGTGATGTCAGCCCTGCTTGATCACGGGCTAGAAGTCACGGCCTTACACAATCATTTCTTCTGGGACGATCCCCGCGTCTTCTTTATGCACATCCACGGACACGGCAGAGCTACCGATCTAGCAGACCAGATCAAACCCGCAGTCGATCTCATTGGACATGCCGCAACCCCTGCGACCGCGCCGAAAAGCACATCCACGACCCCGGCAGCGGGCACCCTCGATACAGCGAGGATTGCGAAGATTGTGGGACACGAAGGTGAGCAGAATGGACCGGTGTACAAGATCACGATCGGACGTGACGACCTTTCCGTGAAGGAGATGGGAGCAACGATAAACGCGCGGATGGGTCTCAATACCTGGGCAGCCTTTGCTGGAACCAACGATGACGCCGCAGTGGCCGGCGATATCGCCATGCTCGAAAGCGAAGTCACGCCAACTCTCAAGGCTCTGCGCTCCCACGGGCTTGATGTGGTCGCGATTCACCACCACATGATCAACTCAAAACCGATGGTCATCTTTCTCCACTATTGGGGTCGAGGACCGGCTGAGAAGTTGGCAACTGCCTTCAAGGCGGCATTAGAAGGATTAGGAAAGCCGAGCAAACAATGAAAACAAAAGGGCTTCGCTCGAATCAGGTTGTTGCTGTGGCGGTCGCGCTGTGTATGGGCGGCATAAGCATTTCCGTCGTATCATCTCAGACTCACGATCAACCTCCTCTAAGGCAGGTAGCCGATATCCCTTTACCGGGGAAGGCGGTTCGCTTCGATTACCAGACCTTGGACGCGTCGCATAACCGGCTGTACATAGCGCACATGAACGCCGACCAACTCGTTGTCTTCGATACGAAAAAGCGGGAGGTAGTTGCGAACCTCGACGGCTTTCCCAGCGTCCACGGAGTCTGGGCTGTTCCTGAACTAAGGAGGGTGTATGCATCGGCGACTGGCGAACACAAAGTAGCGGTGGTTGACATGGAGAGCCTCAAAACCGTCGCTAAGACAGGACCTGTCCACTATCCAGACGGTATTGCCTATGCGCCGGGGCCGAAGCGAGTGTTCGTCTCTGACGAACACGGGGACGCGGACGCTGTTATAGATGCAACGACCAACGCGCTTCTCACTGCGATCCCTCTGGGTGGAGGCGCTGGGAACACTGTTTACGACTCAGGGTCGGGCAACATTCTCGTTGCGGTCCACGAGAAGAATGAACTCGTGGCGATCGATCCGGCAACGGCGAAGATCGTCGGACGCTATCTCGTACCGGGAATAGAGAGCCCGCATGGTGTAGCCCTCGACGTGAATGCGCGACTAGCGTTTGTTGCCGGCGAAGAAAACAACAAGCTTGCGGTGGTCGACCTGACAAACATGCAAGTCTTAGCCACCTATCCAGTTGGAAAAGACCCAGATGTCTTGGCATTCGATCCTGGTCTGAAGCAGCTGTATGTGTCGGCAGAATCCGGCAACGTGACCGTGTTTCGAGAGAGCGGCAAAACGCTCGTCAACGCAGGCAGCCTCTTCATGCCGCACGCCCACACCGTCAGCGTGGATCCGGGGACGCACCTCGTGTATTTTCCCTTGCAGAATGTGGATGGACATCCTGTGTTGCGAATCATGGAGCCGAGCCCGACGAATTAGTGGCTGCGCGATCAGACGAAATTGCTGCTGGAGTTCTACGACACGGAACGGCTGGATGACCTTACGTGATCTCAGAATCTGCGTGTTTACGCTAGTGGTTTGCTTTGCTCCTTCGTCGCGCGTTTTCGGTCAATCGAGCGCAAATCGGCCAATGCAGGAGCGACAGGCTAGAGTTCAACAACGGCTTCGCTCGGTGCAGGCGCGCCGCGTCGACCATGCTCCACGGTTGGATGGCACTCTTGACGATCCCCTCTGGGCGCAGGCCAGCCCCATCGACAACTTCTTGCAGCGTGAACCTTTCGAGGGCCAAGCCCCTACCGAGCAGACTGAAGTCCGAATCTTGTATACCAAGCACGAAGTCTACTTTGGCGTCGCCTGCTCGGACTCCGACCCAAAAGGAATCGTAGCCACCGAACTCCGGCGGGACGTCAGTCAAGAGCTCGACGACTATTTTGAAATCATTATTGATTCCGCGCACGACCGACGCAATGCCTACGTATTCCAGATCAATCCCTTGGGCACGCAGCGCGATGCTCTAATTACGGAAGAACAACGCACCGATTCGGGCACTGGCGATGGTGACCCCGGATGGGATGGTGTGTGGACCTCCGAGGCTCGCATCACCAAACTTGGCTGGACTGCGACAATCGCCATTCCGTTTTACACCCTAAACTTCATGCATTCGAACGACGTGATCTGGGGAATCAACTTCAAACGCTTCATTCGCCGAAAGAACGAAGAAGACCTGTGGTCGGCTTGGCGTCGCGTTGACGGCGCTCCGCGCATCAGTCAAGCGGGCGACCTGCGTGGCATCTCGGACATCGGCAGCGGTCGCCTCTTCATCGTGAAACCTTATGGGCTGACCGGCTTCAGCCATTTCCCACCGAGCGCGGCTGGCACCGGATTTACCCCAGGCACGAGCGCCCTTCATACCGGCGGAGTCGATGTCAAATTGGGCCTGCGTTCGAATCTGGTGGCCAATTTGACTGTCAACACCGATTTCGCCGATGCCGATGTCGATACGCAGAAGTTTAATCTCACCCCATACAAACTGTTCTTTCCCGAAAAGCGGCAATTCTTTTTGGAAAATGCCGGCGTCTTCAACTTCCCCATCGGTGGTGATTCGGATTCGCTGTTTTTCAGCCGCCAGATCGGGATCGACCCCATTACCGGCCAGGAAGTTCCCATCAATGCCGGAGCCAAGGTGACAGGCGCACTCGGTAAGTTCGAAGTAGGGGTGATGGATGTGGATACTCGCCAGTCTGGCCCGAACCCCTACGCCAATTTCGCTGTCGTGCGCGTCAAGCGGGCGCTGTGGGCAGGCTCTTACATTGGTGTTATGGGTGTCGACAAGCGATCTAGCAACACTCCTGACAATCCTTTTAATACTTTTAATCAGACCGAGGGCGCGGATACTCGTTTGGTATTTTTCAAAGATTTGGCCGTAAGTGCGTTCGCCGCCCAGTCGCGCACGCCGGGATTTAGCTCGGGCCAGACCGATTTCGGCGGTGTTATCCATTATCAAAGCAATTGGCTGGAACTCATTGGTGACCATCGAAAGATTGGATCGCATTTCAATCCCGAGGTCGGGTTCCTCGAACGCCAGGATTGTATTTGTGACTACCTCGATGCCAACTTCAAAGTCCGTCCTAAGGTTGAGGCCGTCCGCGAACTGAATTTTGAAGGATTCATGTTCCACGCTCCCGACACTCACCATGTTTTACAGACGCAGGAGTGGCAGAACACATTTCGGATCGAATTCAATAATGGGTCTTACACTGACGACGACATTGTCGATGTCTTCACGCAGCGGTTAATCACGCCATTCAACATCTACAAGAACATTTCCATTCCAGTCGGGGAATATCACTGGATTCGACACCAACTCACTTACGGATCGCCGCAGGATCGGCGCTTGACGTTGAATTTCTTTGAGCGGTTCGGCAGCTACTACAACGGACATTTGAACGAAGCGCGAGTGCGCGCGACTTATCGCGCCAGCAAACGACTCTCGTTCAATTTCGCGGAGCAATGGAATCGCTTCCGCCTGGGAATGACGAGCGATCCCTCAGGAACGACCATGTTGCCGGCAAGCGCCGGCGACTTTTCCGTCGTCTTTGGCAGCTTCCAGACCAACTACTCGTTCTCCCGCTTCTTAACGCTCTCAACGTTGCTTCAGATGGACACCGCCAACACACAAGCGGCGAGCGCCAATATTCGCTTGCGATGGAACTATCGCCCGGACAGCGATCTATACATCATCTATACGGCTGGCCAGCGGTTCGCCAGTTTGGTCGCCCTAAACCCTCCGCAGTACTACGAAAATCGCTTCGTCATCAAGTTCACATACTCCTGGCGACCGTGAGGTAAACATGAAATGGATAACACGGAAAGACATTAAGGTTGATCGCGTTGCCTGCCCCTGGCTGATCAAACGCTTTGTCGATCCGAAGGCTGAATTCCTGTTCGTTGAAGAAAAGCTCCTGCTCGAACAGGCAAAGGTACAAGAAGCGATTCCATTCGATGCTCCGAAGATTGCAGCCGTGAAACTTAACCATCGCGGCGCGCGATGCAGTTTTGAGGCGATTCTCGAAGACTTCAATCTCTCTGACCCAGCGCTGCAGAAACTCGCACTAATCATCCGCGCAGCCGATGTGAAGGGTCAGGAGAGCGTGGCTACCGAGGGCATAGGCTTACGCTCGATCGCCCAGGGGTTTGCTGCGTTGGGCATCTCGGACGAAGAGCGGCTGGCTCGGCAATTTCCTGTCTATGATGCTCTATACGCCTACGTTCAAGGCAAGCAAGAGTGAAATCGCATCCCAAACGAGATCTGATTTTGATCAATGCCGCAGGTTTTCTGCGTTCATTCGGCGTGGGTTTGATGGGGGTTGTACTAGGAATCTATCTCTTCCGTGGCGGTCTAACATCCGTTGCGATTGGGTTCGTTATCGCCGCTGGCTTAGCAGGGTCAGCTCTCGCCACAGCTCTCATGAGCCTGGGAGCCGACAGCATTGGCCGTAAGCGATTTCTGATCCTTCTCTCGCTGTTGAGCGCCGTAGGTGGCATTGCGCTCGCGCTGTCACCAAGACTGCCGGTGTTGTTGCCGATGGCCTTCATCGGGATGGTAAATGGTACGGGCACCGACCGTTCAGCCGCGTTCGCGTTGGACCAAGCCGTAGTCCCTGGACTAGTCTCCGATGTCAGGCGAACCTGGAGCCTGGCCTGGTACAACGTCCTTCTTGACGGCGGAGGTTCGCTGGGAGCGTTAGGTGCCGGGGTACCACTGCTCTTTCAGCGCGAATTCTCTCTCTCTGTCCATAGTTCCTATCAAGTGATGTTTTCTTGTTATGCCGCACTGTGCCTTGCGGTAGGGGCCCTCTATTGGCTGCTTTCGCCAGCGGTAGAGATCGTAACGCCTTCAACTCTTGTGCCAATCAGGAGCAGAATCGCACCCGAAAGCAGGAGAATCGTCGCCAGGTTGACGACTCTATTTTCGCTGGACGCTTTCGGTGGAGGCTTCTTGACCGATGCGCTCGTTGCTTTCTGGTTTTTTCGGCGCTTCGGGATAGCGGAACAGGGTCTTGGGGTCGTCTTTTTCGTGGTGCATCTGCTAAATGCCGGCTCTCACCTCGGGGCAGCTTGGCTCGCCCGCCGCATCGGGCTTTTGAATACGATGATCTTCACGCACCTCCCATCCAGTCTTTTCCTTGTGGCAGTGCCGTTTGCCCCTACATTCAAGTGGGCCGTTGTCCTCTTTCTCTGTCGCGAGGCGCTGGTGGAGATGGACGTACCCACGCGCCAGTCTTATGTGGCGGCGTTGGTGACGCCGAACGAACGAACCTTCGCGAGCGGAATCACAAACCTCGCACGAAACGTGTTCTGGGCCGTGGGGTCCGGCGTAGCCGGTGTGATCATGCAACTTTTCACGTTTTCCGCACCTTTGCTCGTCGGAGGCGGAGCAAAAGTCGCGTATGACCTGCTTCTCTACAAATCATTTCGCCTCATAAAACCTCCCGAAGAGAAGAGCGTCAAAACTAGAAGGAGCAGGGCAGTTTAGTTCATCCCCATAGCGATCCTGCGCAAAATTGGACGTGTCGTTGAAAATACGAGCCTTAGGCGGCGCAATGGATCCGTTCGCTGCGAAACGGAATGGACAAAGTGTCTAAATTCGGTACGTATCGGGCCCCGCAACCAACCTCCTTAGCTTTATATCTCCCCTTAAAAATAAATAGTTTATTGAGCACGTTTGCTCTGAGGGGAAGCTCCTGAATGATCAGAAGGTTTTCCAATGAACTACAGGGCTCCTTCTTGACCATATCGCGGACGCGTTTGGGAATTAGAGGATCAGGGATTTATCCCCCACTGGTGCCGTAATCTGTCAATTGGCCCAGCTTCCCATCTGCCTGCTGTAGCTCCTGGAAGAGTAGAGTCTGGTGAGTTGAGCGTGGCGGGTGGATCGAGCCTATGGCGTTAGGCCCATCCGCCTGAGCAGGTCGAGGTAGCGGGGGTCGTCGTGCCACTTCTCCAGAGCGCGCATGTTCTTCACATTCTGCAACCCACTGGACTTTTCAGCCAGAGCCTTCTCCAGCCAAACGAATGCTTGTTCCTTGTCGCCTAGTTCAGCATAGACACCGGCAAATTCGGTGGGATCCACGTAGCGGCGCTTTACCAGTTCTCTATCCATCTCGAGCTGTCTTACTAGTGCGGGTTTGAGACCAGAACGCGAATAGACTCGCGCCACCTCCGTCGTAATGGCCACCGAGTCCCTGTCATTGAACAGGGTCGTGGCCTTTATGAACTCTTCCAGCGCCTTTGGATACTGTCCCGTACTCCAGTATTCCGTGCCCAACTGAGCGTGGGCCTGCGCGTAGTTCGGATCCATCTCCAGGGTCTTTCGCAACTGCTCAAAGCTGGCATCGTATTGCTTGGCATTGCCCAACACCTGGCCCAGGTTGCAGTTGTACTGAAGATTCAGAGGATCGAGTTCGACAGCCCGGCGGAGGTGGGCGATGGCATCGGAGTGCCGTGTGTCCCAAGATAGAAACAACCCGTACCAGTGATGCGCGTGGGCGTACTTGGGATTGAGTTCAAGAGCGCGCTGGAATTCCCGCTCTGCCGCCGAAAACTCAAACACGCTCCAATGGGCAGCTGCAACGGCGACATGAGCTTCAGCCAGCGAGTTGTCGATCGCCAGGGCCTTTTCGGCCGCGGCACGGGCCTTGGGCGCCGCTTCACTTTGGGCGACGGGTCCGTAATCGGGTACGGTATTGTAGTAATCCGCCAAGCCCACATAGGCGAGAGCATAATTCGGATCCCGCTCAATAGCCTGGGTGAAGCTGTCCTTGGCCTTTTGAAGTGACTCAAACGTCCGTCTGTCCCAGTAGTAGCGTCCCTTGAGGTAGAGCTGGTAGGCCTCAGGGTCGTTTGTGCCGCCGTTTACCGCATGCTTCGCGCCGCCAGCGGACAGCCGTTCGCGCAGATGGGCGGAGATAGCTCCGGTGATGTCCTGTTGCACTGCAATCAAGTCCGACATCTTACGGTCGTACTGGTCACCCCACAGATTCCGGTTGGTGCGTGCATCGATCAATTCCGAACTGACGAGCAACTGGTCTCCGCGTTGCACAATGCGTCCCGTGACCACCGCCTGCACCTTCAAATCCTTGGCGGCAGTCTGAGGTTCGATGTCGCGTCCCTTGTAGCGAAAAACGGACGAACGCGCCCTCACTTCCAGATTTGGTAATTGTGACAGGCTGTTGATCAAGCTTTCGGTGATGCCGTCGCTGAGATATTCCGCGTTCGGGTCGTTGCCGGTGTTGACGAAAGGTAGGACTGCAATGGAAGAAATCTCTTTGCCCTCACTCTTACCGCGAAATACAAAGAAGGCAGTCGCCAGAATGGCGAGCAAGGCCGCAGTGCCCGCACCGACGAGCAACATCTTGCGCTTGCGTGGGACGAGAAGGGCGGCACGGGAATCAGCGGCAGCCTTTACTTGCCCGGAGCTGGAATCGCGGCGCAGACGCTTTAGATCAGCCAGCATCTCAGCCGCGCTCTGGTAACGCAGTGCGGGATCTTTTTCCACTGCCTTGTCGATAATGTGTTCAAGTTCGGCCGGGAGATCGGGATTAATGCGCACCGACGAGGTAGGAGTTTTGTGTAGGATGGCGTCGAACACGAGCGCCGACGTGTTTCCGCTGAACGCAATGCGACCAGTCGCCATCTCGTAAAGAACAGCGCCGAAGGAGAATAGGTCACTGCGGTGGTCGAGCGCTTCGCCTCGGGCTTGCTCCGGCGACATGTAGGCGACGGTGCCTACCGTGCTGCCTGGACTGGTGAGATTTTCTTCGAGCGTCGCTCCGTCGCCGACCGAAGGTTCCGGCTTTCCCGTGAGTTTGGCTAACCCGAAGTCCAGGATCTTC
>Ga0126372_10000167_pt1 | contig 19645 bp, 15 predicted proteins | sample PanSoiMetaPlot_6_FD_92762 | JGI IMG/M metagenome (GOLD analysis project Ga0126372, IMG submission 92762) | Tropical forest soil microbial communities from Panama - MetaG Plot_6 | ecosystem: Environmental > Terrestrial > Soil > Tropical forest > Bulk soil | place: Panama | collected 2016-02-17
TATTATCGCGAGAATCGTGGTTATCATTCTGTTCATCATGTCGGGGTGGTCGATCGGGGTCATGATCGATCGCTGGATGGCCTTCAGCGCCGCCCGCAAGCAGTCGCGCGCCTTCGCCCCGGCAGTGGCCGGCGCACTGCGCGACGGCAAAATTGATGAGGCGATCAAAGTCGCCGAGCGCAACAAGAAGAGCCACCTGGCCAAGGTCGTCACCGCCGGTCTGATGGAGTTCCGCGCGCACCAAGAGAGCTCGGACATCCCAGGCGAAACCATTGAAGCTTCCAAGCGCGCTCTGGAGCGCACCGAAGCGATCGTCCACGCCGAGTTGAAGCGCGGGCTGGGTGGACTGGCCACCATCGGATCAACCGCTCCCTTCGTCGGATTGTTCGGAACCGTGATGGGCATTCTGAACGCCTTCAAAGGCATTTCGGAACAGAAGGCCACTGGTTTAGGCGCCGTTGCCGGCGGTATTGCCGAAGCGCTGGTGACCACCGCCATCGGGCTGTTCGTTGCGATTCCAGCCGTCATGATGTTCAACTACTTGACGGGCCGGGTCGAGGCGTTCGATGTCGAGATGGATAACTCGTCGAGCGAACTGATTGACTACTTCCTGAAGCGCCGCGGGCTGGTGCGCCGGTCCTAGGTTTCAGGGCAGGTCCCGAGTCGTGAGTTGCTGACGTGGGGCGCCGGTGCCATCCGGCGCCCAACTCCTCAATCGCGATCCAACGGGACTGTCGCAGGCCGCGTGCAATTCACCGAGCAGGAGACGTAATCCTATGGCAATCGCAAAGAGAGAAGAAGGGAAGAAGGTCAACTCCAACATCAACGTCACGCCGATGGTGGACGTAATGTTGGTGCTGCTGATTATCTTCATGGTCATCACACCGATGTTGCAGAAAGGCGTCAGCGTCGATCTGGCCAAGGTCAACAGCCCTGCCGCGATGCCCGATGCCGATAAGGAAGACGCTTTGATTGTCGCCGTGATGCGTGACGGCAAGCTCTTCTTCGGCAACGACCGCATCGAGGCTGACCAGCTTACCCAGAAAATTAAAGATCGTCTTGCTAACCGAGTCGACAAGCGTGTCTATGTTCGAGCCGACGCCCGCGCCAAGTACGGCTCGGTCGTTGAGGTTGTTGACAACGTACGCGCCGCCGGCGTGGATGATCTAGGATTGTTGACCGATCAGAGAAAGACCACGAATCAGCAGGCCCCGCCACCACCGGCAGCAGGCGGAGTGCAATAGGAGATTTCTTATGGGAATGACAACGGGAGGCGGGGGCGGTCAAAACGCTGACATCAACGTCACCCCGCTGATTGACGTACTTTTGGTGTTGCTGATCATTTTCATGGTTATTACGCCGTTGACGCCCAAGGGCCTCGATGCCCTGGTGCCGCAGCCGCCACCGCCAAATGCGCCGAAGAACCAAAATACGGATCGCACCATCGTCGTGCAGTTGCTCGACCGTGGGCCCGGGCAAGAGCCGGCTGTTAAGATCAACCAGGAAGATGCGACCTGGGATACGCTTCAGGCCCGTTTGACCGACATTTTCAAAACCCGCGCGGAGAAGGTCATGTTCGTGAAGGGTGATAACAATATTCCCTTCGCCGACGTCGCGAATGTAATCGACATCGCGCATTCTGCGGGGGTCGACAAGGTTGGCCTGATTACCGCTAAGATCGAAGCGGGCGGCTAAACAGGCCACGAGAGCTATTTGCAACCTCTAGCTCCTGGCTTCTAGCGTGCGCCGGTTGTAATACACAGTGCTGCGCCAGGAGCTGGTAGCGAGAATCACCACCTTGGGCTTGCGGGCAGGGGCCAAGGGAGCTGGTCTTAGCAAGGGAGATCATAAACCGATGAACAATAGGCTAAAGATGCTCATGGTCGCAGCGGTTGGGTTGGCGCTGCTGACCGGCGCGGGATGCAGCAAGCTGCGTGCCCGCGACCAGCTCAACAAAGGCGTGCAGGCCTATAAGAACGCGAAATATGAAGAGGCCATCACCCACTTCCAACAAGCCGTCGAGTTCGATCCTTCGCTACTCAACGCCAGGCTTTACCTAGCGACCGCGTATGCCCAGCAATACATACCCGGCGCTGACACTCCGGACAACAACCGCATGGCCGAGAATGCGATTGATCAGTTTAAGAAAGTACTCGACATGCATCCCGCACGCGATCAACAGGTCGGTAGTCTTAAAGGCATAGCCTCGCTCTACTTCAATATGAAGAAGCTGGATATGGCCAAGCAGTACCACCAGATGGTGGCGCAACTCGATCCCAATGATCCGGAAACCTACTATTCCATCGGCGTGATCGACTGGACCCAGGCCTATCAGCCCCGTATGGAAGAGCGCGCCAAGCTCGGACTGAAGCCCGATGAGCCGCTGAACGCCAAGGATAAGCAACAGAAGAAAGTCTGTGCGGATTTGAAGCAGAAGAATTGGGCCACCATCCAGGACGGTATCGATAATCTCAATAAAGCGCTGCAGCTTCGTCCCGATTATGACGATGCCATGGCCTACATGAACCTCATGTATCGTGAAAAGGCGGACGTCGAGTGCGATGATCCTGCTGCTCGCTCAGCCGATCTGAAGTCTGCTGACGATTGGGTGGACAAGACCATGGCTACTAAGAAAGAAAAGGCAGCCAAGCAGCCCGGCGCAACCGGTATCGTTACTGACCAACCGGTCAGCAAGTAACCGCAATCCTCAGTCCTCAAGGCCTCGCCTGTTCTCGGTGAGGCTTGTGCCTGTGCTCCTTTCTCCGTTACTCCGGAGGCGTCCTCTGCCTGTTAAACTCTCCCCCATGCGCCTGGATATTCGAGAGGCTCCTTCGGCAACTTCTGACGAAGTGACCAACACTGGCATCCCCGATCGATATTGGACCTGCGCGCTGGTCTCCACCTTTGTTCTGGCTTTAGCCGTGCGGACGATTGACTTAGGGAGCAAGAGCGTTTTTGCGGACGAGCTGGCTAGCATCCGCTTTGCGCAATTGAATTGGACAGCCTTCTGGCGCCTCATCACCGGCAGCGAAGCCAACATGGCGCTGTACTATGTTCTGCTGCGCTTCTGGATCCGAATCAGCGACAACGTAGCTTTTGTACGATTCCTGTCGGTCATTCCCGCTGTGGCAACCGTTCCGGTGATCTATGCTATCGGGAAGAGATTATTTTCGCGGCCGACAGCCATAATCGCTTCGCTGCTGTTTTCGCTGAATACATTCGACATCTCCTATTCGCAAGCCGGTCGCGGCTACAGTCTTGCCGTTTTTCTGGTGACACTCTCAGGCCTGTACTTCGTCGAGAGCGTTCAGGAGGCCGACAACGCCAGTGCCATCGGATATGTGACCGCGTCCACGGCGGCATGGTATGCGCACTTCTTCGCCTGCTTTGTGTTCTTATCTCAAGTGGTAGCGCTACTTCTGCCGGGCGTATCGCGACCGGTGTTGATACGGCAAGTTCGGCTCATGTCTTGGGTCGCGGTACTGGTAACGCCGCTCGTCTTGTTTGCTGCCGTTCACAAAACCCAACCTCTGTTTTGGGTACAACACCCGACCGCACCGGAGATATACCACTTCTTCACTTACCTTAGTGGAAGCGGGCTTAAATTCGGGTTGTCGCTCGTGGCCCTTCTGGTTGCGGGAAGCAGTTGGTGGTTGCGAGCCCGGCTAAGGGAAGAGCAAGGCCACTCATGGCCGTTCGCATTCCTGACGCTCTGGTTCCTATTGCCTGTAGGCATGGTGCTGTTGCTATCCCACTGGAAGCCGGTGTTCAGCCCGCGTTTTCTGGTGATTTCGTTACCCGCATTCGTGCTGCTGGTTTCCGAAGGACTGGCCGGAATTCGCCCAAGATGGGCGCAGTACTCGATCACAGCCGTACTTGTCGTAAGTTGCCTGACTGCCTTACCAAGCTATTATCGGGCGCCTGGGCTAGAGGACTGGAGGACGGCCGCTCGATACCTAGAGGAGCAGGTCGCGCAGCCGGATGCTATCGTAATCGCCGATCCCGCCTATCGCGATATCTTTGAATACTCGTTCCGCCATTTCGCACTCGAGCTACCGACAAAAACAGTGATCGCCGGCGGGGACTGGGGACATTCGTTGACCGGATCGGACCATGTCTGGCTTATCTTCTGCCACCCAAACTCAACCGACCTGGCGAGCGGCTCCGCCAGGCTCGCGGGCTTCTCTCTCCAATCAAGGATTCAGTTCACCGGCGTATCGGTCGCCGAGTATGTACGGAGCAGACCGCGCTAGATAAGGGCGGCTACTTGCTTTTCCCAGCCAGCAACTGCACCTTGATCTTTCCACTCGGACAACCGAACGAGCCTTGAAAAGATGGTGGACCAAATCGAGCTGTCAGCAATTCGAAAATCCAGCTATAGGATTCCTCGGTAGCATCGGTCCTGAGGAGCCATGCCCGCCGGAAACCACTGGTCGCTTCGGCTATTTTCTGGGGAGAGTCGCCGAGACAACGTGCACCTTGACTGTAGCGTACATTCGGCAGTGATCCCCATGCCATTTGTTTTTCCCTTTGCATGTAGTACAAAAAGACTTCCGCACCATTTCCGGCAAAGCAGACCGCATCTTGGGGACGCGCCCTTTCGACCACCATCTGAGTCGCCGGTTTCCAGTCTGGGCATATCGGACGATGGAGGTAAGACCACGTGGAGCGAATCGCCAACCCAATCATGATCAGCACCAGCGCCGCCGATATCCACGTCAACTGCGGCCGTCTCCGGGCAATCGTAACCGCTCCTTGGGCGGCCAGTAAGATTATCCCGGGAACCGAAATAAGCAGAAAACGAGAATGCAAAATAGGTTTGTGGAGGGAGTAGACCAGCATCACCCCGAGGGGAAAAACCACCCATAGCTCGACCAGCCTCAATCGAAATGCCTCGTAGTCGGAATTCCGTCGATTTGCCAGGGCCATAAACGCTAATGCAACATACAGCAGCAACAAGGGCCAATTCCCGTACCCCGTCATCGCAAACATCCCGTCCGACAATGTATGCGCGCTTAGAGGAGGAACCCAGTCCAGCTGACCCTTGTTCTTCAGCAGGACGAAAGCCACCATGGGCAACGCTAGAACCAAGAAGAGCGCGCCCGCTGAGGCTAGCCGTTGCCAACCTATCCTCTGAATTCGCGCTCGGCCCAGAGCGAGCCATTGGGAAGCAATCACCAACAAGGCGAACGAGTGGGCGTACATGGCCAGCGCGCTGACCGCTGCGTACGCCACCAGGTAAGATTTCCGATCCGGGGCCTGGGTGAACCGAAGAAAGAGATGTGTCGAAAGCAGCAGGAGCAGCGCCAACAAAGTGTAGCTGCGGGCTTGCTGCGAGAGGAATACGTGGAACATGTGCACGGACAGCAAGGTCGCGGCTATTAATCCCGTCATTCTCCCGAATAGGGCGCGTCCTAGCAGGTATATAGCGGGAATGGAGACTACGGCGAAGATTACCGAGGGAGTTCTGATCAAGATCTGCGAGTCGCCGAGGAGAACCCATCCCCGCAGCAACATGTAATACAGAAGCATGTTGCCTTCGCGGCTCCACATCAACTTCCAGAAGGGTCCAGCCGGCATGTGCGCGAACAGAGCGCTGTAAGCTTCATCCAGCCACAGATTGCGAGCGCCCAGCTGATAAAATCTGAACCATCCGCCTGCGGCGGTGATCACCACCAGCGTTGCACCGAAGCAGGCTTTCGTACGCAGCCACCCAGCGGCGGTTGCGCGGAGAGATGAATCGTCCGCTCGTTCGGGACTTCGAAAGTTGCTTTCTTGAATTCCGTTACTCACTTCCCCGGAGAGTCCCCGACATTAACCGAGCAGGAGGCCTGGCTAGCAACGCTGTTTCGGCAATACAGCCGCACCTCGATTTCCTGAAACTCTTCGCGCATCGAGATCGGGTACTGCTTTCCGTAGAACGCGGAAATGAAACTGGTAGTCGCATCCGGGCCTCGGTTGAGTTCGTTGTGGGTGAAGACGACCCATACCCGCCCATAATGAGAGGGCACGGACGCCAGAAACGGCTGGGGTGGGGGCCCAGCGTAAAAGTCCTTGAATGTCAGGCCCTCGCCATGAGCAGGGTAGATCACGATCGGGTACGGCGCTGGCGCCGTTAGGCTGCGGTAATATTCAAAGGGCATGCGCCCAATTGGTTGGTGAAAGAGAATCGCATCGTTGGGCTCGGAGTGCGCAAGAATATATCGAGTGGCGGCGCGGAAATCTTCGCGTCCGGTATCGAGGTCCTTGTGATAGAGGGAGTAGACCCCGGGTAAAGACCAGGCAGCAAACAGCAGCAGAGCCGCACCCATCAGCCATCGCGAGCGCAGCTGCGCGATACCAGCGGCCGCGAGCAAGGCCAGCGCGGGAACTGTAAAAATGAAGTATCGAGCCAGAAAACATGGCTTCCACTGCGAAATGAGGAAAACCGCCGTAATCGGCAACAGCAGCCAGATCGCAAGCAGTCGATAGCGCCACTGGTCAGGTCCCACCCTTCTGAAGCGAAATAAAGCCGGCACCAGGGGCACGATCGCCAGACCACACGCCGCCGCATACAGCCAGACCAATCGCTCGCCGCCGCCGCCGGTTAGGTAAATGGCGGTGATACGAAGCGATGTCCAACCTGGACGCGGTATCCAGCGCAGAACACCCACCCCAGTGCTTGCGGCAAAGATCACCAGCGGCGCAATGGCAATCGCAAACTGCCGCCAGCTTTTCTTAAGGAGCGGCTCGACCCCTCTGTCGACGAGCTTCAGGGATAACCACTGCACCAAGACGATGAATCCGGCGAAGAAATGAGTGTAGACGGCCAGTACGCTGGTTAGCAGATGTCCTTTCCTGTTCCGGCTGCTGGGATCGTCTAAAAACTTCAGAAAGTAAATGCACGAAAGCACACACAGCAAAGCGAACCAAGAATAACTGCGCGCCTCCTGCGAGTAGCGGACGTGGAAGGCATTGATGACGACCAGGAAAGACGCCATCAGTCCAATGCGCGCATCAAACAGGATCCGACCCAGCAGATAAACCGCGGGGATTGTCGCGAGTGCGGGAAGAACCGATAACGTTCGGATCCAGGCCTCGCTATCTCCGAACGGCAGCCAAAGCCGCAGCAGGAGCGTATACAGGGCCATGTTGGCCTCGTGTCGCCACAGGATCCGCAGCAAGTTGTACCAGTCCAGCCGCGCCATCGCGATGCTGACGCCCTCGTCGATCCAGACACTTTTCTGGCCAAGGGCATGAAAGCGCAGAACTGCCCCTGCCGCGACCAGCACAGCCACGATCAACCAAGCGTAGCAAGCCGCGCGGCAAAGAAGGGATCGAGGCTTGGCGCTCGCGGTCAGTTCGAGGACAGGAGTGGATGGCATCAAGCCCCTGACAAAGCCGAACTACTCATTGCAACCGTTAACATGGAAAAGCCGATTCTATCGTATGGGGAGCAATTGCTTGATCAGGATGTGAAAACCCTCGAAGGCGTCGCTGGTTCCTTTCTTACCGATGGAACCGACTAGCGAAACGGCTCCGGGAACACATCCTGACAGGAGCAACTGGCCAGGAGGAGTCGTGGCTTATCATTTACTGAACATAGTTCGTCAATTTTCTTGTCCTATTTCCTGCTTGACTGATGAACACAGTTCAGTATCATCGATGATTGCTCAATATGAACATCGTTCATCGCGAAGCCAACGAAGATATCCCAGAGGTCAAAGCAGCAGCTGGCGCCCGCATCCTTAAATGCGCTCGTGACCTGTTCAATCGCGATGGCTACGAGCGCTTCTCGATGCGTAAACTGGCCGATGGTGTCGGCTGCGCAGTAGGCACCATTTATTTGTATTTCAGGAGCAAGGACGAGCTGTTCCAGGCGTTGGTCGAAGAGAAATTTGAACGATTGTCCTGCGCGCTCGGCGGGCTTCGTGAGCGCCATCGGAACGGCGATCCTGTGGTTCTGTTAAAAAAGGGGATGTACACTTACATCGAGTTTGGCTTGCGTCATCCTGACGACTATCGTCTTGCCTTACTTGTCGGTTCCTCTTCACCTGAGCAACCATATCGAATCGACCAGGCATGCGAGATGATACGCTTGATGGTTGGCCGCTGCGTTCGGGAAGGCCGCTTTCGAGAAGTGAACGTAGAAACCGTTGCCCAGGCCCTCTGGGCCGCGATCCATGGCGTCACTTCGCTACTCATTCAAAAGTCGCATTTTCCCTGGGCAGGGCGCGCCAAACTAATCGAGCAGGTCATTAACAATGCCATTGACAGCCTGGTTGTGCAGCCCGGGTTGATGCATTCTAAATTCAATTCGAGTTGGCAGGCGGAGAACTCTCCCGATGGCTCTCAGTCGTTCGGTGTCCGATGTTCAAAAAGATCTTAATTGCCAATCGTGGCGAAATTGCGGTGCGTGTCATGCGGGCCTGCCGCGAGCTGGGCATTCGCTCGGTGGCGGTTTACTCTGAGGTTGATCGGGCCGCGCTCTACGTGCGCAAGGCGGATGAAGCTTATCCCATCGGTCCGGCCGCGGCGACCGAGTCGTACCTGAATATCGCCAAAATTCTCGACGTTGCCCAGACCAGCGGCGCCGAAGCGATTCACCCCGGTTACGGGTTTCTTTCGGAAAATCCACGATTCGCCCAAGCCTGTGCCAGCGCTGGCATAAAGTTCATCGGTCCGACCGCTGCGTCCATGGAACTGATGGGCTCGAAGACTCGCGCCCGCCAGCACATGGGCGACATTGGGGTGCCCTTTGTTCCGGGCATCGCTCGCGGGCTCGAGTCTTTTGAAGAAGCCCAGCAGGTGGCGTCCCAGATCGGTTATCCCATCATGCTAAAGGCGGCGGCAGGTGGCGGCGGGAAGGGCATGCGACTGGTCGATACCGCGGGCGAGTTGCAATCAGCCTTGGCGAGCGCCCGCAGCGAGGCCGAGCGTGCCTTTGGTGATGACGAGGTGTACATCGAAAAGGCGATCCTGAATCCCCGCCATATCGAAATGCAGATTTTAGCCGATGAACACGGGAATACGGTTTGGTTAGGGGAGCGCGAGTGCTCGATCCAGCGCCGCCATCAGAAGGTTCTCGAGGAGGCCCCTTCCCCTATGGTCGATCCTGCCATGCGTTCTCGTATGGGTAAAGTCGCGGTCAAAGTTGCCCAGGCCGCAAAATATACCAACGCCGGCACCGTCGAATTCCTTGTCGATCAAAACAAGAATTTCTATTTTCTGGAGATGAACACGCGATTGCAGGTTGAGCACCCCATCACCGAGTTGATTACTGGCTTAGATCTGGTCGATCTGCAAATTCGTATTGCCGCGGGCGAAAGGTTGCCTTTTAAGCAGGAAGACATCGAAATTCGCGGACATGCGATGGAGTGCCGCGTCTACGCCGAGGATCCGGACAACAACTACTTTCCGAGTCCCGGCAAGATCACTTTATTGTTGTGCCCGTCGGGGCCGGGAATTCGCCAGGATAGCGGCATGTACGAAGGCTGGACGGTGCCAGTTGACTACGACGCACTTCTGAGCAAGCTGATCGGATATGGCAGTGACCGCGCGCAAACTGTCGGCCGCCTGCGGCGCGCTCTAAACGAGTATTTCGTTGGCGGAATCAAAACCAATATTTCCTTGTTTCGAAGACTTCTCGAGGATGCCGACTTTCAGGCTGGAAAAGTCGATACTGGGTCTCTCGACAGACTCCTCCTGGCGCAGCCATCGCCGGAAGGGAGAGACTCCCGCAGGAAAAGCGAAATAGCCGCAATAGCCGCCGGCATCTTCGAAATGCTGGACGCCGACGGAAAACGATCGACCGCATCGACGAACGGAGCATCGGCATCTCGTCAGGATGCTCACGCGCCTCGAAGCTGGAAACGCGCCGCCAGGCTGGAAGGATTGAGAAGCCTAAATGGTTAGTCGAGACCTCCCGCACCAGCGGCTCCCTAACTAACGCTATCCACGGTTCTTTATGCTTTTTGACGTCACCATCGAAGGCCGAAAACATCGTCTGGAGCTCGACCGGATCGAAGGCCGGTGGCACTGCAAGCTGGACGGGTGTGATCTTCTAGTCGATGCCGTATCAGCCGGCCGCGATGTGCTCTCCGTGCTCTTCGATGGCAAGGCGTACGAAGTGAAGCGTGAACGCGCTCCTACGGAGACGCATCTCTGGGTTGGCCCAGTGCGCTATGCCGTGGAGCTATCGGACCCACGTTCTCTTCGCTCGCGCAAGGCCAGGGCTGGTCTTGAGAATGGTCCGGTCAAGCTCGTCTCTTCGATGCCCGGCAAGGTAGTTCGTGTGCTGGCAGGCGAGAAAACTGAAGTCGAAGCGGGCCAGGGTATCGTGGTGGTGGAAGCGATGAAAATGCAAAACGAGATAAAGTCGCCGAAGAAGGGAATCGTGCAAAAAATCCTGGCAAGTGAAGGCGCGGCGGTCAATGCGGGAGACGTTTTAGCGGTGGTAACTTGATATTCGGCGTATCCGCTATTTGCCCCGCGCGGCGTGCTTGGCTTTGCTCTGTTCCAGCACCTTCGCTCTCCGCCATGGTTTGCGGGTGGTGCCACACAGAGCCGAGATTCAGGAAGCGCAGCCCCTTTGACGATTGATGCCCCGCGCCTCATCGAGAGACGCCGCGGGTCATACGCGGCCATTAGGTGAGCTGAAGACATAAGACCTTAGGGTCTGCCGACCGAGGTCCGCGACCCGCATCCTGAACCATCAGGACAGCCTATTATTTGGCGGCTCCAGTACTATCCAAAACTTCCTGAGCGAAGTAGTTATCGATTTTGGCATGATCGCGTAGGACTTCGTAGTACGCGGCTTTCAGCAATTGTTCCCGCCGGTCGCGCAACTGCTCGCGAATGGCTTGCTGCACCCGAGGATCGTTCAGAGCCCGCTGTCCCGCCGGCTCTTTCGATACAAGCTTCACAATGCGATAGCCAAAGACCTGTCGGGTGGCTGGGTTGGCCACCGTGATCACCGGACTGTACTGCCCGGGCTTCAGCAGCATCACTGCTTCCCGCGTGGTCGGATCAGTATTGCGCAGAGCCGATTCCGGCGTAAACCCCAGATCGCCACCATTGGTTGAGGTTTCGGTGTCTTCCGAATAATTCATCGCTAGAGTGGCAAAGTCGTCGCCACTATCCAGGCGGTTCACGATCATTTCGATTTTCTTCTTCGCCTCCGCATCGTTCTGGGCCTTGCTGTTCTGCAGGTTGCGAACCTGTGGATTGGGCGTGGGCGTGACGAAAATCTGGGCCAAATGGTACTGAGGTTCGATCAGGTTGAATTCGGCGCGATGGGAGTTGTAGTAATCGCTTATGTCCCGATCGGAAATATTGATCTTGGAAGTAATCTCCTTGTTCAAGACTTTCTCGCGAGTGAGACTCCGGCGTAGATCACGCTTGAAGTCATCCAGCGTGATTTTCTTGTCTTTCAATCGCTGATTGAACTGCTCTTCGGTGTAAGGAGATTTGAGCTCCGTCAACTTACGCTGCACTTCGTCATCGGTGGCCAGCAAACCGAGCTTTTCCGCCTGGCGCATGAGCAGCTCGTCATCGATCATCTGCGAGAGAATGCTGAGCCGAAGGCTGGTTGCCTGCTCGCCGCTGGGCTGCTGATCGGACCCGGCCGTCTGGTTGCTATAGTACTTATCCACCTCGGCACGGTAAATCTTGCGGCCGTCGACCGTGGCCAGAACACCATCGCCCCCCCGGCCGGAGGAACAACCCGCCGCCACCAACATCAGGCAAAGCGCAGTACCACAGCTGGCACCGAGACTGTGTCGGAACGGCAAACCGGTGTTCAAAACAATCCTCCAGATCGCCCGACGGAAAAAAAAGAATAAGCTGCGCCTGAAGCTCATCGGAAGCTAGTTACCTGTGGGTTTTGCCGATGGTGGCGTGGCGGAAGGTGCTGGTGGCGGAGGGACGGCCACGCCCGCATCCTTTAAAGCTCGGTCCAGCGCCGCCCGTAATTCGGGCAGGGGTACGGCGCCATCGATTTTTTGTCCGTTGATGAACATCGTCGGGGTTGCCGAAACCCCCAAGCCCTCGGCTTCCTTCATCGAAGCCCGTACCGCGTCTTCCTTCTGCGCCTTGACGCACGATGCAAGCTTAGCCGCATCGAGATTGTGTTTTTGGCCCTGGTCCATGGCCAGCTTGTCCAGCACTCGAGCGCGGCCATCGGCTCCTTGTGCCGCATCCACCTCTTTGCGATTGGCATGCAGGTAGTCCGCGTAATCCCAGAATGCGTCGTTGTTCTGCGCGGCCAGACAGTTGGCGTTCACAGCCGCATGGATTGCCCAAGGATGGATTTCGGTGAGCGGGTAATCTTTGTATATGAATAGAACCTTATTGCCATATTCCTTGAAAATCTCCGGAAACAACGCCTGGTGCATGCGGGAACAGTATGGACACTCGAAATCGTCATAGTTGACCGCCACCACCTTTGCGTCCTTGTTGCCCCGGGTGGGCCGACCGGAAGTATTGATCTTGTTCATCACTTCGGCATAGGGGTCCTTGCTTAGGTCCAGCTTGGTAAAGCGGACCAGCTGCTTCCCGTCTTTTGACAAAAGAAAATCAATCTGCTGCTTTCGCTCAGAATTGTTAAGGGTGACCACCAGCGAGTCGAAGTTGGGAAATTCGCTGGGCTTCAATGGTCCGAGGGTGACCTGGACGTCGGCCGGCAAATTATAGTAGGCCCGAATATGTCGCTCGATCTGCTCCGCCCGGTCAGGAGGCACCGACTGCGCAGAGCAACCCAAGCAGATGAGGATAAAAATAATACCTGCGCGTCGAGAAAGCGTCACTAGAAACCGCCTAAGCATTGAGGGAATAGCTAGATTATCTCACAAGCCGAGTCGAGCCCGCCTGGGGCGCGTTGCCTTCCTGAGCGGACAACGGCCGTGTGACCCTATCGGCTGGTCTTGGGGTCAGATCGGCGAGACTCAAGAGCGAGTTCATGGACCCGGACCGGAAGCCCTCCAAGTCCAAGGTCACAAACTTAAAGCCCAGCTCTTTGAAGATGCGGGTGAATTCGGCCGCCATCCCAGGGTTTAACGCGCGCGGCAGCTCTTCCGGGGCGATTTCGATGCGCACAATCTCGCCATGATGTCGAACCCGATATTGGCGGAAACCGAGCGCGCGGAGTGCGTCTTCGCCCCGTTCCACAGTCTGAAGCGCTTCGCGTGTCACTGGACGCCCATATTCGATGCGCGAGGAAAGGCATGCCGAAGCGGGCTTGTCCCAAATGCGCAGTCCAGCGGCGCGAGCCAGTTGACGAACCTCTGCCTTGGTAAGCCCCGCCTCGACGAGCGGCGCAACAACACGATGGTTCCGGGCGGCGACGTGTCCTGGCCGAAAATCACTCCGGTCATCGCAATTTACGCCGTATGCGATCGTGTCAAAGCCACGCGCTTCGCGCAGCTCTTCCATGACAGTGAACAGTTCATCCTTGCAATGGAAGCAGCGAGTACTGTCGTTGCGAATGTAATCGGGGCGGTTCAGTTCACTGGTTGCGATGACCTCGCATGCGAACCGTTGCTCGCTGGCAAAGGCAACCGCGTCGGCAAGCTGTACGCGAGCCAGGCTGGGCGAATCGGCAATGACAGCCAGTGCATTTGCTCCCAGCACGCGATGGCAAACGTGAGCCAGAAAAGCGGAATCGACACCCCCGGAGTAAGCGACTAGCGCGCGCCCAAGCAAGCGAATGCAGGATTCCAGCTCTCGGTTCTTTTGCTCCAGTTCATGAGACATTACGCTATTTTATCAATCTGACCAGCGAGTCTGTCCCCTAGCGCAATGTTAGTACATTCGGTAACGGCGGGTCAGATTCCCAAAGGAGCCTATATTCGCCAGGTTGAAAGTAAAACGATATTGGTTTTCGTTGCGCAGCGCGCTCAACACGAATCGCCGATAATCTACCGTAATTCCACAACAATTCCAGTTGTAGCTTGATTGCACCGCGACGTACTGCAGAAACCCCGAGTGGATATCGAAACCCATCGTGGCTAGCCCACCCCAGCCTCGCTTCGTGGAGCTGCCGTAAATCACCGTGCCGCGAGCCTGATGAAACACGTCGGGAATATTGGCATTCAGTACGCCGGGAACCTGCAGATAGGTATCCCCACCGAAAAAAGTAAACTGACCTACGTGATAGCCCACGGACAAGCTGTCATAGTTGATCCGTCGAAATGTAAAGTCGTAGTCCGCATCCCAGGCCACGTCAATTCCTAGACCCGGTTGCACGTGAATTCGAGAAATCAGCGGCGAGAGATGTCTCGGATTGGTCAAAAACGCGATCGCATTGAAATCTACGGTGGTGGCGAATACGTTCTGTGTACCGGGAACCAGCGCTCCGCCAAAGGTAGGGTCCAGGAAATATTTCTGGGCGAGGTCCCAAGAAAACACCTCATGGGCCGTCGGGGGGACACAATTCGTGGTTGCGCTCAGAACCGATTGGTCCGAGGGCTGATTTCGGGAGCGGTCCGAAACTGCAGTCTGAGGTTCGGTTTCGCCCCCCTGAAAATAAGGAGACGCTGGTACGATGTGGGGAGTGGACGCGACGGAAGTGGGAGTGATTGCTGCTGGCTCACAGTCTTGGGCCGAGGGTGATATTTTCTTGGCGAAAAGACGCTGCGTAATCCCGTATTCCACCTCGTTGGTGTCGCTCAGGACGTCGCGCCAGTCAAAACGCAAAATTTGATCAAAGTTGTCTATTCCCGAAAGTTTGCGATACACGATCTCTGGTTCCACCACGTGTTTCAGCTTGGAGCCAAATACAGGCTGGTCGAAAACCTTCTCCAGGGTGGGGGGACGAAGTTCTACCGAACCTTCGGCTGCCTTGCGATTGACGAACCGATGGATTGCCTGGGTAAAGCTGATCGGGCGGGTCACCGATCCAGTTCTTATGGTCAAAACCGACTGGCCCGCCGAATACATGGTATCTTCAACACTGAGTTCGGGCCGCAGTAACCAGCCATGGTACTCGAGCGGCCACGATAGGCCCGGCCGCACGTCCAATCTCCCGACGGTTGGCGCGTTGCTGAAGACCATGTCGTTTCCCGTCGTCGGTTGGCTGCGGTGAAGCCCTTCCAGCGCTGAATCCAGATTCCAATAAAATCCCGAATTCCCCAACTCCCGGTCTACGGTGGAGAATTCCAGACTCGGGAGGTGGTCAATGGTGATTACCTGGTTCGTTTGGGCGCTGAGAAAGTTTTGGTAGCGTTGTGCCCACACGTTATACGAGTACCCCCGCGTGTTCTTCGAAAGAAAACCCTGGGACACTACCTCGGAATACACGCTTGTAAAGGTCTGGGACCAGATAATGCGAAATAGGAACGAACTCAGATAATCGATACTGCCTACGGTTCGGAATCCGGAAAACTGGTCCGATCCCCCCGCACGGATTTCCTCCCCGCTCTCGTCTTGCTTGGTTTTTGGATCTCCGCGATCGAGAACTCCGAAATAGGTTAGGTAAGCGAAAGAGTTGCGGGTGGGGGCAGCGCGGAATTCCCCTCGTTGTGCCCAGCCTCGCCTGGTGAAGATCTCGGCACCGATAGTCGCGTCCATGCTGCGGTTGATCGCCCAATAAAACCCATCCCCCAGAATCGTGCCCTTGATGTTGGAGGTCCCGAATATGGGGGTCAGGAAACCGGATTGTCGGGCTTGACGCTGCACCGGATGCGTCGCGTATGGAAAGAACAGAATGGGGATGCCAAAAACATGAAATGTAGTCAAGTAAATATGCGCGTTGCCCTCGACGTTGATCACCGAATGCGGGGTATTGAACTGCCACTTGGGACGCCCCATCCATTTCCTGGCGCGCTCATCACCGGGCGAGGCCCCCCCAAAATCCACGCTGCGTTCTCCGGGTACTTCGCAGGTGGTAATGGTGCCATGATGCACAATGTAGCGATCAGGACCCACCTTATCCACGATTTTGCCGGTAAAGGCAAAGGGGTCGGATGTGGTTAACAGATAACGTCCGCCGTGTTGCTTTACACCGATCGTTCCGATGACATGGTGGAAGCGGCCGTGCTCGGTTTGCACGTTATATATGCCATGGCTGGCCTGAACGTATTCGTCATTCAGTCCGCCCTCGAGCAGAACATGTCCTTCCGCGACGACCTCGCCCGAATCGGAGTTGTAGGTGGCTTCATCCGCCCAGATCAAGTAACTGCGAAAGGCGACTCTGCCCCGGTAATGGAGCTTGTAAACGCTGCCTTCTTTCTCTTGCTCGATGGCGCAAACATCCGCCATATCCCCGCGCAGGGCGGCAGGCGAGGGCGGCGGACAGAGCAACTGCGCGGTTACTAAGCGGGGCAGGACAAGCAGATGACAAATCAGCGCCGTCGTGATAAAGATTCGTTTGCGGAAGATCATTGAAACCGACGAGCGCACCCCTTAGAGTTTATTCAACTCAGTGAACTTAGCACGGCGAATGTAAGCACGCAAAGTTGGAACCGCTCTCTTGCTCGATGGTTGCTCCGCTTTTGCTCTGGCTCGATTCTCCGCGATGGTCTACGATGGCTTGTCCGCGCTGTGGTGAAGTCTGCCATTGCCGCCGCGAGGTGTGCGCCAGAAAGAGTAGGCCGCCGCGCCCGCGATTCGAGGTAGATAGCGACGATTCCCAACCGTTATCCGCCATGCTCATCGATCCCGAACCGTATGAGGCGACCGAAGAGCAGTTCTCGGCCAGCCTGGAAAACTCCGGCGTGGCTTCCCCCCGCTTTGTTCCCGACCGCCGGGCCGCGGCTATTTTCGACGACGCTCCCGCTCTCGTGCGCTCGCCGCCGGGAAATGAACCCGAGAGAGCTGTCAGCAAAACGCAAACCTCCACAACCGGCGTGGGCGACAAGAAACGTAGTGTACCAACTGGGGCAGCTGGCTGCTCCGGCGCCCCCGGCGACTGGAAGGAGGAAGTAGCCGCCCGCTTGAGCAGCTATCGCGCCCGACGAACGCCGCGCCCACCGAAATATCCATCGCTGGCGCTGAATTTCCCGCCTCCGATCTCCCCGAGGGATGCGGGCAATTGTCCCGCGGATGTTCGATCAGCGCTGGCAATGGAGCAACAGCCGCAGACGCCCGCCGAAAATCCCCCTGAACAACGGGGCTCACCCCAGGGCGAGGAAAGCGCCCGCACACGCGGCCTCCCTAATGCTCGTGTCATCGAGTTCCCCCGCTTCTTTGCTCCTACCGAACCTTCCCCCGATCAGCTGGCCGAGCCAGTCTGTGAGTACCCCCGCATCCTCGATGCGCCTGAAGTGGAGCTTCCCGCCCCCGCCCTGGGTGGCATCGTTCTAGAAACATCGGCGGAGAAGGAGGAATCCGAGGCGCGACCTGGATTTGAGATGCCGCTCAGTTCTGCCTCCGTCGGGCGGCGGGTACTGGCAGCGGTGATCGATTTGATCTTCGTGGCGGCGGCAGGCGTAATGTTCGGCTACATTTTTCGGACGCTTGCCCAAACTATCCCCCCGGTCTCTCACCTGCTGGCACCCACTGCCATTGTCGCGATTACGCTCTGGGCGGCATTTCAGTATCTGCTGCTCACGTATTCCGGAGCCACTCCCGGTATTCAGATCGCGAGGCTTCGGCTGAGCCGTTTTGATGGCTCAGAGGTGCCCCGCTCGACGCGGCGTTGGCGTGTACTCGCTTCCATTCTGTCAGGAGTCTCTCTCGGCTTGGGTTTCGCATGGTGCCTGCTCGATCAAGACGCGCTTTGTTGGCATGATCGTATCACCCGCACGCACCTGGCACCCCGGAAGTGAAATGAGAGTCGCTTGCCGTCCCCAGCCTTCTACCCATGCCCGAGCGCTCCTCGCTATGCTATCTTCAAATAGTTTGCGCGTGAGCCTGTCCACGCCTCTCCGAGTGCATGAGCACTTCGATCGAAACCAAGCGTCCTGCGGTACGCGTGTTCGTCGCGACGACGGTCATGCTGTCGTTTATCTCCTTCTGGCGCGCCTCCGCCATCGTTCTTTCCGATCTTGCTTCGTCAGCTTACTATGCTGGCGGTGACGCCGAGCAAGTCATCGGCAAGAGCGCACCCTGGTTCATCCTCGCGGTCATGCTGTTCAGCTATGCGGTTCGAGCGCTCTATATCGAATCGAGCAGCATGTTCGTTCGTGGCGGCGTGTACAAAGTGGTTAAGGAAGCGATGGGCGGCGGCCTCGCCAAATTTTCAGTATCGGCCCTCCTGTTCGACTACGTGCTCACCGGCCCCATCAGCGCAGTTTCCGCAGGGCAATATCTCGCCGGCTTGATCGAGGACCTCGCGCGTTATCTGGGCCGGCCGTTGGCGCATTTTCCGGAGAACGGGTTCGCGGCCGTCTTCGCCGTAGTCGTTGTGCTCTATTTCTGGCGTAAGAACATCCAGGGCATCCACGAGTCCAGCGAAAAGGCCGTCCAGATCATGATTATCACCACGGTGATGGTGGTGTTGCTCATCTTGTGGTGTGTGTACACGATCCTCCGGACCCCGGTGACCCCGATCCCCCCAAATCCACTGCATGCAGGAGTGGTTCCGCTCAACCGGAACTCCTTGGGCTGGCTTAACGGAACATGGCTCAGCCACTTGATGTTCATCATCGTTTTCGTTGGCTTCGGCCACTCGGTGCTGGCCATGAGCGGGGAAGAAACCTTGGCCCAAGTGAACCGGGAAATCGAGCATCCCAAGCTGAAAAACCTGGAGAGGACGGGGCTGGTGATCTTCCTTTACAGCCTGCTGTTCACTTCTCTGGTTTCGTTCTTTGCAGTGATGATGATCCCCGACAGCGTGCGCCCGCAATACTTCGCCAATCTGATCGGCGGCATCGCCATGTACCTGGCGGGGCCGAACTGGGCGAAGTTGCTCTTTCATGGTTTTGTGGTTTTAGTGGGCGTCCTCATCTTGGCAGGGGCGGAGAATACCTCCATCGTGGGCGCTAACGGCGTCTTGAATCGCGTTGCCGAAGATGGTGTTCTCACGCCTTGGTTTCAGAAGCCACACTTTCGGTTTGGTACCAGCTTCCGCATCATCAACTTAATTGTGGGGCTGCAGTTGGCAACCATCATCTTGAGCCGCGGCAATGTGTACGTATTAGCCGCGCTGTATGCGTTTGGCGTTATCTGGAGTTTTGCCATGAAATCCCTGGCGGTGCTGGTGCTTCGCTATACGGAACCCGGTAACCGCGAGTGGAAGGTTCCCGGCAATTTCCACATAGCTGGCAGGGAAGTTCCCGTCGGACTGACGATCATTTCTTTCGTTCTGTTCGTTACTGCGGTGGTGAACTTATTCACAAAGTACCAAGCCACCATCGCCGGCCTGGTCTTCAGCGTCGTTTTCTTTGCTATTTTCACTTACTCGGAACACCGGGTTGCCCGTGAGCGCAAGGGCAAGCCCGAGCAACTGGATCAGTTCCGCGTTTATGGCAATCAGGAACTGGGTAGTGGCGCCATGGGTGTTCGTCCGGGAAATATCTTGGTAGCCGTGCGCGATCCCCGGAATCTCTACTATTTGCGCCATATCCTGAGCCATACCAATACCAGCAAGCAGGATGTCGTGGTCATGAGCGCCCGCCTGTATCATCGCGAGCACTCCTTTGGCGGACGCACCGTGTTCGATGCCTCTCAAGTTTTCGACCACTATGAGCAGGAGCTGTTTACCGCCGCGGTGGCGGTGGCGGAAAAA
>Ga0126372_10000168_pt1 | contig 19550 bp, 13 predicted proteins | sample PanSoiMetaPlot_6_FD_92762 | JGI IMG/M metagenome (GOLD analysis project Ga0126372, IMG submission 92762) | Tropical forest soil microbial communities from Panama - MetaG Plot_6 | ecosystem: Environmental > Terrestrial > Soil > Tropical forest > Bulk soil | place: Panama | collected 2016-02-17
AAGCCGCGCCGTCGGTGCTCCAGCGCCCGCGACGAGGAGTAGACCACGGCTGTCGGCGGTGAAGGTGAACAGCGGCCGCGACTGTTCCAGGTGGGGCCATCGTTGAATCGTCCGCCAGGGCGCCCTGGGGTGATCGCGAACGCGCACGACGGACTCGCCGGCTGGTGTCCAGGCGAGCGCCGCGCGGACCTGGCCCGCGCGGTCGATTCCGAATCGCACGACGTCACCGGGATTGTGCGCCTCGACTCTCACCGCCCCCGAGCGGAGGTCGAGGCGCTGCATGCTTCCATCGCCCACGACGAGCACGTGATCGGGGTCGAGGCACTCGCCGCCCGTGAGATCGTCCATCCACGACAGGGTGGATGGCGTCAGGTCGCGGCTCGTCCCGCGGCGAAGATCCAGTTGATGGAGATGCGCACGCTCGTCGCCGTTCTGGTCTCGCAGGAAGAGCAGATGCTCGCTATCGCACTGCCAGGTGACATTGGTGAGGTCGCGCGCGGTCTCGCGAGTCACTGGTCGGTCGTCGCGCTCGCCGACGGTGCGAACCCAGATGTTGCGAACGTCGTTCGCCACAGCGAGGTACGCGAGCCGCCGGCCGTCCGGCGACAGGCGCGCATGGCTGGGAGGTCCGACGAACAGGGCGGCACGCGAAATCAGATCGTCAGGCACGGGAGGCGTCGGCCTCGGCGAGTCGGCAATGAAGCGCGGTGGCATCGCGTCGTCCCGGTGGACGGCGTCGCCCAGCTTCACGCGGGACGCGAGCTGACGGGCCTCATCCAGCCTCGCTGGCCCCGCGGCCTCGGCCAGAGCGGCTCGACGCTTGATGCCGTTCTCGTTCCCTTGCTCCGCGGCCAGGTGATACCAGAGGTACGCACGAACGACATCCTTGGTCACGCCCTCGCCGCGCTCATAGAGCGCTCCGAGCTCGACCTGGGCCGCGGCATCGCCTCGATTCGCGGCCAGGCGGGACCAGCGGATCGCCTCCGTCAGATCCTTCGGCACGCCGAGCCCGCTCGAGTACAGCAGTCCCAGATTGGACTGGGCCGTCACATGCCCGTTTCGCGCGGCGAGACCCCACCAGATCGCCGCTTCCCGCTGGTCGGCGGCTACGCCTCGCCCATTCAAGTAGGCCCAGCCGAGCGTGTTCTGCGCACCGGTCCAGCCCTGTGACGCCGGCAATCTCAAGAACTGGACGCCCTCGACCTGCGACGTTCGCCCTTCGTCGACGAGGACCGACCCGAGCACGGCTTGCGCCTCGACGTCACCCCGCTCGACCGCGCGGCGAAGCCACCTGATCCCTTCGGAGCGGTCGCGCGGCACCCCGTCGCCGACCACGAGCATCTTGCCGAGGTCACGCTGCGCGGCGGCGAGACCGCGATCGGCCGCGCGGCGATACCATTCCGCCGCCTGCGCTCCGTTCTTGGCCACACCGCGAGGCTGGAGGTACATGGCGCCGATGTTGCGCTGCGCGTCGACATTGCCGTGCTCGGCGGCGCGCCGGAACCAGGTCAGCGCCTCGGCGTCGTCTCGGGAAACGCCCAAACCGAGGGTGTACATCCCGCCCAGCTCGTTCTCGGCGTCCGCGTTCCCCTGTATGGCCGCGCGCCGATACCATCCGACGGCCTCGGCGTAGTCCCGCTCGATATCGCGCCCAATAGCATAGCTGCGACCAAGTTGAAGCTGCGCCGTCGCGGCGCCGGCCTCGGCGCGGGCGTGGAGTTCGTCGAAGTCTGCGGGGCGAGCGTCTTCCACTGGATGGGGCGTGCTCGCGCGCAAGCATCCCTGGCCGAGCACGGCCAGGCACAGTCCGAGCATGCCGACGACCCGCGTACGTCTGGCGACGGCCATCATCCGCGCGATGATGCCATCGCGACTGTCAGCGGAGCGTCACAGCATTCCCCGGGGTCAGATTCTCGGGCCGAGGGCGATCGAGATGCCGTGAGCGTACGGAGAAGTTGCTCGGTCTCGGCGCCGAGCCTCGCGTAAAGGCGCATCAAAGTCCGGTGGATGCTCCTCCTCGAGCGTGCAGTAGGACCTGTCGCGGACACGCGCCCGTGGGCGAGCGATGGTGGCACAAGCCCGTCTGCAGGGCAACGCATCGCGGCCTTGCGGCCGTCGGACGCCACTCGTACACTTTCCGCACGACGCGCACAACGAAAGTAACGACCGCGACCGGTCCCGGTCTGCGGGGCTGAGATGCGGGAGGCCAGTGATGCGATGGCAGATGGGCCGACGCAGTGACAACGTCGAGGACCGTCGGGGCATGCCGGTCGGCCGTGGGGCCGCCGTCGGCGGCGGCATCGGAACCCTGCTGCTCGTGCTCGTCGCCATGTACTTCGGCGTCGATCCGAGCGTGATCCTCCAGGGAACTGACCAGGGCGGCCCCGGGCCCTCGTCGAGCGTGCAGCAGCAGCAGCGGCCGGCCGGGGACGAGCAGCTGCGCGACTTCGTCTCGGTCGTCCTCGCCGACACCGAGGACACGTGGCGCGAGCTCTTCCGCCAGATGGGCCGGCGCTACGAGGAGCCCAAGCTCGTGCTGTTCAGCGGCGCCGCGCAGTCGGCGTGCGGCTTCGCCGAGGCGGCGGTCGGCCCCTTCTACTGTCCCGGCGACCACAAGGTCTACATCGATCTGTCGTTCTACCGTGACCTGCGCGACAAGCTCGGCGCTCCCGGCGACTTCGCCCAGGCCTACGTCATCGCCCACGAGGTCGGCCATCACGTCCAGAACTTGCTCGGCATCGCCGAGCGCATCCACGAGGCGCAGAGCCGTCGCGGCAAGACCGAGGGCAATGCGCTGCAGGTGCGCATGGAGCTTCAGGCCGACTGCTTGGCGGGCGTCTGGGCGAACAACGCGCAGCGCGCCCGGCAGGTTCTCGAGAGCGGTGACATCGAGGAGGGCCTGAACGCCGCCTCGGCGATCGGCGACGACCGCCTCCAGCGCCAGGCGCAGGGGCGCGTCGTGCCGGAGTCGTTCACCCACGGCAGCTCCGCGCAGCGCGTGCGCTGGTTCAAGCGAGGGATCGATTCGGGCGATCCCGGCCAGTGCGACACGTTCAAGGCATCGCAGCTCTGACCATCTCGGGAGGATCATGAGCAGCTCGGCCGACCGGGACTACGACGTGGCGGTGATCGGCGGGGGGCCGGGTGGCTCCAGCGCCGCGACGGCCCTGGCCCAGCGCGGCCGGAGCGTGGTCGTGCTGGAGCGCGAGCGGTTCCCGCGCTTCCACATCGGCGAATCGCAGCTGCCGTGGACCAACGAGATTCTCCGCACGCTCGGCGTGCGCGACATGATCGCGGCGTCCGGATTCATCGAGAAGTGGGGCGCGAGCTTCCGCGGCCCGGACGGCCCTGAAGAGCGCTACGCCGATTTCCAGTTCGCCCGCGAGACGCCCACGCCCCAGACGTTTCAGGTGCTGCGAGAGAAGTTCGACGAGATCCTCCTGCGTCATTCCGAGAAGACCGGCGCGCGCGTGCTCGAGGAGCATCGAGTCACCGACGTCGCGTTCGACAGCGCTGGGGTGACGCTCAGCATCACGAACAGTCATGGCACCGGAACCATGCGGGTCGGTTTCGTGATCGACGCCTCCGGGCGAACCGGTGTGCTGGTCAAGCGCTTCGGGCGCCACGAGCCCGATCCGCTCCTCTTGAACATCGCGGTCCACGCGCAGTACGAGGGCATTCCGCGCGCCTCGGGGCGCCGCGCCGGCGACATCCGGATGTACACGCGGCCGGATATGGGCTGGCTCTGGTTCATTCCGCTCTCGGACACCGTGATCAGTGTCGGCGCTGTCATTCCGCAGGTCGTCCATCGCCGCGAGTCGAAGGCGACGCCGGAGGAGAGTCTCGCGCACTATCTTGCCCATACGCCCCACGCGCTGCCATTGCTCGAGAATGCGCGTCGAGTCTCCCCCGCGCGGTTCGACGCCGACTATTCGTATCTGGCCACGCGGATAGCTGGAGACCGCTGGGTCGCCGTCGGCGACGCGGCGGCGTTTCTAGATCCCGTGTTCTCCACGGGAGTGATGCTGGCGATGCAGGCCGGGCTCGAAGTCGCCGAGATCATCGACCACGGCCTGCGTACCGGTGACGTGTCGGCGCGCATCTTCGCTCGCTACGAGCAGGCCGTGCGCGGGCGCTACCATCACTTCCGGCGCTTCGCGGTCGGGTTCTACGAGCCGGCGTTTCGCAAGCTCTGGTACTCGCGGCCGCCATTGCGCAGCATCTTCGATGCGGTCGTGTCCGTGCTGGCGGGGAACTGGCGGCCGTCGTTCGTGACGCGGGTGCTGGTGGAGGTGTTTTTCGCGGTCGTCGCCGTCGAGCGCGTGCTGCTCAAGCTCAGACGAGTCCGCGGTCCCAGCTAGCGACCACTTCGCCTCCATGCGCCGCAGCCCGGCGGAGTGATCCGTCTCCAGCATCTCGCTCGCGGCTGCTCGGCGATTCGATCTTGGGTATGGCCTCAAGACCTATAGCCTGATGCCCGCCCAGCCCCCATATACAGGGTCCCCCCAAATCTTGGTGATCACCGCATACGACACCTATTGTTGTTATTACGTTCCACATCTCGACGTCGTCGCGTTGAGGGGGCCTCCGTGAAACCATCTCGCCTCGGTCGCTGGATCGCGTGCCTGAGCGTCGCGTGGCTGCTCGTACCCGTCGGCTCGGCGCACGCCGAGCGGCCCGACGTGTTCTGGATGCGGGGCGGACACGCCCACTCCATCATGGCGGTCCAGTACTCGGCCGACGGCTCCATGGTGGCCTCGGGCGGCAACGACGGAACGATCAAGCTGTGGCGCGCGGCCGACGGCATGCTCCTGCGCACCCTGACCGGCCACCAGGTGCCGAATCCGCAGTTGCTCGCCACGGTGCAGTCCGTTGCGTTCTCCCCCGACGGCACCTTGCTGGCCTCGGCCGGCAACGACGGCACGATTTTCGTGTGGCGCGTGGCGGACGGCACTGTGGCCCAGACTCTGTCGGCATTTATCGCCGGCCAGAACGGCTGCCTCTCTCCTTGCGGCCTCGCGTTCTCCCCGAACGGCCAGATGCTCGGTTTGGGGACCGCCGCCGGACTGCAGATGGGACTCAGGATCTGGCGCGTGGCGGATTGGACCGTGCTATTCGAGAGCTCGTCCTACGGAGCGTTCTCGTTCTCGCCGGATCCGTCGACACCCGATCGTGTTGCCGCGATGACGAGCAACGGTTTCAAGATCATCCAGATCCCCAGCGGCGCCGTGCTGCTGAGCGTCACCACGGGAGCCCCGGCGGGCCCCACCTTCTCGCCCGATGCCCAGTTGATCGTGGCCGGGGCCGTCTACAACGCGCTCGACGGCAGCCTGGTGTCCTCGCCCGGGGCATCGAGCTTCGTCTTCGGAGGCTTCGCCTTCTCGCCCGACGGCCAGACGCTCGCGTTCTCGGGCCTGGAGCACGATCCGGCGCCCGCTATGACGTACCACTCCGTCATCAAGCTCTTCCGCCGCGCTGATCTGGTCAACCCGTCGCCGGCGCCCATCGCCGTCTGGAGCCCGCACGGCGGCGGCCAGGCGGTCATCGCGTTCTCGCCCGACAGCCAGACGCTTGTCTCCGCCGGGGCCATCTACCAGTTCCAGAGCAACTACATCCTCGGCCTTCGGCTGTGGAGCGTTCCGGACGGCGCCCTCGTCGGTCTACTCGCGGCCTACACGAATTTCGTCTGGAAAGTTGCGCTCTCACCCGACGGGACAACCGTAACGGCGGCGAGCGAGCTCACCACCGGACAGACCGATCCACTCGGGCTCAATGCGCTGAGGCTCTGGAACGCGCAGACCGGCGACCTTACCCTCACGATCCCCGATCTCGGACAGACGGGCGTCGCGTTCTCACTCGACGGCCAGACGCTCGTATCGGCCAGCGCGTGTTGTACCTCGACGCTCGCGGCCCGCAGTGTCGTGGACGGCAGCTTTCTCGCGATTCCCGGCGGAAATCCGATCCCCGGCAAGCAAAGCCTGGCGTTTCTCGCCGACGGCCAGACGGTCGCCGGCTATCCCGCCAACAACGACAACTCGATCCAGCTGTGGAACCTGGGGGACGGCTCGGTCACCTTGCTGACACAGCCGGCCACCGGCAGCAGATTCTTCGCCATCTCCAGCGATCGGACTCGTCTCGCGGCCGTCATCGGTGACGGCAAGCAGGTCCAGATCTGGGACATGATCAATCGGACACCGGTGACGACGCTGCAGTATGGGCAGTTCGTGACCGCGCTCGCCTTCTCACCCGACGCGACGATTGTCGCCGCCGGAATCAAGCCCAGCCTGACTAGCGGTGCGGGAACGAGCATCGTGAGCCTTCGTGTGGCTGACGGGACCATGGTTGGGTCCCCGCTCATCGGGCACACCAACAACATCGTGACGCTCGCGTTCTCGCCGGACGGCAACGCGCTGGCCTCCAGCGGCGATGACTCGACGATTCGCTTCTGGAGCACCGTCGATGGCACCGTGCTCAAGATCCTGGATCAGGAGACCGGTTCGATGCCGGGTCGCACCTTGCAGGGCGTGCGATCGCTGATCTTCTCGCCCGACGGCGGAATGATCATCTATGGCCGCGCCGACGCCACGCTCGTCGTGGCGCGCAACCCGCTACTCCCTGGCATCTTCACTCTGACCGTGAGCCGGGCGGGCGCCGGGACCGGCACCGTCACCAGCTCGCCGGCCGGCATCGCGTGCGGCTCGAGCTGTGCGGCCGAGCTCGGCGAAGGCACGGCCGTGACGCTCACGGCGATACCGGCTGCCGGCTCGTACTTCGCGGGCTGGAGCGGCAATCCCGCGTGCGCGACCGGCGCCTTCACGATGCTGGCGGACTACGCCTGCACCGCGGTGTTCAACCTGCGCCAGTCGCAAGCGATCACGCTCGATCCGCTGTCAGACAAATCGGTCACCGATCCGCCGTTCATGGTGAGCGCCACCGCGTCGTCCGGGCTGCCCGTGAGCTTCGGCGCGACCGGCGGCTGCGCGGTGTCGGGCGCGACCGTCACACTCACCGCCGCCGGCACATGCACGATCACGGCGTCCCAGCCGGGCAATGCGATTTACGAGGCGGCCCCCGACGTCGCCCGCTCGTTCACCGTGCGTCAGACGCAGACGATCACGTTCGGTTCGCTGCCCGACAGGGTCTTGACCGATCCGCCATTCACGGTGAGCGCGACAGCGTCGTCCGGGTTGTCGGTGAGCTTCATCGCGGCCGGCGGCTGCACGGTGTCCGGCACGACCGTCACGCTCACCGCGGTCGGCACGTGCACGATCACGGCCTCCCAGACGGGCAACGCGAGCTATGACCCAGCCCCGAACGTCGCCCGCTCGTTCAACGTTGCTCAGCCCTCGTACGCGCTCACCGTCGCCCTGGCAGGCGTGGGAACGGGATCGGTCGTGAGCTCGCCGACCGGCATCAGCTGTCCGACCACATGCGCCACGGCGTTCGTCTCCGGCACGGTGGTGACGCTCACGGCGACGCCGGGCGCGGGCTCGCTCTTCATGGGCTGGAGTGGCGGGTGCACGACGAGCCCCTGCTCGGTCACGATGAGCGCGGCGCAATCCGTCACGGCGACGTTCGCCCCGAATGCCCCGGACCTGATCGAGACGTCGGTGAGCGATCCGCTGATCGCCGCGCTGCCGGGCGCCAGCTTCAGCGTCACGGACACCGTGCTGAACCAGGGCGGGGTTTCTGCGGCGACCTCGACCACCCGCTACTACCTCTCGACGGACACCGTGAAAGACGCCTCGGACCGCCTGCTGTCGGGCACGCGCGCCGTGCCGGTGCTCGCCGCGGGCGCGATGTCGACCGGCACCGTCACCGTCACGATCCCGTCGAACATGGCGCTCGGCTCGTATTACCTCATCGCCTGCGCCGACAATCTCACGCATGTGACCGAAAGTGACGAGACCAACAACTGTCGCGCCTCGACCGGGACTGTTCAGGTGGCGCGGCCGGATCTGCTCGAAACGGACCTCTCGGCGCCGCCGGCGACGATTGCCCGGGGCGCAAGCTTTGCGGTAACGGACACCGTGCTCAACCAGGGCGCCGTCGCCGCGGGCGCCTCGACGACGCGCTTCTACCTCTCGGCGGACCAGATCAAGGACGGCAACGACCGCCTGCTCACCGGCACGCGTGCTGTACCGGCGCTCGCCGCGGGCGCGACCTCATCCGGAACGGTCAGCGTGACCGTTCCATCGAACATGGTACTCGGCACGTACTACTTGATCGCCTGCGCGGACAACACCACGACCGTCACGGAGAGCGACGAGACCAACAACTGCCGGGCGTCGGACACGACGGTGCAGGTCACCATGCCGTAGGGCGATCCAGCGCGTCATATGTGTTCGTCAAGATGCCCCCGGTTGAATCGTCCACTCTCACCAGACGGCTCCACCATCGCACCGATAGCTCATGCCGGAGCCATCGGTGTAGCTCGCGGTCGTCAGCCGGTTCAGCGCGTCGTAGACGAAGGTACGCAGGTAGAGTCGTTAAGCGCGAGGCTCGATCTGGGTCGCCCTGGAAGTAGAAGAGTATGGGCTCTGTCGCGTCTCGCGAGAGGTGCATGTCGGTCCCAAAAGGGACCTCGTGTGGCTGCGAGTCGACAATAGAACGAAATTCAAGTCGCAGCACCTGGGTCCCTGCCTGGGACTCCAATTTCCAAACACCTCTGCCGGTGATAAGTCGGCCACGGCTCTCCGGCTTCACAAAGAGGACTTCTCCTCACCAAGTGGACCTTCATTTACAGCCGCAAGCCCCTCTCAGCGAGATTTTCGTGGAAATCAAAGCGCTGAGTCTGGATAGATGCCTTCTTTGTTCACTTCACGCGTCAGGGCCCAGTCAACCACTTCTCGACTTTCACGTCCCTCAGACGACGCTGCTGGTCCAGCAGGAAGAAGACGCCATAGCTCTCCTTCACCACGCCAGGTGACTCACGATCGAATTCAATTCGGCAGACAATCACGCCTTCCGTATTGGCCGGGTAGAAGGAGCTGAGTCCGTCCGATCCGATCCCTGCCTTCTTGAGGAATTCATAGACCTCTTGCTCGGCCGCCCCCGGATGGATCTTCGTCAGCAATGCTTGGCGTGCGGACTCCGGCGTCAGCTCCTTTTCCTCAGCGAGCTTAAAATGCTGGCGAAAGCGCTCGGTAGCCGATGAGCCCTCACACGCCACGGCAGTCAAGAGAATGCACAGAAGTAAGGTAGGTACTTTGACCAACCATCCCTCACGGCAGCAGTTTTGTCCCCCACCCTGGGGCTTAATAAGCTGGGCTGCTCGGGGGATTGAGCCCGGCTCGCTTGAGAGCCTCATAGGCGACGGCGTTGCTGTTCGTCGAAATAGGATTGTACGGAATTGACGCATTTTGAATATCCTTCATGGTCTCTTCGAAGCTGGCGTCGAAGGGGTCGCAAGGCGCATCATTGTTCAACATTGTCGTGACGATAAACGCGTCATGGTTGCTAAGACCCAGAGAACTGAAGCGTGCCTCAACGCGACACAGTCCCAACGGATCCGTGAAGCTGGTCGAGCTGTTGCCTATGTAACTACGGTGCAGGTCACCATGCCGTAGCGGGCGCTCTTCTACACGGGAACTAGGCGGAAAATTGCCGCCGGACCTCGGTCGAGCCAATGGCATCGCAACTGGTCAATAGCGCTAGAACAGAATCAGCGCAGGCCGAGCATGTCTCAGATCTTCCATAGGGGTGATGCGTCATTAGGCCCGAGGCGCAATCGGCCCACGATGAACCAGCGGCGTTCGACAGGGAAGCTACAGCCACCGCGGTTGGTCACGAAATCAGATCTGATCCTTCCAAAGCCGTCATTTACGGCGAGGCAGTCTTCCAGGGAAATTCGTGCAGTAACTTCATTTCCCAGCAGTTCGTACTTCCACATGCCCGAGTTGGTGACGGGCTCGCTATTACCCTTTACGGTAATTTTCTGGGAATATTTGCCACCCTTTTCAAGCGCGAGCCTTTGCGTCCCATTCTCGTATTCCGCGACGTAGACACCCTCTAACTCAGACTCCGCGACGCGAATCGAGCAACCCGATACTAGAGCGCCAAGCGCTGTGAGGCCCGCTATGACAATGAAGTCTATTTTTTTCGGCATCGCTAGTGACCACTTAGCGTTAGCCGGCATTGCTGTCGAAGAACACTCGCGTATTCTTTCGTTCAATTAGGGCGCCCCTACCCTCGAACTCTGGGTGAGCAGGAAACGTATTAATCGTGACAAAGTAGTATTCGAACTGCCTCCTACCGTATCTATTCCAGTCGAACCATTCGATGAGATTTAGTTTGACGTCATCCAGTCCAACACGCTGATCCAAGGCATCGAAGTACCGGTTGGTATCCTGCGATGGGCGCCCGACCAGCAACCGCGGCTTTGGGCCGGGTGCCGGAACCACGATCAGGAATGGCGCAGCCTCTGTTCTATATTTCGCCATGAAACCTAACCGATCGAGTTTGAACAAAACGAGTGCGCCGAACAGGCAAGTTTCCGCCTCTTCGTATAGGTCTTGAACCTCGTGTGGGTACGAGCTCATGTCGTCATTCCCGACATAGAAATATTCATTCCACAAATCGCGTAGACAATCCGCGGTTCTATCAAGAGTATCGGTGATGTCTTGCATCCGCGCTCTTCTCCCGGACGTAGCGAACGACGACTCGGTACGTCACGCCCGGGATCAGTTGCTCAGATCCAATCAAGTCCTTAAAGCCCGGCGCCACTCGGAGAGCCAACCGCTCGGAGAGTCGCCTCACCGGTACTCTGCGCACACCGATGTCTGGTATGCAATGTAGCCCGTGCTTTCGACGCGTGTGGCCCAACGGACGCACTCACGACTAAGGTCCCAGCGGACAAGTAGAGCGAGCCCAACCAGCGCGACGAGGACGACCACGATCAAGGTCAGTTTTTCGGCTAAGCTCCATGGCCGCTGAGAATGGCCTCGCCTCCTTGCCGGGGACTGGCTTCCAACTTCTCGAGTCAATTTCCGCCGTTTTTCCAGAGGACCTTCTTGTCGATCGGCTTGAATAGCCGTTGGACAGCGGCGAGATCCGTTTCTGACAAATAGAGCTGAAAGCCATTGCCCTCCAGTGGTCCGACAACTCGCGCGACACCCAGACGACGCCCATTAAGCCTTACGTCGAGAAGCGCCTTATCGTGCGCGTTCGCGAGGTCGGCCATCCGTTGCGCCGACTTCGGTGTGAGCACAAATGTCGTGTCAAAGGCGGCTGGTCGGTCTTTGGCTTGCGAGCCACTTTGCGGCGGCATGCCCTGCATCTGACGAATCGCATCTTCCATATTCTGGGCAAACGGCCTTCTTTCTATTGTGACCGACTGAATGTCTCCTAGAGGGATTGATAGGATCGTGTTGCGTTCTACGAAGACAACGTCCGCAGCCGAACCTGGCGGCAATCGCACTCGATCGTAACGGCTCGGATTTTTAGCATACGCTGCATCGCTATCAGTCGCCGCGAAGAATTCGAGGTCAGCGCTTGCTGGCAGGGGATTCAAAACAACCGCGACCAAAAAGGCCAGCACGAAGAAGCGAACGACACCAGACTCGGCTGCGTGGAGCATTGAACACCAGATTTCTTGAGGCATACTCAGCCTTTCGTTCAGCTAATCATCACCTTAAGATGCCCCGGGTTGAATCGTCCACTGTCACCAGACGGCCTCCACCATCGTACCGATAGCTCATGCCGGAGCCATCGGTATAGCTCGCGGTCGTCAGCCGGTTCAGCGCGTCGTAGACGAAGGTACTCACCGGGCCTTTGCCTCGATCGATTACTCATAGATGGCCGACGACGAAGCTCAGAACGTCGAACCCCGCGACCGCCGCCGCCAATAAAGCGCTCGGCCAAGGACTCGGCCTCACTTACGACCACTTCCCTTCGGCCGCGCGATGAGAGGGTCCTCAGTCCGGAGTTCGCATCTCGACAGCCGGGCGCCGCCGGCCAAGAACCGGAAGAGGTTGTCGATAGCGTGCGTGCACCCGCGGTCCGCCAAACGCCGTCTCTCTGAAGTCTTGGACCCGAATCCCCTGCAGGTTCGGCCAGACTGCGTCAGGGCTTCCCTTTGTCATCTCGAATGATCCGGCGTGTGGGACCGTGCTCTTCTCCCCGTCGTAGTAACTGGCCCCAGTGCCCGCGAGCATATGTGATTCCCATAACTCGTCCAAAGGCCCCCGTGGGATCTCGGACGCGGCGACCGACGCCGTGAAAAGGCATAGCATGGCGCACACGAAGGCAACTGCAGCTACGGTGCGTCGGAGGATGGCGGCCAATGCCACTCGTTCAGCGATCGCAGTCAACATCTCGGCTCGAGAGAGAAGGGCGACAGTATGCCCGGCACGGTGAGGGAGATGCGCGCTCGGTGGCCATTCAGATCCCTACTTTATGCCCTAGTAATGGGGCGCCAAACTGCAAACTCACTGACTTCGGTGCCGAATTCTACTCACCACAACCCGCAACACCATTAGTCCACCGGCCAATATCAGTAGCCCGCCAAGAAGTGTCACGGCTGGCAGCGCGAATGAAGCAATGGTGGCCACCCCACCAGACTTCGAGGCGAAGCACGCAACAAGCCACGGTGACAACACCGTCGAAAGTAGAGCGCCGAAAGCGATTAAGGCCGGTGCCGGCCACCGACGCGTCACAACTGACGCAACGATGATCACCGTTCCCCAGACGACAATTTCAAGCCCTGTGATCAATACGTCCTTCCATACATGGTCCGGAATGACTCGGCAGTGATGAAAAGGAGGGCCTCGACGAGGCGCTTCTACCTCTCGTCGGACCAGATCAAGGATGGCAACGACCGCCTGCTCACGCACGCGTGCGGTCCCGGCGCTCGCCGCCGGCGCGACCTCCTCCGGGACGGTCAACGTGACCGTTCCGTCCGTTGCCGAGACCGACGGCAAGATAAAGCTTCACTTCACCTACTGCGCAAGATGTCGTCGGCTCGGTTGATCACGCAAAGTGGATGCGTCGTGTTCACTTCACGACTTTGGTGCGCCGCTCTCACGCTCGGGAGTGACGACGATATGGTGCCCGGCCAGTTGGGCATCGCCGATGAACCACGGCCGGAAGATCACGAAGACCTCGTCGCCGGCGCGCCGTGCATAGCGGACGCGGTATTTCAGCTGGACGATCTCACCAGTACGGCCCCAGCCGACGCCGTAGTGAGAGCTCCATGCGACGAGCTCGTACTCCTCGATCTGTCCGGCGGCTGTTCCGGTTTCGATTAACTTCGCGCGCCACGCGTCACGCGATACATGGGCGTAGAACGTCGGGCCATACGCCGTGAGTGACCGGTCGATGTCATTCGCCCTCCGAGCCTCGAGGACGGCCTGTGCGCGTTCGGTCGGACCGGCTAGCCTGTCGCCGCAGCCGGCTCCGAAGAGCGAGACGAGCGTAAGGCCAAGAAGTGCACGTGTGCGGATCATTTCGATCGCATGCGGGCGAAGAATTCAACCGTGTGATAAAGGATCCCGACGAAGCCGACCAGGATGCCGACGCACGCCACCGCCAACGCCGCCCAGTGAAGCCACGACCGATCCGTCAGCGTGCCCACGACGGCCGCCAGGGCACCGGCAGCGGTGATCGCGAAGCCTACCGCCCCGATCCGAACGCCACGGCTGGTGCCGCGAAAGAAGCCGCTTGCCGGGTCGGTCATTCGCATCCGGGCGTCGGCTTCCGACCGAACAGTTTCGGCGTCAGTGGGATGTTCACGATCTGCGTGACACCGAGCGACGCCTGGGCTCCAGCGCCAGCACCGACTCTCACTTTCGGTATCGGTCTCTGCACGCCTCCGCCGCCATCGAAGTCGTACTGGGCGGAGCCGCCGAACGAGTACGGCGGGATGGCGACGTTGAGATCGGCCTGGACTGCACGCTGGACACTCAGCGCGTCCGGTGTCGGACACCTCGTTTTCGACACGCCGCCCTGCAGCCCGACGCCTGCGTAGAGACCGACGCCATACGCGCCGGTTGCCTGCAGCTGGAGCACGAGCTGACCGTTGCTCGTGATCGCGAAGCCCATTCCCCCGCCGATGAAAGGGCCGTTGAGAAGCGGACCGCCGCCGGCCAGGCCGTTCACCATCAGGCTCAACTGCCATTCAAGACCGAACGGATCGCGCCGATCGATCGGATTGTTGCCGACGTACGGGTACAGATTCGGATCGCCCCCGCCGAATGCGATCGGGTCTTCGCTGATGAAGCGCTGGAGGCCGGGATGGTAGTAGCGCGCCCGATAGTAGCACAGCCCGCGACCTCATGAAGGCGCAGCGAAATCCTTCTCCTTCCATTGAATCGCCAGGCTTATTAAGCACACCAGCTCGCTTATGACCAGTAGTGCGAACCACAAATGCCACCACCGCGCGAACTGCAAACGAAGTCCGAGGCTGAGATTCGCGAAACCGAAGATAACAAGACTGAGGCCTAACACGAGGCAACCAGCGCGTCGCACAAACAGCACCACCACCGATTCATGCGTAAACCCCCAAGGATCTCTAAAGTTCGTTGGACTATTCTCTGCGTATGAGAAGTGATTTAGCTCACCCGATTGACGCGAGCTGCGCCTGCACGGCCAGCTCATCGTCCGGCTCACCGAGATCCTGGGTGTCAGCGCCGACGAGCTGCTCGGCCTGGCCCCGACCCCGACCGCCGGCCCCCAGGTCCAGCGCCGCCTGGTACGCCGGCTGCGGGCCATCGACCGCCTCCCCCGCCGCGACCAGCAGGCCCTCTTCCGCACCATCGACGCCTTCCTCAAGAGCGCGCCGGCGGCGGCTAAGACGAGACACTCTCCGATCGCCGGCCCCGGTCCTGACCGGCACGGCGCGTGCCTCGACGGGCGGCGTTCGGGCGGTCGCGTGCGGCGGGCGCTTAAGCGGATCGGGTCAGTCGGCAGCGCGGCGAGGGGCGGGACTCAACAGACGGACAGCTACAAAAACATGACGGCAAGATAAAGAGTCACCTCACCTGCGCCGTAAGCTCTCGGCGACGTGGCCGATCACGTGAAGTGGACGCGTCGTGTTCACTTCACCGCTTAGCAGGCCGCTCAGCGTCGCGTCGGAAGAGTCCACCGCGATGATCGCTCGCTGTCACCCGGCCTCGTTAGCGTTCGAAATACCCCATGGCGCCAAAGGCCATTACAGCTGCTAGGGCAAGCCCAATCGCTAAGCTGACGGCGCCGATGAGGCGCAGCATGACCAGATAAGCTTTAGAGTCGAACGCTCTTCCGACCGCACCAGCCCACGGTGCGCCACGCTGCGCATTCTTGGCCGCCTGCTGCACGCGAGCCGGCGAAAAGATGCATGCGAGGCCCGTTAGACACAAGGCGACCACGACCAGCCCACCTAAGACGAAAAAACCCATCGCGTGCCTCTCTAGATAGATCGCGCCACTGGTTTAGTTGCACGTTGCCTCGAGAAACGCGATCCGGAATGGTGCCGCGTAGGAGTATATGTAGCTGCCTCCATACTGAGGACTAAAGACTCCCACTTCTTTTGCTCTCCCATTCCCGGGAGAGATCACAGTGTTGCCACCCAGCCCAATGCCACCACCATATGAGAATGTTGGGCCCGATAGGAAGTTACGCAGGCGTTCCGAAGATGGCACAGTACCTCCTTCGAGGGTGCCATTGACGCCACTGCCGGAGATGAAAGTGAATGCTCGTCCGACTGTGGGACCCGATCCAACATATGGGCGGCCGTACCGATCGAGAGCCACTAGGAATGACCCGCCGAGGAGATCGAAAGTATGTGGTATTCCAATGTTCAGCGTCCATGCGGCGTAGTCTGACCCACCGCACTTGCTTCTCTCCTTTTCCAACTTGCTTCTTTCCTTGTCCAAGCCAAATGGATCAAGGTAGTTAATCGGGTTGTTAGCGACGTACGCATAGAGATTCGGATCTCCACCAGCGAAGCCGATCGGATCCTCGCTGATGAAGCGCTGCAGGCCAGGGTGGTAGTAGCGCGCCCGATAATAGTAGAGACCGGCAAAACCGTCGTTCTCCCGCCCCGTGAACTGAAACGAATTCGCGAAGACCGGGTTCGTCGCCGTCGCCGCTCCGAACGGATCATAGGTGTACTCGGTCACGGCGCTCCCCGCCCCGTCCCTGACGGCGACCGTGCTCCCCAGCGCGTCGGCGGTCAGGAAGAAGGTGCCGTCGGGGTTGGTGAAGCCGAGGGTCTCGTCGAGCGCGAGCGAGCGGAGATAGCTGGTGGTCCGCTGAGGCTCAAGCTGCTGAACCATGTCGAGCCCATCATAGAGGTATTGGGTGGCCGCCCCGTTCACCGTTTTGGTGAGCCGACGCCCAAACGCGTAGGCGAAGCCGGCCTGGGTCCCGGCCTGCTCCACGCCGATCAGCCGATCGCGCGCGTCCCACGTGAGGCTGGTCGTCGCCGTCCCGCCCATGATGGTCGTCGCGTTGCCGTTGGCGTCGAAGGTCACCTGGTTCGCGCCGAACGCCAGTTGGCGATTTGCCCCATCATAGCTGGCCGTCGCGACCGCCGTCGACAACAGCGTGCGGGCGAAGCTGCCGCCCACCCGGATGCGCTTCCCCGCCGCGTCGTACTGATAGCTCAAGTCCCCCAGGGACCCCGCGGCCGTCTGATAGGTTAGCGCGATGAGTCGCGACGCCGCGTCGTACTCGTACTGGGTGCTCACTCCGTTGGGAAGAGCCAAGCCCCTGCGCCGGCCCGCGTCATCGTAGTTGAGCGCCGTCGTCTGCGCGCCGCGCTGGATCTGCGTCAGCTGGGAATTCTCGTCGTAGCCGTACGTCGTCAGCACGTCGCCCGGGGTGGTGAGCTGCGTGCGGCGCCCGATCGCATCGTACCCATAGCCCACCGTGCCCAGCGGCGTGCTCTGGGCCAGCAGCCGATCCAGCGCATCGTAGGTGTTGGTCAGGGCGCCGCCACTGGCATCGTCCACGCGCACCGGCCGCCCGGCGGCGTCATAGGCCGTGCTCGTCCCCGAGCCATCCGCATAGCTCGCGGTCGTCTGCCGGTTCAGCGCGTCGTACGTGAAGGTGCTGGCCTGGCCCTTGCGGTCCGTGCGGCGGGTCAAGTTCCCGGCCAGATCATAGACGAACGCCTCGCTCGCGCCGAGCGGATCGGTGCGGCTGGCCACCCGATCCATGGAGTCGTAGGTGTAGGTCGTCGGCGGATTGGGCCGAGCATCGGTAAGAGTGAGCAGGTTGCCGTTGCCGTCGTACGTGAAGCTGGTCACGCCGCTCAGCGCGTCGGTGATGGTCCGCACGCGATTCAATGCATCATACCCGAAGCCCGTGGCACGTCCGCGAGGATCAATCTGGCGGATCCGGCGACTGACCGCATCGTAGTCGAAACGCGTGGTGTTCCCGAGGGGATCGGCGATCGTCGCAAGATTGCCGACGCTGTCATACGTAAACGTCGTCGTGTGGAAAAGGGGGTCGGTGATCGTGAGTGGTTGACCGGCGGCGTTGTAGGTCAGGGTCGTCGGCTTGCCACCCGGATCGGTGATCGTCCTGAGGTTGCCCACAGTGTCGTATCCGAACTGGGTCGGGGGCGTGACGGGATTCGTGATCGACGTAACCCTATTGAAGGTTGGCTCATAGGTGAAGCCGCGCTGGGCTCCGGTGGGGTCGGTGACGGTCGTGACGTTGCCGAGCGTATCGTATTCGAAGCGCGTGACTCGCCCCAGCGGGTCGGTTGTAGAAATCAAGAGATTGGTGCCATTCGTGTAGTCGAACGTCGTCGTCTGCCCCAACGCATCCGTCGTCGACACCGGGAAGCCGCTGCTGTTGAACCGATGCGTCGTCGCGTTCCCGCGCGGGTCGGTAATCGTCGTGGCCGTGATGTTCTGGCCCTCGAGCGTGTACGCGAACGTAAACACTCCGCCGTCGGCCTGCGTCTGCCGGCTCACCCGCCCCTGGGCGTCGTACTCGTTCGTGAGGTAGGTGATGGTCCGCGGGTCCGTGATGGTCACAAGATGATGGCTCGCATCGTAGGTGTAGCTCGTCAGGCCGCCCGCTGCATCCGTCACCGTCGCCAGGTGCCCCTGCCCGTCGTAAGTGTAGAGGACCGAACGGCCGATGGGATCGGTCACGCCCGTGATGCGGCCGGCGGTATCGTAGGCCAGCGTGAGGAAGCGACCCGCCGGTTCGGTGATGCGCGTGATGAGCCCGAAGCGCTCCTGCGTGGGCCCGGGCGATTCGCGGGTGATGGTGACGACGTTGCCGTTCCGGTCGGTCATGGTACTGAGGCCAGCCTGATTGGCGAAGCCCACGATGCGGTCGTACCGATGCACCGAGCGGTCCTTGAAGGTCATGAGGAAGCTGAACTCCAGCGGTGCCCCGGTGACGGGATCGTTGAGGAGTCGACTGACCACAGTGCCGAGCAGACTGGGGTCGTTCGAGATCCAGGTGGAGCCGCTGGGCCGCAGCTGATACGTGCTCTGATCCGGCGTCGTCAGCACCAGCGTGTTGCCCGTGCTGCTCGTCAGGCGGTAGTCGTACCCGGCAATGTTCCACCCGCGGCCGAAGAAGCCGATGCGCGTGGTGTCGTCGCTGCGGTAAGTACGCTGGACGGAAACGGGCAGCCTGCCGGACAGGACGAAATCGGTCTTGTCGATGATAAAGCGGCCGGTGGCAAGATCCACGGGCTCGCCGCCCATTACGGTCTTGCGGAGCTTCTTGAGTGCGTCGAGGATGGCGCACACCCACGTGTGCCAGGCAAACCGCGGCAAGCCGAAGCCCGGATCGCTGACGACCTGCGTACCATCGGCGCTAACGGTGCCCGTGCCCCACGTCTGCCAGCCGCCGATGGCCAGATCGAAGAACCACAGGTCGGCCTTCGTACCCGGCGGCGCCTCGGTCACGTTCGGGAAACTGATCGGCAGCGGCTGCGAGGGTACCGAGTTGCCGGGCTGGATACTGAACAGCATGGGGGGCGTGATTCCCGGTGGGAACGGCATCGGGCTCCGATCTATTGGCACTGGCGTGATCGTGATCTGTCGCACCGGCTGGCCATCGGGTCCCGTGATCTTCGTGTTCACAGGAATCGTGACGACCAGGCCGGGAATGAGCGGCGTGGTCGCTTGTACCTCCTGCGTAGTGAAACCGTCAGCGTTGGTATGCAGATCGATCGGATGCGCGGTATCGAGCGCAGGCAAATAGAGGATGAACGGCACCCGCGTGGGTCCCGATGACGCGACGTCGATCTGCACCTCGACCAGGGGATATTGAACCGTCGGCGATGATGCGGTAGTGCCGTCGACCCGGAGCATGGATGGACCCGACGCCAGCGGTCCCTGGAGCACGAAGTTGCCTGCGGCGTCCGTCCTCGTGAAGGCGCTGCCGCTGTCAAACGTGATCTGGACGCCGGGGATCGGCTTGGGCACCGCCTCGGCGGTGAGGACCCGGCCGGTGATCGCGAGAGTTCCCACCGGGAGGACCTCAACTGACACCGACGCGCTTCGCGTCTGCGAGTGCCCGTCGACGTCAGCCTGACCGGTGACCGTGAAGCTGTATGTCCCCGGGCTCACGCTGTTCGCCACGGTAAAGGTCAAGAA
>Ga0126372_10000169_pt1 | contig 19533 bp, 24 predicted proteins | sample PanSoiMetaPlot_6_FD_92762 | JGI IMG/M metagenome (GOLD analysis project Ga0126372, IMG submission 92762) | Tropical forest soil microbial communities from Panama - MetaG Plot_6 | ecosystem: Environmental > Terrestrial > Soil > Tropical forest > Bulk soil | place: Panama | collected 2016-02-17
GCGAATTTCGGATCGAGCGAGAAAGAAACGACGATCGAACCGAGGCCGGTAGTAAATTTGCGTCGCGTTGGCATCATGAAGCTCATGCTTAGATCCTCCCCGCCGGCTCGGCAGCCCTGAGCACCGCACGGATGATCCGTCCGTGGGTGCCACAGCGGCAAAGATTGGCATCGAGTCTGGCGCGCACCTCTGCTTCGGACGGCTTCGGATTGCGATCGAGGAGCCCCTTCGCGGTCATGATCATTCCGTTGATGCAATAACCGCACTGAGCAGCCTGTTCGTCCATAAATGTGCGCTGCAGGGGATGCGGCTTCTCAATGGTGCCTAGGCCTTCAATCGTCGTGATGTCGCTCTCTCCGAGCGTTCCGATTGGCGTGACACAGGAGCGCGTTGCTTTTCCATCCACCAGCACCGTGCAGGCGCCGCATTGCGCGAGCCCGCAGCCGAATTTGGCGCCATTAAGTTCAAAGTCGTTGCGAAGCACATAAAGCAGCGGCGTGTCGGGCTCGGCCGTCACCGTCTGCGCTTTACCGTTGACCTTCAGTTGAATGGCCATGGTCTTGACGCCTCTCTGCTGGCAGGCGCCCCTGGCTACCTCTTTAGGCTGAACTCCGAGCTATTTTGGATGTTCCCGGCCGCGCGTCGTCGAGGCCAAGTAGCGAGCTTGATTTGGCCCCATTTGCTAAGGACGCAGCACTAGTACGCCGAGTTCGCGGCCTCATGTCCGCATTGGGTTATAAGCAGACATTCTGTTTGGTGCCGCCAACGATTTGCCATCAAGTCGCAATCGCCGTTTAAAAGATTGTTTAAGGTGATCGGCGATCGCCGTCGTGTCTCAACGAGCTTGAGGCGAGCCTTCACCTCCCGAAGGCGTCGACTTAGATGCTTCGTCTGAGGCAGGCGGTATCCGGATCGGTGGGAGACCGTCGAGTTTGGACGCAGTATCGAGCCAGACCTGCGCGAGCTGCAGGTAGGACGCGCGAACTTCAGCTGTTCGCGCCTCGCTAGCCCATCCGAAGCACTCTTCCGCCATTGCACGATAATCTGCGGCCGTTTTCATGGAAACGCCCCCTGAGGCCATCACCGCAGAGGCACGGCGCCCATACTGCAGATTGCGACGCCAAGGCACGCGAACCCGGCAATTAATAAAAGGCCAGCCGTTATTTGTAAGAGTCGTTGATCCTTGAAATAGGCGCGGTACGCCAACGTCCCGCCCGCCAAGACAGTAGCAAGGCCCAGTTCGCCAATCAGCATGGAATGCAATACCGAACGTGAAATCTTCGACCGCATCATGCAGCCAACTTCAGCGCGGTGGAAATTTGCTGAAGCGTAGCTTTTTCCTTATCGCTTACTGGCCCACTGCCGGCGCCAAAAAGGCCACCTTCTCTGGACGCCTCGGCAACGTGCTGACTGATCTGATGCAGCCAGGCTTTAAAAGCCGCAGCGTCGTCTGGTGCTTTTGCATCAACCACCGCTCCAGCCTGTCCTAAAGTCTCGATGCATTTGGCCGTGATTTCTGCAGGCTTTAACCCCGCGAGCTTTTGCTTTAGGCCATCGCGTGCAGTGCCTCGGCCTTCGGCCGTTTGAAAATCTGCCACGAGGGCCTTGATGAGAGGCTTCGCCGCGGGGTCCGCTTTGGCTGCCATCAGTGCCGAGCCCTCCGCAAAGCTTTCTTTCAGAAGACCCCACAGGCCGCTCGGATCTGCAGCAGAGATCGCAATCCCTGCCATCGTCACACTTTCGAGAAGGAGTTTCCATTCATCCGGTGTAAAGTCCGATTTGCCAGTCATCACGTTACTCCTCTACCCGCAATGCACGATTTCCATCTTGTCTTGATTATCAGATGGTTGAAGGTCAGACAGGCTTATCGATCATTGATCTTGATCAAACCGCGTTAGACCTAGCCTAAGGTATTCGACTGTGATGCGATGGTATCGCGAGTGATATAAGTTACGCGGCGGCCGAATTAATTTTGTGCTCCCTAATCGTCACCAACAAAATCGCGAGCGCGCACAGCGTTGAATAGCGCTGGCAGCAATAGAGCATCGAAACGGGACCGGCGTCACGAGCCGGTGCCTCTTTCATCTTGAATTGGCTACACGAGTAATAAGACTGTCGTGTAGCGAGGCAGCTTACCGAGAGCGTGTCAGCCCACGTAGGCTACCCGCTTCTGTTTCTCAAGATCATCGGCATACTTTGGCCCAGCCGGCAGCTGAAGCACTGTCGCCTGCTGTCCCTCAGCTAGCAACGTCAGAAGTACGATCTGCCCATTCGGAAACTCCAAAGCGTCGTGATGGGCGGCAAGCCTTTGCTTGTTGACTTGTCGAAAGATCGCCGTCGTGTGGTTCACCACTTTGTTGCGCCACGGAAACAAACCGGTCGTTTGACAGGTAACCTCGCTAGAAAAAGATAGCTCCGTTCCTGGTAGCACACAGACCGCAACGTTCCCATCTTCTGAGGCCGCGAAGCCACGCGTGCCCGTGCCAAAGCTCCGCGTTATGAGCTTGTCGCCAACTTTCGCGGGCCGTGATTTGACGTTATGGAGGCTGTAATCGCACATTTCGGAACTCCGTCATAACAAGCCCTCACCCGAGCAAAAATTACGGCAAACGGGAGCTGCTTTAGATTGATCTCGATCAAAGACACGAGGTGAGCATTGGCTGAAGAAAATTAACGCGCCGGTTAACTTCACACGGAACCGGTAAGCCTTGGTGGCCCCGGAAAGCCCAGCCACCGGTAACCAGGATGGGTTTTTGCCCCGCAGCAAACAGAGGTGCGCCCAATGACCGAGCTAGCAACAGCCAAATATCATCACGGACTGCTTTATGCCTTAGCGGCCGCCGCCGGACTGGGTCTTGGTCTGGCGTTGATAGCGTTCTGTGACGCTTGGTTTAGCGGCAGTGGCTTCAGTGGTGTGCAGTTTATTGGCGCGCACTGATAGAGCGCGATTCGCACTCAAATCGATGCAGCCCGTGAGCTGATTGTTTCCGCTTTGGGCCAGAAACAGACATCCTGAAGACAAGCACCTATGTCCGCTTACACCTCAAAGCAGACTTTGAGTGATACCGGCGAAATCCCTGCTGGCGAGCTCATGAACGACGTCCCAACAGCGGGCGGCGGCATAAGTCGAGCTGCCTATCTTTTGGTTTCTCAAGCGCAGGTTCCAGTAGAGCCACTACTCAGACGCGCCAATTTGAGCACAACCGAGTTGAAAAATCCTCGCGTCCGAATTCCCGTAAAAGACCAGATCAAATTTCTTAATCTGGTGGCCGATGAACTCCGGGATGAATTTATCGGAATTCGGCTTGCGCGGACGGTTGAACTCCGTGAGTTGGGATTGTTGTATTATGTGATGGCTTCGTCACCCTTGGCGATGCTCTGCGCCGAATCTCACGATACAGCGCGATCAATAATGAAGGAGTGCTCATCAGCTATCGGCCAGGTAAATTTGTGAATCTAACGCTTAATTATTTCGGTGTTGCACGACAACCCGATCGGCATCAAATCGAATTCATTATCACGGTCTTACTGCGTCTTTGCCAGAAGCTCACCGGCCTTCCACTGCTGCCATTGCGGGTGAACCTTATGCACCATCGCTCTCACCTGCCTTCAGAGTTTGGCCCACTCTTCGGTGCGCATGTTGCGTTCGCTTGTAACGCTGATCAGGTACTGTATTCGTGTTCGATCGCACAAACCCCTCTACTCAACGCAGACACCTATCTTAACGAGCTTTTGGTAAAATATTGCGAGGAGGCGATTGCCACGCGACGCAAGAGTTCAACGACGTGGCAATTGAAGGTGGAAAATGCCATTGCTCCACTACTCCCGCATGGGCAAGCAACGATTGAAAAGGTTGCCAAAGAACTTGGGGTCAGCAGGCGAACACTTACGCGCCGCCTCGCATCGGAGGGTCTAACGTTTCGAAAATTGTTGAACAGTCTGCGCATCGACCTTGCTAAACGCTATTTACAAGAAAAGAATTTACCGATTTCGGAGATTGCCTGGCTTCTGGGCTACCGAGAAACAAGTGCATTCAATCATGCATTCAAGCGCTGGACAGGAAGTACACCCAAGCGCGGCATCCCATCTCTTTCGAAATTAACAGCGCGGATCTGAGAGCCTGAAAGCCAAGCGCAATATAATCGAACTGACATCCCAAGGTGCGTCAGTATTTCCGGTTAACGTCGCGATATTCACCGAAATCCGCCGCGCCTCGTGTTGGTCGCCCATCTCCGCCCCTGCTAACTTTTTTCTCCCAGCGCTGCGCCATTTGATGCCAAACGCTAGCCATTTTCAGATACAGCCGGCGTTTCTCGGGCGTCGGGGTCGTTTGAGCTAGTTCCAGGCATTCGGCTGCAGAGCCGCGAAAGAGCGTTGGCGGATCGCGACCCTCAAAGGTGGTCTCGTCGTTTTCTTGTGGCATTCCGTCGGCACCGGCGTTGTGAAAACCACCGCCGCGATACCCCGAACGGGACTGCTGTGGCTTGATAATTCAGGCCAATAGATTGCCTGTTTCGGCCGCGATGCCCCGGCACTCGGCCAGAATTTATTTGGCAGATGAAATCAACAAATCGTCTTGATTGAACAAGATTTCAGCGACCCGTTAGTGCAACTCTGAAACTACGCTAGAGGGCGCAGAGCCGACCGCTGCCGTGGGGATAAGGCAACACATTCGGGTGCAGCGAAGCGATGGGACGGCGCGACGTGTGAAGCGTGCGTGCCGCTTTCATATTGCAGTGTTAGCAATAGTACGAAAGCGCCGGATGTGGCGAGTGCAGATAACCGCACCAAATGGATCCGTCCGTTTGTTCGGCAGATTTTCTTCCGAAAAGAGTGCGCGCGATTGGATAGCCGCGCACGCTCCTCTGAGGGTACCGCACAATATCGACTAAAGTTATCGCAACCCAAGGCGCGTCCGTCCCACCCCTCTAAGCCGACATCGCCGAAGCTGGCTTAGTCTCGGACCTGATGGCCGGCGTGCGCGCGCGTGATCGCGCAGAGTAAAACGAGGCATTTTGATCGCCTCGAAACGCCTCGCGGGAGAATTCAATAAGATGGTAGGCGACAAGGCCCATGCCCAGCGCTGCATCGATTTGGCCGCGTTTTAACGCGTGATATGCCGCCCGCCAGAACGACCGGCGATAATTCGATAAAAGCCCTACCCAAAGGACAAGATTGAAGGCTAAGACCACAGCCTCACGCAGATTTCTGATCGTCAGCTTGCCTCGCGCTGGCACATCGAGGCGATGTGCAAACGTGGCATCGACTTGATAGGCAAACCGGGCGAATAGCCGTTCCGGGTCGTAGGCATACATTACGCATCGCCGCCACATCGCGACAACTTCATCATGCGGTCGTAAGAACCGAACATTGCTTTCGAGCCCTGTGTCGTCAACGATCAATCGATCAGCAAGCTTGAGGCGATCCCACAACGGCGTTCGTGGCAGCGCTTGCAGCAAGTTGATCGTGAGAATCGGAATTTGTGAGAGGTCAATGAACTCTTTTAGGTGGCTTTCAGTGTCAGGGGTATCGGTATCAAGGCCGAGAATAATTCCAGACGTCACTTCAAGCCCGTAATTGTTAAGTGTTTTTATTGCTTCCATCATCGGCAGTACTGAATTGTGTTCCTTGCGCATTATCTTCAACGCATTGGCATCTGGAGTCTCGATACCGACAAATACGTCTACAAATTGCGCTTGGCGCATCAACGAAAGAACTTCCGCCTGCTTAGCCAGGTTAAGTGTTGCTTCGCAAGCAAACTGTAACGGATAATCACGCTTGCGTTGCCAGTCGATGAGATGCGGCAGCATTTCCCGCGTTGCTTTGCGGTTGCCGATGAAATTATCATCCACAAAATAGACCACGGCCGGATGTCCAGGCTGTTTCAGCATCTCATCCAATTCGTTGGTAATCTGCTCCGGCGTCTTGAACCGAGGCTGGCGCCCGTAGAGCGCGGGAATGTCACAAAACTCGCAGCGATAGGGGCAGCCACTCGAAAATTGCAAACTGCCAATGAGGTAATGATCAAGACGAATTAGGTTGTAGGCCGGCGCCGGGAAGTCGCAGAGCGGCAGCCGCTCCTTCGTTTCAAAACGTATTTGCGTTGGTGGTGGCGCTGCGCTCTCGTCAAGCGCGGCGATAAGACGATCAGTACCATCACCGATTTCACCAATATGCAGATAATCGAACTCTGGGTAGAGCTCTGGCGCACCCGAAACCGATGCGCCGCCAAGGACAATGGTTTTGCCGGCTCGTTTCGCTCGTCTTGCTATGTCATGTATCTGTGGAGCCTGGATGTGCATGCCGCTGACAAAAATGAAGTCGGCCCAGGCGAAATCGCCTGCGGTTGCTTGCGTGATATTTTCATCGATGAACCGCACCGACCATGACGCCGGGAGGTACGCAGCAATAAGGAGTAGGCCCTGCGGCGGCATGAACGCACGGACCCGCGGCAGCAAGCGATAAGCATGAGAAAAAATCCCGAACGAGGGAGTATAGGCGGGGAATATGCAAAGAATTCGCCGCTGCTTAAGAATCGACGAGGAATACCTCATCTTGTAGCCCCCAGCTCCCACCAATCCACCCCAACTGAACGCTACCGTAGCCGCAAAAATGCCGCGGGTCACGGACCAATAAATCGAAGCTATTGAGGTCCGCGCATGTCTGCTTTTGGGTCAAAAGCGGACATTCTTGGATGCGCGCGTGTAACTTTTACCCTGTTACCTGGTGGGATTGCCTATGTATCGTGTTTGAACTCTGCCAATGTCATTGATCGCAAGGTGGGCACGTCGCGCACGCCGCGCTGTGCCAGTTCGATAATTTTCTCCGCAACCAGCCTCGTCGCCGGATCGTCAGTCATCCGCAGCCCGAGCGCGTCGCATGCGTCCTCAAGCGCCAATGACATGATGCGAATGGTCCCTGGTTCGAACGCTTGACCACTAAGAAATGGATGTATTGGCATCAGCGCACTTCCATCTGGCCTCGCTGGTCTTAGTCGAGCGGAATATCGATTTCATAACTTAATCCTTCGACCGCATAGTCGATTCGAGCATTTGGAAACGTCATCTTGACCAGCGCAGTTCCGAAGCCATGCCGCGTCGGCATGACGACGGGCGGTCCTCCTCTTTCCAGCCATTTAAACTGCAATTTATTAGTTTCACTTCGCTTCGTAATCGTCCAGTAGACACCAACCTTCCCGCTTCCGTTCGAAAAGGCGCCGTATTTAGCGGCGTTTGTCGCAAGTTCATGTAACGCGAGCGAAAAGTTTTGTGTCTGTTGCGGACTTAATATGACATTGACGCCATCAACTTCTGTACGCTCGGCATAAGGTTCCAATTCAACCCGCACAATTTCCCTCAAGTTCACGCCAGTCCAATTTGATTTTATCAATTGCCGATTAGCTCTAGCCAACGCCTGTAGTCGTGCCTCAAACGCTTCCTTGGCCTCCGGTAGTGTGTAGCTTCCAGACAGGCTTCGACTTGCAACTGTTTGAATGACGGCAAGCAAGTTATTACTGCGATGCTCGATTTCACGGACTAGGGTCGCTTTAATTTCGTCGGCGTGTTTGCGCTCCAGATAGTCCGCCGCCTGTCGCGCCAATAAATCCATCAGGTGCAGTTCTCTTTCGCTCGGTCTATGTGGCGTAGCGAAGTGCGTCGAAATCATACCTAACAGATTTCCTGTGCTCGCCATCAGAGGCGTGGAAGTCACGGCGCACACGCCTGCGTCGATCAACACATCCTTTGATTGTTGCCCGGCAAAAATCTCACTTTGCCGCACGTCTTTGACGATCACCCGTTCGCCTGATCGCATCGCTGCGGCACAGGATGCAGCGTCATCACACACAGCCGCGAAAAAGTTCAAGAACGGGTCTTCAAATCCACTGTGGGCGGCTATGGTAAGCATCCTCGTGGTCGGGTCGAGCAGTTGTAGATTTCCTTTGTCGGAGCTGGTGACGGCGATGGCGGTGTCTAGGATTGCGTTCATATTTCTATTGAAGTCACTGCCCTCACGAACGAGACGATTGCTCAATTGATTGAGCCTCGTCATGTTGCGCAAATCGGCAGCTACGCGCGCCTCGGCCTCTTTGCGCGCACTAATGTCAACGATAGTGGCCAATATCAATTCGCGGCCTCCTTCCAGAAATGAGGCCAGCCCTATTTCAACTGGAAATTCACTGCCATCCTTGCGCAACCCATATAGTTCTCGCCCTGCTCCCATCGGCCTATTCGTAGGATGTTCACTAAATTCGGCGCGCAGCGCGACATGCCCTCGACGGTATCGTCGGGGAAGCAATGTCTCCACTGGTTGTCCTATTAGCTCATTTTGGCGATACCCGAACAATTTTGTCAGCTGGCCATTCACCAGTTGGATTCGCCCCTCGGCATCAACAACAAGGATGCCATTTGGGTCGGTTTCGATGAGTACTTCTCGTTGCCGGGCTAGCGCTTCCGCTGCTCTGATCGAGATGCGTAACCAGTGGACGAGAGCAACGCCTATGCCACTGCCGACGACGAACGTGGCAAGTACAATCGAACCGTCGGTCCCGATCGCGAACGTGTGATATGGCGGCAGAAAAAAGTACCAAGCAGCGAGGGCAGAGAGTAGCAGCGTTAAAATTACGGGACCGAGACCAAGGAAGAACGTGACAAGAAGGATCGCCGGAAGGAAAATAATTAGACCTCGGTCGGAAATGCCAACCAACCAATTATTGAGCAAGTCTCGAACGAAAAAGCTTAAGAGAAATGCGGCCAGAGCAACACCGTACCGCCACGCAACCGTTCGCGAGACTGTACGAACCCCCGGTCCTTTGAAACTACCCACCGATTACCTGCTAGCCCTAATCGGCCATGCCGATCCAGGCGGGAGCGCAATTCGTCTCTCAGCCGCCGAGCGCCTGAGATTTCATGTCATCTTGTCAGCCCGGCGATCATCGACCATTCCACAGTTTGACGACAAATTCCACGACTATGAACTGTGGTATGTCGGCCAGCCGACGCAGCACTCGCGTTTGGTAACGCTATACACAATGTTGGCTCTGCGCGGGTCATGGTGGCCCGGATCCGCGGGAGAGCAAAAGGAAAGAAAATCGGCGAGTCCGGGCTGTGCGCGAACCGGTTACCTCAAAACCAAAAACCGGCTGCACCGCATCGTGAAATTCGGTCGTTTGCGAACCGTTCCTACGTCGGGAAACTCACACAATTGATCTACCGACCTATCCGCAAGGTCGCAGTGGCTTGCCCTAAATTAGCTGAACGTCGAGCCGCCGTATCTTTTGTTTGGTTTCTAAGGAAAGTCGCTGTTGGTACGCGCTTATGCAGGCTGACGAGCAAAATCTCATGCGCCAGTAGTGATGCACGTTAGATTTGAGTTTGCCACGGCAGTAATCGCAAAACAGCGGAGCGGACGTAATACTCTTGCGACCGACCAAACTAAACGTCGAAAAATCGATTGTCGTAATACACTCCTAAGCGCCTTCCTCCGCGCATGTAAAGAACGCGGGACCGTTCCGCGTGTTCCATGGCGTTAGAGGACCATTCGGACTTCACAAGTGCAAAAAGGGCTTCTGTCAGCGCAAATCGTGACGAAGTGAACATGACCGCTGGGTGGCGCGGTGGCTCGAGTTCTTTGCGTCACCCATGGGCCGAACAAGCGTCTGGAAAACAGCCGTCGCCCTACTCTCAACGTCAATTTCACAAAACTAGGGCACTGCAATCAGTGGGCTTTCATCATGATCAGCATCTGATTGGGGCGAACACTGCTGATCGTCAGCTCGATCTCCCAAACTGCGCAACAGCTCGTTCATGATATCGCGGAGCGTGGGTCGAGACAGAGCAGCAAATGGCATGGGCCGAATGACATCGAGGGCGGCAAGACCGAATCGCGCGGTTACAAGGCCATTGAGCACACCCTCACCCAAGCGCGCCGACAGTTTAGCGGCGATGCCGTGACCCAGCAGCTGTTGAATAAGACTGTCGCTGCTGGCCAGGCCTCCGGTAATTCCGAGATGAACGACAACCAGCCGGGCCAGTCGAACAAGGCCCACGGTGCCGGGGCGCACACCGTACAAAAAAGCAAGCTGGCGCAGCAAAGCCAATGCGGACGCGAGCACGTAGAGTACATCAATGACAGCGCGCGGGCTCAATGCGGTGACGACGGAAACGCGCGTTGCGGCTGTAGCAATTATTGTGCGTGCCTGCTGATCCAACGACGTCATTAGCTCGCGCTCTGCGAGTCGCACCAAATCGGCGCCGTCGATAATTTCAGCCAGGTGACTTTGCAAATTCGCCCGGCTGCGCGCGAGATGAGGCATTCTCCGCGTGAGGTGCAAAAATTGGTGCACGAGGGCCCGCGCTTCGACGCGATCATCGCTCACGATCATCGTAGCGGCACGATCGCGCAGCTTCTCAACCGTCGCGAGCCGTAGCAGGCCCATCGTTTCACGGATTGCGACAGCCATAAGCGACAACGCCGCCAGACCTGCGAGCGCTAGTCCCAACCAACCCAGTCCCCGGTTGTATTGGAAGAGGTCAGCAATCAGGCTGCTAACCGCCATGCCCGCGGCGAGCAAGACCAGACCGCCCAAAGCGCTTAAGAATAGCGCTCCCCATCGCACGCGTCGCCGGGACGATCGAGGTAGATCCCTGAGCATAACGATCTCGGCATCGAAGTCAGGCTCTGCTTGCAGCTGCAAAGCCTGTCCTGACGCGCCGCCCGTCTCCGTGTTCAGCCGGACCATTGCGCCATCCCGGTCGAGTCGAAAGGCAGCTGGGGCGCGGTGTTGCCAAGTGTTCATGTAGGTCTTACTCACATAAGCCTTGTTCATACAAATTTGTCTCCGATCAGAAATTGCAATGCCCGATCGAGCCGAATGTGAGGCAAAGCCGGGACACCGTTTTCGGTCAGCTCGAGGGCTGGTGGTCGGACGCGTAGAAATCGAAAATCGACATTTTGCAAAGAGGTTGTGGCAAGTCCGCGAAAGGCGTTTATATCTCCGAGGAGGAGATCGTTCGGATCATCGGGCAAATCTCCAGGAAAAATAGCTACTTCCGTCACTCCATCGAAGATTTCTCCGACGACCGCCTCTCCGGGCAAAGGGACACCAACCACACAGGGAAGCTGCTGGCGTCCCCGCCGGGCAGTGGCCTCCCGTGTTGCGCGAACCGCAGACAGCGCTACGACATCAACCTGCGCGCCGGCGACCTCAGCTTTTGAAATCGCGCGTTGGGCCAGACGCCTGAGTATGTTTTCAAGACGATCATGACTGGTGTGGTGAAGATGATCGGCCTTCGTAGCGGCTAGAAGAATGCGGTCAATCCGCGGCCGCAGCAATGCGCTGAAAAGTGTTTTTCGCCCTACTTCGAAAGCGGTGAGAACTTCATTGAGGGCATATTCAAGGTCACCAAGTGCTTCTGGACCGGCATTAATCGCGGCTAAGGTATCGACCAGAACAATCTGCCGATCGAGTCTGGCGAAATGATCCCGGAAAAACGGGCGAACCACGACCGCCCTATAGGATTCGTAACGGCGCCTCATCATCGCCCAAAGCGAGCCGGCCGGCGGTGGCACCTCGGTCGGCAAGTCGAGCGGCGCGAAAGTCAACGCCGGTGTATTTGCGAGATCGCCCGGCATCAGAAAGCGTCCCGGCGGTAGCAAACTCAGCGCATAGTTCTGGTCGCGGCAGGCTCTTAAGTATTCGGTGAAAAAACGCGCCGCTGTCAAAGCCTGTTGTTCATCACCCGGTGCAAGGGGATCGAGCTTTGCCAGGTGTAAATGCCAACTTTTGGCCAGGTCCGAGCGCGGCCGCTCACGAGACAGGCGTAGAGTTTCGGATGCCCAGGTCTCGTAAGTTTTGGTAAGGAGCGGGAGGTCGAGAAGCCATTCCCCCGGATAGTCGACAACGTCGAGCGTCAGTTTGCGTTGATGGCCGCTAAGGGACTGAAACTCGATGACAACACGCAATTCGCTGATTTGCCGTGTCGAGCTCGGCCAATCGCGTTTGTTTACCATCGCCGCTATGTGGTTCTCATAATCGAAGCGCGACACAGCATCGTCGGGCTGCGGTGCAAGATAGGCGCGCGCTATTCGACCCCCGGCGAGCGGCTCGAAAATTGGGAACCGTCCGCCGCGAACAAGACCGTGGATTAGCGCGCTTATGAAAACAGTCTTGCCTGCATGAGATAGACCGGTAACCCCTAGCCGAATGGTTGGATCGAATAGGTGAATACCAAAGTCAGTTATCGCTTTCGTCGCCAGCCGAATTTGTTCAATCAGTTCATCCACCATAGTGCGACCTGGGATGTGGGCGGACCGTGCTGCGACCTAAGTCTCATCGAGGCATACGATTATGCTTCCGCACGACCAAGGTGCACCAACAATTGCACCAATGAAACCGCAAGCCGGGTCGCAACCATAAACATATTGAAAATTACCTGACTCAGCCGCACACTCAGCGCTGGACGACTGGGAGCACGCAATGAGCATTCTCTGGACCATCATAATTGGATTTGTGGCGGGAGTGATCGCGAGATTCTTCCATCCTGGCAACAAGTACGAGCCTAAGGGCTTTATTTTAACAACCTTGCTGGGGATTGTTGGAGCTTTCGTAGCAACATACCTTGGCCAGGCTGTCGGCTGGTACCAAGCTGGCGAAAGCGCCGGTTTCATCGGCGCAATCGTAGGTGCGATCATAATCTTGGTAGTGTGGGGGATGATCGCACCTCGTCTCGAGCGGACGTAAGGCAGTGCGGCTCGAAGCACGTCCAAGCCATTTCCGCTTTACCCCAAAAGCGAACATCCTTGAGCTCTAGTTGTCGTTCAGTTTCGCCAAGCTCGCCAACGAGTCACTGAATCGCGTTGCGACGGTCCGCTGTCGGCGGCGCCCGTAAACTTTGGTTTAGCGCGAAAAGCTTCAAAAGGTGACGGCTGTCACACGTGCCCCTATCCCAATTCCGGCAAGAGAAACTATTTGTCTACGGGAGGCAAATGCGAAGCGAGGGCCACAACACGGGATCGGAGTTCCGGAAGATGGCCAGAAAAGAACACTTTGTCGCCTTGGGCTTTGCGCTCTTGCTTATCGGCCTCTTGGTCGCGGTCGATATTGTCCTAGCGGCTAGAACGGTGGACCAGTTAGCACGCTCTGAGGTTTATGCGGGAACCTACCCTGCATCGAGTGTTCGGTAGAATTTGGGCTTGCCTGCATCATCGCTTGAATTTCAAAAAGAAAGTGACCGGCAACAATGGCCGGTCCCCCCAAAGCCCGCCTAGCCTTTGGTAACAACCGGAGGCGGCGGAGCTTTGCCCTTGCGGCACCGTGCTCCGTAGGTTTGTGCAGAAGCCGCGACGCTAAAGAGAGTCACCGCCACTGCGGTCGGTAGAACGAGTGCTTTGTGCCATTTCTATCATGGCTCTACGGATTTCTTCGACGGCATCGGCTTCGTTCTGTTCGGCCGGTGCCTCGACGCTCAACAGCGCAAGGCAAGCGGTGACGATGTTGGCGGCCCGGTCGCGGGGGAGCGCCTCGACAATAGCCTGCGCGATCTGCTCGTTGCTATCGGCCGGATTGATTTGGAATCCCGACTGACCCGCGGCTTCGAGCTCGGCCTTGCGCGCCAGCAAGGGGTCCCCTTCCTTTAGCAAGGCATCCCCCTCTTTTAGTAGTCTTAGTTGCTCCCCTGCCCGTTCACCGTCCCTAATCATTCCCTCTAGTTCGTCGGCCCAATCCCGGCCGTCGCTGGTTGTAAATCCGAATTTGGTGTCCGCCATCGGTTCACCTCCGATTTGAATCAAACAACGCGTCTTATCGTTGGCGGTTACGTCTTCGTTCGCCGGCCACATTTAGTGCCATCAGTTCCTCGTAGTTCGCTCGATCTTATTCATTCACAAATTGCTTCCGGAAGTAGACCCGTGCCTCCACCAGCATGAAGTTGATGACGGACTGATGCTGCGCCGCGAACGATCGATGGCTTGCCGACAATAAGCGGGCAAGCGTGGCCTCCGTCGTTCCGCCGAGCTTCGTGGCGTCCGGCGGGGCCGGAACCTCTGCACCAAATAGCTTTCTGGCCATTCCGGCATTACACGTTCACGCGGACGGGTACTCTCTCCGCGCGCTACTGGCGACTTTCTCTGTCGGGTCACTTGATGTCTAAGTTTCGATCGGGCCGGGCCTATCGGGATTAAGACGCCGCATGAGTTCCTCGTAATAGGTATCGGCAGCGGCCATATCACGAAATTGTCTGGTTGAAGTCGGATCATTTGCGGCGCGAACGGAATAAGCTCTGCCAAAAGCCCCATTTACGCCAGAGAACGTGACCTCGGTCATGGTGATGTCCTCATGGGATTTCACGAGGCGTCCTGTAGTCATGGGTCTCTTCCTGGCGAATCGGCCCTTTGCTAGCTCATTCTAGAGTCCGCAAGCTCATGGCTTCATTGTGGCTCGCGTTTCGCTGTCACGCTACAGCACGGCCTGTCCAAAAGTTTCACGTTGGCGTGGAGAAATTGCCCGGCTCGCGTCGAGAAGTCGGCGCAATGGCGAGCAGGATTTTAGACATGGGAATCAAACCGGGGGCATCATGTGACGATTGCCGAATATCCGGCTGCGACTGCTCTAATGCGAGAAAGCTAAGTGGCGCAAACTTGCCCTACTACGGTCGTGAGGATTTCAATATCTTTGCGCCGCTTCCGCTCAATTCGGTCACAAAACTCGAGCGAGCTTTGGCGCAGCGCGCCGGGCCCGAACCCTCTTTCAGGCCAGCCGCGGTTTCTCTCTCTCACTGGCCCCGGCTCCAGCTGGGGCCTTTTGTTGTTATCCCGTCTCGAGTCGGCGCCGCATTAAGGCATTTTTAGCCTCATCCGCCCAGTATCGTCAGCGCGCAGAGCGCATAACGTAGCCGTGTGCGTTGAGGATGCTCATGAAGTCTGAAAATCTAACCGATGAACAGTTGTTTCGAGGAATTGCGCGAAACACAAATGCGATGACGGCGCTTATCCATCAGCAGCTTGAGCTGACCCCGGCTTTTAACACCCTTAGTGATACCATCCGCCAAGCAAAACTAAGGGAATCGAACACCGAAAGAATCGACAAACTAGAGCGCAACTATCGGGACTACACTGCCGAACTTCGTCGCCGGTATTCTTTGGAATAGATACAAGCGCTTGGCACAGCAAAGCGGCCGGGCGTGGAAACCGACGGCTTTGCCTTTTCGCCCAATAATGCCGTTGCAACGTCGTGGCTGTCGGACCGGAATACGGATCCAGAGCTTACGCACTTCGCGTCCCGCGGACTGCCGAGAACGAGTGAAGACCCCGGTTCGACCGGCGAAGCATACGCCCGCGCGCGGTCTTCCCGGTACGCTCCATCAGTTGCGTCCCGCAACCCTCAATAAGCAAAGCGCATGGTCGCGCCGCTAATTACAAAAAAATCTGGCGTAACGGACCTAATACAAATTGTCGGCTGTTAAGCAATCAGTGATTCGAATCGACTTAATCATTGGCAATGCTCAACAATAGCACTGAGGAAATCCGCGAATGCTACCAGCAGGCGGCGCACTGTGTGCAGCTAGCTGAGGCTCAAAACGATCCAAACGTGAAAAAGCAGTTTTTGGAGCTCACGCGGCGCTGGCTCTTATTGGCACGCGGGCTAACCGACACCGTCACGCCCTCAACCACCACACAAACAGAGCAGCGATCACGATAGCGAAGGTGAAGTTAAGCCGTAGCTTGCTTCGTCCGCTTTACCTCCGAAAGCGGACATCGTGGAACCTCTCGCCAAAGGCCTTTGCGGAGGCATGGCCGTGTGCCGCCCCCGCCAGTGCGGCCTAAGTGCGAATGAAGCGCAGGTGGCCAACGATTTCATAACCGCGGCCATGGTCCGTAGGATGGTTGACGCCGTCGATCACCGGCACATCGGCAAAATCAAACGGACTGACGCCCTTTAGGCACGCGACGTTGACCCCGTACTGGTTCGGGTTGGACCGCCGGTGATGGTGGGTGTAGATGCCGCACCGCGAGCAGAAGTAGTGCTGCGCCACGCCGGTATTGAACCGGTAAACGGTCAGCGCCGCTTCGCCAGCGTCGAACGTAATACCGCCAACGTCGGCCGACACAGCGACCGCGCCGCGCATCCGGCAATACGAACAGGTGCAGCGGCGGGCAGTGTTGAATCCGTCAGTCAATTTCACTCGGAAGCGCACGGTGCCGCAGTGACATGCCGCTTCCATTTCCCCGCTTTCATTGGCGTTCATCGTCAAGCTCCCGAGTCCTGATATTCAACGAGTGAACGAGAAGTTCACCCTGCCACATCCGCCACTCGCCACCGCAATAGATAACAAACCATCGTCCACGACGGTATTTCGCGCACACCAAGGGTGACGTCGGAAAACCTCGGCTATCACCGCATGGACTAATGTGAGGCTGATGGTCGCACTGGCTTCGCACCGACAATAAGGAACAACTCGCGCTCGATCACATTACAATTTCGCCCGTGTCCTAAAACAGAACCAAACCAGAGCATCCGAGCGCTACATCCCAAGGCGTCCCCCGTTTGCCGCAACGCGATGAGCGCTTTTCGACGTGCCCGTGGCGAGACCGGGCTAAGGAAGGACAGGTCATGTCATCGAATATCACGTCTCGCAAATTCACTCGCCGCAGCATTTTGGCAGGCAGCGCAACGGGCGCAGTTACCACGTTGAGCCGCTTACCGACCAATGCAATCGCCCAAGATGCCCCTTTTAAAGTCGGCCTGCTGACGGTGAAGACCGGACCGCTCGCCGAAGGCGGCATCCAGATGGAACAGGGAGTGACCAGTTATCTCAAAGAGAAGAATTACATGATGGGCGGCCGCAAGGTCGAGTTCGTCTCGGCCGATACTGGCGGCAACCCAGCGGGCGCCAAAACCAAAGCCCAGGAGCTCGTTGAGCGGGACAAGGTTGATCTCATCCTTGGTCCGCTAGCGAGTTTTGAGCTGTACGCCATCAGCGAATATATCGAGCAGCAAAAGATGCCAACGCTGAGTCTTGCGGCAGCCCAGGACCTTACGCAGCGCAAGCCAAACCCGTATCTGCTGCGCGCATCCGCAACTTCTTCGCAGGCAATGCAACCGCTCGGGCATTACGCCGCGACCGAAATGAAGCTCAAGCGCGGCGTCACCATTGTCGAGGACTTCGCGTTTGGATACGAGCAAATGGGCGGCTTTCAGGAAGCCTTCCAGGCCGACGGCGGTTGTATCGTCAAGAAGCTCTGGACGCCGATTGTCACGCCCGACTACACCCCTTACGTGGCGCAGATCAGCGACTGCGACGGTGTGTGTCAGGGCTTTGCGGGATCGAACCCGCTGCGTTTCATGAAACAGTACCACAACATGGGCCTGACCTATCCGGTAGTGACCGGAGAAACCGGCGGGGATGACGCACTGCTCAAGAGTTTCGGCGAAGAGTCTGTGGGAATGATCTCGGCTTGCCCCTATACGCTCGATCTAGAGACCGACGGAAACAAACGCTTCGTGAGCGAGATGCTGCAGAACTACAACGTCGTCCCGGGTTTCTATGCCGCCGGCTTATATGTTAATTGCCAAGTCGCCGATGCAGGCCTTGATGCAGTACACGGCGATGTCAGTGACAGGGTGAAGTTCATGGCGGCGCTCAAGGCAGTTTCTCTGACCGACACGCCGCGAGGACCAATCAAATTTGACCACCTCAACAATGTCATCGGCAACATCTATATCCGCCGGCTCGGCAATGAGGGCGCGAAGTACGGGCTGAAATTCTGGAACAAGACGATCAAGACTTACGAGAATGTCAGCCAGTTCTGGAATTGGCCGGAGCAGCAATATCTTAGCCACCCGGTCTATTCGCGCGATTACCCGCCCCTTACGAAGTGTCATACCGCCTGATCACATTCGGAGAAATTGGTCGGGGGTCGGTGAGAGCAGAGCAGTCGACGGTTAGCCCAGTAGACAAAGACTTCCCGGCGATTTCTTGTGGGGTCAATGTCCGCTTTATCCCCGAAAGCAGACATCCTGAGTGAGCGCGCTCGCGCGGGTGGATAGTCATAAATTTATCATCTGCAGTGCGCATTTCAGCCGCGACTCATAGTTCTAATAATGACCTTGGGGACGGGAGGATGGGCGACCGTTATCGGCAGTCTTTCGCGTAAAGAACAGCTATGACTGAAGTCCCCTTTCGCGTCGGCAAAAGCTGGCGTAGAGGGGGAATCGCGTAGTTTTTCGTCAAAGCCGTTGCTCGCCTTTTGCGTCCCACTGTGAAGACGCAACGGTCAAGCTATGCAATACAAGGGGCTTGAGATTACCGCGTTCGAGCAAGGACCAGGAAAATGGCGCGCCAGGATCGTTAGAGCGAACGGCAGGCCTTTGAAGACCAATGACCGACAATTATTGGAATCTGTGACCAGCGCTAATTTAGCTTCGGCAGTCGATGCCTTGACATCGGCCATGGAAGCTGTAGACGCCGCCGGCCTCTTTTTCGGTAATACTAACCGCAGATCGGAACGATTTTGGCGAGTGCTTCTTCGTACTAGTTGGACCAGCGGTCGCAGCGTCTGATGGGCTATCGATCACCAAGCCGACTTCCGCTTTGGGTCATTTGCGGACATTGAAGGGCGTCCGCACGATGTCCACTTTGCCCCTCAATGCGGACATCAGACCAGAATGATGATCTCGCGCCACGGAGTTGAACGGCAAAACAAAAACTGTTTCGGAATGGTATTGCGGAATGATTGTCCAGCCTGCTGAGGCGGCGGAGCTGCTTAAGCGGGTCAGCCGAATTACTCGATCACGTCGTCGGCGCGGGCGAGCAGGGATTGGGGCACCGGCAAGCCGAGTGACTTTGCTGTCTTCAGGTTAATAACGTTGCGATGGCGCCTTCAATCTGGTTTTGCTCACTTAGGTCGATTGGGCTTACCTCAACGCCAACTGACGGCGCCACGGCTTGAATGACGGCGAACTGGCCGATTCCCGCAGCGAATGTCGGAGAGGCCGGGACGACGCGAAATAGCATCGCAGGTCGAGGAACTGTGCCGAAAGTCACGCTCCAGGCGGGCTGCCGCCCATGTCCGCATGGGTCAAAAGGGGCCATCGGAGCACGTCCGATCAATGTCTGCTTTACCCCCGAAGGCGGACATTGGAACTCGGCCGCGAAGCTTTGGACCTCTGGGCCGCACAGCTGATGAAACTGGTCACCGCCCAGCCGAAGCCGAAAGCTTGCCGCGAAGCCGGTGAAAACTGTCGCGTAACTACATTCGTCTTTTCGCCCCGCTCCATGCTAAAATGTCACCGAGTGGAGGCGTTCTGGCCGGCTGCGAAAATGGTCAGGGCCTTTGCGAAAGGGGGACCGATGAATACGATCAGAAAGTTTATACTAGCGGTCGTTGCTGCGGCGGTTGCGACCTCGTTCTTGTCGACTTCGTCCTTCGCCAAGAAATCACACAAAGCCAAAGAGCAGTCGTGCAGCGTGGGTCAGGTCTGCATGAATAAGCCCGACAAGGCTGGCTGGGGGACCGTCATGAGATGCACCTATGACC
>Ga0126372_10000170_pt1 | contig 19513 bp, 14 predicted proteins | sample PanSoiMetaPlot_6_FD_92762 | JGI IMG/M metagenome (GOLD analysis project Ga0126372, IMG submission 92762) | Tropical forest soil microbial communities from Panama - MetaG Plot_6 | ecosystem: Environmental > Terrestrial > Soil > Tropical forest > Bulk soil | place: Panama | collected 2016-02-17
AATCACATCGCGTTCTTCACCGACTCAGCCGAAGACATGCGTGTCTATCTCGCTTCCAGAGGGATAAAGGTGCCGGAGAAAGTTGGCACAGGCAAGATCGGGAATTCTAACTTCAACATTAATGACCCGGATGGCCACACCGTCGAGATTGTCCAGTACGAGCCCGATAGCCGAACTCGGCGCGAGAAGGGAAAGTATCTGCCGGATACACGCATTTCAACCCATATCGCGCACATCGGTGTAACCATTGGCGCGCTCGATCCGGCGATCAAGTTTTATCATGACATCCTCGGTTTTCAGGAGTTTTGGCGGGGAAGTTCATCCGGCAGAGTTTTGAGCTGGGTGAATATGCGGATCCCGGACGGAAGCGATTACCTGGAATTCATGCTCTACTCTCAGCCGCTCGACTCCCGGGAGCTGGGCGTCAAGAACCACATTTGTCTAGTCGTACCCGATATCGAAAAAGCTGTTGCGGCGCTTAAAGCGCGCCCAGCGCAAAAAAACTTTGCCCGCACTATTGAAATCAAAACAGGTATCAACGGAAAACGCCAGGCGAACCTCTTTGACCCGGATGGCACCCGCATCGAGTTGATGGAACCAAACACTGCTGACGGAAAGCCAGTGCTGTCGTCCACGGCCCCGCCTCCGAAATAGAACATGAAGATTGGCTTGATCGGCGGAGGAAACATCAGCAATACGCATGCGAAAGCTGGGTGCGCAATTGCTGGAGTGGAGATTGTGGCCGTCTATGGCACGAACTCCGGCAAAGTCAATCAACTAAGCCGTGATCACGGTGCTGTGCCTTATAGCGACTTTGCGGCTTTTCTGGCCCATCCCATGGACATGGTGATTGTTGGCGGACCCTCGGGTTTGCACGCCAGCCAGGGTATTGCCGCGGCGCAACGCGGTCTCCATGTTTTGGTGGAAAAGCCGATTGACATCAGTACCGGGCGCGCTGATGCCCTCATTTCTGAATGCCGGAAAGCCGGAGTCAAGCTTGGAGTAATTTTTCAGGATCGTTTCAAGCCGGATATCTGCCGGCTCCGCGATCTCATTCAAGACGGCAAGTTGGGCAGGCCGTTACTCGTGGATGCGCGGGTGAAGTGGTATCGTCCGCCTGAGTATTACGGCGATTCGCGCTGGCGAGGGACCTGGGCCCTGGACGGCGGCGGTGCATTGATGAATCAAGGTATTCACACTGTGGATCTGCTTCTTTGGCTGCTGGGGGATTTGAAGATCATCAAAGCTCGGACGGCAACGTTGTTGCATAACATCGAAACTGAAGATACGGCTTTGGCTCTGCTTGAATTTTCCAGTGGCGCCCTCGGGACATTGCAGGCGACTACCGCAGCCTATCTTGGTTATCCCAGACGAGTCGAAATTACCGGCACCGAGGGCACCGTTATTTTGGAGGGCGATAGTATCGTGAAGGCCGACTTGCGCGCAGGACGGGTGGCATTAATTCGCGAGCGGGTTGGCGATCAAAACCCAAGTTCCTCTTCGCCCGTGGTCACCGATTTCCGCGGACATCAGCTTGTTGTTGAGGACTTCGTACGATCGATCAGAGAAAATGGCACGCCCCGCTGCGATGGCGCAGATGGCCGGCGCAGCGTGGCTGCGATTGAAGAGATCTATCGGCTGGCGTGGAGAATTCACGACTAGAGTCTTTGCGGTAACCTTCGTAATATTCAAGCTTATTGCGATCGCTTGGCGCGAGACTTCCCGTGGGCGCTGGAAGAAAAAGGGTGGTGCAGTGCCCCGGCGATTGCCTTCTGCGCCAAAGGCCCCCATCACTTCATAGCCAGCGTCATTGGGGTGGAGTCCGTCATACGTCAATTCGCGCTTCAGCACCTTGTTGTTATCCAGCATGGCGGAATAGTAATCGAGATAGATCAATTTATTCTTCACTGCATAGTCCTTTATCCAGGCATTCAGCGCGGTGATCTTCTCCATCGGCCGCCGCGGCGTCTGCGGCTTGATGTAGTCACATGCCGGCAGCAGGGACGCCAACACCACTCGAAATCCATTCGCCCGGGCGAGTTCAACCATTGATGTGAGATTGTCCTCGATCGCCTCCAACGTCGTCGGTCCCGTGTTACCGGCGATATCGTTGGTTCCGGCAAGAATGACCACAACAGCGGGCCTCAATGCAATCACGTCCGGCCGGAAGCGAATCAGCATCTGCGGCGTTGTCTGTCCGCTGATGCCGCGGTTAATGTACGGTTTTCCGGGGAAGAACTTGCCGTATTGGCGTCCCCAATTGTCGGTGATGGAATCTCCCATGAAGAGCACACGGTTCTCCCCGGCAACAGGTGGAGGATGCTGACCGTCCCGGGAGACAGCCGCATCCTGGTTGCGGCTTTGATTACGCTTGCCGAATCCATCACTGCAAGGAAGAGTTCGAGTTGATGAATATCCATGCTGCCATCCTCACTTCTTCACTTATTAATTTTTTGTTGACATTGTATTCGCTTTTCATATAATGCAATGCCGTGTCACATTCTAAGACGCGCACGCTGGCTAGGTCACCTTACCAGGTCCAGGTTCTTGACCGGGCCCTGGCCATTCTCGATCTGCTCTCCTTCGAAGGGCCCGACTTGTCGCTCGGTGAGGTCTCCGACAAATTAGAACTTCACAAGAGCACGGTGCATCGCCTGATCATGGTACTCGAGCGGCACAAGCTGATTGAACGCAATTCGCTCAATGGCCGCTATCGTCTCGGCTTAAAGCTCTTCGAACTGGGAACACGAGCGGTTTCGCAACTTGATCTGCGGGAGCGTGCGCGGCCGGTGTTGGAGCGGCTGGTGCTCGAAACCAGCGAGACTGTGCACCTGGGTATTCTCGATGACACCGAAGTTCTCTACCTGGACAAGGTTGAACCCGCGCGATCAGTTCGGATGTCTTCGAGCGTGGGTCGGCGCAATCCTGCTTATTGCACCGCCATGGGAAAGTCCATTCTCGCCTATCTGACAGAAGCGCAGGTGGAAGCGATTGTGCGCAAACATGGACTCAAAGCGATGACTGCCAATACGATTACAAGCTTGCTGGAACTGAAGGCAGAGCTTGCCGGGATCCGCGAGCGAGGTTACGCTGTGGACAATGAAGAAATTGAAGAGGGGGTTCGCTGCGTAGGCTGCGTAGTGCGCGACTTCTCCGGCGGGCCGGTAGCAGCCATCAGCGTTTCCGCTCCTGCATTTCGCATCAGCCGGGAGAAAGCGAAAAACCTTTCCCGCCCGGTGATCGCAGCCGCCAACACGCTTTCGGCTGAATTGGGATACAAGCAAGAAAAGGTCGCTTTAGCTGAAGCGACTATTGGGGCCTAAGCAGTAAAAAAGCCGGCGCAAGCCGGTTTATCTGTGCACGCGTCAATTGTGAGATTAAATCTCACATTATGGTACGTCACTGGAAAAGTAAACTTAGGAGTCTTCCCATGAGAATCAGACCCTCGATCTGGACTATAGGTTTGGTCGTTTTCGTGTCGTCGGTCTTACTGGCGCAAATCACTACCGGCACGATCGTAGGCACTGTCACTGATCCGAGCGGCGCCGCAGTGCCGGGCGCGCAAGTCACGGCGACGAATACGGGAACCTCGCTGCTCCGTTCCGTGCAAAGCAATGGCGAGGGTGAATACCGCATCGAGTTCTTGCCCGTAGGTGAGTATTCCGTGCAAGCGACCGCTCCCGGATTCAGAAAAATCGTGCAAAAAAACGTTGTGTTGCAGGTAAATCAGGTCGCTCGCGTGGACGTCTCGTTGACAGTCGGGCAGTCGACGGAGAGCGTGGAGATTACGGCTGAGCCGCCATTGGTGAACACCAGCAATGTTGAGCTGGGACGCACGGTGGAGAACGCCGAGATCGTTGACCTGCCCATTGTCAATCGCAACGTCTATACGCTGCTGGACCTGACGCCGGGCGTACAAAGGAATGACAACTCCATTGTGCTTGGCTATCCCGAGCAACGCACGCTGATCAATGGCGGAGTAGACGGCGGCGCTGGATCAGTCAACTACTATCTGGACGGCGGAACCAACATGACCAGTCTGCGCAACACGGGGAACATCTTGCCTAATCCAGATGCGATCGAAGAATTCAGAGTGCAAACCAACAACTACAACGCCGAATACGGACGTTTTGCCAGCGGCGTGGTCAACGTGTTGACAAAATCCGGTACCAACGATTTTCACGGTTCGCTGTTTGAATTCGTGCAGAACACAATTCTGAACGCTAACGACTGGGGCAATAGCGTATCTGATACTCCACCGTTGCACCGCAACCGGTTCGGCGGCACGATAGGCGGTCCTATCGTCAGGAACAAGACCTTCTTTTTCGCTTCCTATGCCGGCTTGCGCCAAGTCACGAGCACGTTTCTCAACGGCGCCGTCGTGCCCACTGCGCTTGAACGCCAAGGAGATTTTTCCCAGTCCACGGTGAAACCGGTTGATCCCACTACGGGAAAGCCTTTCTTGAACAATAAGATTCCTGTTGGCAGGCAGGACACTGTGGCCATGAACATCATCAACAACTTCATCCCTCAAGCCAACCTTGCGGGCGGCAAATGGCAAGGGTTTGTACCGAGTCCTTACAACACAGACGAATACCTGGCCAAGGTGGACCAGAATTTCAGTGACAAGCACCGATTGACGTTCAGTTATTTTGAGACCAGCGGCGCCAACACTATCGTCTCCGGCGGAATCAAAGGCGGTACGGTCAATATTCCGAATACCAACATTCCCTGGTCCACTCAGCAGTTCAGTTGGCGGCAGCATGAAGCCAATGTGAGCGACACGTGGACCATCAGCAATAACAAAATTAACCAGATGTGGCTCACCTATACGCGAAATTTTGGCGGCCGTCTGAACCTGCCACAGACTTCACTTGGCGGGCTCGGCTCCCTGTTTACCATTCAGGGCACGCCCTCGCTGCCGCAAATTACGGTAACCGGATTCTTTACCCTGGGACAGTCCATCGCTGGTCCACTGGCAGGCAGTAACTTCTATGCTGTGCGCGATACCTTTAGCTACACGCACGGCCGGCATGCTATCAAATTTGGCGGAGAACTTTCCCTGGACAAAGGCATCCAGCAGACGCTGTTGAACAACTACGGTGTGTTCACGTTCAATGGCACGGTCAGCAAGAATGCTGTTGCAGATTTCGAACTGGGGCTGCCCAGCGCATTGTCCCAGGACGCTCCAGTCACCGGATATACGAATAGCTGGTACACAGCGTACTTCTTGCAAGACGATTTTAGAGTTCATCCTCGACTCACGTTGAATCTGGGTGTTCGCTGGGACATACAGACACCGCCCACTGATCCACAGAACAAGGAGTCCACCTTTGAGCCAGGCGTCCAATCAATGGTACGTCCGACAGCCCCTGCAGGACTCCTCTTCCCCGGTGATCCGGGAATAAGGCGTGGCATCGTTCCCAATCACTGGAAGCATATTTCTCCGCGTCTGGGCATCGCATGGGACCCGTTCGGTGATGGCAAGACGGCAGTCCGCGCTGGAGCAGGTGTGTTCTTTGGAAGCCTTTCCGGAAATGAATGGAACACAACTTCTAACTTTGAGCCGTTCGCCATCCGCCTGACTTTCAATAACAACAATAGTTCCACTAACAAGGGCGCAGGCGCAACATTGACGAATCCGTACAAGGGACTCAAAGGCGGAGATCCGTTTCCTTATAGCGGTCAATTTGTAAATGGCGGCTCCGTCTTCGGCGCATCGCCGAATTTCACCTGGCCCTATACCTACCAGATGAATTTCTCAATCCAGCGACAACTGACGAACAGTTTAAGCGTGAACACCGCATATGTGGGTTCGCTGAGCCACAATTTACCTTTTGCCATAGACTTGAATTATCCGACGTCCGTGGGGGCCACAACTTCCAACGTACAGGCGAGGCGGTCGAATCAAAGCTTTGGCCAGATACTCTCCATGCAGTCGGGGGAGACTGCTTCGTATCATGCCTTGCAGATCAGCGCTACAAAGAGAATGTCTCATCATCTCATGTTTACTGCTTTCTACATCTACAGCAAGACGTTCGACAGTGTTCAAGTCCAGAACAACACTACCCAGGCGCTGGTACAGAACTTTAACAACATGGCCGAGGACCGAGGGCGCGCCGATACTGACATGCGTCACCAGGTGGTGGTGTCTATCATCTGGCAGCCCGACTACTACTCCGGGGGGAATGGAATACTGCGCAACATTCTTAACGGTTGGTCAATCTCGCCCATTCTTAAAGTACACAGCGGCTTCCCATTCACGGTGTCGAATGGAGCAGATGCCAACTTGGACGGCAACAATACAGACCGGGCACAATTGGTGGGCGATCCGCTGAACGGAAGCTGTGCCAACGGTGCTCCGGTAGGTTCGTCCCAGTGCTGGTTCAATAACAACGCACTGATTCGAAACAACCCAACAAACGGCGCGCCAGTAGACGGCAGCTCACCGCGAAATTTCCTCGATCAACCGGGCTATAAAGATGTGGATTTGGCGATCTTCCGTACCTTTAAGATAAGAGAGCGGGTCAATTTCCAGGTCCGCGGTGAAGCGATGAATGTGTTTAACATGGCCAACTGGAATGCTCCCAACGCTACCGCCGGAGCCGGTCTTCCGACACCGCAGAGCACGGTTGGAGTGATCACAAGCGCCGGGCCCACGCGGCAGCTTCAACTCGGGATGCGTCTTACGTTTTAGGAGCGGTTCGGCGATCCAACATATGAGCAGTTTTGTTTTGCGAGACAAATCGAAGTGCCGTTGGGACTTGGTTGCTCTGGGAGAGGTAATGCTCCGTCTCGATCCTGGGGAAAACAGGATTGCCCATACCCGGGAGTTCCGAGTTTGGGAAGGCGGCGGCGAATATAACGTGGCGCGTGGTCTCAAGCGCTGTTTTGGCTTGAATACGGCTGTCGTGACTGCGTTGGCCGACAATCCGGTGGGCAGGCTGGTCCAGGACTTGATCTATCAGGGAGGTGTCGACCAGTCTTACATCAAGTGGGTTGAGTACGATGGCGTGGGACGACAAGTTCGCAACGGCCTGAACTTCACTGAGCGCGGTTTTGGGCTGCGCGCTGCTGTGGGTTGCTCTGATCGCGGACATACCGCTGTCTCGCAGCTTAAGCCTGGCGAAGTAGATTGGAACCAGATCTTCAGCCAGGATGGCTGCCGATGGTTTCATACCGGTGGGATCTTCACCGCGCTTTCGGAAACTACTCCTCAGGTTGCTCAGGAAGCCATGCGAGCGGCAAAGCGCCACGGCGTAATTATCTCCTACGACCTGAATTATCGTCCCTCGCTATGGAAATCGAATGGCGGTCAAAAGAAAGCTCAGGCAACCAACTCTGAGTTGGTGCGGCTGGCTGACGTGGTTTTTGGCAACGAAGAAGATTTTTCAGCAGCGTTGGGCTTTGCGCTGAAGGGTGTGGACGAGAACTTCTCTGTTCTCGACACCGCAGTCTTCAAAGACATGATTGGAGAGGTGGTCAAGAAATACCCCAACCTCAAAGTGATTGCCAGCACCTTGCGCACCGTTGGATCGGCAAGTCGCAATGATTGGGGCGCGATTTGCCACTGTGACGGGAAATTCTACAACGCGACGCGGCGCGTCAACCTGGAGATACTTGATCGGGTCGGCGGTGGTGATTCGTTTGCTTCAGGATTGATCTATGGATTTCTCTCGGGCCAGGATCCAGCCTGGGCAGTCGAATGTGGTGCGGCTCACGGCGCCCTGGCCATGACAACTCCAGGCGATACCTCAATGTCAACGTTTGACGAAGTGCAGAAATTAATGAAAGGAGTATCTGCGCGGATTGCGCGATGAGAGTAGGCCATGGTTTCTCAAATTGATTCAATGTCGGACCGTCTGGTTCGCGAAGGCAATGTTTTTCGTAATACCAGCGCTCATTCAGGGCGCAAAGTAGTAATCACACCGGAAAACAGCAGCATGCAGCATCTTTGTTATGCGCGCATCAAAATTGATTCTGCTTCGCCTGAGGTGAGCTTTAATACCGGGAACCAGGAAACGGCAATCATTTGTCTCTCGGGGCAAGCTGAGTTTACCGTTGGTGAAAACAAATTCACTCTTGGCAAACATGATGCAGTTTATATGCCCAGGGGATCGCAGGTCGAGATTCGCGGGAAATCTGCTGATCTGGCGGAGTTTTCGGCTGAAGTCGACGGAAGCTATCCGTTGCGGGTGGTGAGATATGTCGATGTTCAGAAAGACAAGTCGCTTCACTTTCTCGCTGGCGGCCCAGCCACCACGCGCGATCTAAACATCCTGATCGGCAAAAATGTTCAGGCGGGACGTGTGCTCGCAGGCTTTACCATCTCCGAGCCCGGAAACTGGACGAGCTGGCCGCCGCACGAGCACGCCAAAATGCTGGAAGAGATGTATGTGTACATTGAAATGCCGCCACCAGGGTTCGGAGTGCAGTTCGTTTACACAGACACACAAGAGCCTGATCTGGTGACAGTGGTGCGCGAAGGAGATGCGGTGCTGATGCCGCGCGGCTATCACCCCAACGTTTCTGCGCCCGGACATCGCATCGGCTTTATTTGGGCCATGGCCGCGCATCGCGAAGTCGAAGACCGGCAGTTTGGCGTGGTGAACGTTCAGCCGGAGTTCAGTGCTTCGGCCTCAGGTCTTGAGGCCAGCAGGAAATAATGGCGGTCCTGGACCTGTTCAGACTATCCGGCAAGACAGCGCTGGTCACCGGATCGTCTGCCGGGCTTGGAGCAGCCATTGCCGTGGCACTAGCGGAAGCAGGCGCGGTTGTGATTTGTCACGGAAACACGCGGCCTGCGGAAGAGACTTGCCGAAAGATCGAAGGCCTAGGCCGGCGTGGGGCCGCGATCAAGGCTGACCTGGCGCGGCCCTCGGGCGCGCAGGAGCTGTTTGAAAAGGCGCGCTCGTTCGCGGCTATAGACATCCTGGTCAACAATGCCGGAACGATAAGACGCGCTGCGGCGCACCAGTTCAGCCTGGAAGATTGGGACACAGTGTTACAAGTGAATCTCCGGAGCGTTTTTCAATTGAGCCAATTGGCCGGACGCGAATGGATTGAGGGTAAGAAGCCGGGAAAGATCCTGAACATAGCTTCTTTACTCGCGTTCCAGGGGGGCATTACCGTGCCCGCGTATGCGGCTTCGAAAGGCGCTTTGGCGCAACTCACCAAGGCGCTGGCCAACGAATGGGCTGCTCATCAGATTAATGTGAATGCCATTGCCCCAGGCTACATGCGCACGGACAACACTCTGGCTTTGCAGCGCGACGAAACGCGGAGCCGCCAGATTCTGGAACGTATTCCGGCTGGACGCTGGGGGGAAACAGCTGATGTTGCTGGCGCCGCAGTGTTTCTTTGTTCCACCGCTAGTAACTACATTCATGGTCACGTTTTGGTGGTGGATGGAGGGTGGATGGGGCGGTAAGCCTGCAGTTTGTTAAACGAATGGATCCACAACCTACAACTGAGGCGACTACGAAGCACGCTGCAAACTTGCGTGCCGATGGTGTGACCGTTGGCCTTGCGCAGGCCGTGAGTCACTATCGCTGGGTCATTTGTGCGCTACTGTTTTTTGCTACCACCATTAATTACGTGGACCGGCAGATCATCGGCTTGCTCAAGCAAACTCTGCAAAGTCAGATTGGCTGGAACGAGATTGACTACAGCAACATCATTTTTGCTTTTCAGCTTGCCTATGCTGTCGGCCTCCTGATTGCCGGCAGGGTGATGGACCGGCTGGGGACGCGCAAGGGCTTTTCACTTTCCGTATTTTTCTGGAGCCTGGCGGCCATGGCGCACGCGCTGGCCCAGTCAGTGATGGGCTTTGGTGTGGCTCGCGTAGCATTGGGCTTGAGCGAATCGGGCAATTTCCCGGCCTGCATCAAGGCGGTTGCGGAGTGGTTTCCCAAAAAGGAACGGGCATTGGCGACAGGCCTCTTCAACTGCGGCACCAATATAGGCGCGTTGACAACGCCGCTCATTGTGCCCTGGATCAAAGACACTTACGGCTGGAGAGCGGCATTTATTGCAACGGGCGCTATCGGCTTTGTCTGGCTGGTTGCGTGGCTTTCCATCTATCGAGTGCCTGAAGACCATCCTCGGGTGAAAAAATCTGAATTGGACTATATCCGCAGCGATCCGCCTGAGCCAGCATCGAAAATCCCGTGGCTGCAATTGATACCACATCCGCAGACATGGGCATTTGCCATCGGTAAATTCATGACCGATCCAATCTGGTGGTTCTATTTGTTCTGGCTTCCGGATTTTTTGTTGAAGACCCATGGAATCACCCTCTCAAATGTGGGACTTCCACTCTTTGTTATTTACACCATGGCGACTGTGGGCAGCATCAGTGGAGGCTGGCTTTCGTCGTTCATGCTTAAACGCGGGTATTCGCTAAACACCAGCCGCAAATCAGCGATGCTGATCTGCGCTTTGGCGGTAGTACCCATTATTTTTGCTGCGAAGGTATCCAGTTTGTGGACGGCGGTGATTTTGATCGGTCTGGCAGCTGCCGGACATCAGGGCTGGTCTGCAAATTTGTTTACGCTAAGTTCCGATACATTTCCGCGGCGCGCGGTGGGATCCGTGGTGGGATTCGGAGGAATGTTTGGTTCATTAGGAGCGCTGTTCATTGCCAAGGTGACCGGATATGTCTTGCAATGGACGAGATCATACTTGCCCATGTTCATCATTGCCGGCTTGGCCTATCTAACTGCGCTCGTCATTATCCATTTCCTGAATCCGCGGTTGAAGCCTGCGCACCTAGGAGTAGACGCATGACCAAGGCAGAAGTGCGCTCGCGGATCGCTGATGTTGGAATCGTTCCCGTGATTCGAGCTTCCACAGAGCAGAAGGCATTCATGGCGGTGGATGCATTGCATAAGGGTGGGATTGCAATCGTGGAGGTAACGCTAACTGTGCCGGGCGCGGAAAAGGTGATTGAATCCCTGCGCAGTGAGTTTGACGCTGATCTGCTGGTGGGGGCTGGCACCGTTCTGGATGCCCAAGGCGCAAGCCGGTGTCTGGATGCAGGTGCGCAATTCATTGTCTCTCCCGGCTTTAACGCGGCGACAGTAGACTTTGTGAACGCGCAGAAAATTCTGATGATCCCCGGCGCGCTGACCCCGACTGAAATCCTCGCGGCGTGGAAGAGCGGAGCCGATGTGGTGAAGATTTTTCCTTGCAGCGCCGTGGGCGGAGCGAGTTACATAAAGGCGCTGAAAGGTCCATTTCCACAGATTCCATTCATTCCCACCGGTGGAGTGAACTTGAAGACCGCTGCCAACTTTATCCATGCTGGTTCAGAGGCGTTGGGGATTGGAAGCGAATTGGTTTCGGCTTCAGCATTGGATTCGGGCAAAACGGCAGTAATTACGGACCTTGCAAAGCAATTTGCGCAAATCGTGCAGGAAGCGCGCAGTTCAAAAGTCACGGCAGGCGCGATTCATGGAGGATAAATGGAAACTGATAACGCGGCTGAAGTCGTTGTGGTGACGAGCGCTGAGGCCAGGCGAAGCGTTCCCGAGCCAGGCCTCACCCGCCTGGTGGGAGCGTATAACGACAAGTTGTTTCTGGCTGAACATTACATGGAGAAAGGCTGGGCTGGCGCTGCTCACAGTCATCCGCATGAGCAGATTGTCTATGTCATCTCCGGGCATCTGACCGTGAACTGCGGCGGCAAGAGCTTCGATGTTCGTGCCGGCGCCAGCTTCGTAGTTCGTGGCGGTGTGGAACATCAGGCCAGTGCCTTGGAGCCAACACACGTCATAGATGTTTTCACGCCGTGCCGGAAAGATTACGTCTGAAGCACTCCGCACTCAGACTCATCCCGCGAGCATTTCGGGCTGAAGCGCCGCAAAAGCGTGGGCATGGTCAGTTGGGGTACAGCAGCTATGAAAATGCTTTCAAAAATACACATGCGCAAAACAATCGCGATTACCATTCTTTCTTGCGGCCTGCTGTTGACCACGGCGGCTCAGGCCGCGTCTCATCTGAAAGGGATCAAGGTCGCGGTTACAAATCCCTCAGCAGAAGAACGGTGGGCCGAGCCTATAGTGATTTCCATTCCTGAACTGCGCAAGATCGCTCCAGACCTGCGCGCAGGATCGCTGATCGTAACTGTGACGCACACCGCTGATTTGCAACAGGATGCCGCAGCGCTGCAGGCTACGGAAATTCCTTCGCAGGTAGACGATCTGGACAACGATGAGAAGGCAGACGAAATCGCCTTCCAATTGGATTTGAAACCGCACGAGACCTGCGTCGTTACCATTACTTATGGCCAGCCGGGCAGAATTTTCCAAATCCGGGGAGACTATCCCGCGCAAACCGACGCGATGTTTGCCAAAAAGATCGAAGGCGTGGGATGGGAATCCGAGAAAAATGCGTGGCGACTCTATTTCGATCCGCGCAATGCGATTGATTTGTATGGCAAACGCCGCTCCATGCTGATGCTCAAGAGATTTGCCACATCCGAATATGACTACCATGCCGAGTCGGCTGACGGCAGAGACATATATAAGGTCGGAGACGCGATTGGAATTGGCGCAGTCGCTGCATGGCGTGAAGGCAAACTCGTCAAGGTCTCCGACGTCCGGGTGCGGAGTTATCGCGTGATCTCAACTGGTCCAGTGCGCGCCATTGCCGAGCTTACCTATGAAGGCTGGAATGCTGGCGGCGGTCCAGTAACGTTGCGCTCGCGCATTACGCAATGGGCTGGTGACCGAGGGTTCTATCACACCATTACGACAGACGCTGGATCAGATTTCGTTTTTGTCACCGGCATCCCGTTAAAGAAAGAAGCACCAGTGTTGCATTCGAGCGGCGGCCGGACATGGCTTGCGAGTTGGGGCGAGCAGGTGCTTATGCCGGGGGCCACGGCAACTGAGCCGATCCACGGGACAAATCTCGGCGTCGGGGTGGTTATGATCACACCTTCCACTGCCACTCCAGTGGATGATCCTTTCAATCACCTGCTGACATTCTCAACGCAGGCCAACCGAGCGAGTTGGTACGCGCTGGCGGCATGGGACCAGGAAGGCAGCAATGATCGCTTTTCTGTTACTAACATTCAGGAGATGCAAGAACGGGCATCGCTGGTCACGCCTCATCCGGGCGTTCAAAACAAAGGTCAATTCACGCAGACCATGCAGCACACTGCGGATGCTGTAGGCAGTCCTGCACAGGTAAAGATCCTGTCGTCCGCTCCGGTGGTGCAGTCCGTCCCGCCTGACACGCTGAAGCCTTCAGCATCCAGAACATACTCTCAGGCCATCGAGTTGCTGAAGCAGGAAATAGATCGGACGGCAACCAAATGGGAACCGATCATCACTGAATCCAAACCGGGCGACGTGACCACCAATAGGGGCCTTGGATTTTTCGCTGACGGAGATAGCCAGACGGGAGAATGGAAACAGCGTGAAGGCTTCTTCTGGACTGGCGGCTTCTGGGTGGGTGAATTGTGGAAGATGTACGCGCACACACGCGAGGAAAAGTATCGTCGCTGGGCGGAGCTGTGGAACTCGCGCTTGGTCGGCGCCGAGTCACAGCAGAATCATGATTCCGGTTTTCTTTATTACTACTCTTCTGCTTTTGGCTTCCAGCAGACCAAATCTCCTGAACTGAAGGAGAGCGGGCTGCGTGCCGCTCAGCGGCTCTCGCAATTATTCAATCCTTACACGCATTTGTTCGCGGCCTGGGAGGTCAATGGCGATGACTCGATCATTGACACCATGATGAACCTCCAGATTCTCTGGTGGGCAAGCGAGCAAACCGGTGATTCAAAATGGCGCGAGTTGGGACTGGAGCACGCCACGAAAAGCGCCGAATGGCTGATCCGGCCGGACGGCTCAGTCATTCAATCCGTACATTACAATCCCGGCGATGGACGCCAGCGGTTGGAATTGCGTGGTGGCACACTACGCAATGTCACTCTTGATCTTTCGAACAATAGCAAACCGGGCGACGTGATCTTCATCCACACGCATCAGGGGCTCGCCTCCGGCACCACCTGGTCTCGTGGCGCGGCTTGGGCGCTCTATGGCTTCAGCAAAGCCTACGCCGCTACTCACGGTGTCAAGCTGCTTGCTGCCGCGGAGAAGGTCGCTGACTACATCATCAGTGAATTGCCGGACGACGGCGTGCCCTGGTTCGACTTCGACGATGAAGGAGTGCACTACCGCAACCGCGACAGCTCGGCAGCGGCAATCATCGCCGGCGGCCTGCTCAGCCTTTCGCGGCAAGTTACGGACAAAGACAAAGCCGCTAGCTATCGCGAACAGAGCAAGCGCATCACACAATCGCTTATTGATCATTATTTGACGCCGGTGGGAAATGGTGATTCCACTCCTGCTGGAATTTTGCGGCATGGATGCAGCACGCGGCCCGCCGATGGCGCGTTGATTTATGGCCAGTATTATTTGCTTGAGACTTTGCTTTCCCTCGGAGATGAGGCAAAGAAATCCGGCAGTTCAGGCGGAGCACAATGAAGTTATTGGTTGACTCCGCTAGCCAGAAGACCCCCGTCCACGGCCAGCACGTGACCAGTGACGAAGCTGGCGCTTTCAGAAGCGAGAAAGACCGCCGCGCCAATAAGCTCATGCAGTTGTCCAAAGCGTTTCATGGGCGTGCGCAACAGAAATTCTTTCCCACGCTCTGTGCCATCGAGCAATTGCGCGTTAAGGTCGGTGCGAAATACTCCCGGAGCAATGGCATTGACGCAGATTCCACTGCAGGCCCATTCAATGGCTAAGGATTTGGTGAGCGAGGCAACAGCGGCTTTGCTGGCAGAATACGCTGCCACCTCGTACAACGCGAGAAACGATGAAATCGAGGCGATATTCACGATGCGTCCATATCGCCGTTCAATCATGTGGGGTGCGAACACCTGGCAGGCCAGCAGGGTGCCGGTGAGGTTGGTCTCCAGAATGTCGTTCCATTCCTGTTTGCTCACTTGCAGTGTTGGAGTTCGCTTTGTTTTCCCAGCGCAGTTAACAAGTATTTCCACGCTGCCGAAGGCTGCAATGGCGGCATCGCGCAGTTTTGCCAGGCTTGCAGCATCGGTGACATCGCAGGCCATTGCCAGCGACCTTCGGTCACGCTTGCGAACTTCTTCCGCTGCTTCTGCAACCAGTCTCTCGCGCCTGCCCGAAGGAACAACATTGGCGCCGGCCTCCGCCAGTCCTTTCACCAGCGCCAGCCCGATGCCGGAAGTGCCGCCGATCACTACCGCCGTTTTGCCTGTGAGGTCCAGTTGTGGAAATGCCATCGGTGCCCTTTCGTTAAATCGAATCGATGGGAGCCGCTCTTGAGAATAAATGATGCCAAGGTGATAGTTTGCAGTCCCGGACGAAATTTCGTCACGCTAAAAATTACAACCGACGAGGGCATCTACGGGCTGGGCGACGCCACGCTCAATGGCCGGGAACTCGCCGTAGCGAGCTACCTGACCGACCACGTGCTGCCGCTGCTGATCGGTCGCGATGCCCGCAAAGTAGAGGACACATGGCAGTACCTCTATAAAGGAGCGTATTGGCGCCGCGGGCCGGTGACCATGAGCGCCATCAGCGCAGTTGACACCGCACTGTGGGACATTCGGGCCAAGAGCCTGAACGTTCCTCTCTACCAGCTTCTAGGTGGAGCTTCACGTGACCGAGTGCTGGTTTACGGTCACGCCAGCGGCGCCGATCTCAAAAAGACCATGGAGGCGGTTGGCAAATACATCAAGCTTGGTTACAAGGCAATTCGCGCTCAGTCCGGCATCCCCGGGATGAAGAGCACTTATGGAGTGGGACGCGGAGACATGTACTACGAACCGGCGGAAAAGGATGCTCCTCCGGAAAATCTCTGGTCAACCGAACATTACCTGAACTTTATGCCCCAACTTTTTGCCCGGCTTCGCAAGGAGTTTGGCCCCGATATTCATCTGTTGCACGATGCACATCACCGTCTGACTCCGATTGAGGCTGGACGTTTGGGCAAAGAGCTGGAGCCTTATCACTTATTCTGGCTCGAGGATCCAACACCCGCTGAGCTGCAGGAGAGCTTCCGGCTGATTCGCCAGCACACGACAACCCCGCTCGCAGTCGGTGAAGTATTTGACACCATCTACGACTGCAATGTGCTGATTCAGGAGCAGCTTATTGACTACATCCGGACCACTGTGGTGCACGCCGGTGGGATCAGTCATCTCAGGAAGATCGCTGCGTTAGCTGAGCTCTACCACGTGCGTACAGGATCGCACGGGGCAACGGACCTGAGTCCCGTGTGTATGGCAGCCGCGCTGCATTTCGACTTGAGTGTGCCTAATTTCGGAATTCAGGAATACATGCGGCATTCTCCGGAAACCGACAAAGTCTTTCCGCACGCATATCACTTTCAGGATGGCTGGATGCATCCCGGCGAGGAGCTTGGGCTTGGCGTTGATATCAACGAAAAACTGGCGGCGCAGTTCCCGTATCGAAGAGCGTACCTGCCGGTAAATCGTAAGCTCGACGGAACCATGCATAGCTGGTGAAGACACTCTTTTTATGAAGTCGCTTCTTTATCTCGTGCTCTGTCCGTTGCTCTGCGCTGCAAGCGCGGCACAAAAGGCTGCTGGTGATAAGCTGCCGCACGTTTTCCTGCTCGATGCGAAGACGCTCAAAGAGCAAAAGCAACACGGCGCGAATGGTGATCTAGTCGCCGCTGCTCGCGATGCTGCGGATCGCGTCGTGAAAGACGGGCCATTTTCAGTAATGCAGAAAGACCGAGTGCCGCCAAGCGCCGACAAGCATGATTACATGAGCCAGGGACCTTACTGGTGGCCGAACCCTAAAACCCCCAATGGCCTTCCTTATATACGGCGAGACGGCGACCGAAATCCGGAGATCGCGAAAATCACTGACCACGATTATCGCGAAAAGGTCCAACATGACTCCCGCGCACTGGCTCTTGCGTTTTATCTCACAGGCAACGAAGCCTATGCCGCGCGCGCTGCGTTGCTACTGCGCACCTGGTTTCTCGATCCGGCAACGCGCATGAATCCCAATCTGAATTTCGGCCAGGGGATTCCCGGAATTACCACAGGGCGGGGAACGGGAATCATTGATACAGTTGGCCTCCCTGACGTGGTTGATGCTGTCGGCCTGCTGGCCGGTTCGCGGAACTGGACGGCCAACGACCAGAAGGGAATGGAGAAATGGTTTGCCGACTATCTTGCCTGGCTGCAACAGAGTCCCAACGGCCTGGACGAAGCGGACGCAAAGAACAATCACGGTACGTTTTATGACGTGCAGGTGGCGGATTTTGCCTTGTTCGTCGGCAAACCCGATCTTGCGCGTGCTGTGATCAACGAAGCAAAGCAAAAGCGCCTGGCCCGGCAGGTCACCCCTGAAGGCAGCCAGCCGCTGGAAGCGGCTCGCACTCGCGGCTTCAGCTACAGCGTTTTCAACCTTCGCGGACTGATGGAACTCGCCCAACTCGGCGAGCACGTTGGCCTGGATCTGTGGAATTTCCATACCGAAGATGGCCGGAGCATCCGCCGCGCTTTGGATTTCCTGCTGCCTTATGCCGCTGGAGACAAAAAGTGGGAGCACCAGCAGATCACCGAATTCAAACCGCAGGAGCTTATGCCTTTGCTCTTGAAGGCCGCAGACAAATTTCGAGACCCTGATTATGAGAAAGTTGCCCAAAAGATTGGCCTTCCGGATCGCGATGTTAACGCGTTGCTGTTAGAAGCTGAGCTGCATCATGAAACCACGAAGGCCCACCGGTGAAATATTTCCTCTCTTTAGCATTGCTGTTTTCGGTGTCTTGGCTGGCGCAACAGCAGAGTGCCTCGAATGTTGTTTCAACTCAACAATTTTCCAATGAAGTAACCAATTTTCTCGGGCGCGAGCTTGGCGCGCATGTAAGCGACGTGCACTCGCTGGATCCGCCACAGGAACGAGTTCTTGGAGCGCTCACTACCGGTGACTTTTCATGGGGCACATTCATGCGCGCGCTGGCCTCTTTTTCAGTGCTGTCCGGCCAGCGTACGGTTGCGGGCACAGATCTGACAAAACTCATCGGCCAGATCGGACTCATCGAATCCAGGCATGGCGGAAAAACCTTCGCTCAACTTTATGCCGGAATCGCGCTACGCTCCTTTGGTTCCGATTTGAAAACCAATACGCTATGGCTGGGTCTTACGGCGGGCGAGCAAACCGCGTGGCGCTCCTTGCTTGACCCGACTCGCTTCTACGATCCTGGGACGCGCCACGTCATTAATCTTCCGGAGAACTACTTTGGTGTGGCCGCGCGGGTAGTGACGATGGATTATCAACTGGGCATCATCACTGACAGGGCGTTTGTCGATGACGTGCTGAATCGCGCCGCCGAACAGTTTATGCGCGGGGCCCTGTATTCAGATGACAGCGTGCCCACGGGACGATACGACCGTTATTCCCAGGAGTACGCCCGCTATCTGTATGAAGCAGCCGAAAACGTCGAACGCCAAGACTTGATGCAGGCACTGGAACCGACTCTGAAAACGCAGATGCACACCTGGTGGGACCTGCTTTCTCCTGACGGTTACGGATATCCGTGGGGCCGCAGTTTGGGCGTAATCAGTTATATCGATACTTTGGAGATCGTCGGATTTCTGGCCAAGCATCCTCAATTTCGGCCTGTTTCGCTGGCGCAGCTTGCCTCTGCCTACTATGCTGCGTGGCAATCGCTCATAAACAACTATCAACCGGAACGTCATCTATTGAATGTTCTGGGCTTCGGACGCGGCAACTACAGCTATATTAATGCAGAACGCGAGTGGCAGCAGACAACTGCATTCTTCGGCAAAGTTGCCGGAGCGCACAAGAATTTTGTCGAGGCGATGCAGTCTGAACACATCGACTCCTTTCCCGGCCAATTGCAATTGCCGGAAGTGGCGCGGTTCGAATATTTCCGCAAAGGCCCTCGCGCAGCTGGTGTCTGGTTGGTTCGTCAGAAAGACATCCACTTTGTCTTACCCATCACTACCGGGACCAAACCTGGCGTTTCCGATTATCTCCCTGCACCATATGATCTTCCTGGTTTTGCGTCGCCTGTGGAACAACAGTTACCAACGACTACACCGTACATCGAGCTTGCCGATGGCAGAGTGATCGTGGCTGGAGATGGCGCAGATGAGATCTATCCCAGCGAAGACGGCCGGAGTTTGCGCGCGGTGTGGCACAAGTGGGCGCTCGTAGGAGGTAAAACCGGTCAGACCATCGACCCTGGATTGACTACCGAAGTTACTTGGACCTTTCAGGGAAATGCATTGACGCGTTTAGAGAAAATCTCCGCAGCGCATCCCGTTTCCATCAAAAGGCTATGGTTGGCAATTCCGAGCACGGCCACGACCAGCGGTACTTCGCTGCAACAGGGGTATCGCGTAGATACTCTCACAGGTTCAGAGGGCATCCTGCAAATCTCTGTGGATCAATCGTCATTTCCGCTGAATATTTCATTACAAGCCACCGGAGATTCGCCGCTGGGTAAAGGCAGC
>Ga0126372_10000172_pt1 | contig 19452 bp, 11 predicted proteins | sample PanSoiMetaPlot_6_FD_92762 | JGI IMG/M metagenome (GOLD analysis project Ga0126372, IMG submission 92762) | Tropical forest soil microbial communities from Panama - MetaG Plot_6 | ecosystem: Environmental > Terrestrial > Soil > Tropical forest > Bulk soil | place: Panama | collected 2016-02-17
ATCTCTAATGCGGCTGACACGGTGCTCGATACACCACTGCTCCAGTTCATCTACGACCTTCTCCGTCGCGCATGGATCCCAGTAGCTCGCCGTGCCGACTTGCACGGCAGCGGCTCCGGCCAGCATGAACTCGACGACATCGGATGCAGTGCTGATACCGCCCATGCCAATCACAGGTATCTTGACCGAGTGTGCTGCCTCGTAAACCATCCGTACCGCAATCGGTCGAATGGCAGGACCAGAGAGACCGGCGGTGACATTGGAAATGCGTGGCTTGCGTTTTTCGACATCGATGGCCATAGCCAGAAATGTATTCACCAGCGATATGGCATCGGCTCCCGCCGCCTCGGCTATTTGCGCCATCTGTGTAATGCTGGTTACGTTAGGGGAGAGCTTAACGATAAGCGGTCGCGTCGACGCACGTTTGGCCGCGAGCACCACGTCCTCCAGCATCAGTGGCGCGGTCCCGAATATGATTCCGCCATGCGCCGTATTGGGGCAGGAAACATTCAGTTCGTAAGCAGCAATGCCTTCGCCGCCATTGAGAATGTGAATCGTGCGCTCGTAATCCTCTCGCGTATACCCGAACACATTGGCAATGACCACTATGTTTTTCAATTCGCGCAACAACGGAAGCTTTTCTTCAATGAATGCGGTAGCGCCAACGTTTTGCAATCCGATGGCGTTCAGCATGCCCGCGGGGGTCTCGAACAAACGAGGCGGAGCATTGCCACTCATAGGTTCCTTAGAAAGGCCTTTGACGACGAAACCGCCCAGTTTGCTCAGCTCGACCACATCTTCGAATTCGATCCCATAGCCGAAGGTGCCGCTGGCCGCGATGACCGGGTTCTTCAGTTCGATGCCGCCGAAACTGACGCGGAGATCAGGCTTCTGGTTCGGCGAATCGGCCATTCAGTCGTCTCCCTGGGGCAAGTTCCGAGAAGCGGGTTGCAGATATTTGGCTGCTGCCTGGGCCTTGATCCTGTTGAGAACCGAAAGGCGCCTCACTTGTCGCCACAGCTTCGGTCGGTACTCGGCCAGGCAGGTTGTGGGGAGCGTTGACGCCGAGCAGCGAGGCCAGGGTTACAGCAAGACCTACAGGTTCTGCATGGCTGCGGTAGGCGCCGGGGTGAAACACCAAGCCATCAAAGGCCAGGGGAGCGTGGGTGTCATCTGAATAGGCTGAGGCATGATCGGTGACGCATGTGCTTCCAACCGCATAGGGCATCCGCACTGCCATCACGTAGCAGCCCCCTTCCGGTCTATTCTGAAACTTGCGACCAAGTACCGTATCGGGAACGGCGCCCCATGCAGGTTGGCTGCGGCTGTAGTAGCCGCGCGGGCCAACATCTTCGAGCGCCTGGCCAACGGCATTGTCTGCACCTTCTTCCGTGTAATCTCCCGGGAGCGGATCGATTACCATTACTACGACCAGCTTGGGACGCGCATTGTAGGCGGACCGACAGGCAGTGCCCCGGGCGGAGAGGCACACCAGCAGCCCGGCCGCAACCGCACGAATCGGAGATGCTTGCATTTCGCTGTAGTTTACAGGTGAGACGCGCTAACAGCCAATCTATGGTCGCGCTCTCCGTCGGCTTTCCGGTACATTAAGGTTCTATGCTCGACTTGGCATTCGTAAGGGATAATCTGCCTCTGGTCGAACAAAAGCTGCGCGACCGCGGGATGAATCCTGCCGAGATGTTGAAGGATTTCCGCAAAATCGATACCGAGCGGCGGCAGGCGATCACTGCAACCGAGACGCTTAAGGCGAAACGCAATGCGGCGTCAGACGAGATCGCCAGACTCAAGAAAAGTGGACAAGATGCTACTGCCCAGATCAATGAAACCAAGGATCTGCGGGAGAAAATTCAAGAACAGGAAAGATCAGCCGCAGATTTAGACAACCGTTTGCGACAACTGCTGGCGGGCATCCCCAATCTGCCACATTCCAGCGTTCCTGTGGGAAAAACTCCAGAAGAGAATGTCGAAATACGGCGCTGGGGGACTCCGCCGAAGTTTGGTTTTCCACCCAAAGCTCATTGGGAGCTGGGTGACGAGTTGGGCATCCTCGATCTGGAACGCGCTGTGAAGCTGACGGGTGCTCGTTTTGCTGTGTACTGGGACCTGGGCGCGAAACTGGAGCGCGCCCTCGCCAGCTTTATGCTTGACTTACACACGCGGGAGCACGGTTACAGAGAGGTTCTGCCACCTTATCTGGTGAATTCCGATTCCATGTACGGCACTGGGCAACTTCCGAAGTTTGCCGCTGATTCATTTCGTGTGCCGCACGGAGATAAGGATCTGTGGCTGATCCCGACTGCGGAGGTTCCGGTTACCAATCTCTATCGCGACGAGGTTTTGGATACGGCGCAATTACCAATTTCTCTCACGGCTTACACTCCGTGTTTTCGCAGCGAGGCCGGATCATACGGTAAGGATGTTCGCGGCATCATTCGCCAGCATCAGTTTCAGAAAGTAGAGCTGGTAAAGTTTGCCAAGCCGGAAACCTCATACGACGAGTTGGAGAAACTCACACATCATGCGGAAATCATTCTGCAGCAGCTCGGCATTCACTACCGGGTGGTTGCACTCTGCTCAGCAGATCTGGGAGCTGCGTCCGCCAAAACTTATGACATCGAGGTTTGGCTGCCGGGGCAGCAGCTCTTCCGGGAGATTTCGTCGTGCTCCAACTTTGAGGCCTACCAGGCGCGGCGGGCTAACATCCGGTACCGGCCTGAAGGTAAGGGCAAAACGGAATTCGTGCACACCCTCAACGGAAGCGGCTTGGCTATTGGCCGTACGTGGGTAGCCATCGTAGAGAATTTTCAGCAGGCAGACGGAACGGTGATGATCCCAGAGGTTTTGCGGCCATACGTCGGGGCTGAGTACATCAGGCCAGGCAAGTTCTAGATTCCGAAGACGCTGTATCTTCATCTAATTTTGCAGGTTGCGTTCTCCGGCAGTAGACTAGAAAACAGACGTGAATCAAACCGAGGCAAGTACCCCGATCCCGCAGGCGCCCGCGCTAGGCTTAAGCGTCGCGTGGCGTACGATTCGCAGCTATGTTTTGTGGTCCTACGAACGTGGCAGCTTTCACTACGACGTGATGGTTACGTTGATCCTTCTGTTTGTCTTCTTCACACCCTACTCGATCAATTACAAAGACAAACCGATCGAGCAGAACCCGCATCCAACCGGCGTCTCAGTTCTTCCCGATACTCAGGGTGGATTCCTGTATGAAATAGAAGGCGCGGCCATCAGTGCGAGAGACGATGCGGAAGTAAGAGATCAGCTGCTGGGTATCATCGAACCAATCGCCGGCGCCGCGGTGACTATCAGGCACTATCAGGCGGTGCACGATTCTAAGGGACGGGTTGTGACGTACAAGGTTTGGGTCCGGCGGTAAGTGGGAATCGGTCGCTTCTGCAGGAAGGAACTGTGAGATCTGACGCGCGAGTGTTGTTGTTCTTGCTGTCATGCGTTCTACCGTGCGTGACCGCTCAAGCATGGCAATCCTCAGCCACTGCATCCGGCAACCTCGGTAGAGTCTTGAACCGGATGGATGATGCGGCTGCAGAATTCCGCAGCGCTGAGGCCAATATCAGTTGGGAACAGTATCAGAAGGTCATTAACGATTCGGACATCGAGGAAGGGAAGGTCTTTTTTCGCCGGACCGGCAAAGACATTCAAATGATAGCGGACATCACCAAGCCTACGCCGCGACAGATTCTGTACAGCGGCGGCAAGGTGCAGCTGTTTGAGCCCAAAGTTGACCGCGTAACGGTCTATACGCCGGGGAAGAGCCGCACCGACGTCGAGAGCTTCGTGGTCCTCGGATTCGGTGGCGGCGGCCATGAGCTGCTGCGGACCTTCGATGTCACGTATGCGGGAACTGAAGACTTAAACGGCGTACAAACGGAAAAGCTGGAATTGGTTCCGAAATCTGAGCGTTTGCGCGGAATGTTTGAACGACTCGTAATGTGGATCGATCCCAAGCTCGGCGTCGCCCTCCAGCAGAAATTTTTTCAGCCCGAAGGCGACTACCGGCTCACCAAGTACTCCGATATTCGATTAAACCAAAAAATTTCGGACAATGTTTTTAAGTTGAAGACGGACAGCAAGACGAAGACAGTGTCACCACAGGGGTAGTCAGAAGATTAAGGGCTGAAAAACTGGGCGCCCGGCGATATACTGCCAGAAGTTCCCTTCGACGACTATTCCGGGTGCCCAAAGCAGAGTGTCCGGTAATGAAAGTGAGTTGAGGTTGAATGGCAAAGGTTTTTACCATCCCGGTACCACCGAAGGTTAACCGAAAACGGCGCGAACGAACCTCCGATCCGCGTTATGTCGAGGGCCAGCGTCTGCTGGTGGAGGCGATGAGGTATTTGACGCAATCCGATCCGTTCAGTAATCGCTCCGCCATCGAATTGATATCCGAGCACGTGCGCACGCGCTTCCGTATGACGGATTCGCCGTTGGCATAGAATTCCGCCCAACTGACACTCCTGACACGCGGCTTGTTATGGCGCGATCCTTGTGTGCTGTGCGGAAACTGTTCGTTGTTGACCGTAGGTCATTGAGAATTCGGACACTTAGCGCTTGACACTCCGCTGGTTGGTACTACACTGTTCAACTAATGTCACTGCCTACAGTGACTAAGATTACAAACAGTCGACGAGGGTACCCCCATGTTGCAGTGCCGCGCGCCTCGGCGTCTCGCCGGTATTTTGATCACTCTTCTGCTGGCCTCGGCCCCTCTTTTGGGACAAAAAATTACCGGTGATATTTCCGGTGATGTGACCGATACCACAGGCGCGGTCCTGCCCAACGCGGAGATTCTTGCCCAAAACCTGGACACTGGCGTGTCACGGTCAGCGACCACCAACAATGCCGGTAATTACCGCATTCCGGAGCTTGCGATCGGGAACTACAAGATCACGGCCACTGCGCAGGGTTTTAAGACCTTGGTGGAGAACGTCGTCGTTCAAGCTGGAGGGGTCATTCGCGCCGACTTCCGGTTGCCCGTCGGTCAGCGTGCTGAGACAGTTGAGGTTCAGGGGGAAGCCCCTCTTATCGACCTCTCGCCCAACAACAACAACTACGTTGACAGCCTCAAAATTGAGAGCGTCCCGCTGAACGGCCGCGACTTCAATTCCTTGCTGGCGATCACGCCGGGTGTGCAGCGCGCACCGGGCGGAGGGTTTCTGGCAATCAGCATCGATGGCTCGCGCACCACCTCAAACAACTATTTTATCGATGGCTTGTACAACAACGACCGCTATTACGGCGATTCGGCGATTAATGAGACCGGCATCGTCGGCATACCTGCTGTGGAATTTCCGCCGGAAGCGATTGAAGAGCTGAGTGTGCAGGGGACGCCTTCTTCCGAGTTCGGCGTCAAGGGCGGGGCGCCCATCCTGCTGAACATGAAGAGCGGCACGAACGACTGGCACGGATCAGGCACGTGGGTGAATCACACCGGTTTCGGCGACGCGATTAACTATTTCGGCAAGCATACTTTCGACAATTGCGGTACGCCCGGCGAGTGCCAGAAAACGAACATTCACAATAACCAGATAAATGGGACAATCGGGGGACCGATCGTCAAAGATAAGGCGTTCTTTTTTCTGTACTACGACGCTCAGCGTTATAAGTCCCTATCCGTTTCGAACCGCGCCGTGCCCACTCCCCAAGATATCGCTGGCGCGGAAGCTGACATCGCCGCTAGTGGATTGAAGGTGGACCCGGTCGGAGCTGCATTGCTCAGTTATTTCCCCACGTCGCCAACTGGCTTCTTCGTCGCCAACATTCCGACAAGCGCCAGTACCAACAGTTTGGGCGTGAAATTTGACTATCACCCGAACTCCAACAATTCGGTCGCGGTGCGCTATATCTTTGGCGACAGCCTTCAGAGCGCTTCGCCTTTCGCTGGCTTACCCGCGGGAGGAGCCGGGCATTCGGCCGACATGTTCAACTCCGTCGCTCCCTCACGGGCACAAATGGCCGGTCTGAGCTGGACCGTGAATTTCAGCAACAACAAAATTCTGGAAAGTCGGCTGGGTTACACCCGCTTTGCGCAATTGCTCGGTGTGAACAACAAAATCGATCCCAAGAGCCTTGGAATTGACACTGGTCCGCTCGGCCCTGCCGATTTCGGAGTTCCGTACGTGTACATGTACCACCTTGGCTACGGCGGGTACATCGGCGGCGTGCAGGGTTACCCGCTGGTTACGCGTCCGGATGCCACCTGGGACTGGTCCGAGCACTTCTCCTGGGTGAAGGGAAACCACACCATCAAAATCGGCGGCAACTTTCAGCGCGCCTATACCAACAGCATCAGGAACGATGCCCGCACTGGATTCACGCTCGGATACTTCAGCTATTACGCGCCGATCACCGGCGGCGTTCAGGACGACGTCGAGCAGTTGCTTTTGGGCAAAGCTGATGTGGCCGATCGCAGCTTTGGTGACACGCATCGTCACATCACGCAAAATTCTGTCGGCTTCTATGCCCAGGACGATTGGAAGATCAAGCCCCACTTAACTATAAGCTATGGCTTGCGCTATGACATTAATGGCACGATGCGGGACACCAACAACCTGGAAGCCAACTTCCTCCCTGGCCGTGGGCTGGTGCAGGTCGGGCAAGGAATAAACGGCATCCACAATGTCGATTACGGCGATTTTGGACCGCACCTCGGGTTTGCCTGGGATGTGTTTGGCAATGGCAAGATGGCGGTGCGCGGCGGGTATTCCCGGACCTATGATGTGGCCAACTTCGGTGCGTTGGCCTCGCCTTATTCGTTCGCTCACGCGCGTACGGGAGTGTTCACTGAGCCCAATCTCAACTTTATTAATGTATCGAACGCATCGGATGTGGGTGGAGGGGGCGGTTCTCTGCTACCACCGAATCAAACCAACTACGTGTTGGGACAAGGTTGTTACGATCCATCGGCTCACGTAGGCGACTACATTTGCTTCGATTCCGCTGTTACCGGGCCACTCTTTGGACCGAATCCAACCGGCACGCCTCCATTCAATGCTTTCTCGGTGCTGCCCAACTTCAAGACTCCGCATTACGACAACTTTAATCTTAGCATCCAGAACGAGCTTTTCCGGAACAATGTGCTGACTTTGACCTACGCGGGCCAACGCGGAGGAGATTTGATCATCTACCATGATCTCAATGCTTCGCCTTTGGGTAGTCCCTGTACAAGTCCAAGTTCGTGCGATCAGTTTCGCCCGTTTGCCGCGACCTTCCCGACGCTGCGCCATGTAATTCAAGCCACGAATGAGGCCACGTCGCAATATGACAGCCTGCAGGCTTCCTACAACCAGCGCGGCTGGCATGGTCTCGATACGCAATACAACCTGACCTGGAGTAAGTGCTTCGACTACAACTCCGTTAACCGCGGTGGCGGCAACGGTGACTATCCGCAACTGAATAACATCAATCCTGTCGGCAGCACCGCACCTGCCGTAGCGAATTTCCGGGATAACCGCGGCCTTTGCGATCACGATGTCACTCTGAACTTCAACGCAGGTGGTCTCTACTCCTTCCCCAGCATTCGGCCCTTAGGTAAGCGAGCGGGAGACGGGTGGCAACTCAGTACCATCTTCACCGCCATTAGTGGCCGTCCCTTTACGCCGGTGCTGAGTGGCACCGACAGCTCAGGACAGGGGCTGATTGGAGCCAGCATTCGGCCTGCCTACGACGGATCGCCGATCCAGTACAACCCGCGCAATCCCGATAATTATGTTGTCGAGAAATACTCGGACGGCACTCAGGCCGATCCTTGCGGTGGCATAGCTCCGGCGGGAGCACCGCTGTCCCCCTTCTATTTCCCATGCGCTGGCGCTGTGGGCAATGCCCGTCGCAATATGCTTCGCGGACCAGGTTTAGCGCAATGGGATATGTCCCTCATTAAGAGCACCAAAATAACCGAGCGGCTAAACATGCAGATCCGCTGGGAGGTATATAACCTGCTCAATCGGGGGAACTTCTATTATTTCCCGAACAATATCCTGGCTTCATGCAGCAGCTTGATTGCGGGCAATATTTGCGGGCCGGGCGGAAGCAATTTCGCGCAGATCAGCAAGACTTCCGACGTGGCCTCTGGAAACCCGGTTATCGCACAGGGCGGACCCAGGAACATGAACTTCAGCTTGAAATTCATATTCTGAGGCCAGTCGCAGCAAGGGTTCAGGGAGTCTGCCTATGGTAGACTCCCTTTTTGTCTGCAATATGCGGTTCTCCCCCTACCTGGCTGCACCTCTAGTTCTGCTGAGTTGGCTTACCCCTGCTGAGACCAGAAGCACGCATCCTGCACATCCAAACATCATTCTGATTACGCTGGACACCACCCGCGCCGACCGCATGGGGTTTTTGGGGTCGAAGCGCGGGCTCACGCCAAATCTGGATGAACTGGCGCGTCGGGGGGTGGCGTTTGCAAGCGCTTATTCTCATGTGCCGCTAACCACGGCATCGCATACAACCATCTTGACCGGGACATATCCCGAGTTCAATCACGTAACGGATTTCGGAATTCCTCTGAGCGAGCGGCTTCCTTATCTGCCCGACATTTTTCACCAGCGGGGATACCACACCGCGGCATTTGTAGGTTCCCTGATACTGGACCCTCGCGATGGAACCGCGCCCGGCTTCGACCGTGGGTTTGACGTTTATGATGCCGGCTTTCACCTGCGAAGGCATGGCATGGACCGCTACCAATCCGTCGAACGGCGGGCGGGAGTGGTGGTAAATCGCGCCCTGGGATGGCTGAGCCAAAATCACCAAGGGCCCTTCTTCCTATGGGTTCATCTCTACGACGCGCACGATCCTTACGATCCACCCGCCCCGTACAAGCAGCGATATGCATCCGAGCCGTATGATGGCGAGATAGCCTATGCCGACTCGGCGATTGGCAAACTGCTGGCCACACTCCGCACCCACGGCCTCTATGACCGCACATTGATTGCAGTCATGGCGGATCATGGCGAATCACTGGGAGCGCACGGCGAGAGTACACATGGCGTCTTTCTCTACGATGAGACGCTGCATGTGCCGCTGGTGATCAAGCTTCCTGGAAATAGGGGGGCGGGACGCCGCGTCGAGACTCAAGTTGGCCTGGTGGATGTTGCGCCGACTATTCTGCGCGAAGCCCTAGTTCCAATTCCCCAGGAGATGCAGGGTGAGCCTCTCGAACCCTTGTTCAAAGCAAGCGCCGCAGGATCAAGATCTTTGGCTGGTGCTGCCGAAGACCGGCCCGCCTATGCTGAGACCGACTATCCTCATCGCGCTTTCGGCTGGAGCGCGCTGCGCGCGCTGCGCAGCGGAAAATACCTATACATACAAGCGCCGGAACGCGAGCTGTATAACCGGACTTCCGACCCCGCCGAGACGCATAACATTGTAAGCGCCAGCAAGGCCGTCGCGGATACGCTGGCATCACAACTGGCGCAGTTCCGCCGCAACACGGGCCAGTCCCTTATCGACCTTGCAAACCCCGATGCGGAACAGAGGGAGAAATTGGCGGCGCTAGGCTACGCGGCTTCCGCTGATTCAGGCCCCGCTCTGGAGGAAAAGCTCTTAACCGGTGCCGATCCGAAAACGAAGATTGAAGTTTCGAATCTCTTGCATGATGCCATGTTCGACGTGGAAGACGGCCGTTATGAGCAAGCCATTCCCTTGTTGAAGCGCGTCTTGCTGGAACAACCCGAGATGCCCGTGGCCAACATGCAGTACGGAATGGCGCAAGCACGTCGTGGCAATTATTCGGAAGCTTTGCCTCCGCTCGAGAAAGCCGTCAAGCTCGTTCCCGACAACGGGATGGGGCATTACGAGTTGGGATTGGCGTTATTCGAGACCGGGGATTGGAAGGCGGCCGCCCCTGAATTCGAAGCTGCAGTTACCAGGGCGCCTCGCTGGACGGACGCTCACTTCTCCCTCGCGGCCGTCTATGCGCGGATCGATCGTGTGCCGGAGGCGATGAAAGAGCTGGACATCACTTTAGGAGCGGAGCCCGACCACTACCGCGCGAATCTTCTACGCGGGCGCATTCTTTCCCTCAAAAACAACCCCGACGAAGCGCTGCCCAACCTGGAGAAGGCAGTTAAGGTTCAACCCGCATCGTTCGAAGCGCATCAGTTTCTGGCCGACGCTTATGCTCAGCTCGGACGGCAACAAGACGCCACCAGAGAACGAGCTGAGGCTTACCGCTTAAAGAGTTCAGCCAGTAAATAGTTGGCGCCTAGGATCTATGGGATCCAGCTAGCGCAGCACCGGCTAGTGCGATAACTGCTGGATAACCCTCCAGGGTGTACCGTGGTTCGGGGTTCTCCAACGTTCCAAGAAAGACTGAGCGCACGATCAGGAACAGTACCAGCATGCCCAGCCACTGAATCGGCCGGACGTGCCAAACACCTACCAGGGCAAGGATGATGTATATGAGATTTATTGCTCCGAACCCTATCGACACGATTGTCCATTTCAGGTCGTCATTGAATTCCCACCAACGCGAATCTGCGGGCAGTAATTCGGTGCGGGGTCGAAGCCACATATCGGCGATACGCAAAGCCGGAAGCCACACATAGTAGCGCAGCCGATGGTTGCGAATGCGCTGTTCGGCAACCGTATCAAATTCATGATCCAATTCAGGATCGATATCCGTGCCGTCGTTGTATTGGCGCAACATCTCTTGAGTGCGCAGCTTCTGCTCAGATGAATCGAAGGCGCGCGACGGAAGACGACCGGCGTCAATCGGTGCGCCTGGTTCCTGCCAGTAGATCTCCTCGACCGAAGTGTAATCGACGATCCACGTCTTCACCCAACGATTGAATCCCAGGGGAACAAATTCCCCAGGTTCGTTGGCATAGCGTGGAGATAACGGCTCAAAAGTATGCATTGTGCGAAGGTTGCGGATGGTCCACGGCACCAGCGGGCCCAAGGAAAAAACTACAAGAATCGCACCTGCCCAGATCAGCGGGGTATGGCCTGCGGTAGAGTTACTAGTTTGACGAACATTCCTTGCAAGCAGGAAAAGAAGATACATGCCGATGGCTACGAGCAACAATCCGCCATCAGGTCGCAGGTAAATGCTGGCGGCGATCGCCAGCCCACAGCCGATCCAGGCTCGATACTTGGGTTGCGACAGGCTGCTCAAGCCGGCGGCGGCCAAATCAAGCGCCAGTGCAGTGAAGAAGATTTCCAGCGTCTCGGTCAAAGCGGCGGTGGAATAAGTGGCCAGGAACGGACATAGAGTCGCGAGCAGGAAGGCTGCCCTGGCGGCGTCGGCGCCGGCGATTCGCCGCGCCAAGTCGGCAATCAGAAAACACGTTCCCAGATCGACAGCAATTTGGCATAGAAGGACTGCCCGAAAATTGTTGTCCCCAAAAACTGCGAATACCGCGGCCAGAAATGCCGGATATCCAGGGAGGCGGATGTCGGTGGGGATCGTCGCGCCGGCAGCGCTGATTCCATAAACGCCATGCCACAGCCAGTTTCGTGCGATGTCGGCGTAGATTCTGGAATCATCGGCGACCTGGGGAAAGGTGAAGAAGAACAACAATCGAACGCCCACGCCCACCAGGAGCGCAGCGCCAAAAAAGTTTGGGTATTTGCGCACAAGGTCGCGCACGTTGGGAATATAACGCGTTCGCGCTTTCGTGACGATTGATGTTGAGGGCTCAAGGTATTCCGGTCTCGGGGCCTTGAGTCTCAGGTCCGGCTCCCCATTACCGATATGCCTTTCTTCCAGTCCGGGCTCCGGGCACCAGGCTGGCGCCGAAAGCCTTGAAGGCACGGAGAAGAGGCCCGTCCCTGGGGGTGATACCTGACGGCGCCTAAGAGCCGAAGGGCTGACGCCATTTGACCCACTCTGCGGCTCAGCTTACGATAATAATGACGTACTCATGTCCAAACCCGTTTTTTATGATCCGCGCCGTTCCCGTTGGAAGCGGGTGCGCATCTTATCGAATTTCCTGGGTGTCTTCGTAACCCTGCTGATTATCTTTTTCGTGTATAGCGCGATTAGCGGGGTACGCCTACCGGAGTTATTCCTGCAGACCCAAAAGCGTCCCTACCACGCCTTAAAAGAGAAGGAGCGCGAGAAGGAGAAGGAACGTCGTCGGCTGGCCGCTCGGCGCGGACATCGAAAATCGAAACTTTCTCCCTCGCAGGTCAAACTAAATGCTGAAGAAGGGATTCGCGCAGCCTTTTACGTGGATTGGGATGCAGCAAGTTTTTCCTCTTTGCGCGAATATGCCCGGCAAATTGACTTGCTATTTCCGGATTGGCTGCACGTACTCAGCCCCGACGGACACCTCGAGGGGGTGGCGAACGAAACCAATACCCATTTCGATATTGTTCAAGGTGGAAGTGTTCGCCCGGTAGACGATAAGGTTATGCCATTCCTGAAGGCGGAAGATACAGGTATGGAAGTCTTTCCCATGGTGAACAATTTCGATGGGAAAAACTGGGTAAATATCACCGGTTTCTTGAATGACAAGGACGCTCGCGCTCGGTTCCGGCAGCAAGTCGCTTGGTTTCTCGCTACCGACCGCTATCGCGGTTTGATGATCGACTTCGAGGACTTTCCCAAGAAGGCGCAAGCCGGCTATCTGGCGCTCCTCGAGGAGCTCTCTTCCGATCTGCACGCCGACGGCAAGAAGCTTTACGTCAGCGTGCCGGCACGCAACAAAGATTACGACTATAGTGCGGTGGCTCGGTCAGCCGACGGCGTAGTCTTGATGAACTATGACGAGCACTATCCTGACGGTTCGCCGGGGCCAGTCGCCTCGCAGGATTGGTTTAGTGAAAACCTGACAGCGGCTTTGAAGGCAATTCCTAAGGAAAAGCTCATCTCCGCCATTGGAAACTACGGCTACGACTGGACCGATCAGCCATTACAGAAGAAACCAAAGCGTCCAGCGGGAATTCACGCCGTCAATGTATCGGTGCAGGATGCGTGGCTGGCATCCCGTGATTCGGAAGCGGATATCGACTTCGACGGCGATAGCTGCAATCCGCACCTCAGCTACATGGACGAGAGGAATCAAAAACATGATGTCTGGTTTCTGGACGCGGTAACCGGGCTCAACCAGATGCGGGCCGCGCAGGAGCTGGGTATTCAAACCTTTGCGCTATGGCGGTTAGGGTCGGAGGACCGCTCCTTGTGGAAGGTGTGGGACGTTCCCGGTGACCCTGCGGCGCCGGACAAGCTCAAAGATGTGCCTCCCGGGCAGGATGTCGATTTGGAGGGTGAGGGAGAAATCCTGAAGATCGAAAGCCGCCCGGAGAACGGCCAGCGGACGATCCAGGTCGATAGCTCGGGTCAGATCGAAGATGAGACCTTCACGGCCCTTCCTAACCCGTATCGCGTGGGCCGCTATGGGGCCAGCAGCAAGGAGATTGCCATTACGTTTGACGATGGCCCCGATCCAGAGTGGACACCCAAAATCCTCGATGTTTTGCAACGCGAACATGCTCCCGCAACCTTTTTTCTAATCGGCATCCAGGCCGACAAGTTCGGAAGCATCACCCAACGCATTTTTGACGAAGGGCACGAAATCGGAAATCACACCTTCACGCATCCAGATATTGCCAACATCTCCCGCGGATTCATGAAGCTGGAATTGAATCTCACCGAGCAGCTGTTCGCTAGCCGCTTGGGTATCCGTACCATTCTTTTCCGGCCGCCATATTCGATTGACCAGGAACCGGACACCGAAGACCAGGTGCGTCCCCTCGAACTGGTACAGGATTTCGGTTACATCACTGTGGGCGACAAGGTTGATCCCAACGACTGGCGCGACAATCCCCGTCGAACCGCGAAGCAAATCTCCGAGGACGTGCTGGCCCACTTGCCACCTTGCGCTCCGAACGATCAACGCTGCGGCAACATTCTGCTGCTCCACGATGGTGGGGGCAACCGCGCTGAAACTGTCCGCGCATTGTCCACGATTATTGACGGGGTGCGTGCACGGGGATTTCAGATCGTGCCTGTCTACCAACTTCTCGGCAAGACTAAGGCCGACGTGATGCCGCCATTGCCTGGCAATGAGCGCTGGGCGGCGCATTTGAATTTTGTGGGCTTTTGGCTGTTCGACGTTGGCATTAAAGGGATTACCTGGATCTTCTTCCTTGGTGACTTGCTGATGAGCGCACGGCTGCTATGGGTGGGCCTATTTGCGGTGTATGACCGGTTGCAGCGACAAAGCCCGATTCCGGCGGATGCCGCCAATTACCGACCCAATGTGGCTGTGCTCATTCCGGCATACAACGAAGAAAAAGTGATTGTCCGTACCATTCGATCAGTCCTTGACTCGACCTACCCAAACCTGCGGGTCATCGTTATCGACGACGGGTCCAAGGATGCCACGCTCAAGGTCGCGCGCGAGGCCTTTCCGAGAGAGGCAAACCAGGGTCGCGTGCTGATTCTCACCAAGCCGAACTCCGGAAAAGCCGAAGCGCTGAACTATGGCTTACGGCATGTACGCGATGATGAAGAGCTTTTCGTCGGCATTGATGCGGACACAGTGATTGCCCGCGATTCCATTGCACGTTTGGTTCCCCGTTTCCTCGATGCTATTGTGGGCGCGGTTGCGGGAAACGCAAAAGTCGGGAATCGCGTGAATGTATGGACGCGCTGGCAGGCACTGGAGTACATCACCAGCCAAAATTTCGAGCGGCGTGCTCTCAATACCCTCGGCGCGGTGAGCGTTGTGCCCGGAGCTATTGGTGCTTGGCGCACCGCCGCGGTTCGTGACCTTGGGGGGTACCACACCGATACGGTGGCTGAGGACGCCGATCTGACGATGGCCCTGCTGGAGAGCGGCTACCGAGTTCGCTACGAAGACTTGGCGTTGGCCTTCACCGAAGCTCCAGTGAACGCAAACGGCTTGATGCGGCAGCGCTTCCGCTGGTCTTTTGGGATTCTGCAGGCAGTGTGGAAACATCGTGGGGCTTTTGCCCGTAAAGGCGCGCTGGGGTGGATTGCATTACCGAATATTGTCATCTTCCAGATTCTCCTGCCGATCGTCTCCCCGCTGATCGATCTGATGTTTGTAGTGGGCACGATCTGGTATTTCCTGCAGAAATACTTCCACCCCGAATCCACTGATCCCGCCAGCTTCCAGCGCTTGGTGGTGTTCTTCTTCGCATTCCTGGTCATCGATTTCATCGCCTCCGCCATAGCATTCGCCTTGGAGCGGCGCCGGCCGGAAAGCCGCGAGGATCTGTGGCTGCTAAGCCAGGTATGGTTGCAACGATTCGCCTACCGGCAGCTGTTTTCGGTGGTTCTAGTGAAAACCTTAAAACGCGCCATCGAAGGCCGCCCATTTTCCTGGGACAAGTTGGAGCGAACCGCAGCCGTTCGCTACCAGCCGATCACAACGCACGATTCCCTCCAAGTTCCGTGACCTCCCCGCCAGAGACCTGCGCGGATAACTGCAAAATCCGTGTGCAGTCCTCTGAAATCTGAGGTCTGATGGTGGAGCACACGGAAATTAAGACCTTTATCACTGACAATTGTGCGCTTTCGGTGTGTGCTATTGCTGTTTAGGTTCCACCGGAGCAGGTTCCGGAGTTGCCCTGGCGGCTCTATTGTTGCTCGCAGGCGCTCATCGAAGATCGGAAGCTTGCGATTCGCAGTTTGCGCAAAGATGACGCTTGGGTCATTCCGCGTTTACAGGGCCAGCCATATTGAGTGCGCTGCCAAGCGATCCCGGAGGTTTAGAGGGACCGGAAACGGACTCGCCTGCGGCCACTTACTAACGAACCGCCAATCTGCGGAATTTCATGGCGAAACCGCCCCACTCAGTCGGTGTGGCACTTGATTCTGAGAAACGCTGTGTGAAAGCAACGAATGTGGCGACAGGTGAGGCCAAACGCAGTCTCCCTGAGCCTTCGAAACTGCGCGCCTCGACGACGCACTGCCCACTTACTGTCCCTAGTCGCACCGCTGAAGCAGTCGCCTCCCGCAACAGCGGTACCAACGACTACTAGCCATTCTTTTCTTTCTGCTGCTCGTATGCTTTCTGCAGGTAGCGTTTGGCTTCGTCCAGTGCGCCCTGGGTGTTGTCGTTGGTCTGAATCGCCTGGCGATACTCGTTGGTGGCGCGCTCACGTTGCCCGGTGATGTCGAAAATCTTGCCCAGCTGGATATGGCTCCAAACCTCGGTCCAGCGCGGATCGCCATCGCCATTTAGCGATTCGCGATAAGCGTTGGCAGCGGCTTGGTAATTTCTCTGCAGAAAGAACACCTCGGCAATGCGATAGTGAGCTAGCGAACTGTTCTGGTTGCTGTCCAGGGCTTTCTTGAACTCGGACAGGGCACCAGCAAAATCACCCTGCTGGACTAATGCCTGTCCGCGAAGAATTGAGGATCGTAATTTGATATCGGCAGAATTCTTTAAGACGCGATCGTCCGGATCAACGACGATGCGGCGAGGTTTACCGAAGGTTTCGACGCTGAATGCCGAATTGGTTCCCTCTACCTCGACGCGCTTATCTTCGGTTTTGCCGTCCGTGTCAATCTTCAAATCGACCGGCATGCGGAACAAGTCAAGATCCTGTGCGATCTGACCAACAATGCGGAAACCCTTGTTGTTCTCGCCCAGACGGTAAACGGTGTATTTAGTCTTGAACTCGGGCGCGCCTGTGGAATCAAGCCACTGGGAAAAGAACCAAGTCAGCCTATCGCCGTAGTCTTTCTCCGCGATTCCGCGGAAGTCGTCGAGAGAGGCCGATTTCCCCGCAAACCGGGTGGCGAACGTACGCAACGTCTGATCGAACTTGGCGTCGCCCTCGACCCAGCGCAGCATGTGTAGGATCATGGCGCCCTTATCCGTGGTCAGCGATTGGAATTCGGGCGAAAACATATCGAGTTTGCCTACGCTGGACAGCGGCACCGTGTCATAAGCCAAGGCCCCGACTGACATGTCCTTGACAGCTTCATTCAGTGCCGCTTCTCCGGCAGCCTGCTCGACATAGAGAGCCTCCGAGTAGCGAGCAAAACCGTCGTTCAGCCACCAGTCGTCTTTCGAAGCGGGACTTACCGAAACGCCCCACCATTGATGGGCGGTGGTGTTGGCTAAGAGGCGGTAGTTGATCTTTTCAGTGATAGATCTGCTGGCAATAGCAGCGATTTGCGGCGCCCAAGCCGAAGGAACCGTGTCGTCAGGAATTTCCACCACGCGCAGCGTGGGACTGGGGAACGGGTTATACATCGTCGTAAAGTAGGTGTATTCCTTGGAGGCAGTCGTCGCGTACTGGGCCGCCAGTGCCTGATGGGTTGGCTTGAAGTAGACGGTGACGTCAACTCCGCCCTCGTTGTACTTGGACTCGTTGAAGACGCCGGCAATAATCGTTCCGGGAAAACTCGCCTTGTCCGATACGAAAGTGAAGGTCTTCGTCGGCCCGGAAAGCTCCGGAGCCGGCGTCGTTTCTGCAGCCTCGGCCCGCACTGTTTTGCGCCTCTTCAACTTGATCGATTCTTCTTCCTTTGGTTGTTTTGCTTCCGCCCGGAAGGCGGTTCCGCTCGATACGGTTTCCATGCCGCTGCCAATGACGGTGAAATGGGCTGGCACGGTTACACGAATGGTCGAGGTGAAGCGATTCAGGCCGTAATTGACCAGCGGAAACCAACGCCCGGAGTAGAGCAAATAGCTGGTATCATCGCCCACGTACGCCAGTTTCAAACCCTGTACCGGGCTGTCATCCGCGCTTTGCAAGGTGCCGTCGTAATCAAAAGTTAAGGTGGTGGAGGCGCCTTTCGGGAGATCCTTGTTGAGGCTGACGCGCACGGCTGAATCCTGGGTGAAGCGCTCCACCGAGCAAGGCTTCCCATCTTCATCGGTAACCCTGGGCCGCAGGTCATTGTGCAGTTCGAAGGATGCGGAATTCAGATTATCCAGAGCCGTAAAAGTAACCTTGGCGTGAGCTATGAGACGATGGGTCTGGGGGACCAGTTCCGCGTCAATGATGTAGTTGTCCACGCGCAGGCGGACCCGTTCGGCCGCCCATAGCTGAGAAATCGAGAGTAGAACGAACAGAAGGGTGGAAAATAGGGCCAGTAACCGGCGCCCAGAGTGGAAATGCATGTTAACTGTATTCTCCTCGGACAGACTACTCTCGGACAAGCTTTTAGAGAGACTACTCTCTGTATGATGAAGATTTTCGCGCAAAAGATGCTGTTGGTACAACGCCTTAGAGCCTATGAAAATTGTCCGATGAGCTAAACATAATCTATTTTATCAGCCCGGAACCCGGCGTTTCTTGCCTCGCCCGTGTATTCTGAGGACAATATCGGCAGCGCGTTCGGCAGCATGGTGCACATCGTTACCCTGATGAGGCGCCCGCAGCCGCGTTTTAACCCGAACCAGCCCCTCCAGCATTCGCTCCCGGTCCGGGCCATCCGGTATGATCTTCTCCAACTGCGCTACAACATTCCCCGAGGTGAAGTTCGCCTGGACCAGTTCGGGAACGATCCTTTCTCCCGCAATCAGGTTCACCATAGCCAAGTGCGGCACTTTGATTCGCCAGCGTCCCAGGGCATAGGTTAATCCAGTTACCCGGTACACCATGACGAAGGGAGTTGCCATCATCGCTGCCTCCACCGTTGCTGTACCGCTAGCAATGATGCCGGCACGCGAATGCCATAGGGCCGGTAGGGATTCCGGTACTAAGGTCACCGCTCGTCCCCCGAGCAGCTTCTCCAGAAACCCTCGCTCCAGAGTTGGTGCGATCGCCAGCAGGAACTCGTATGCTCGCCCGAACTGGGAAGCCGCCTCTAGCATGGTCGGCAGGTTCATGCGCGCTTCGTTGCGGCGGCTGCCAGGCATGAGGGTAATCCAGTGCTTCTCGGGATCGAGCCCATAGTGCGCAGCATATTCCCCGCGCTCTATTGCAGGATGGTCCAACTCCGCCAAAGGATGACCCACGAAGGTGGCATCTACATTACGATCACGATAGAACTTCTCTTCAAATGGAAAGATAACGAGGGCTTTGTCGATGTACTTGCGCAGCAACCGAACTCGCCCTTGTCGCCATGCCCAGAACTGCGGGCAAACGTAGTAGACCGTGGGAATGCCGCGATGGTGCATTTGGCGGGCTACCCGCCAATTGAATGCCGGTGAGTCGATCACGATGGCGATGTCAGGCTTGCGCCGCTCGGCCTCAGCAATGAGCTGATGAAAGAGACGATAGATTTTCGGGAGATGACTGAGAATCTCGGTGATCCCGACTACGGCCAACTCCGAGGTGTCGATGATTGTGTCGCATCCTGCCGCGCGCATCCGCTTTCCGCCTACACCGAAGGATACGAGCCCAGGCTCCTGGCGACGCAGCGTTTCCAGCAATTGCGCAGCGTACATTTCACCCGAGGCCTCGCCCGCGGAAATTAGGATGTGTAAAGAGCGATTGCTCACTCGATAAATGCCCCTCTTCGGGTAGACA
>Ga0126372_10000173_pt1 | contig 19429 bp, 15 predicted proteins | sample PanSoiMetaPlot_6_FD_92762 | JGI IMG/M metagenome (GOLD analysis project Ga0126372, IMG submission 92762) | Tropical forest soil microbial communities from Panama - MetaG Plot_6 | ecosystem: Environmental > Terrestrial > Soil > Tropical forest > Bulk soil | place: Panama | collected 2016-02-17
CTGCGCCGCAAACAGCTGCGAAACCGTCTTGACCTCCAGCGCACGAGCCGTCGCGTTCCAATCCTGCAGCAGCCTGCGCCGCTCTTCGCCACACACAATCTCAAGCCGCCCAATCGAAACCTCGGGATCGGCGGTAGCTATCAACAGCTTTAAAAATCTTTGCTGATAGTTGGCCAGATCGACCGCGCTATAGCGTGTCGCGTTGGCATCTAAGTCGATCCGAAGCGGAACATCTTTTGAGCGATGATAAACGGCAATCGAGAAGTCCTCGACCGGCCCAAGTGAGAGGTTATGTGCAATGGCATTATTGCCGGCAAACTGAAAACTATAATCAAACGTCATGATGTTGACGGAGAGTCCAAATAGCATTCGGCCATTGGCAATGCCGCCATCGCGTCGAAGGTCGGCAATTTGATATTGTTGGTGCTTCAGTGCTCGACGCATTTGCCAGGAGGTCTGACCTACAACTTCCGAAATGGTCATGTTCGGACGAACGGACACGCGTAGCGGCAACACGTTCGAGACCATACCGGGAGTGAATCGCGACACACCGCTGCGAGCCGCGACAGGAAGACCGAAAGCTACATCGTTGGAACTGGTGAGCCGGCGCAGAAAGATCGCCGCCGCCGCGCTTATAACCTGAGGTATACTTGTGCCGGTGCGATCTGCGACCGAGCGGAGACAGTCCGTGCTGCGGTTGGGCAGATAGGCGGTATTGCGGAGAAAACCGCGAGATTCATCGGATGATGGATGTCCCGCAAGACTCGCAGGCTCAGGACGGCCGTCCAAATAGTCCGCCCAAAACTGGCGGTCTAACGAGAATTGCTTAGAAGCACGATAGCCGGCATCCTGCTCCAGCACATCTGCAAACGAGCCGAACGATCCCTCATTCGTTGTCCGCCCAACGGCAAGCTGCGTGTAGACGTTTGCCACGCGCCGGGCCACTAGCCACATCCCGCACGCGTCCATAATGATGTGGTGATAGCGTGCGTACCAAAAGAAACGATTAGCTGATGCCTTAAATAAAGCGTATGCGAACAACGGACTGCTAAGGGTTGGCTCAACGGGGCGAGCCAAATCAGCCTGCATCCAGCGCTCTGCTACCGCTCGCGGGTCAGCCTCCTCGCTGACATCCATGTACGGCATCGTCCACGAGAACGCAGAACGAATAATCTGGCGCGGTTCATCCGAGTGATCAATGATTTGCAGCCGCAGCGCATCCGTTTCGCTGACAACTGTCCGCAGTGCTTGCTCAAACAGCAGTGGATCCAAAGATCCATGGATCTCGAGATACTCACCAATATTGTATGCAGAGGCGTCCGGCTTGATTTGTTGAGCAAACCAAATCCCAAGCTGGGCAGTTGACAGCCGGTACATCTTGCTGTTCTGAACGGGCGCCCAGTCTCTTTGCATCCTGTCGCTAAAATTGCGATTGAGATCAGACACCAGGCGAAAACCCTGTTCAGACCAATTAGATCATGATGCAGGAGCGATCGAGCTCTGTGGAGGTTCATTTGTACAGGCAGAAATTCGCATTGTCATGGGTATAGGAGCGCGGGAACGCCATGGAACGCGATACAAACGCCTAGTGTGCATTGCCTTCATATGCTAAAGTATTGGGCGGGGTCCTTCATGCGGTCATCCATGCATCAATTTTGGTTGACTCAACCTGATCGTTGGGCCCCGTACAGGTGACGTGAAAGGATCCGAAAATGGCACAGGAAACGACTGCCGGTGGCACGGCCGAAAGCAAGGATGCGGGCGCGACCGGTTTCGAGTCGATGACAGACCAAGAGCGCGATGAGGCTGCATCGAAATTAGTCGATCGTTTCTCGCTCTGGTCTGGAGCCGCCGGTTTGATCCCGATCCCGATCGTCGACATGGCTGCAGTGGGCGGAGTTCAGCTCCAGATGTTGCGCCGCCTCTCGGAGATTTATGGAGTTCCGTTTTCCGAAAATAGAGGCAAATCGATTATAGCAAGCTTAGCAGGAGCGGTGCTTCCGGCGAGCACTGCGACGACAACCGCGGTCGGCGTGGGAAGCCTGGTAAAGAGCTTGCCAGGGTTCGGGACAGCGATCGGAGCGATCACGATGCCAGTATTCTCCGCCGGAGCCACCTGGGTGATCGGTAAGGTCTTTATTCAGCATTTTGCTTCGGGAGGAACGCTTCTTGATTTTAATCCTCCCGATTATCGTGAGTTCATTAAGGCGCAAAAAGAAAAATGGAATACCCGCTCAGCCGCGCCACCACCCTCTCCTGCTTCCGCCACCCGCGGTACTAGCAAGGGGGCAGGAATCAGCACTCCTTGACCGCTATCGGCTCCGATCCATATCGAAGACCACATGGACAAGCCCGGCCACAAATCAAAGAGATCATGACGTAATGACGGTGGCGGTCGTCGTTATAATTTATATCATTTTCTGTATTCTTACCGGACTCTGCGGTAGCCAACGCCGGATGGGGTTTTTCGGCACATTTATATTGTCACTTTTTCTCACTCCCATTGTGATGCTAATCGTGCTGAAATTAACCGCGCCATCAGAACGCGTCGAATGGCGTCAGCGCTCGCAGAGCGACTAGCTTCTGCTGCCTTGAAGGCGGCAATTCCTCTGCGCTCGTGTTGACGCGCGACGAGTGCAAACGGACAACGCCGTACCAATGTCTTTCTTCAGGCTCGTTCGCCGTGAAATGTACGGCTCCCTGAATCGGCTGATTGTCATATCGGCGCTGGGAGGCATTAGCACCGCCGCGATTCTGACCGCAATCAATTCCGGCGCACAAGCCGCCGACAGTGGTAAGGTTAGCCTCTGGTCAGCAGCGCTTTTCACCATCGCGCTGTTTCTTTTCATTAAGACACAGCACTACATTTTGATCACGGCGACCGCCGAGATCGAGGCCATCATCCACAAACTGCGGCTGCGCCTGATGGATCATGTGCGCCACTCCGAGCTCCTCCCGCTAGAATCGATCGGTCGAAGCGAAATCGTTGGCGCCATCACAAAGGAGACCGCCACGCTTACGCAGATGAGCAACACACTCGCTTTTGCAGCTCAGGGCGCGGTTCTCATCTTCTTCGTCGCAATGTACGTTGCGTATCTGTCGCTCCTAGCTTTTGCGCTAAGCATCGCAATCGTTGGTATTGCAGCAGTGCTGTTCCATGCCAAGAGCCGCCAACTTGCTATGGCGTCTCATGAAGCATCTAATTTGGAACATCGGCTGTTCGATCGTCTGATGGACGTCCTCAATGGTTTCAAGGAGGTGAGGCTTAACAGTCCGCGCAGCGATGCTTTATTTCACGACATTGTTGAAGTATCGAGAACCGCAGCTAACATCAAAATACGCGCCCAGAGCGAAACCTTCAAACGAATGGTATTCTTGCAAAGCGCATTGTACACATTGCTCGGCGCTATAGCGTTCGCGGTCCCCATTTTCAGCGGCGCGCTGGAAACCGAGAGCGTTACGAAGACGATAACCGCCCTGGTATTTATTGTCGGTACTTGTTTCGGCCTCGTTCAAGCGATTCCCATCATAAGCGCCGCAAATACAGCAGCAGACAACATCGAGCGGCTGGAGGCTAGGCTGCTCGCCACCATCCCGAAAGCAGAAGTTGAGGCGGTCGAGCCTCCGAAACGCTTCCAGAAGATCGAGTTGCGAAATGTAGTGTTCCGCTACGTGGATAAATGGTCCGAGGCCGTTTTTCAGGTCGGGCCGATCGACCTCACTTTGCTTTCTGGCGAGTTGGTCTTCATCACCGGCGGCAATGGATCGGGCAAATCGACACTCCTGAAGTTGCTCGCAGGCCTGTACAAGCCTGATTCGGGCGAAATCAGCTTCGATGGGGTGCGCGTCAATGACAGCACGCGCCAAACGTATCGCGAGCTGATCTCCGCCATCTTTCCTGATTACCATCTTTTTGAGAAACTCTATGGCGTACCCGACCCGGACCGAGCGGAAGTCGATCGTCTACTGACGCAATTTAAGTTGCTGGACAAGACGCGCCTCACTAACGGCCAGTTTAGCACGCTCGATCTTTCGGCCGGACAGCGCAAACGTCTTGCGCTCATCGTAAGTTTACTGGAAAAGCGGCCGATTCTGTTGCTGGACGAATGGGCCGCCGATCAAGACCCGGAATTTCGACGTAAGTTCTACTACGATCTGTTGCCGGAGTTGAAACGAACCGGTGAGACCGTGGTAGCGATAACGCACGATGACCGTTACCTCGACGAGATGGACTTGCCAGCTCGCAGATTGCGGATGGAAGACGGCCGTTTTGTTGCACAACAGACGGCGGAGAACAGATAACCCCTAGACCTTATGAGTGGCCAGGTGGGCTGCCGGCTTCCATGATGATGCTCGCCAGCCCTTCGCAGCAGCGCCGAGCGTCGTTTGCTTGCGGCTCGAATAATCGGCACCGACGATCGGGCACTCACCGCAATACGGGTAAATACGCCAATGCTACGATGTGTGCAGCGATAGAAAACCGCAATTCCAGGATGCGGCCATTGCGGGTACTGGCTTTGCGGTCGAGGAAGTTAATTTCAACATCGTGATGATCGAGGAAGGTTCGGTCGAGCGGATAAACGGCCTTATATACAGCTTCCTTGGCAACAAAGAGCAGGCGTCCGCGATAGGGATCATCAGTATCTATTGTTAGCCGCTCGCGCGGCGTCGCCACCAGATCCAGCAACTCGGCTGGCAATGATTCGGCGGGCTCGATGTCGATTCCTATCCCGCCTATGTCAGTGCACATTCCCACCGCCGCGACTGCGACGCTAGAGTCGTGCGCCAGGGAGCCGATAATGCCTGTGGGCCACGTTGGTGCTCCCCCCGAACCTCTCGGCAGGGCGCATTCAGGTTGCCCCAATCGCCTGAGGAGCTGGCGTGCGACAATCCGAGCGGCGCCGCTAGCACGCCGCACCTTATCAACGCTTGAAGCCAAGGGAGGAATCTCCTCTGGCCATAATGCATCTTCATCGCCTGGAGAGATCAAACGATGGCCAACCATGATGCCCGGAAATGAGAGGGCGTCGATTGCTACCTGAAGCGATAAGTCGGCGGTCACGGTTGAATCTTGGCAGGATTGCCCAGCCGCTCGGCAAAACCCATTATGTGTGCTGTGGCAGATGCCACATGGAATGAACTCCGCGGACGACCTCGGCGTTCCGAATTCGCGCAAATTCGACAGCGGGAGCTGCCTGCGGCGTTCATCAGACACACATATACAGTCGAATGGGCATATTTGCTGTCAATTACTATTTGTCGTCACGCCCCGGCTGGTTCTATAGAACGCAGAAGAACCTAGTACCAAGATCGGCCGCCCCTTGCCGGACGTAATCGAGACCATATCAAAGCGGTGGGTCGGCGCAGCTGTTGGGCGCAAGGAGGACGAAGCGCTCCTGACCGGGCAGGCGCGTTTCATCGATGATCTCTATCCGATTCCTGGAATTCGTTTTGCGGCGATCTTGCGATCACCCCATGCGCACGCGCGCATCAGGCGGATCGATGTCGCACGAGCGCGGGAACTGGCGGGCGTTCGGGACATCGTCACCGGAAAAGACGTCCAGGAACTAATCGGGTCGATCCCAAGTATCGTAAAGGCTCCGCTAGCTTACTATCCGATCGCGATCGACAAGGCGCACTACGTCGGCGAGCCTATTGCGGTCGTGGTCGCCGACACCCGGTATATCGCAGAGGACGCGTGCGATCTGATCGACGTTGAATACGAAGTGCTGCCAGCCGTGGCCAACCTGCGAAGCGCGATCATGCGCGATGCACCGCTGATCCACGAGGCTGTCGGATCCAATGTCATAAGCCGGCGCAGCTTCAGTTACGGCAATCCAGACGATGCCTTTGCCGCCGCGGATCGAGTGTTCGAGTTTTCATATTCGCTTCCACGCTATGCATCCACCCCGATCGAAACGTTCGGGGTGATCGCCCACTTCGAACGCGCGCCTGATCGGTACACGGTATGGTCGAACTTCCAAGGCCCTTTCGTGGTCCAGCCTCTCATGGCCAACGCTTTACGCGTGCCTGGACATCGGCTTCGTCTCATCACGCCACCAAGCAGTGGCGGAAGCTTCGGCATCAAGCAGGCGGTCCTTTCGTACATTGTTCTTCTGGCAGCGGTCAGCCGCAGGACGGGCATGCCGGTCAAATGGATCGAAGATCGTGTCGAGCATCTTACGGCAGCGTCGGCCTCGAGCGATCGCTTGGGAACCGTCGGCGCGGCCTTCACAAAAGATGGCGAGCTCACAGGATTGCGATTCAAGACCACCGCAAATATGGGAGCGTATGTTCGCCCGCCCGAGCCGGCCTCGCTCTATCGCATGCACGCCGCTTCGAATGGCTGTTACAGAGTAAAGAACATTTCGATCGACAATGAGCTCGTCGTCACGAACTCCACGCCCGTGGGACTTAATCGAGGATACGGTGGACCGCAGTTCTATTTTGCCCTGGAACGGGTCATGGAAATTGCGGCGCGCGGGCTGGGCATCGATCCGGCGGAGCTGCGCCGTCGCAATCTCATCCGGGCCGGTGCCTTCCCTTACAAAGCCCCGGCGGGCGCGGTCTTTGACGCCGGCGACTATGAAGCGGCGCTATCGGAGTTGTTGCGGATCGCCGACTACGAAAAGCTCAAAGAGCGGCGCGCTGCAGCGCGCCGCGCGGGACGGCTTCTTGGGATCGGGCTAGCAGCGGGTGTAGAGCCGTCCGGCTCGAATATGGCGTACGTTTCGCTTGCGCAGACGTCAGAAGAGCGCCGCCGAGCTGATCGCAAGTCGGGTGCAAATGCCAGCGCCGTAGTTACCGTCGATCCCAGCGGGCAAGTCACGGTGCGCTTGTGCAGTTGCCCAAATGGGCAGGGCCACGCGACGGTTGCAGCGCAAATTGTAGCCGACGCGCTTGGCCTTCACCCAGACGACATTCAGGTGGTCACCGAGGTAGACACGCTGACAAGCGCCTGGTCGATCGCCTCGGGCAATTATTCGAATCGTTTCGCGGCCATCGTTGTCGAGGCGGTGGCGAAATGCGCAGAGCAAGTGGCGCAGAAAATCAGGTTGCTTGCCGCTGCTGCCCTGGATGCAACTGCCGATGAGATCGAACTGCATGAAGGTTATGCACGGGTGCGCGGCCAATCCAACAAGGGTTTGCCGTTTCGCAAGGCGGCGTCACGCGCGCACTGGGATCCGGCTGGTTTGCCCGGTGACACCAGTCCTGGAATTCATGAGTCCGCCGTCATCTCGCCTGCGGTCTTGGGCTCACCCGATGCTGAAGATCGGATTGCGTCGGCGGTCACGTTCGGTTTTGTGGTTGATCTGGCGGCGGTCGAGATTGATGCCAAGACGGGCGCCATCCGCATTGATAAATACGCCTCGGTTCACGACGTCGGCACCCAGCTCAACCCCAAAATCGTCGAAGGGCAGGTGCACGGCGGATTTGTCCACGGTCTGGGTGCAGCCCTATTCGAGGAGTTGGCCTACGACGATCAAGGCAATTTTCTCTCCGGGACTTTTGCCGATTATCTCTGTCCGACGGCTGTCGAGGTTCCGGCCATCGAAATTGGCCACGTGGAAACACGCTCTCCAGCCAATGCGCTCGGCGCGAAGGGATTAGGAGATGGCAGTTCAATGCTAACGCCCGCTGCCGTCACAAACGCCGTCGCCGACGCCCTTGGACGCGACGACATCTCATTGCCGCTGAACCTGCAGCGCGTGTGGGCCTTTGCCAACGGGCACAATCGGACGACAAAAAGCCGTCCGGCAATCTCGTCGAGCCGACCGACAGGGCGGGCTGCGGGCGAAACGTTGACCGGGAGCGGGGAAATTACTCTCCTTGCTCCAGTGCAGGAGGTATGGCGACGGCTGCTGGATCCGAACGAGCTTGCTGCCATCATCCCCGGATGTCGCAATCTCACGCAGGACCAGGTCGATCGGTATTCAGCTCGGGTCACGATTGGCATTGGTGCGATTCGCGGCACGTATCACGCGCAGATCGAATTGCGCGACAAGAGCGAACGAAGCTCGCTTCGGCTCCTCGGCAAGGCAGTCGGGCCACTGGGCTTCGGCTCGGGATCGGGTTTGGTGAGGCTGCAACCAGAAACGGAGGCTCGCACCCGTCTCCAATACAGCTACGAAGCCGAGGTGGGCGGCAAGCTCGCAGCTGTCGGCCAACGCATGCTCGGCAGTGTGATGCGGTATCTCATCAGCCAATTCTTTCGCGCGCTTGAGCGTCGGATAACGCCAGCAAGTCGAACAGGCTGGCGCAGTTGGTGGTTGAGATTGCGCCAATATGTAAGCAGAGACGAGACATGAAGCCGGTAGGCTTCGACTATTATCGCCCGCAAGCGCTTTCAGAAGCAGTCGCTCTCTTGGCGGACAAAGGCGATGAAGCAGCAATCCTTGCCGGCGGGATGACGCTCGGGCCGATGCTGAACCTGAGAGTCGCCCGTCCGCGTTTGGTGATCGATATCTCGCGTATCCAGGCGCTGAAGACCATTTCAGTGTCCAATAACGTGGTGATAACCGGCGCCGGACTGACACAGAGCGAGGCGCTGCGCTCGGATGTCATTGCACGGGAGGTCCCGCTACTTGCAATGGCGCTGCCGTGGGTGGGCCATTTCCAGACGCGCAACCGCGGAACGCTTGGCGGGTCGGTCGCACACGCGGATCCGAGTGCCGAAATACCGTTGGCCCTCGTTGCGTGCGGCGGGACCGTCGTACTGCAATCACGTCGCGGCGGCCGACGCATTGCCGCCAAGGAATTCTTCGTCGGCGCGCTGATGACGCAACGTCGGCCGGACGAAATCGTAACGGCGCTGGAGTGGCCGCGTACTCGCCCGGATGCCGGTCACGCGTTCACCGAGATCGCCCAGCGGCACGGAGATTTTGCGATCGCGGCCGCAGCCTGCAGCCTTCGCCTCACGAAGTCCGATCGGGTTGAGCACCTCTCCGTCGGGGTCGGCGGAGTCGAAGACCGACCGATTGCGATCGACGTGAGCGGATTTCGAGGTCAGGCGGCTGGAGATATCCCGGCCAATCTATCGGCACACGCCGCTTCGAGTGTGACCCCGATGGAGGATCGCTCGGCCAGCGCCGATTACCGGACGGCGCTCACGAAGGTGCTTGTCGAACGTGCAGTGAACGCCGCGCTCGACATGGCCCGGCTGCAAAGGAACCGCCTGTGACAATCGTGCATCGTGCAGCGGGCGAGCGCTTTACGCTCGAGGTAACATTGAATGGGCAGCGCCGATCTGGCCAGGCTGAGCCTCGCATGCTCCTGTGCGATTTCTTGCGTCATGAACTTCAAGCCTTCGGGGTTCACGTCGGCTGTGAGCATGGGGTATGCGGAGCTTGTACGATTCTGGTCGATGGAATAGCAGTGCGCAGCTGTACCCAATACGCTGCGCAGGCAGACGGCACGGATATCGTGACCGTGGAAGGCTTGGCCCAACCGGGCGCTCTCAACGAGGTGCAGCGGGCCTTCGCGAAGCATCATGCACTGCAATGTGGGTTCTGCACTCCGGGGATACTGTGTTCCGTGACCCATTTTTTGAGGGAGACGCCCGAACCGGACGAGCAGCGGGTTCGCGAGATGCTTTCAGGCCATATCTGTCGATGTACGGGTTACGCGTCGATCGTTGCCGCGATTCTCGAAGCCGCCGCAACGATGAGCAAAGGTGCATGACTGCGAGTCGTATCAAGGAAAGTCCAGGCGGCATCGCGAGTCGCCTCGGCAAGGATCCCATCCAGGAACGACGGTCAAGGCGTTTGGCCCGACATATTTTGGCGCTCGTCGATCCGAGTAACGCATTCGAGGCGAGAAAATCATAGTGAAGGCAGCTTCATGAGCAAAGATTACGCTGACCGGCGCGCGGCACATCAAGTGCCGAAAAGGTTCACCGCTCGAGCAAGTTGGACAAATCCTGCCGCAATGAATAGCACAGAGAGGCCCTGCATCACGCGGAGCATTATCTGTCGACTCTGTTTTTCACCCAAATGACACAGCAATTCGATCGTGCCAAACCAGGTAATTGCGGTTCCCAGGAAGAATCCCCCGAGAAGGGTAATGCCACTATCTGATCCTATTCCCAGAATTGTGAAGACGGCCCCAATTGCGAGCAGATTCTCCGGGTGGGTTACACTTGCACATACAGCTATCAAACTCGCGAGTCCGGTGCCCATATAGGTCCATTTCTCGCGTTCCACCGGCGCTTGTTGCGGCAGGCCCAACAGCACGCTCCGGCTCACGACGAATAGAAGCGCGATCCCGCCGACGATCAGAAGTGGCCCTTGAAATAGCGGGTTCTTCAACATCTGGAGCGAAGCGATTGCACCCCCGAGAAGGTCGGTAACAACGAAAAACACGGCTGCGACAATCAGATCACCGATCGCGCTACCCACAACGATCGCAAGCACCATTGCTCGTCGTTGCTGAACGCGAAGATGCAGGCACCACACGGCAACCGGACCGGCTGGGAATCCAATGGCGGCGCCGGCAACGAGTCCCAGGAGGCCGTTGTGCAGGCTTCCGAGTCCGATTGTGTCTATCAAATAGGGAATGGTACCGACCGCGCAGGATGCCGCCAGCGTCGCCACCATTCCGAGCCCGAAACAAAACATGGCGATGCCGGCGACCACGGCGATGCCCAGCGCCCACGGATCGGCACTCGCAAAATGCGGAAGGCTGAAATGGAGCCCAAAGGCGCTGATCGGCTCGGAGTTGAGGAAGATCGTGCGCGTACCGAATCTGATAGCAAAAGTAAGCACGACGCCGAGTACCCCACCGGTGACGGCACTCAACGTGGCATTGATAGGTTTGTTATCACGAAATCTTTCGATGAACGGCCCAACGAGGAAGATCCACAAGAACGGGGGGATCGAAATGATCCATATGCTGAGCAGCCCGCCCAAAGTGCCTGCCAGTAGGGGCGGCAACATGCCCGAATTTCGATATACCGCCAGGAATCCAACGAATTGCTGAAAGAGAATGACCGGTCCAGGAGCCAACTCGGCCAGCGCGAGACCGTCCAGGGCCTCATTGCGCGTGAGCCAGCCGTATGGCTCCACTGCATGCTCGGCGACGTAACTATTGACAGCGTAGGGCCCGCCCAGCGACAGAGCTGCCATCTTGCTGAAGAGAATTGCGATCTGACTAAATACGTTCTCAAGGCCCAGCGCGGCAATCAGCATGACGACAGGGACAAACCACAGTGTAAGCCACAGCGCTGAAATGCGAAGAAGTCGACCCGGGGTCGGCCGAACGTGATCCGGCAACTCGTCTTTGCGACACTCTTCCGCAACCGCGAATCCCCGAGGTGGTGTCTCGCTTGGAACCGTCGAAGCTCCTAGAAGTCCGGCGAAGAAGCCGATCAGCGCGGCACCAATCACGACAAGCACGAAGGACAAATCGAAAAAAAAAGTGGCGACAAAGGCCAAAGCCGCGAGCGCGATCATCAGCCGGGTTCGCAGCACTTGCCTGCCGACTCGAATCGTCGCTTCGATCACAATGACCAAGATGGCTGGCTTTAGACCGTAAAGCAGCACCTCGCCTATGCTCGAGTCGCCACCCATCACGTATCCGTAGCTCAGCGCCATCATGCAGATCATGCCGGGCAGGATGACGAGTCCACCTGCAAACATGCCTCCGACCGCGCCATGCATTATCCAGCCGATGTAAGCCGCGAGCAGTTGCGCCTCGGGTCCGGGCAGCGCCAGGCAGTAATTCAAGGCGTTGAGAAATCTGTCTCGGGAGATCCAGCGCCTTTCCTCGACGAGGATGCGGTACATGGCAGCGAGCTGCACGGCAGGACTTCCAAAGCTCAGCAGCGCAATGCGTGGCCACACGCTCAGGGCCTCGCGCAGCCTCACCCCATCGACGCTCGCGATGGAAAGATTTTCGACGGTTCTCTGCAGGGAGGGTCCTTCCTGCCCAATCACGTAGCGTCGGCCGAGGAACCGAGAAGGCTTATAAGTGTTGCCAAAGTCCCGTCGTCGGACATGATCCCCTTCATCTATCGGCAGCGCCAACAGAAGACAAACACACTGATAGCACAGTCATCGCCGAGCCGGTACCGTCGTGCGATGGATGTGCCTCGAGGGCTGGATTGACTCGCCGCCCGCACGCGCAGTAGCCGAGATCCACCAGGCGGAGAACAGATGAAGAAAACCTCTGAGCTTTGCATCATTATTGCTGTCGCATTATGCACGGCCGGCACCGCGCTGGCGGCCGACCGGCCTTCCTGGCCTGCGACGTTGCCAGTGTATGACCACATCGTCATTGTGGTCGAAGAGAACAAGGACTTTGAACAAATCCTCGGCCGCACGTCTGATGCGCCGTACTTCAGGAAGCTCGCGGCGGAAGGTGCCACATTCGAGCGCATGTTCGCCGAAGAACATTTTAGCGAGGGCAACTATTTCTGGCTTTTCTCCAGCAGCAATCAGAATGTCGGCTTTCTCGATCAGGTCCCCAGTAAAGCGAACCATCCCGATTACCCCTTCAAGGCCAGCAATCTTGGGGAGCAACTCATCAAAAAGGGCCTCTCGTTCAAGGGATATTCGGAGAGCCTACCCAATATCGGCTCGACGGTTGATTTCGACCCACCGAATTGCCGCGCCGCGCAATGCGTTTATGCGCGCAAGCATGTCCCCTGGATCAGCTTTGCGAATATACCCAACGGAACGACAGTCGAGACCTCGTCCAATCTGCGATTTGCGGACTTTCCTAGAGATTACACGATGCCGCCCACGGTCGCTTTCGTCATCCCCAACTTGAATAACGACATGCATAACGGCAAGCCCGCTCAAAGCATCCCTGCCGGCGACACTTGGCTTCGACAGAACCTTGACGATTACTATCAGTGGGCAAAACGATACCGGGCTCACCAATCCGCTCATCGGACCAGACCCGCGATACTCGCCCAGGTACAACCACCTGCTACGCGCTCTTCAGAACCGAGTCGTCACCATTTTTGCGGGGGCGCATATAAAGCCCGGATCATATGCCGAAGGAAGAGGGATCACGCACGTGAACGTCCTGCGCACAATCGAAGCGATGTACGGGCTCCAAAATTCAGGTGCGCAGCAGCCTAACGCTGCAGGCGGTGGGATCGCCGATGAGACAATCATCACTGACGTTTTCGAGTTCCAGCGCTAGCCAGCCCGATTTGAGAGAGCCGAACCATAATTGTAGCCTGGTTTGCGCCGGATGCTTCGCAATAGGATATGGTGGTCGCGTCGGTGAATGGAGATCGGGCATGGGGTTCCGCTCGTTTGTCACCCGGCTCGGCGCACCGCTCATTGCTCTCGCTCTCGCGTTAGGCGCGACTTTTGCGACACTCCACGCGGCCGAAGAGCATCGCAACGTAACGGTAGTGTCGTTCGGTCTCTTCGGCAGCCAGGGCGTATTTCGCAGCGAGGCCACGCGGGCAGCAGAAATCGTTGCAGCGCGGTTCGGAGCTGACCCGGTCGTCGTACGTTTCAACACCAAGAGGGGCGGTAATGCGACGGTCGAAGCGCTCACTGAAACGTTGCATACGCAATCAAGAAAGATGAACCGTGATGACGACATCCTGTTTGTCATCTTGACCTCGCACGGCTCGCCGGGCGGCCTCGCTGTCAATGCAGGAAAGCTAGCTGAGACTCTCAAACCGTCCAGTCTCGCCGAAATGCTCGAGCGAACCGGCGTCCGCCATAAAGTGGTTGTGATTTCCGCTTGCTACTCCGGTGTCTTCATTCCACGCATCGCCAGTGCTGATACACTTGTAGTCACCGCGGCGGATGCACATCATCCGTCATTCGGTTGCGAGGACCGAGCCAAATGGACCTATTTCGGCGACGCATTTTTCAACATTGCGTTGCGCCGAACGAACAATCTGAAAGAGGCTTTTCTTCTTGCGCGCTCGATCGTTTCCAAGCGAGAACTCCGCCAGGGCTTTGAACCATCTAACCCGCAAATGGCGGGAGGGGCGAACGTGGAGCCGCTGCTTGCGGCGCGGCCATGAAGCTTGGAATCCGATCTGGTGAGCAGTAGGTCAGCATGGAGATCAACGTAATCGCGATGAGATAAGTTTACGCTCTTAGGCCTCCCATGGCGCGATGCCAGAATCAAAGCGGCATCTTTTATGCAACAATCATCATCTCTGCAGTTGATCGGCCGCGTCATACTCCTCACGCTATTGGTCCTGGCGGCGATTTGGATCTTGCGCCGCTTCTTGCCTGCGCTTGCATGGGCAGGAGTCCTGGCGTTCGCAACATGGCCCATTCGCGAATGGCTGATCCGTAAAGGTATAAGGCCACCCGTCACAGCGATTTTGCTCGCTCTTTTTGTTGCCCTTTTGATTGTCGGCCCGCTCATCCTGATAGCTGTTCAGCTGGCGAGGGAGGCGAGCGTGGTTGTGCAAACAGTGCGCGAGCTGGGAGAAGTAGGTCTCGGCACACCAGAATGGGTGCCGCAAATTCCTTTCATAGGATATATGTCGCAGCCTGGTGGGGGGATCACTTGGGCGACCCGGAGGCAGCCAAAGAGCTCTTGGGCCAAGCCGAATCGCTGGACATCCTCCACTGGACGCGAAGCCTCGGCAGCGAAGCCGTCGGACGCTCAATTACTCTCGCATTCACGATACTGACTCTGTTCTTCGCGTATCGGGATGGTCCAACCCTGGCTAAACAGAGCCGAATCGTCGCCGATCGACTCTTCGGCCCATCGGCCGAGCGTCTCGGCGAAGAAGCCATTGTTGCGATACGTGCAACCGTCAACGGCCTTGTTCTGGTCGGGTTGGCGGAAGGAGCGGTGCTCGGCACAGCCTACGTGGTGGCGGGCGTCAGCCATCCTGTCCTGTTCGGATTCGCAACTGGGGTGCTCGCAACCGTTCCATTTGGAGCACCGCTCGTTTTCGTGATCGCCTGCTTCACCCTTATCGCTCAGTCCCGCATGACCGCTGCCATCCTGCTTTTCTTGTTCGCGTCAGCGGTGGTCTTCGTTGCCGATCATTTTATTCGTCCCGGATTGATCGGGGCGTCAACCCGCCTACCTTTCCTATGGGTTCTCCTTGGTATCTTCGGTGGTTTGGAGACGTTTGGTCTGATTGGATTGTTCGTTGGACCAGCGATCATGGCGGCTGTGTTGGCAATCTGGCGGGAAGGCGCCAAGCCGCAGGCGCGGCCGTAGTCGCCTCGCACAGCCGGAGCTGACAACCTCCTGCCCTGCAGGGTTGGCACAATGACCTCCGAAATGTTCGCGGGACAAAGCTCTTGCAGTGACGCGTCGACCAGGGCGAACGCGGTCATAAGTGACGTCCGCTTAACGCTTGTAGAGTCCCATAATGGCAGCCTTGGCCAGTGTATTGAAATGGAGTTGAAATCCGATGACGGCCGCCGACGTGTCAGCCGTCACCTGCAGACGCTCGACCCCGACCGCAAAGACCGTGAACAGATAGCGATGCGGGTGATCGCCCGGCGGCGGACATGGGCCGCCATAGCCGGGAGTACCGAAATCGGTTCGCGTCTGCAGCGCTCCCTGCGGCAGCTTCGCGCTCTTCGGATTGCCGGCGCCTACGTCAAGGTCCGTCACGCCGGGAGGAATGTTCACCACCAGCCAGTGCCAAAACCCGCTGCCCGTGGGCGCATCCGGATCGAAACAAGTAACCGCGAAGCTCTTCGTCCCGGCGGGTGCTCCCGACCAGGCCAGATGTGGCGATTGATTGTTGCCCTGACAGCCGAAGCCAAAATCGGCGGACAGAATGTGGGCGTTGGCGAGATAATCGCCGTCGCTGAAGCTACTGCTCCGGACCGTGAATGTCATACGCGTCTCCTGCTGTGGTCTTCTCGCAAGCCGCGGCTATGCCAAATTGATTTTCCCTGCTCTCGCGAAGCGTTCGCGCTGTCGTCGCGTGAGTCTGTGATTGCGTCCGTGCCGTTGCTTTCAAAAATTCGTCAGCGTACCGTCATATTGAGAGCAAGCAGGAGGACAAGCAATGGCGCAAGAACCTCTCGCGACGAAGGGCAACTTTCTGCATATCTATGATTTTCGGGTGATCAAGGGCAAAGAGGACGAATTTATCCGTTCATTCGAGGAATTTGACTACTCGGACGGCAACCCCATGCACAAGTCGCGCGCACAAGTGAAGGATGGCGTGCTGTGTCGCGACACCCAAGATCCCCATCGCTTTTTCTTAATTGCGGAATGGTCGGATATTGAAGAGCACGCGCGCATCCGAAAAGTCCTGGCCAACGAGATCAAGCCTGAATTCATCAAATATATCGAAGGGGGCACGTTCATACCCAAATATGTCGAGGTGGTCTCGTCGACGCCGGACGAGATTCTCAATCGGGCCGCTGCCGCGGAGTAGAGAGCGCCCGGTGCTTGGAGATTGCAGGCCATGGCATGGCAAAGGGTTGCATCCCGCAGCGAGATAGCCGTTGATGGCGTTCTGGGGTTAGATGTAGACGGCTCACCCGTCGCGCTCTATCGGCTGGCGAACGAGGTCTTTGCCACAGCGGGAATTTGTACCCACGCCCTGGCGGTGTTGAGCGATGGCTTCGTCGAGGACGGCAAGATCGAGTGCCCGCTACATCAAGGTCAATTCGACATTCGTTCGGGCAAGGCGTTGTGTGCCCCGGCGACGGAGGATCTGCGCACCTACGCCGTGAAACTCGAAGGCGATGACGTGTTGATCGATATGGAGCAGCCAGCCGCCTATCCACCGACCGTACTGAATCCGGTGCCGGATCGCCGAGCAGGGGGCAACATCCCTGCCACCGATACTTGCCGGATCAACGCAACGAATCCCGACCCTGAGCGCCCGCTGGCGGAGCGTTACGTTTGGCCGGCGGAGGGGCTCACGCGCATCCCCGATTGGGTCTACACCGATCCCACGATCTACGAGCGCGAGGTCGAAAAGATTTTTCATGGGCGCAGTTGGAACTACGTCGCGCTGGAATGCGAAGTGCCCGAGTCCGGTGACTTCATCCGTTCCAATGTCGGCCCAACGCCCGTGGTCGTGGTGCGCGCGAATGACGGGTCCATCAATGTCTTCGAGAATCGCTGTTCACACCGCGCCGCAGAGTTCTGTCGCAAACTCAGCGGCAACGCCAGAGAATTCGTCTGCCCCTATCATCAATGGTCCTACGATCTCCATGGCAATCTCGCCGGAGTTCCATTCAGACGTGGCGTAGATGGAAAGGGCGGCATGCCCGCCGACTTCAATAACGCGCAACACGGACTGCGTCGGCTCAATGTTACGGCTCACCGCGGCGTCGTATTCGCTTCCTACCTCGAAGACATGGAGTCGTTGCAGGATTACCTCGGTCCGGAGGTGCTCAAGGAATTCGAGGCGACCTTTGATGGGCGCAAGCCGAGGCTTCTGGGCTACTACCGGCATACGCTGCCCGGGAATTGGAAGCTCTATCACGAAAATCTCAAGGACCCCTATCACGCCACGCTGCTGCACACGTTCCTGGTGACGTTCGGGCTTCTGGTGGCCGGGAACCGATCCCTCATGCTTTCCGATAGAACGGGACGGCACGGCGTGATGGCGTCTGCCAAATCAGAGCGCAAAAGCATTTCCACCGACGCAAAGAAGGAGATGCGCGCTTATCGCGACGGCATGACGCTCGCAGAGTCGCGTTTTATGGATTTCATCGATGAGTTCGACAGCCCTTGGTCCGTGACCATGGCGACCATCTGGCCGAATCTGATTATCCAGCGTGAGATGAATACGCTGGGCTTGCGGCAGATCGTACCGACCGGTCCACATGAGTTCATCATGAAGTGGACCATGTTTGGCTTCGAAGGCGACGACGACGAGATGACTCGCCATCGCCTTCGCCAGGGTAATCTCATGGGCCCAGCCGGCTTTCTCGGGCTCGAGGACAACGAGGCGATCAAGTTTGTGCAAGACGGGATGCAGCACGTTCCCGGCCGCCAGCATCTGGTGAAGCTCGATCCTGTGGTTGCGGCGGGCACGTCCGACAGCTTGATCTCGGAAGCATCGATCCGGGCTATGTACCGGCATTGGCGCGCGGAGATGGGACTCTAGAATCATGGGTGAAGCCACCCTGACGCGCGATCACCTGCCCGACGCCGCACCGCCGGATTCGCGGCTGCAATCTCTGCTGCTGCATCACGAGATCGAATCGTTCAACGCCCGGTACGCACAGGCCCTGGACGAGCAGCGCTTAGCGGATTGGACAGATATGTTCACCGAGGATGCACTGTATGTTGTTCTCTCGCGCGAAAACTTTGACCGCGGACTCCCCGTCGGCCTGATCTATTGCGAGAACAAGCGGATGATCCAGGATCGCGCATTCGCGCTCATGGAAACCTCGATGTTTGCGCCGCGCTACTTAAGGCACATCATCGGCAACCAGATCGCCCTGGGCGCGGAGAGCAATGGAACGGTCAAGTCGCGCGCGAATTACGTCGTGCTTCAGGTCCTGCTCGATCGACCCGACGCGACGCTGCATCAGGTCGGCGTCTACTACGACGTTTTCCGTCGCGTGGGTGACACGCTCAAGCTCGCCCAGCGGCGCTGCGTCTACGATAATCTTCTCGTGCCGAATGCCTTGTGCATTCCAGTCTAATAGGTAAACGTCTGATCTCCCGATGATTGAATCGCCCCGGCGTATTCGCGTTATCAATCCGAATTCCAACGAGAACGTGACCCGCGGGCTCGACGACGCCGTGGCACCGCTACGGTTTGCAAACGGCCCGGAGATCGTGTGTTCCACCCTGGCCGAAGGTCCGTTCGGCATCGAGACCCAAGCCGACGTCGAAAGCGTGGTGATGCCATTGCGGCAACTGGTGCAAGCGGACAACTCATCCGATGCCTTCGTGATCGCGTGCTATAGCGATCCCGGCTTGCACGTGTGCCGCGAGAGCACCACGCGGCCGGTCTTCGGGATCGCCGAATGCGGTGTCCTCACCGCGCTTGCGCGTGCGGACCGCTTCGGCGTCATAGCCATAAGCCAGCGGTCAATCGCCCGGCACAAGCGCTATTTGCTTCAGATGGGGCTCAGCGACCGGCTCGCCGGCGAGCGTCCGCTCGAAATGTCGGTTGCCGAGACGGCGAGCGGCGAACAAACGCTCCGGCACATGGTCGACGTTGGGCGACAGCTGAGGGACCGGGACGGGGCGGAAGCAGTCGTTATGGGCTGCGCCGGAATGGCGCGTCATCGTCAGCCGCTTGAAGAGGCGCTCGGGATCCCGGTGATCGACCCGACGCAAGCCGCCGTCACGATGGCGGTCGGGACTGTCCAGTTCAACGCCTGCCGAGCCGCGCATACGGATTAAGTAAGCGGCGCGCCGCCAGTCGCCTTCATCTCTCCGGCGGCAGAATGACGCCCGTCTGGCTGACGATGCGGCCGTAATGCTCGACTCGGCGGTGTCGCTCGAAATGGAAGATCGTCTGCTTGCCGAAAATAGTTGCGTCGAGATC
>Ga0126372_10000175_pt1 | contig 19388 bp, 15 predicted proteins | sample PanSoiMetaPlot_6_FD_92762 | JGI IMG/M metagenome (GOLD analysis project Ga0126372, IMG submission 92762) | Tropical forest soil microbial communities from Panama - MetaG Plot_6 | ecosystem: Environmental > Terrestrial > Soil > Tropical forest > Bulk soil | place: Panama | collected 2016-02-17
AAATCTTTCACAGCGTGCTTCACCAGCGGCCTGCCCGCTGATTCGATCTGACCCGCGCCCACCTAAACCCCCAAAAACTCAGGTGTTTCCGGAAATCCTGTACCTCTCCCGTCAAAGGGGAAGCGAGTATGCCATTACCCAGGATGCGTTGTCACGCGAAAATATTTTCCTATCTTGTGCAGTGATAGGATGTCGCGAAGGATCAGCGGAGGTGGGGGATATGAAGCTCCTGTTGATCGAAGACGACGAGCACGTGGCGGAGGTGCTCGCGGACGCGTTCGCGGCGGACGGTCACGAAACCGCGATCACGCACACAGGAGAAGACGGTCTTGCGTATCTCGAGCGCGAGCGGCCGGACGCGGTCGTGCTCGACGTGCGGCTACCCACGCTGAACGGCGTCGCCGTGCTCCGCAAGATCCGATCGACGGATCCGGACTTGCCGGTGATCATCATGACGGGTCTCGCCACGGCGGGCGAGCTCGCAGAAGTGCGACGATTGGGCGTGACGGAGATCGTCGAGAAGCCGGAAGTCCTCAAGCACTTCGGTGATGCGCTGGCGCGCATCGCGCGCCGCGATCGGACGAAGCCTCAGGACGCGACGTAAAGGCGGTTGCCGCCTTCTTCTCTGGCTCGAGTCAGCTGATCGACGGCCTGGCGTAGCATGTCGTCGGCGCGCGCTGCCGTCCTCGGATAACACGACCCGCCCGCGCTCCATCCCACGGTCTCCAGTCGCGTCGTGAGCCGACTGAGGATCCCTGGCAAATGGGTGGTCTCGGCGTCGACCAGCAGCATCGCGAGCCAGCCCTGGTCCCACAGCGCCACGGCGTCGGTGCCGCGCAGGTGTCGCACTACGCTCTCCGCGACGGTCGATGCAGAGGCCTCGCCGTTGCCCGTCGCTGATGGTTCGACCGCGAAGCAGACCAGCGAGACGCTGTAGCGCAGCCGCTGCGCTTTCTGGATCTCAAAATCCACGAGAAATCGAAACAGTGATTCGTCCACCAGCCACCCTCCACCGGCGAGAGGACCAAAGCCACGCGATGCGGTCACGTTGAGGTCCTGAATCCTCAAGATCGGCCTGAACCAGTGGCAAGCTCTGTGCCACAACCTCCGCACCGCGAAAATATTTCCGGAATGGAGGGCTTGCGCGGTATCCGTGTTCTCGTTGCCGCGAAAATTCGTGAAACCCTTTGCGCAGACTATGCAGCCGGTGGTAATTCAACGCCGTGCGATCTGCGCACCATCGGTTGGCTCCAACCGTGTCGAGCGTCGAATCTGGATCAGCCCGCAGCGAGCCGTTCTCGACCGTCCGACCATCACGGTGACGAGGCCCCGTCAGACCCACGGCCTCTCGCAGCTCACCACCGTCAACTACCTGAAAAATAGCGCTTCATCACACACGCTGTCCCCCAAGGGAGGCAGAGCGTCGCGATGACTGTGTGGATTCGGTGGCGCCTATGGTTACTCGCGATGAGCGCTGGAGCCTGTGCGGCAGGATCCCTCGCCCTTCCGGCTCATGCGGGCGTTCTCGACGCCAGCTGGACAGCGCCCACCATGAATACCGACGGAACGCGCTTGACGGACCTCCAGAGCTATCGGCTCTACTACGGCACGTCGAGCACCCCGTGCCCGAGTGGAACTTTCTTACAGGTTACGTCGTCAACTTCCACCCCTCCTGCCGGGCAGACGGTGAGCGTACGACTCAGCAATCTCACGCCGGGCGTGACGTACACGGTTGCGGTGACGGCCGTGGATTCGGCGGGTAACCAGAGCGCCTGCTCGACGAGCGCCAGCGCGACGGCGCAGATCGATTTCTCAGTCACGCCGGCCGGCACCGTCAACTTTGGCGGTGTCCCCGTCGGCGGTTCCTCGACGCAGACGTTGACGATCCAGAACACCCGCGGTGGCACCGTCACCGGGACCGCCTCCGTCGGCGCCCCCTTCAACGTCGTATCCGGCGGCTCGTTCACCCTCACCGGGGCAGGCGCGACGCAATCGGTGACGGTACGCTTCGCGCCCACGAGCGCCGCGACCTCGAGCACGAATCTCACTGTCACCGCCGACGGCGACTCGGTCACGCGTCTCATGACCGGCCTCGGTACGGTGCTCGATGCAACCCCGCCGATCGTCAGAATCACGTCGCCGACCTCGAATCCGGCCCTGACGACGGGCGCCGCGAGCCTGACGCTGAGCGGGATCGCGTCTGACAACGTAGGCGTGACGCAGGTGACGTGGCTGAACAGCCGCGGTGGCAGCGGGACCGCGACCGGCACTACCAACTGGGCCACGGGCGCGATCGCGCTCGTGAGGGGCCAGAACGTCCTGCAGGTGACCGCCCGGGACGCCGCCAACAACGCGTCCACTGCGACCTTGACGGTCACCGTGAACCCGGCGTCGTTCGCCTTCACGGACGATCCGCTGGCGGCTCAAAGCACGGTCGTCAAGGCGGTCCACATCACCGAGCTGCGGGTGGACATCGATAGCGCTCGACTCGCACGTGGGCTCGCGGGGTTCTCCTGGACGGACCCGACGATCACGCCGGGGATCACCATGGTAAAAGCGGTGCACGTTGCCGAGCTTCGGGCTGCGTTGAGACAGGCGTATCAGGCGGTGGGCCGGGCGGCGCCGACGTACACCGACCCGACCTTGACCGCAGGGGCGCAGACGGTCAGCGCGCGTCATCTGATCGAGGTTCGAGCGGCGCTTCAGGCGCTCTAGGCCTGGAGGTCGGAGACGAGGTGCTTAGAGGCCCCGCTTATCGAAGAAATACCGACCGCATCCAGATTCCGAGCGAGATCAGGGCGGCACCCAGCAGGATCAAAGCGCCTGGATCCGTGAAGCTGAATCGCGCAGGAGTCTGCGTGACCAGCGCCACCACACACAGCACAGCGACAAAGAGCGCAACCGTCCTAGTAATGCGTCACCTCTTCCGCATTCCCAGCGAGATCAAGGCGGCGCCGATCAGGATCAAAGCGCTCGGATCCGTCAGGTTGAATCGCGTCTCACCGCGAAGGAGCATGTTGGCAGCAACCGGCGTGACCAGCGCCACCACGCACAGCACAGCGATCGACAAGAGCACAGCCGTTCTGGTAATGCGCCACCTCCCTCGCTGTTTCGACGGATCAATCAACGGTGAAAAAACCAAGCGCATACTGAGCACGGCACATGCCAACGAAGTTACCGATGTTGGGAGAGACGACTATCGGAGGACGGCCAACATATGGCGGGCCTCCGACAGGCGCCTTCAGGGAAAGGGAGCAATACTGCCGCGGACTTAGAGCGTCGGTTTCCTCAGGGGACGACCAGCTGTGAAGGCGCGTGCGTATATGACTGTGAAAAATCCGGAAGGGTAATTCACTTCACACTAGGTCCCAAACTACCCAGTTCGCCCACCGCACAGTGAAGTCTGTTTCACAACGTTCCGAAAAATAGTTCGTATGAAAAATCAGTAACATCGCGCCTCCGCTGCCGCGAAATTGCGCGTTGGTACAGCACTTGCCACTTGCTGAACCCGCCTGCACAAAGCCATGACCGAACGACGAGCGCTCGTCATCGAGGTCGACGCCGCAACCCAGTTGGGCCTTTCGGGCTTTCTGCGCGCCCGGGGCTACGAGTGCGCAGCTGTCTCGTCACCCGAAGAGGCGATCGAAGCCCTCACTGAGGGCGATTCGTTCAGCTTCACCCTCGTCGATCTGAGCAGCAATGGCGCTGACGGTCCTGAGCTCATCCGTTCTCTCAAACTGAGAGGCCGAAATGCCGGTCCCATCATTGCGGTCGCCGATCCTGATCGTAACGGACTCGAACCCTCACTCAAAGACGTGGACGCCGTTGTGCACAAGCCGCTGAGCCTCGACGAGCTGCAGCAGGCGATCGACCATCTCGTGCGCCCCCAGGCCGAGGCGCTCGGCCCAGCTCCCGAGCAAATGGCGGGTCGCATCCGCCGCGAGATGGACCTGTGGGCGAGCCCGAAGATGCTTGAGGCGCGGCAGATCATTCGGGAAGCGGCGCGGGTCGACGTCACCGTGCTGATCACGGGTGAGACGGGTACCGGCAAGGAGCTCGTGGCGCGGGCGATCCACCATCTCTCGGCCCGCCGCGCCGGTCCGTTCGTCAAGGTCAATTGCGCCGCGATGCCGCGCGAGCTCCTCGAGAGCGAATTGTTCGGTTTCGAGCGGGGAGCGTTCACCGGCGCCCACAAGCTCAAGATCGGCAAGTTCGAGGCGGCGCACCACGGCACGATGTTCCTCGACGAGATCGGGGACCTGCACCCGGCCCTCCAGGCCAAGCTGCTCCACGTTCTCCAGGACGGCGAATTCTCGCGCATCGGCGGCAAGTCCACCCTGAGCGTCGACGTTCGGGTGCTGGCGGCCACCAATCAGGATCTGGAGCGGGCGGTGGCGGACGGCCGCTTCCGGGAAGACCTCTACTACCGGCTCAATGTGGTCCATGTGTTTGTGCCGCCGCTTCGGGAGCGTGTCACCGAGATCCCGATGCTCGTCAATTACTTCGTCGATCGCTACTCGAAGCTCTACCGCCGGGACGGATTCGTCATCCCGCCGGCCGTGATGGAGCGCCTGGCGCGCCATCGGTATCCGGGCAACGTCCGCGAGCTCGAGAATCTGGTCAAGCGCATGATCGTGCTGGACGATCCGTATCTGACGCGGATCCCGCTCCCCGAAACCTCGGTCGGCACCTCGCCACCGCCCCTGGCGTCCTCGGAGCAGCCGGAGCCGTCGCTCAAGGAGATCGCGCGACGGGCCTCGCAGGCCGCGGAACGCGAGGCCATCGCCAAGATGCTGGAGCAGACCGGCTGGAACCGTGTGCGGGCCGCGCGGGCATTGCGGATCAGCTACCGGGCCCTTCTCTACAAGATCAAGCAGGCCGGGCTCAACGGCGAGCGTTCGACCGAGCGCTCAACGGCCCGTTCGGCCCTGTGAGGACCACTCTTATGAATTGCACTGTGGCTCGCTTTCGTCTGGTGTTGGCGCTGCTCCTGGTCTCGCTCGCTGTCATGAGCGGATCGGCGATCGCTCAATCGGCAACTCCCGACGGCACCGACGGGCGGAGCGCCGCGCCCGACTCCTACCGAATCGGGCCCGAGGACAACTTGCGCATCACCGTCTGGAAGAACGAGCAGATGAGCGGGACGGTGCCGGTCCGACCCGACGGCAAGATCTCGATGCCCCTCATCAACGACGTGCAAGCCGCCGGGCTGACGCCGGTCGAGCTCAAGGACGTTCTGACCGGCAAGCTGAAGGAGTTCATGCCGAGCCCCGAGGTGTCGGTGGCGGTGATCGACGTCCGAAGCCTGAAGGTATCCGTCATCGGCGAGGTCGCGCGCCCCGGCCGCTACGAGCTCAAGAGCTGGGCAACCGTGCTCGACGCTCTGGCGCTGGCAGGAGGCTTCACCCAGTTCGCGTCGCGGTCGAAGATCATGATCCTGCACCCCGACGGGAAGAACATGAAGAAGATCCCCTTCAACTACAACGACGTTGCCGGGAAGCAGGAGAACTTCTTCCTTCGCAACGGCGACATCGTCCTGGTCCCTTAGGGCCCAGGTCCACACAACGGCGAGGGGAGAGCTGACGATGGCGGACGAAGTACGTGGCGGCTTCAGCCCGATGAACGTGCTGGCGATCTGGCGCCGGCGAAAGTGGCTGGCGATCATCGCCTTTGCCGCAGTGTTCGCCTCGGCGGCCACCGTGACGGCGTCGCTACCGAAGATCTATCAGTCCACCGCGACGATCCTGGTCGTGGGGCAGCAGGTTCCGACCGACTTCGTCCGACCGACCGTGACGGGCTCGCTGGACACGCGGCTGCAGACGATCAGCCAGGAGATCCTGAGCCGTTCGCGCCTCGAGGAGCTCATCACCAAGTTCGACCTGTATCCGAGGACGGGACATCAACCGCCGGTCAGCGGCGACGCCCTCATCGAACGGGTGCGGCGCGACATCGAGGTCAAGCCGACCGGGACCGATCGGTCTGGGCTGACCGTCGCGTTCACGATCAAGTATCAGGGCCGCGATCCCGGGACCGTCGCCGACGTGACCAACACGCTGGCGTCCTACTACATCGAAGAAAACATGAAGGTGCGGGAGCGGCAGGCCACCGGCACGGCCGAGTTCCTCCGGGTCCAGCTGGGTCAGGTCAAGACACGGCTCGAGTCGCAGGAGCGCCACGTCAGCGAGTTCAAGCGGCGCAACCTCGGTGAGCTGCCGTCCCAGCTCGAGCCGAACATGCAGACGCTCGAGCGGCTCAACACGCAGTTCCGCCTCAACGGCGAGAAGCAGATCCGGATCCGCGAGCAGCGGCAGGAGCTCGCGAGGCTCATCGACTCGATGACCGCACTGGCATCGGTGCCGATTCCCTCGCCGGTTACCAGGTCCCCCATGGCGCCGCCGACCGCGTCGCCGTCGACGTCCCAGGCGGCGCGTCTGGCCAAGATGAAGCAGGACCTGAACGACATGCTGTCCAAGTTCAACGATCGATATCCCGACGTCCGCCAGCAGAAAGCGGACATCGCGGCCCTCGAGCGTCAGATGGCTGACGACAAGCGCGCGGCCGCCGCGGCCGAGGCCGCCGCCTCGGCGTCGAAGGAGACCGGGATCAAGGACGAGCCGATCGTCGCCGCCGCTCCGCGCGATCCCTATCTCGTCCAGATGGAGCAGGCGCTCAGCCAGCTGAACGTCGAGGTCAACTCGCTGAAGGAAGAGGAAAACCAGATCCGTGCGGCGATGGCGACCTACCAGTCGCGCGTCGACAACACGCCCCGCCGCGACCTCGAGTTCCAGGAGCTCTCGCGAGACTACGACTCGACCCGGGAGCTCTACCGGACCCTGTTGAAGCGCTACGAAGAGGCCCAGCTGTCGGAGAACCTCGAGCAGCGTCAGAAGGGCGAGCAGTTCCGGATCCTCGAGCCGGCGGTGCCCAGCGGCAGCCCGGTCGCGCCCAACCGTCCACGCCTTCTGGTCCTCGGCCTGGGCCTCGCGGTCGGCCTGGCCGTCGGGCTCGTGTTCCTCGCCGAGCAGCTCGACACCTCGTTCCACTCGGTCGAAGAGCTTCGCGCAGCCACGAATTTCCCGATCCTCGTGAGCATTCCGCGCATCGTGACCGACGGTGACGTTCGCCGGACGAGATGGCGCACGGTGTTCGTGACCGCGGTCGCTCTCTGCTGTCTCACGCTCCTCGTCGGCGCCTCGTATTACGCGACCAGGGGCAGTGAGCAATTGCTGCGGCTCGTTTCGGGGCGCATGTAGAAGAGGACCCCAATGTACTTGGATTTCTACGGCCTCAAGGAAAACGCCTTCAGCACCACACCGGACCCGCGATTTCTCTATCCGAGCCCGGCGCACCGGGAGGCGCTCGCCCAGGTCCTTTATGGCGTGCACAACAGCAAGGGCTTCATCGTCCTCACCGGTGAAGTGGGGACCGGCAAGACGACCTTGCTGCACGCGCTGCGACGCCGTCTCGACGACAGCACCGCGGTGGCGTTCCTCTTCAATTCGACCCTGCCGTTCGACGGGATCCTCGAGTACATGCTCGAGGAGTTCGGAGTCGGCAAGACCGCGACGACCCCGGCGCAGCGCCTATTCGCGCTGAACAACTTCCTGATCGAGCGGCGCCGGGTCGGGCAGAGCACGGTCCTGATCCTGGACGAGGCGCAGAACCTCGACGTCCGGACGCTCGAGCAGGTCCGCCTCTTGTCGAATTTCGAGAGTCCCAACGAGAAGCTTCTGCAGATCCTGCTGGTCGGGCAGCCCGAGCTACGCGGCAAGCTGGCCTTGCCCGAGCTGCGTCAGCTCAAGCAACGGGTAGCGCTGTCGTGCACGATCCGTCCACTGAATCAACGCGAGACGCAAGAATGCATCCGGACCCGCCTGCGGATCGCTGGCGCATCTGATCTCGGGTTGTTCACCGACCGCGCCCTGGCGCGTATTGCCGAGTATTCGGGCGGGATTCCGAGGGTCGTGAACATCCTCTGTGATCACTGTCTCGTCATCGGGTACGCCGATCAGGAGCGCCGGATCGGCCCGCAAATTGTGGAACAGGCGATCAAGTTCCTCCAGGAAGGGGGACTGGCCCGTCAGAGGTCTTGGGGGGTCGGCCAGAAGAGTCGGATGACGCCGCTGCGCTGGGCGCTGACCGCGCTCGCCGGGTTGATCGTGGGATCGGCGGTGTCGCTCGCCGTTCGCCCCGACACGACGCATCTCTTTGACCTCGCGCGCTCCGCGCGGGCACTCCTGTGGTGAGGTGATGGGAACATTTTTTAAGGCTCTCGAACAGGCAGAGCGGGAACGCGCTCTCAAAGAACAGGCACGGCGCGCCGGCGCCAACGGCGGCGAGCCGGCGTCGATCGTCTCGGCTCCGCCTCCTCCAGAGGTCACGGTCAGACCGGCCGCCGAGGCGGTCCGACCGGCCGTCGAGGCGCCCCCCGCGCCGCCGTCGGTCTTTCGGAGACAGCAGAAAGAGAAAGAGGCTCTCCCGAAGGACAGGGAAGCGGCGCCTCCGAAGCGGCCGGCGATCCGCGAGACCGCGACGCCCGCCGTTCCCCACGTGGACGGGCATCTGGTCAGCTTGCTGGCGCCGACCTCGTTCTGGGCCGAGCAGTACCGGACGCTCGAGCTCAGGATCGAGCATCTGCACAAGACCTCGAACCTCTCGATCGTAGCCGTGACGAGCTCTCGGGCGGGCGACGGTAAGACGCTGACGGCGATCAACCTGGCGGGCGCGCTCGCGCAGGCCCCCGAGTCGCGTGTGCTCATCGTCGACGCCGATCTCCGGCAGTCCTCGATGGCGCGTCGGCTCGGTCTGGAAGGCAATCGCAGCCGTGGTCTCGTCGGCGCGATCCTCGATCCCACCCTGTCCTTGAAGGACGTCGTCGAGCCGTGCCCACCGTTCAACTTCTCGGTCCTCCGAGCGGGGCGACGCCCGTCGGCGCCCTACGAGCTCTTGAAGTCGCCGCGTCTGGCGCATCTGCTGGAGGAGGCGCGCCGGGAGTACGACTACGTGATCGTCGACATGCCGCCGCTGGTCCCGCTTCCGGACTATGGCGTCATCGCCCGCTGGGTGGACGGATTCCTCGTGGTGGTGGCCGCGAACCGGACGCCCCGCAAGCTGGTCGAGGACGCGCTGAAGGTGGTCGAGCCTTCGAGCGTCATCGGCATCGTCTTCAACGGCAGCGACCAGGCATTCTCGTCCTACTACTACGGCCATACGCGCAAGGCGCCGCGCAGCAAAGGCCGGTGGTGGGGTGGCGGCCGGGATCGAGAGGAAGACGGAGCTGAGTGAGTATGTGCGGGATCGTCGGCTACACGGGCCACCGCGACGCCGTCTCCTTCATGCTGCCCGGCCTCCGTCGCCTGGAGTACCGCGGCTATGACTCGGCGGGCGTCGCCACGCTCCATCGAGCCAAGGTCGAGGTGCGCCGGGCCGTCGGCAAGGTCGCGCAGCTCGAGCGCGCACTCGCGATCGACCGTCCGCGAGGCACCATCGGCCTGGCCCACACGCGGTGGGCGACGCACGGGCGTCCGTCCGAGGCCAACGCTCACCCGCACGTGGACTGCGACTCGACGCTCGCGGTCGTCCACAACGGGATCATCGAGAACTATCGAGAGCTCCGTCGGCGGCTCGCGGCCGAGGGACATCGCTTCCGGTCCGAGACCGACACCGAAGTCATCGCGCACCTGATCGAGACCTATCGCGCGGACGGTCTCGAGGCGGCTGTGCGACGCGCGGCGCGGGAGCTGCGGGGCGCCTACGCCGTGGCATGCATGGCGGTCGATTCGCCCCAGATCCTCGTCGCGGTCCGCTCCGGCAGCTCGCCGCTCGTCATCGGAGTCGGCGACGGCGAGATGTTCCTGGCCTCGGACATTCCTGCGCTCGTGGGCGAAACCCGACAGATCGTCCTTCTCGAGGAAGGCGAGATGGCCGTGCTGACCCCCGACCGGTTGTCGCTGACGACGCTCGGCGGGACGGAGGTACGACGCCCCCACACGACGATCGCGTGGGACGCCGAGGCGGCCGAGAAGGCGGGTTACCCCGACTTCATGCTGAAGGAGATCTTCGAGCAGCCCGACGTGGTCCGCAACACGCTGCGCGAGCGCGCCGAGCCGGGAAGCGACAGCATCCAGATTCCCGAGCTCGGCCTCAAGGATCGGGACCTCGCCGGCCTGAGCCGCCTGTGTTTCGTCGCGTGCGGAACCTCCTGGCACGCGGCGCTGGTCGGGAAGTACCTGGTCGAATCCTTCGCCCGGCTGCCGGTCGAGGTGGACATCGCCTCGGAGTTCCGTTATCGGCGACCCGTCCTCGACGGTCGCGTGTTGACCGTTCCGATCTCGCAGTCCGGCGAGACCGCCGACACTCTGGCCGCCCTGCGCGAGGCGCGCGCCCAGGGATCGCGGGCGGTGGCGATCTGCAACGTCGTGGGCAGCTCCCTCGCCCGCGAGGCCGACGGCGTGCTCTACACCCGGGCCGGCATCGAGATCGGCGTGGCCTCGACCAAGGCGTTCACCGCGCAGCTCACGGCGGTCACGCTCCTCGCCCTAAAGCTCGGCCTGGCTCGTGGCTTCGCCGATCCGACTCTCGTCCGTCAGGTGGTGAAGAGCCTCGCAGAGATCCCCGACCTCATGCCGATCGTGCTGGAGCAGAGCGACGCGATCCGCCGCGCCGCCTCGCGGTTCGCGACCAGCCGCGGATTCCTCTACCTCGGTCGCGGGATGAACTATCCGCTGGCCCTCGAGGGCGCGCTCAAGCTCAAGGAGATCTCCTACGTCCACGCCGAGGGCTACGCGGCAGGGGAGATGAAGCACGGGCCGATCGCGCTCATCGATCATCAGATGCCGGTCGTCTGCGTGGTCCCGAAGGACGCCCACTACGAAAAGACGATGAGCAACATCGAGGAGGTCAGGGCCCGCGGCGGCATCGTGATCGCGATCGCAACCATCGGAGACGAGGAGATCGCGGAGCACGCCGACGTCGTGATTCCCGTCCCGGCCAGCCTCGACTGGACGCAGCCCCTGCTGGTAGCGCCCGCGCTGCAGCTGCTCGCGTACCATCTCGGCGTTCTGCGCGGCTGCGATGTGGACCATCCCCGCAACCTCGCCAAGAGTGTGACAGTCGAATGACGTTCCTCTTCCTCGAAGCCGGACTTCTTTGGGTCTCCACGACCGCCGCCATCTACACGTGGGCGCAACCCAGCTATGTGGGTTGGGCGCAGCTCCTGTCCGCCGTCAAGCACGCCACCGTGCTGACATCCTGCTGCATTCTGTCCTTCTACTACAACGACCTCTACGACCTCCGCGTTGCGCGGAGCTTCCGTGACTTCGGCTCGCGGCTCCTGCAGGCCTTCGGGGTGGCCTTCGTTCTGCTAGCGGCGTGCTACGCCTTCTTTCCGCCGGTCAAGATCCCGAGCGGCGCCTTCGGTGTCTGCCTGCTCGCGATCGTCGGTGTGCTCCTGCCGTTCCGAGCGCTCTCGTACGGGCTCATGCGACGGCGGCTGTTCCACGAGCGAGTGCTCATGCTCGGCCGGGGACCGATCGCCGGCAAGATCCTGCACGAGATCGAGGCCCATCCGCACGTCGGCTATCAGATCGTCGCGGTCGCCGACGACGTGACCGGCCCCGCCACGCACCAGGGCTATCCGGTGCTCGGCCCGCTGGCGCGGCTGCGTGAGATCATCGCGGAGACCCGGCCCGATCGGATCATCGTCGCGCTGTCCGAGCGCCGGGCACGGCTGCCGGTGCGCCAGCTCCTCGAGGCGCGCGTCAACGGGAGCTTCGTCGAGGACGGGGTCGATACGTACGAGCGCCTCTCCGGCAAGATCGCGATCGAGTCGCTGACGCCGAGCAACCTGATCTTCTCGCGCGACTTCAGGAAGTCGCGCCTGGATCTGGCGGCCGGCCGCATCACCAGCCTGGTCGCCGCCTTCATCGGGCTGATCGTGTTCGCGCCGCTGCTCATCCTGATCGCGGCCCTGATCAAGACGACCTCGAAGGGGCCCCTGTTCTTCATCCAGGACCGCCAGGGCCTGCACGCCAAGCGGTTCAAGCTCGTGAAGTTCCGGACGATGCACGTGGTCGACACGCCGCCGTCGGAGTGGGTCCTCGACAACAGCCACCGCATCACGAAGGTGGGGAAGTGGCTCAGGAAGTTCCGTCTGGACGAGCTGCCACAGTTCCTCAATGTCATCCGGGGCGACATGAATCTGGTGGGGCCGCGGCCCCATCCGGTGTCCAATCTCGAGCTCTTCGGGGAGGGCATTCCCTACTACTCGCTTCGGTCCGCCGTCCGGCCCGGGATCACCGGCTGGGCGCAGATCCGGCTGGGCTACGCCAACAACCTCGAGGAAGAAACCGAGAAGATGCGCTATGACCTCTACTACATCAAGCATCTCTCGTTCTGGCTCGACCTGCGCATTCTCTTCGACACCGTGAAGACCGTCCTGTTCGGTCAGGGCTCGCAGTCCGTGGACACGAGCCGAAACGGCGACGGGGCCGCGCGGCCGGCCCAGCCACTTGTGAAAGCATTGCAACCGCGCGACGGAGGTGACGGAGTGAATTCGACGTTCCTCGATGAGCGGATCCGCGATCGCAGCGCCCATCTCGCGATCATCGGTCAGGGCTATGTCGGGCTTCCCCTGGCCGTCGCATTTGCCCGGGCCGGATTCACCGTGACCGGGATCGACAACGACCCGGATCGGGTTTCGAGCCTCAATCTCGGGCGCTCCTGCACCCCGGATCTCACCAACGAAGACATCCTGTCGCTGATTCGTACGGGCCGCTATCAGGCGACGACCGACTTCTCCGTCCTGCAGCGGAGCGACGTCGTGATCATCTGCGTCCCGACTCCGCTGCGGAAATCGAAAGACCCGGACATTTCGTATGTCGTAGCGGCCGGCAACGAGGTTGCCGCGCGGTTCCACCCGGGTCAGCTCGTCGTGCTCGAGAGCACGACCTACCCGGAGACCACCGAGGAGCTTCTGCTGCCGATGTTCACGCAGCGGGGCGCGAAGACGGGACAGGACCTGTTCCTGGCCTTCTCGCCCGAGCGCATCGATCCGGGCAACCCGACGTTCCGCGTCGGCGACATCCCGAAGATCGTCGGCGGCGTCACCGCGGAGTGTACGCGGGTGGCGTCGGCGCTCTACCGGCAGATCGTTCCGAAGGTGCGGGAGGTCTCGAGCCCGAAGGTGGCGGAGCTCGCCAAGCTCTACGAGAACGTGTTCCGCAACGTGAACATCGCGCTGGCCAACGAGTTCGCGCAGATGTGCCGGCGGCTCGACGTCTCGAGCAAGGAAGTCATCGACGCCGCGGCGACGAAGCCGTTCGGGTTCATGCCGTTCTATCCTGGTCCGGGGATCGGCGGCCACTGCATCCCCATCGATCCGCTCTACCTGTCCTGGAAGCTGCGGCTGGACGGCTACGAATCGCGCTTCATCGCGCTGGCCGACGACATCAACCGCTCGATGCCCCACATGGTCGTCGAGCTCGTCACCCAGGCGCTCAACGGCCAGCGCCGCAGCGTGAACGGCGCGAACATCCTCGCGCTCGGGGTCGCGTACAAGCGGGGCGTGGGCGACCTCCGCGAGTCGCCGGCGCTCGAGGTCATGGAGCTGCTGCGGACGCGCGGCGCCGAGATCTCCTACGCCGACCCGCACGTGCCCTCGCTGACGCTCGGCGGCCATCCGATGAAGGCGGTGGAGCTGACTGACGCGGTCCTGGCCGCCGCCGACTGTGTCATGATCCTGACCGACCATTCCGAGTTCGACTATCGGCGCACGGTCGACGCGGCGCGTCTGGTCATCGACACGCGGAACGCGACGTTCGGATTGCCGGCGCCTGAGGGCAGAGTCGTTCGATTGTAGTGCCGCGACATAGGCCACGGTCCCGGCTCGCCGAATGCCGGGGGATGCCGTACGGCGCGTGGATGGACATCCGCGGATGCTACGGCGGTGGCTCATAACAGACGTGGAGATCGGTCGACCTGAGGCCATGGGTCAACCGAAGGGGGCGAAGCCTTGGCGGTGATGGTCGAAGCACCGGTTGTCGGACACGCGGGGTGCGGGCCGCGGTCGGGGCGCACTCAGGGCGACGTCCGCCACTGGTATGCGATCTGGACCAACAGCCACTGTGAACAGCTGGTCTCGGACCAGCTGTGGGCCAAGGGCTTCGAGTCCTTCCTGCCGCGGCTCAACGTCTGGTCCCGCCGTGGAGGCGTGCGGCGGATCATCTCGGTGCCGATGTTCCCTGGGTATCTGTTCCTGTCCCATTCAGCGATGGACAAGTCGAGCTACGTCGAGATCTGCAAGACGCGCGGTCTGGCCCGCGTCCTGGGGGACGGCTGGGATCGAGTCGCGATCGTGCCCGATCACGACATCGAGGCGGTCCAGAAAGTCCTGAAGGCCCAGATCCCGGTGGCGCCGCATCCCTATCTCAAGCGCGGGCAGCGGGTCCGGATCCTCGCCGGACCGCTGGCCGACGTCGAGGGCATCTTGGTTCGCATGAAGCCGAACAAGGGCGTCGTCGCGCTGTCGGTCGACCTCGTGCAGCAGAGCATCGCCGTCGAGGTCGACTGCACGCTGGTCACTCCGGTCTAGCCATGGCGATATCGACCAATCACGTTCGACCCAACGCCTCAGGCACGCCGGGCCCGGCCGCGCCGGCCGTCCTCAATGCGCTCACCGTGGACGTCGAGGACTACTATCACGCGCTGGTGTTCCAGGAAGGGCTCAAGGAGCGGGCAACCACGCGCTTCGAGAGCCGGGTCGCGCGGAGCACAGGGCGAGTTCTGAGCCTTCTGGCGGCCCGTGGCGTCAAGGCCACGTTCTTCGTGCTCGGCGAGGTCGCCGCCGAGCATCCGTCGATCGTGCGAGACATCGCGAAGGACGGCCACGAAGTCGCCTGCCACAGCTATCACCACGTGCGGGTCGACCGGCAATCGCCCGACGAGTTCCGCGCCGGTGTCCGTCGCGCCAAGGCGGTGCTCGAGGACATCGCCGGGCAGCCCGTCGTCGGCTACCGTGCGCCGAACTTCTCCATCGGGCGAACCGAGCGCTGGGCGTACCAGGTCCTGGCCGAGGAGGGGTTCCGGTACGACTCGAGCATTTATCCGATCGCCCACGATCGATACGGCGACCGGAGCGCCCCGCGGTTTCCGTACGAGATCTGGCGCAGCGGCGACAAGAGTCTGCTCGAGTTCCCGATCGGCACCCTGCGCCTGTTCGGTACGAACCTCCCGATCGGCGGCGGCGGCTACTTCCGCCTGCTCCCCGGGGCCTTGCTCAGCTCGGCCATCCGGCGGGTCAACGCCGTCGAGCGGAGGCCGGTCATGTTCTATTTCCACCCCTGGGAGCTCGACCCCGACCAGCCGCGTCCGGCCATGGCGTGGCGCCACCAGTTTCGTCATTATGTTGGGATGAGGCGGCACGAAGCGAAGCTCGCCCGTTTCCTCGAGAGAGTCCCGTTCGCGGCGATCCGGGACGTGCTGAGGCCCTGTTGATCCCGCGGGTCAGCATCGGTCTGCCGGTCTACAACGGCGAGCGCTATCTCGAGGCCGCGCTGGACGCGCTACTGAGCCAGACGTGCACCGACTTCGAGCTGATCATCTCCGACAACGCGTCGACCGATCGCACCCAGGCGATCTGCCGCGAGTACGCGCGGCGGGACCCACGCGTCATCTACCATCGGAGCGACCGGAACCGGGGCGCGGCCTGGAATCACAATTGTGTGGTCGAGCTCGCGCGGGCTCCATACTTCAAGTGGGCGGCCCACGACGATATCTGCGCGCCGGAGTTCCTCGAGCGGTGCGCCGACGGGCTCGACCGCCAGCCGGCAGCCGTCCTCTGCTATCCGCAGACGGTGCTCATCGACGAGACCGGCGAGCGTCTGGGGCCATACGGTGACCACTGCGCGCCCGCGTCGTCGGATCCGGTCACGCGCTTCCGCGAGCTCATGGAATCCGCGGGGCTGTCGAACCCGATGTATGGCGTGATTCGCACGAGCGTCCTGCGGCGGACCTCGCTGCTCGGCCGTTACACCGCCTCGGACCTCGTCCTGCTGGGTGAGCTGGCGCTCTACGGGACCTTCTATCTGCTTCCCGAGCCCTTGTTCTATCGGCGGGATCATCAGCAGAAGTCGAGCCGCTCGAACCCGTCCGCGGCAGCCCTGGCGTCCTGGTACGATCCGCGCAACCAGGGCCGGATCGTGCTTCGGCACTGGCGGCTCTTCTACGAGCACCTGCTCAGCATCGCGCGGACGCCGATCGGCCTGTCCGCGCGCGTCCGTTGCTCCGTCTACATGCTGCGCTGGCTCCGCTGGCACGTGCACGAGCTGGGGCAGGAGCTCGGGGTCGCCGGCGCGACGATCCTGCACCGCGCCCGGGGGACCCACCCGGTGTCGAGCGCCCGATGATATTCACGCCGACCGAGCTCCGGGGCGCCTACGTGCTGGACATCGAGCCGCGTGCCGATGCCCGTGGCTTCTTCGCGCGCACGTGGTGTCTTCGAGAGCTCGAGGCGCACGGGCTCAACCCCATCGTCGCCCAGGCGAACACCGCGGTGAGCCCGCGTCAAGGCACGCTGCGCGGGATGCACTTCCAGGAGGCGCCGTACGCGGAGGTCAAGCTGGTGCGCTGCACGCGCGGCGCGGTCTGGGACGTGATCGTCGATCTGCGCCCGGAGTCGCCGACCTACCGGCAGTGGCTGGGAATGGAGCTGACCGCGGACAACCATCGCATGCTGTACGTACCGGAGGGCTTCGCGCACGGCTATCAGACGCTGAGCGACGATACGGAGCTCTGGTATCAAGCCTCGCAGTTCTACGCGCCCGCCGCCGCCCGCGGCGTGCGATACGACGATCCGGCGCTCGGGATCCGCTGGCCGCTCACGGTCACGATGATCTCCGACGCCGACCATGGCTGGCCACTGTTGAATCACTCCGAGATGTCCGGGAAGGAGCGCTGAGATGATCATCGTCGACAAGGCACTCGAAGAGCGCGAGCGGCAGGGCAACCCGATCCGGGTCGGCCTGGTCGGCGCCGGCTACATGGGACGCGGCATCACCCTCGACATCCTGACGACGGTCCCGGGGATGCGGCTGGTCGCGATCGCCAATCGAACCCTGTCCCAGGCGGTGCGCGCCTACCACGAGGCCGGCGCGGACGACGTCGTGACGGTCGACAGCGTGAGCGCGCTGGAAGACGCCATCGCGCGCCGCCGCTACGCGGTCACCGAGGACGCGATGCTCCTGTGCCGGGCCGGCAACATCGACGCGATCATCGACGCCACCGGCGAGATCGAGACCGGGGCGCAGGTGAGCACGGCGGCGATCGCGACCGGCAAGCACATCACGCTGATGAACGCCGAGCTCGACGCCACGATCGGTCCGATGCTCAAGGTGCACGCCGACCGGGCCGGCGTCGTGATCACCTACACCGACGGCGACGAGCCGGGCGTCGCGATGAACCTCTATCGCACCGTCAAGATGCTCGGCTACCGGCCGGTGCTGATGGGCCAGATCAAGGGCTTCCTGAACCGCTATCGCAACCCCGAGACGCAGCAGGGGTTCGCGGCCCAGCACAAGCAGAAGCCGGCGATGGTCGCGTCGTTCGCCGACGGCTCGAAGCTCTGTCTCGAGTCGACCATCATGGCCAACGCGACCGGCTTCACGGTCGGCAAGCGCGGTATGTACGGGCCGCAGTGCGGGCACATCAAGGAGATGCTGACCCACTTCACGGCCGAGCAGCTCGGCAACGGCTGGGTCGACTACGCGCTCGGCGCTTCCGATCCGGGCACCGGCGCCTTCGTGATCGGCCACAACGACCATCCGATCAAGCGGCAGTACATGAGCTACTTCAAGATGGGCGACGGGCCACTCTACCTCTTCTACACGCCGTTCCATCTGCCGCACCTGCAGCTGCCGCTGAGCGTCGCGCGCGCCGTGCTCTTCAAGGACGCCACCCTGGCCCCGCTCGGTAAGCCCGTGTGCGACACCCTCGCGGTCGCCAAGAAGGATCTGAAGGCCGGCGACGTCCTCGACGGCATGGGTGGCTTCACCTGCTACGGGCTCATCGACACCTACGAGGTGTGCCAGGCGGCGAACTATCTGCCGATGGCCCTGTCTCAGGACTGCCGGCTCAAGCGCGACATTCCCAAGGACACGCCGATCAGCTATGCGGACATCGATCTGCCGATCGGCCGGCTCTGCGACAAGATTCGCGCCGAGCAGACCGCATATTTCTCGAAGGCGTGAACCAGACCCCGATGACACACATTGTGAGGGCGAGACGATGAAGATCAGCATTTTTGGCCTGGGCTATGTTGGATCCGTGACCGCCGCCTGCCTGGCGGAGGCGGGCCACGAGGTATGGGGCGTCGACGTCAGCGCGGACAAGGTCGCGATGGTCAACGCGGGCAAGAGCCCCGTCGTCGAGCATCGCGTGGAGGAGATGATGGCGCGCGCCAGCCAGCGCGGCCTGCTCCGGGCCACCTCGGATCCGCTGGCCGCGGTCCTCGCCACCGAGCTCACGCTGGTGTGCGTCGGCACCCCGAGCCTGCCCAACGGCAACACCGATCTCGGCGCCATGCAGAGCGTCGCCGCCCAGATCGGCGCCGCGCTCGCCCGGAAGCCCGCGCGCCACTGCGTGGCGTTCCGCAGCACCGTGCCGCCCGGAACCATCCGCGCCACGCTGATCCCGGCGCTCGAGCGCGCCTCCGGCCGCGTCGCGCACCGCGACTTCGACGTGTGCATGCACCCCGAGTTCCTCCGCGAGGGAACGGCGGTCGCCGATTTCTACGAGCCGCCGTTCATCGTCATCGGCGCGGAGACCGCCAGCGGGGGTGACACGGTCGCCGCGATGTATCAGGGGATCGAGGCGCCGATCGAGCGGACGACGTACGAGGTTGCGGAGCTCTTGAAGTACTCCTGCAACGCGTTCCACGCGCTCAAGGTCGCGTTCGCCAACGAGATGGGCACCCTGGCCAAGAGTCTGGGCATCGACGGCCACCGCGTGATGCAGCTCTTCGCGATGGACAAGAAGCTCAACGTGTCGTCCGCCTACCTCAAGCCGGGCTTCGCCTTCGGCGGCTCGTGCCTGCCGAAGGACCTGCGCCTCTTGACGTACACCGCCCGGCAGCGCGACGTGTCGCTGCCGCTCCTCGGCTCGATCCTCGAGAGCAACCGCCTGCACCTCGAGCGGGCGCTGCAACGCATTCTCGCCACGGGCGAAAAGCGGATCGGCATCCTCGGCCTGAGCTTCAAGGTCGGGACCGACGATCTCCGCGAGAGCCCCAGCGTGGCGCTCATCGAGGTGCTGATCGGCAAGGGCTTCCAGGTGAAGATCTACGACCAGGACGTGATGCTGGCGAGCATCTTCGGCGCCAACAAGCGATTCATCGA
>Ga0126372_10000176_pt1 | contig 19288 bp, 16 predicted proteins | sample PanSoiMetaPlot_6_FD_92762 | JGI IMG/M metagenome (GOLD analysis project Ga0126372, IMG submission 92762) | Tropical forest soil microbial communities from Panama - MetaG Plot_6 | ecosystem: Environmental > Terrestrial > Soil > Tropical forest > Bulk soil | place: Panama | collected 2016-02-17
ATGCCTTTTAGGGCTGTACGTGTTTGGGGTGGCTACGCTTGCGGATGCGGCCGAAACCGGGCGACACCTTTTCTTGTTTCATGCCTGCACTGATGTCACGGTCTGCTTCGCGGTAGCGGGGATTGCTATCTGGACTCGGGAGCTGCTGCACAAAGTGCTTCTGATCGAAAGTTCTGACCGGTTGTTTATCCGCCTTGACGTCGATCAAGAAGCGCATGGAAGAGTTTCTCGTATTGATCCGTCACAGTCTCCCAGCTGTGAATCTTGCGGGCTCGGTCGGCGGCATCCGTTCTCATACTCTCCATCTTCCAAGGAGACGCCATGAGTTCTCCCAGCCTGCTACGCAAATTCCCTGTATCAAGCTGGAAAGGTATGCCGCAACCGCTTGCCGTCTCCCGATTGGCCTCCGTATCCAGGTACAAAATGGCATTTCCCGCAGCCATAGCCTCCACCAGAGCCGGGTGAATGCCGCCGATTTCGCCGGCGAAAACAAATAGTCCAGCGTTTTTTTGCAGGCTCCAATATCTTTCACCGTAAATCGGGCCAGTGAATACAACGCGGTCGCCGGCGAGAGACTTGAGCTTTTCTACGTAGCCAGGCTGGTACGGATTGCCTCCCACAACCACCAGCGGCCAATCCGTCTGCAACTCGCGATAGGCTTGAATCACCAACTCTGCGTTGTTCTCAGGTTCCAATCGGGCCACATAGAGGATGTATTTGCGGCTGTTCAGGCCAAATTGGTTGAAATGATTGCTGTTTGGCATCGGCTTGGCTCCGTAACCGATCATTGCAGAGTCAGCTCCGTAGCGCTTTTTGTAGTAGTCCTGCCCCGCCCGTGCATCGGTAATCACACGGGTGGGAGTAAGGGTGGATAACACTTCGCAAAAATGCAAGAAGGCCCGACCGATAAAATTCCACTTGCGGCGTTTGCGATCCAACCCGTCCACGTTGAGAGCTGTGGGTTTTCCGAACAGGCGAGGTAGCCAAGCGAACGGACTGCTGGCGACATTGCAGATCAGAATCACTTCCACATCCGTGAAAATGACGTGCAGAATCGACAGAAAGGTGTGAAACAGGGTATCGAAATGCTTATTCGAGAGGGTCGGCAAGATCACCCGTTGAATGCGATGATCAAAGACATCCTCCGGATTCGTGAACGGCCTCCTGCAGTAAACTCTAACTCGATGCCCGCGCTCGACGAGCCGTTGGGAGAGTTCGTCGGCAAGTGTTTCAAAACCGCCGTAACGGCCAGGAATGCCGCGCGTACCGAGAATGGCAATGTTCATGAATGCAAATTTGTGAACCGGCAGGGCACACACCCTGCTGCCTGCAAGTTGTAGGTACTGACGCGAACGCGCACCCATGCTACCAGCAGGGCACTGGCTCTCGGGTTGAACCCGAACCTGGATTTCATTCTGACGATTGCTGGCGCCCCTGTTCCCTTGATTCCTGCGCGTTCTCCGTCCTGGACAGATGCCGACAACTACTGCAAAACCAATGCGTGGGAAGGCTGCCTTCCTCGTGCGTCGCATCTTTTCCGAAAGAAACGCCAAACCCGCGATTTGAGCCGCACACGGGATAAATAGGCTCACGCGACGCTTCAGATCCCAAAGACCAGTCTCCTCCACGCCCTAGTGATTAGGATCAGAATATCGCGACGTACCCCCAAATGACCAGCGCCGGAGCCAAATGAAATGGAAAATCCGGATCAGGTAGAACGGCACTTCGGCTATGCGACAGAACTGACGGCTGTGGACTTCGACTTAGGGTGCAGTCCCTGGCCGCGCCATCCACACCGCCATGCAGTTTGGCCATAGGCACGGATCGCTTCGTGCAGCGAGATCCCATCGGGACGAAAGCCCACGCACGATAGAGTGGAACGGAGTAGCAGCCCGGCTACTAGGGCCACCCTCAGGCACATGACTTCTGCACTCGAATGGTGCTTGGAAAAGTAACGCAGCAGGTTTGCGTACCAATGAAACTGGCGATCAGAGAACGAGAGCTTTTTAACGCTATCTCCGCCCAAGTGTAGAAAGACAGCTTCGGGGCAGTAGAAAATTTTCCAGCCCAGATCACGAAGGCGACGGCAAAAATCTACATCTTCGAACCAGACCGGGGAGAAATTCTCATCAAAACCACCCAATTCCTCCCATGCCTTACGCTTGACTGCAAGACAGGCACCAGCTGGCTGATCGACTTCCTGCCGGAGAGTGTAATCCAGATCGAGACAACGATAGTGAACGTTCCAGGGATTGCTAGGCCAAATCCTGTTCAGTAGTAGTACTTCGCAAAGTTCGCTGCCCAGGGTGGGGAATCTTCGGACCGTGAACCCAATCTCAGGAGAGCCGCTCTGCGCCAACATCCCACCGACCGCGCCTACCTGCTCCGACCCAAGGATTTGCGCAAGTTTGTCGGCCGCATCAGCTGCCGCGATCGCGTCGGGATTCAGAATTATGCATATATCTGTCCCTGCGGCCTTGATACCCTGGTTGACAGCGGCGGCAAAGCCCCTATTCTCCCGATTCGGTAGGATGGCAACGGCGGGCGCGAAACGACGGGCCTTTTCCACAGTGCCATCCTGCGAGGCGTTGTCCACCACGATAACTTCCCAGTCTTGGGCACGCACGAGAGCTTCGAGACATGCTTCGATACAAGGCTCCGAATTGTACGAAACGATAATGATTGAGCCGGCTAGCATTGGCTTGGTTGAAATTATAGCGAGACCGACAGACCTGATCATGCTGGAGAGGGTGAACCCCTCTTGACAAGCCGTATCGTCGGACCTATATAAGAACCATCGTGGGGCGAGCTGTCCAGATCGCAAGCATTCTGCTTGTAATAGCTGCTGTTGTGTGCGTTTTGGTCACACCCGATCTCACGGACGATGTCGATGGTGTGTTCCACGACTACCATGCTGATTTACTAGTGTTGTTTTGCGCATTTCAAGTTGGGTTGTTAATCACAACTACGGCCAACCTCTTTCCCCTTGAATTTTTACCCTTCCATCACGCTCTCGACCTCATAGTTATCACCTGCGTTCGCCTCTGTTAGATCACAGCGGGGTTACACCCATCGAAGGTGTCTTGCCTGTCCGTGTGGCCTGGAAAGGCCCTGATGCCGGAAACGCTCGGGAACCCGCTCGCGACCGACGTTGATTCGTCCAGAGGAGGCGAGCGAAATGGGGGGCTAATGGCCCGTGCACGTAACATTATTTTGCACTACCACATTTTCAAGAATGCCGGCAGTACCTTCTCCATGGCCTTAGAACGAAATTTCGGACAAAGCTTCGGGCAGCTGCATGCGCCTCGTCATGATGAGCGCATTTCAGCTGATGCACTGCTCGATTTCGTCCAGGTACGGCCCGACATCGTCGCAATTTCCAGTCACCACTTAAGCCCACCCGCCCCGGCAACCGATTCGGTGCAATTTCACGAGGTGTTGCTTCTCAGGGACCCGTTGGACCGTATTCGATCCATGTACGATTTCTACCGGAGAGCGGCAATAACCGATGATCCTTTGACTTTGGAGGCAAAATGCGTTGCTTTACCGGAGTTTCTCGAATATCTGATCGAAACACGCCAGAACCTGGTTAGCAACGCACAAACCAACGTAGTTGCGAACGCTGGCGCCAAGATTCCTGAGAACTGCGATTTGAACCGAGCTCTCGCCATCCTTAGAGCCACCGCCGTGGTTGGAGTGGTGGAGAATTTCGACTTCTGTGTCCTGCAGGCAGAGCATTCTCTGCGTCCGCTGTTTCCGGAACTGGATCTCAGCTACGTCCGCGAGAACGTCACTCCCTTTCGTGCTAAGGAGTTGCAATCTCGTCTGGATCGCTTCAGGCAAGCCTGCGGTGAGAAACTGTATACCAAGCTAGTGGAGTTGAATCGTTTCGACATGGAACTCGTGGCCGCCGCCGGGGCTGAATCGCTCCGCCGCTGGCGAGACATCAGCAGGCAGCCGATGCGGTTGCGGAATTTTAGAAGAAGAGTCCATCAGCGCACAATTATTCGTTCGGTTACCGATCAATTCCGCCGCCTGCAGCGTGTGGGTAAACGCGCAGCGGGACTGCTTTCCCACCAGGACTGAGATTCGAATCACTGGAGTCCCCTTCAGGCTTGCCCTTCCGCAGGCAAATGCCTCTCACAGCATACGTTGACAGCGGCGGGATGAATCAATAACTTGGCTGGAGGAGAGTACGGGGGCATGATTGAATTTGTGCGACAGGTACGGCAATATCACGAACTCATCTGGGCGCTTGCCTTGAAGGAACTGCGAGTCCGCTATAAGCGATCGGTATTGGGGTTTTTCTGGGCATTGTTGAATCCCCTCCTTATGATGCTGGTTCTTACGGTAGTTTTCGGAACCCTTCTGATGCGATTGTCGTTGCCGCACTATTCAATTTTCCTGCTTAGCGTGCTTCTTCCCTGGACTTTCTTCTCTCAATGCCTTTCTTATTCAGTGGAATCGATCGTCAACAACGGCGAACTGCTAAAAAAAGTACGGGTGGCAAAGCTAGTATTTCCTGTCGCTGCTGTAGTGTCGAACATCATCAATTTCCTGCTTTCGATGCTTCCCTTGCTGTTGCTGATCCTCGCTGTGCGATTCCCGATACATTGGACATGGATCTACCTTCCGGTACCTATGCTAGGGCTGTTTCTATTCACGCAGGGTGTATCTTTCATCTTTGCGACAGTCAACGTTTTCTATCGGGATGTAAGCCACATCATCCAGATCATTTTGCAGGCGTGGTTTTATTTTTCCCCGATCATCTACTCGCTCGATTTTCTGCCAGGGCATTACCGCTGGATTTTTCGTCTTAACCCACTCCTATATGTGTTGAATGGATTTCGGCTGAGCATTTATTATGGCTTGCTCCCTTCATTGCCGTCGGCCGCTCTGTCCCTGGGACTCGGCATTGCCCTGCTGGCCTTCGGCTTTGCCGTGTTTCGCCGATATGAAAAGCGTTTTGTCTATTATCTTTAGAGGGATCATGGGAAGTGAGTCATACAGTGTTGAATTTTGTGACGTCGTGCAGCGATTCCGGCGTATCCGGGAGCGACCGGACACGCTCCGGGAAGTGTTCGCAAAAATTATCCGCCGGCGTCACACTTTTCAAGTATTTGAAGCTATCAAGCATATTTCGTTCAAAGTTTCAAAAGGTGAGGCGGTTGGAATTGTTGGTCGCAACGGATCGGGCAAGAGCACGATTCTGAAACTAGCGGCGGGAGTTTACGAGCCCAGTGAAGGCCGAGTGACGGTGCAGGGAACGGTTGCACCTCTTATTGAGCTAGGCGCTGGATTTCATTACGAGCTAACCGGTCGTGAGAATATCGTCCTGAATGGTTTGTTGTTGGGGCTGACCAAGCGGCAAATCAAGACTCGCGAAGAGCGCATTATCGAATTTTCCGAACTAGGTGATTTTATCGACTCTCCGGTCAAGCAGTACTCTTCTGGCATGTACATGCGATTGGCATTTTCAGTGGCCACGGAGGTCGATCCTGACATTCTAATCGTTGATGAGATTCTGGGCGTGGGTGACGGCGCATTTCAGGAAAAGTGTTTCGAGCGAATCCGGCGATTTCGCGAGGCAGGCAAAACTATCCTGCTTGTGACGCATGCCATGGATCAAGTCCGGACCCTATGCGATCGCGTGTTGCTAATTCGGGGTGGCCAGTTAGCCGACGATGGTTTGCCAGATTTTGTGATTGCCCGCTACGAGGAAATGCTAGGCCGGAGGCTACCCGAGCCTGCTCTTCAAAAATGACCTCAGCGAATGTTTGCGGGCACAAACGCTAACGCGCAACTCTGGTGCGGTAATCGGCAGATAAGATGTATAAAAGGAAGCCGATATGAGAATCCACAACCGGCACGTTATATTGCATTATCATATCTTCAAGAATGCCGGCACCACGATTTTCTGGATTCTACAGAGAAATTTTGGCAAACACTTGGCTGCCCTGGAAGGTGATCACTTCAATGGCCGTCTTGGTAACGATGTTCTTCTGGAATTTCTGAGGAAACATCCGAAAGTTCAGGCAGTATCCAGTCATCAACTGTGGCCACCTCCACCAGAACATGAAGGCTTTGTTTTCTGCGATATATTACTTCTTCGAAATCCCCTCACGCGATTGTCCTCCATATACGATTTCTTTCGACGGAGTCCGGTCACAAAGGATCCTTTAACCGCCGAGGCAAAAAAGCGAAGTACCTCGGATTTCATGCGGCTGCTGATTAATGAATACCCCCACCAGGTCGACAACCCGCAGGTTAACTACCTGTCCGCGCGCAGCCGCAACAGCAGCGAATCTATGTTGAATGTAGCTTCCAGGATTGCTTGTCAGGCTACTGTTCTGGGCACTACGGAGTTGTTTGACGTATGTGCGGTGCTGGCAGAGTACTCGCTTTCGCCATTTTTTGGCGCCCTAAACTTCGGTTACGTTGCCCAGAACGTCAGCTCTATGGCTCCGCGAGATTTGGAGCTCCATCTAGCGCAATTTCGGGATGCCTGTGGCAGTGACACTTACGAACAGCTCCTGAAATTGAACGCAATGGATCTTGAGTTGCTGGAGATGGTAAGGACCGAAGTGCTGCGGCGATTTGAGCGTCTTGCTGACCGTGAACAACGACTGAAACATTTTCGGCTCTGGCGAAGCATCCTCCATCCCAGCTCCGTACGAGGAGTTCTGGCATCGAACCATCCCCATGACTTCATTCAGTATGCGAATTTCGGGATCCACTGAACCTGCATATAAAAATGATCGGGAGCAGTCTTCCAGAGCTGGGGGCAAGCCTGGCCTTTGTCTTATTCTGCTCGTGCCCATCGATTGTGCGGTTTTGACCGTCCTGCTTGTCATGGAATTGGTGGGACGGTTATGGCGGCGAGTCGCACCGGCAACCCGCCCAGAATTTCCTGTCCCAAGATCGAAGTGTAGCTTCGTACTCCTGAGTTGGAATTCGCAAACCATGCTCGCGGAATCCCTCCCGGCCCTGCTGAACGAACTGCGAGAAGAGGAAGGAGATCACGAGGTCATTGTGCTGGACAATCACAGCACTGATGGTACTGACGAATTTATCCGCAGGCGCTTTCCCGAGGTTCGTTTGATTTCGAGTGCGGAAAATGTATATTTCGGTGCAGGAAACCGCTTGGGTATCGCTGCCGCGACTCGCGACATTCTGATTCTGATGAACAGCGATATCATCGTACAACCTGGTTTTCTACCGCCCCTGCTCCAAGCGTTGTCCGACCCTACAGTGTTTGGCGTGGCCAGCCAAGTCGTATGCACGGGGACCGCGTGCACTGAAACCGGGAATACGCACGCTCGCATCGGCGAAAACGACATCGAGTGGACCCAAGATCCGGTAACGGAACAGATTTCAGAGTACCCAGTTTTCTGGCTGCACCGTGGGCTGTTCGCGGTAGATCGTCGAAAGTACCTTTGGCTGGGAGGATTGGATAGCCTCTACGACCCACTCTACATGGAGGATGTGGACGTATCTTATCGGGCTTGGAAGGTTGGCTGGAAGTGTCTTTTGGCAGCGCAAAGCCGCGTTCTCCATCATCATCAAATTAGCACGCCCGCTGCCGGTGAGGGCTTCCTCAACATGCTTGTCCGCCGCAACCAGTACATCTTTTTTTGGAAAAACATAAACAGTTTGTCCATGCTCACGAGGTATTGCTTCGGTTCCACGTCGCGACGTATGCGACGGGCTAACATGAAGGGAATCGGAATTCTCCGAGAAATGCACAGCTTCTTAGCGGCTTTAAAGCGGTTCCCGATCGTTCTTGTCAGAAGACTATCGTTCGGGCGTCGGGTCACCTTCAGTGATCGAGACGTGTTTGCTGCGAGTGGTCAGGTCGGGCACGGTTGTTCATCAAAAGAGACGTGCTCCACAGCTCCTGACGGACATATGTAGGATAGGCGAACATTTCGCAGCGCAAGAGAGAGCGACCCAAGTAGGGGTGAACATGCCGTACGTGTCTCACGTTCCCCCCCAAACCGCAAATCTGGGGCCTACTGGAACTGAGCCAACTCAAGCGGATGTGCGACAGCCGGTAAACTGTTGCTCCGCCGCTTTAGTTCGGCTCTGACGCGATCCACCAAATGCAGGTCGAGCTGATTGGCGGCCAACAAAGCGTCATAGATGATTGAACCACAGGCTTGCCTCATGGCTTCGAGCCTGACGTCGAGTTCGGGAGAACGATCCGGACAGACGTTCACAGGAGCAACGCTCGCCTCAATAGCACCGAATGTAGGGTAGAGGAAGTACTTCGCCAAGTTAATTGAAAGGTCGAACATTTCACTGACGCCGGGGACGGCAGCCCCGCACACAATGGCAGATGCTATGTCAAGGTCCCGAGCATCGACTGGGCGGGCACAGCACCCCTTGTTCGCGAGAAAGTTGACCTGCGCGTTGTTTACAAGATGCGGATGATACCGCAGCAATAAGTCCATGAAACTAGCCATGCTGTGTGAATGAGCTTCTTGAACCAGCGGGTCGCGAGTTTCCCCACTTCGGCGATAGAATTCATACATCGAGCGGAGACGATCCAGAGGGTGTCTCACAAAGATGATGTCGAAAAAGAATAGCAGGTCTGATAACGGCTTCTTCGGTCGCAGATGATGACTCGAAACCACCTGAATATCGGGGTTGGAGTGCAAAAATGAAAGCAGATCCCTATTGGTCACCAGAGAAGCGGACGTTCTGCCGTGAAGATACGCCATTTTGTAGCCAAAATTTGCTTCCAGAATGGCGTCAATGGACGAGCCGGAATTCTTGAAAATGTGATAATGCAGAAGGACGTGCCGTATCCGAGACTCGACGGTATGGATACGAGGCATACCTTGCGCGCTTTTACTTATGGTCCCCAAGAAGGGGACAGTATTTGCAAAATAGGGGTTGCTGTCAAGACTTGTTTGTTTTGCAAGTTCTCGAGCTTGCATCCGAGACATCTTGGCAGTCAGCGCGCCGGAATTTAGCTCGATACAGTGGAATCGACGCGGGCGAAATGGGACTCAAACGCATCTCGAAGCAACTACTGGCGTTATTTTCGATCGAAAATTTGGGCAAGTACTGGCAGTATTGTCAGTTATACGGATTCAGCAGCGCTACGCGCCTAGCATTACGCAGGATCCGCAAACCGAAAGGAGCACCACCCGCCTACCCCGCGCTCTTGAATTCGTTTCCTGCCGCCAGACCGGAAATCGCTCCTGTGGAAAAGACCGTTTCGGTAATCATTCCTACCCTGAATGCGGGGAACAATATTCAACATCTGCTCCGACTGCTGAATGAGCAGGAGGGAATTCGAAAATGTGAAGTCATTGTTGTGGACTCGGGTTCAACCGACGATACCGTAGTTACGGCTGAAAACGAAGGAGCCCTGGTATCGCGAATTGAACCTCACCAGTTCACGCATGCTTTCGCACGAAATAAAGGGGCCGAAACGGCCCAAGGCGATTACTTACTATTCATGGTGCAGGACGCACTGCCTCTGACTCGAAGATGGATTTACGAGATGTTAAGCTTTATGGAAACGCATGGGGTAGCGGCGGTGAGCTGCGCGGAATTCCCTCGAGCGGATTCAGATCTATTTTATCAATTTCTTATCGATTCCCAATCTAACGATCTGGGACTTAGTTTCGACAGAGTTGCAGGCTGGGATGACTCATGCGCTTCGGTTTTGGGATTACGCGCCAATGCTCACCTATCCGATATCGCCGCGCTGATCCGGTCTGACATTTTTGCCCGATATCGCTACAGAGCCGGGTACGCTGAGGATCTAGATTTGGGTGTGCGCCTTATTCGTGATGGACACAAACTGGGCTTCTTGTGCAGCACGAAAGTTCTTCATTCCCATAATAGGACGCCCTACTATTTTCTTAAGCGGGGCTACGCGGATGTTCGGTTCCTGACCGATGTGCTTCCGAATTTCGTTTACCCGGAGATCGAGAACAAGGCGAGACTGTACCGTGACATCATCGGGCTACAGGCGCGTGTCGGCGGCCTGGGGACCATTGTGGAGCAACAGACTTTTCCCGTGCGAACCTCAACTCTGGCGGACCTCTTTCGTTCAAAGCTAGAGAATGGCGGTATAGTTACCGGAGATGTGCCGGACCTTCAATTTCGGCAGTTGCTGGCTCTCCTTGCCGGTGACAGCGGACTTCAAGACCATAAGCTGGAGGGACGCAGCATTATTTGGCCACACGCCCGCCGGCACCTAGAGAATCTCAAGAATTGGCTTTCGAAGATATACGTCGAGGTCGACGGTGCTCTGGCCGCCGAGATGGCGGACACTTTTGCGAAAGTGGTGGCTCTGCACTGTGGTACCCATCTGGGTTATTTGTTTTTGAGCCGCGCCGCTCATAGTGAGCTGGACGAATCACTCTGGCAACTCGATTCGCAATTGAGAGCGGGGATTTAGGCTGCGATGAGGATTCTCTACGTCGTCCACCAGTTCTATCCCGATTCTTCCGCAGGTACCGAGCGTTTTCTCCTTAGCCTGGCTAATGCAGTGCAGCGCAGTGGTCACTATGCCGAAGTGGTCACTTACAGTATGAAGGATTCATCAGAACTTCGCCCAACAGGGACGGTTCTGCTTCGCTATTACGTGTACAAACACATTCCGGTTACTGCGGTCAGGCATCCTAGACTTTGTGTAGACGTGAATACTGCGGTCGAGGACCCTGCCGTCAGATCATTTGCCAGGCAACACCTGGCGAACGGCAGGTATGACATAGTTCATATCGTCCACCCGATGCGAATGTCCTCTTTTGCAACCGTTGCGCACGAACAAGGTGTTCCGTATGTGATGACGTTAACGGATTTCTGGACGATTTGTCCTAAAATCACGCTGCAAACCACTTGTGGCAGTTTATGCTCGGGACCGCAAAGCGGTGATGCGTGCGCGCAGTTTTGTCCGGAGCTCAATTCAGCCTCGGTAAAATCTCGTCTCGCTGCTATCCATGCGATTGTTCGACGGGCCAGTATGGTAATCTCACCATCCGAAATAGCGTCTGCTCTTGTGCAGAACGAATTTCCTGATATCCCGATCACTGTCGTGCCACACGGACTATGTTTGCGTGTCTTTTCTGCCCAACGAAAACAATACGAACCTGATCGCCATATCACGTTTGGCTACTGCGGCGGCCTTGCGCCGCACAAAGGTGTCCATCTACTGATCGAAGCCTTTCGATCCCTGAATACCAACACGGCGCATCTGCACATTTACGGTGCCGCAGCTCCGAATGAACGTAATTATGCGCATCGACTTCATAAGCTTGCTGGAGGTGACGAGCGGATCGTGTTTTGCGGGGACTACAGTATTGAGGATGTGGGTCGTGTTTTCCAGTCCATCGATGTCTTGGTGATTCCTTCTGTTTGGTACGAAACCTATTCATTCACTCTGCACGAAGCGTTCGCTTCGCAGGTACCGATTATTGCCTCGGACATAGGCGTTCTAGGCGAAAAAATAAAGGAGGGCCTGAACGGCTTAAAGTTTCCTGTCGGAGACGCAGCCGCACTCGCCGGAAAGCTAAAATTGATAATTGAAACTCCCACACTTCTCAATTCCATGAGAGCAGTCTTAAAGGGCTTCTCTTGTCCCCTCGAAGAGGAGGAGGCATATTTGTATGAACGCATCTACCGAACGGCGGTCGGCGCGGGGCGGTCGGCGAGAAGAGTTTCTGTCCAGCGGGAATGCTGATTTTAGGCGCAGGCTCCGCCAGATCGCACAATGACGGTAAACCAATTGTCGTCGGTTCCGAAACCAAGACTGCGCAGCTGTTCTGTTGGCGAAGTCCGGTATTCTGTTAGACGCAAGCGGGGAATTTTGAGCATTTGTCGAGCGGTTCGCAGCTCCCCGAGGCGCATATCGACTGTGTTTATAGATCGTGACGGTGTCTTGAACCGTCGGGTGATGGGTGGCTACGTTACGCGCTGGTCAGAATTTGAGATCATGCCAGGTGTTTCGACATTTTTGCGGCAATTACGCTCTCTGAACTGCCAGCTAGTAATCGTCTCCAACCAGGCCGCCGTTGCGAAAGGGCTTCTTAGCTGGCAAGAACTCGCAAATATGACTCTCATGAGCTTTGAGGCTTTTCAAGTGCCAGGCGGGATCGATGGCGCTTTTTTCTGCCTCCACCAGTCATCGGACGGGTGCTCTTGCCGAAAACCCCGCACGGGACTGTTGGAAGAGGCAGCTCGGCGCCTAGATATCAGTTTCGAACATTCTTTTTTCATCGGGGACTCACGCACTGATATATTCGCGGGTTCCGCCATGGGCTGTAAGACTGTCTACCTCTCGAAGGATGCGGATGCTACAGTCCACCCGACCGTTGTTGCCAGTACCCCACGAGAAGCCGCTCTTTGGATTGGTAGAGAGTTAAAGACCTGATTGGTCCGCCTTTTTCCAGAGTGTCTCGACCAAATCGCAGAAGATGTGGCCAATCAAAATGTGGCTCTCCTGAATGCGGGGCGTCTCGTCGGAGGGGGTATTCAAGAGAACGTCAACATCTTCCTTGAGTTTGCCGCCAGAAAGCCCGGTAAGTCCTACGGTATGCACCCCGAGTGGCTTCGCTTCTTTCACGGCAATAAGGATGCTGGGGGAATTTCCACTGGTGCTGATCGCGAAGAGAATGTCGCCCGGTTTGGCAAACGCTCTGATTTGTCTAGCGAACACCTGTTCGTAGCCATAATCGTTTGCAATCGCCGTAATCAGGGAAGTGTTGGTCGTCAGAGCCATTGACGGCAACGGTTTTCTCTCAAGCTTGAAGCGGCCCACAAATTCGGCGGCAAGATGTTGCGCATCGGCAGCACTGCCACCATTACCGCAAAAAAATATGCAACCACCCTGTAGCAGACTTTCGCAGGTTCGTTCTGCCAGTGAACAGACTTTGGCCAGGAAGGCAGGCGTTAGTTTGCGCTTCACCTCGCAGCTGTTTTCGACTTGATTCTGAGCATAGGCGAGCAATTCTGGATTCGTACTGAGCATGATTCCGACTTTACGCGCTGTGCTTCAATTCGGGGCGGAAAAGTGTATTGTAATCCGAGAACCGCAATAGAACCTATGCCGTAATGGACCGCCTCCGCCGTAGCACCTTCGTTCGCAACCGCGTATAATCGCCGAAAGCAAAAACCTCGGTTCCCGGCGCTGCGGCCGCGAGCGTGCAACGTGTTGTCGGCATCTGCGGATGCAGTGATCGACGGAAACGCTTCTCCATCTGATGACTCAAACAAGCTCAAAAAATACCTTTGGCAGGACTCTGGGGGCCAGTCGTTATGAACCTCAAGGACTGGACCTCAGTGAAGCAAACAATTCAAGGGTGATGATGATCGAACTCGTCGGAAGAGACAAACATGTTCTCGAGGTCGGGACCTCTACCGGGTACATGAGCCGGGTGCTGAAGCAGAGGGGTAATACGGTCGTTGGGGTCGAGATCGATCCCGAAGCAGCAACCGTGGCCAAGCAGTATTGTGATCGTTTTCTCAACGACGACATCGAATCACTGCTTGCGCGGGACGCATTCCAGGAAAGTTCTTTCGATGCCGTGATTTTGGGTGATGTGCTGGAACACCTCAAGTGGCCGGACAAGGTCATTGAACGGTTAAAGTCATACCTTCGGCCAAGTGGGTATTTAGTTGTATCGATGCCCAACGTGGCCCATGGTGACATTATCCTGAACCTATTGGCAGGACGGTTCCCGTACCACGATTCCGGCCTTCTGGACATTACGCATTTAAGATTCTTTGGCCTCGAGGACATCGTCAAGCTGTTCGACGGAGCAGGTTACAAGATTTCTAATTTGCAACGGGTAAAGGTCGACGTTGGATGCACGGAGACTGCCTCGGACCAAGTGGCAGTCCCAGAGGAGTTGCTGCTCGGCATTAGGTCCCTACCTCATTCAAATACCTATCAGTTCGTCTTCAAAGCATTTCGCGCGGAGGAGTGTCCCGATCCGCTCGAGTTGCAGGAGGAAAGCCTAGGGAAGTCATTCGATGCGTTCATTACTGAACTCCGGAGGCTACGTGCAGAAAACTCGCGATTGGATGCCTATTTAGCGCGGCTGCAGCCAGAATTTGACCAGAAGGCGGCATGGGCTGACAGGCTCAACATGGACAATGCCCGTCTGTCAGTTGAGAATGCCACTCTTTCAAACGAGAATGCCTCTCTACGATTGCTATGGGCAAAGGCCACACGCTGGAAACGGGTTCTCATCTTCGGTGCCTTAGCGCCGGTGGACTGGATTATCGGGTCGACAATCATCGCGACCGAGCTGTTCGGTCGACTGTTACGCCGCTTTGCGAGGCGAATGCCGCCTACCATCGAATCCGATGCGACACGGTGCAGCGTCATCATCGTTAGCTGGGAAGGTAAAGATTTGCTCGCTGAGTCTCTTCCCGCAGTCGTCCAGGGTTTGCGTTCTCACGGCGGCGATCATGAAATCATTGTTCTCGATAACGGTAGTACCGACGCGACAGAGGAATATGTGCACTCGCAATTTCCCGAGGTCCGCGTCGTCCGCAGTGAGCGTAACGAATATTTCGGTGGAGGGAACAATATCGCGGTCGGCGAAGCAAAAAACGATATTGTGGTCCTGCTCAACAATGACATGGTGGTCCAGGAGGGGTTTCTGGCGCCTCTGCTAAAGCCTTTTCAAGACGGCGATGTGTTTGCTGTTGCGAGTCAGGTATTTCTTGCCGATCCGCTGAAGCCGCGCGAGGAGACGGGCAAAACTCGCGCGGTATTCAATGGCAGCGATCTTGAGTGGCGGCATGATCCAGTAACGGAGAGCGATGATGAGCAAGAATATGTGCCTGTTTTTTGGGGTCATGGCGGCGCAGTTGCGCTAGACCGCAATAAGTTCAGGTTCTTGGGTGGATTTGACCGGATCTACGATCCTTTTTACGTCGAAGATGCGGACCTGTCGTACCAGGCGTGGAAACTAGGATGGCGCTGTCTTCTGGCGGTGCGAAGCAGAGTCATCCACAAGCACAGAGCCAGTACTAGCCGATTTGGACCACAGTTCATTTCTCAGATTGTTTGCCGCAACCATGAGCTTTTCATCTGGAAAAACTTTGGGGATATCGAAAAAATTACAAAACATTTCATGCATTCATATCGCCAAAGAATCCGCCAAGCGGGCGTTGCGGGAGTGGGGATCCGCCTGCAATTGCGAGCGATTTTTGGTGCAATCGAAAGGTTAGCCAATGTGTTATTGCACAGGATCCGTCTGGCTCGCTTCATCGTCCGTACTGATCAGGAGGTGTTTGAACTCTCGAACCCGCCAGTTTTACCTACTTCGCACGAGGTGGATTTCTGTCGCCCAAGTTCGCAGGAACAACTCGGGCCGGGATGGTACTCAATCGAAAACAGTGGACCCAAGCCTTATTGCTGGATGGGAAAGGAAGCCTCGTTGTATCTTTGTGCTCCGTCCCATGTGGCCGATTTACGACTTCAGGGGCAAGTACCACCATTATCATCCTACCGCGCAGCATCACTTACCTTAACGGTCGAGTGCGGCACAGACCAGGCGGCCTTTTGCTTATCCGCGGGACCGTTTGATTGCACGTGCAAAATTTCTCGCTTGCTACCCGGGAAGCCCGCACTCATTCAGCTGGCCGTCAGCAAGGCGATCTCCCCATCTGCGACGGAGGCCCGAGCGCTTGGACTAATATTCAATCGCATCACATTGAACCCGGCTGACCGAACCATAGATTCAGAGGCTCGGGAAAGGAATCTTCCAAAAGTACGCGAAGCTTGCGTGGGGTACTCCGAGACTGTGCCGGACCCCCGTAAACGACTCCTATTTGTATGTGCTTACGTTCCAGGCGTTGGTTTACATGGCGGCGGGAACACAATGTTTCACCTCATCCGCAAGCTGTCTGACCGGTACCGCATTACAGCTTTGTGTTTGATGGAGAAAGAAGCAGAGCAGAAGTTCATCCCCTTGCTGCAACCCTTTTGCGAGCGGTTGGAGGTGCTTTGGCGGCGGCAGACCCTTTACGCGCGTAATCCTTTGGGCCTTAAACCTCCAGAAATTGTTTACGAATTCTATCACCGCGGGATGCAGGAAACTGTGCATGAATACTTGCGATCCAAAACATTTGACGTGGTGGACTGCGAATACCTGCAGACGGCACACTTTATTCAGAAGTACCCTGAAATTCCTGCAGTGGCATCCCATCACGAGGTTTACTCGATGGCTCATCGGAACCGTTACCAGTCGTCACCTTGGTTTTCGACCCAAAGAGTCAGCAGTTTTGCAAACTGGATGAGGATGCTAAATTACGAAGAACGTATGTTCAGGCGATTTTACGCAGTGATGGTCGTGACTGAACAGGAACGAGAATATTTGTTCCACTACATGCCTGGTCTACGGGTGTACGCGCACCCCACCGGCGTAGACTGCGATTTCTTTTCGCCCAGCCAGGAATTGCCGCAGCGCGGGTCGGTTGTATTTTTGGGCAACTTCAATCATGGCCCGAATGTCAGTGGGATATTGTGGTTCTTAGAGCGAGTTTGGCATCAGGTTCGTGAGCGTTGTCCTTATTCCGATCTCTTTGTGGTGGGGGGCAACCCCACCACAAGCATCAGGGCTTGGGATGGTAAGAACAATGTCAGGATCACGGGTTGGGTGGAAGATGTTCGCCCCTACTTGCGGCGCTCCTCGGTTTTCATCGCTCCCATGCTCGAGGGCGTAGGCCTGCGGGGAAAGATTCTTGAGGCCTGGGCCATGGCAAGGCCAGTCGTGGGTACCAGTTTGGCGTTGTCGGGCATGGAGACCGCAAAAAACCGCGCCGCTTTTGTGGCAGATGACGCAGAATCATTTGCCGCCCGGGTCAGCGACCTACTCGAGAGTGAAACACTTGCCTCCAAGATGGGGATATGCGGGCGGGAACTAGTACTGGAATCTTTCTCTTGGGATGCTTTCGCAAACCTCTATGACAGGGTCTATCGCGATGCCATGCATGCTGGCATTAAGTATCCGACAATCGGACGTACTAGCACGGCAGGAATTTAGGTATGGGGGGTTTCTTCAGCATACTCACAAGAGAAGATGACCTGAAGAAATATGGCAAGGGTGTGTTTCTGGCTACCGCGGATCCCAGGTTGGTGTCTAATGTTCTTTCGCTCGTCCGATCGCAGCTTCCGAATGCCAATTTTACGTACATTGCACCGGAGTCTTACCGTGACCTGATCTGCTTTCCGGGCGAGACAATATGCTTCGAAGAACTCAAACACAGACCGTTGCGCTCGCTCCGCCGGTTGCGAAGCAAACAGTTCGACGCTTGCGTTTCCGTATTTGCAGGCGGGCCCGCATTTCGAAAGTGGAAGCTCGTACCTTTTCTCTTGAATGTACGGCGGATCGTTGTTTGTAACGAAAGCGGGGAGTCATTTCCTCTCGATCGTGCGCACTGGAGAAATTTGTGTCGGCACTTGAAACTCCGTCGCCAAGAGTGGCCCAACTCTAGTCTGTTGTTTGTTCCTTTTGGGTTTTGTTTCTTATTGGCCCGCACGGCATGGCTCATCGGGCGAGCTCGCTTGCATAAGCGGTCAGGCTATACTGAGGATCTCATTGTGGCGAAACCAGGACTTGAAAAGTAAATGGCTGATCCGGGTAGACCAGCGCGGGTTCCTTGCCTCATTTTGGTTGGTGGCCTCGGAATTCGGTTACGGTCAGTTATTTCCGATTTGCCAAAACCGATGGCTCCAATTGCTGGAAAGCCGTTTCTTGAGTATCTGATACGTTGGGTTGCCAGTCACGGTTTCGAACAGTTCGTATTGTGTGCAGGTTACCGGGCCGAAGCAATCACAAGGCATTTCGGAAATGGAGAGCAGTTGGGAGTACAGATCGAGTACTCTCTGGAGACTGAACCGTTAGGGACATGGGGGGCCATTCGGAAGGCAATGGGCACCTTTGCCGAAGATTACTTCCTGGTTTTCAACGGAGATTCGTTTCTACAGTTTGAAATAAATTGCCTAGTGGATTTCCATATTGGGAAGAAAGCGTTGGCCAGTTTGACGGTTGTGCAGGTGGCGGATGGCTCCAGATTTGGAAGCGTTCGGGTGTCTGCTGACGGACACATAGACGAATTTTGTGAAAAGCGGACCCGAGGGCCGGTTTTAATAAACGGTGGGGTGTATTGCTTGTCGCGGAAGGTAATTCAGTTAGTGTCACAGACAGATTCTTCCCTGGAAAGGGATGTTTTTCCACGGCTGATCGCACAAGGTCTGTACGGCATGAGAGTTCACGGAGAGTTCTTCGATATAGGAGTGGCTGAGGAATATGTGCGGCTAGCTGCTGATTCCAAACGTTGGGTATCTCATCTGAAGCTGGCATCCGAGCAGGAGACCAAGTGCTGATTCGTTCTAAAGCCCCCTTGCGGATATCATTTGCTGGGGGAGGCACCGACGTACCTCCATTCCCCCAGCGTGAGGGTGGCTGCGTCCTGAACGCAACTGTGAACAAATATTCCTATGGTATGCTCCAGCCGACAAGCGATGAAAAAATTTCGATTAAATCTGTCGATTTTGGACTGGCATTGAATTATCCAGTCGGCGACGAACCCGTCTACGACGGTAAGCTCGACTTGGTGAAGGCGGCGATCCGGAAACTGCAAAATCAGAAGCGCTGCGGTTTTGACCTATTTCTTAGAAGCGATGCACCTCCGGGATCGGGTTTGGGATCGTCCTCTAGCCTTATGGTCACGCTGGTGGGATTGCTGAAAGAGTTCAACAATTTGCCGCTTACCGATTATGAGATTGCACATCTCGCGTACGTTATTGAGCGTAAGGAGATCGGAATAGACGGAGGCTTGCAAGATCAGTACGCCGCCACATTTGGAGGCTGTAACTACATCGAGTTTCAAGGCGATCAGGTGATCGTGAATCCCCTGCGCCTCAGCCAGGACGTTGTTAACGAGCTCGAGCACAACTTGCTCTTGTGCTTCACTGGACGGACGCACATGTCCGGGCACATCATTGAAGATCAAACTGCCCGGTACAACCGTGGCGAATTCGATAACCTCGAGGGGCTGCGGCGGCAGAAGGCTTTGGCAGGGGAGATGAAGAATTTGCTACTTCGGCGTAAGGTTTTGGAATTCGGTGAGTTGTTGCATGAAGCTTGGGAGTACAAAAAGAAAATTTCGCCACAAATATCTAACCCGCGCATCGACGAGGTCTATGAGACTGCGCGCAAGGCCGGTGCAATAGGCGGAAAGCTGTCGGGAGCTGGAGGGGGGGGCTTTATGCTCTTTTATTGCTCCTTTGAAAAAAAGCATGAAGTAGCTG
>Ga0126372_10000177_pt1 | contig 19266 bp, 15 predicted proteins | sample PanSoiMetaPlot_6_FD_92762 | JGI IMG/M metagenome (GOLD analysis project Ga0126372, IMG submission 92762) | Tropical forest soil microbial communities from Panama - MetaG Plot_6 | ecosystem: Environmental > Terrestrial > Soil > Tropical forest > Bulk soil | place: Panama | collected 2016-02-17
GAAATTCAGCGATGAAAAAGAGGCGGCGTGCTGGCTCGCGGAAGAGTTCGGTCTCAAATTAGTTTGCGTGACGCGTGGATGCCGAGGCAGCTTGCTGGTATGCGACGGCAAGAGAGACGAACATCCGGGCTTCGCGGTAAAGGTTGCGGACACGGTTGGGGCTGGGGATGCTTTCACCGCCGCACTCGCCCATCATTGGCTAAGACACACGCCACTGGAACGAATGAATCTTGCGGCAAACCGGCTAGGTGCTTGGGTGGCATCTCAGGAGGGCGCCATGCCGGTTGCGGACGAAAGTGTCTTGGCGGCGATTAAGTGAGCCGGGATGACCCGGATTTTATTTCTCGGCAACCGCGTTTTGTTCGCGATCCAGTTTTTCCGCGAGCTCTTTTGGCAATTCGTGCAGAAACACGATTAAGGCGGCGTTGGTCCATCCAAATCCGACGACGTTAATGTTATAGCCTGCTTTTACGGCCGTTTCCGACGAGCGAGTCACCGCGTTGTATTTTTCGCGGATGGTTCCATCGCGGCGGAAATTTTCTGCAATCATGCTGGCGAAATTGTAGGAAATTCGGTCGGCATCCTTGTTGAAGCCGTATTTACGCAAGCCTTCCATCGCGATCATTTGCGTTGGCGCCCATGCGTACGGGAAATCCCATTGGCCTTCGGTTTCGTAGGGGCTCATCACCAAACCGCCGGGCTCCTCGAGTCTCGAAAGGTTTTTTGCTAACGCTTGAGCTTGCTCAGCCGTGGCGATTTCGGCCCACAATGGGTAATACGCCGTAATGTATATGTAGGACGATCGCTCTTTTTTGTCCAGGTTGTAGTCGAAGTAAAATCCGCTCTTGGCATCCCACAAATATTTTTGAACGCTTTGCTTTCTTACCTCGGCGCTTTTCGCCCAATCAGCTGCTTCGCTTGCCTTGCCAAGCATTTTCGCAATGGTTTCCAAGTCTTTTTCCGTCTTATAGAGCAAGCTGTTCAGGCAAACGGGCGCAAAATGATGTGTGGCTGCGCCGTGCGGGCCAAAGCGGAAGGCAACGTCAAATCCGGATTCGCGCATGGAGCGATCCGCGCGGTAAAAATCGCGGCTCAGCGTTACAATTTCGGCGTCATCGCAGCCGGCACCCTGCCCCTCGTCGCAAATCTGCACGCTGTAGCTCTTTCCGACAGGCGCCTCGACGCCGGGGGCACCCTTGCGAACCAGATATCCGTGATCCTTGTCGGGGTGATTCAGAAAGTACGCCGCGACTTTTCTGTAGTGATCGGTTTCGTCCTTTAAACTCTCCGGAGCCGGAACGTCGCCGAAATCGTAGTAGCGCGAAAGCCCAGTGTCGCCTGCCAAGTGCGGTTCGCGCACCCACATAGCGTGATCCTTCCTGGCATATTCGTATGCGCGCTCGAGCCATTTCTTGTCTTCATGACCGGCAGCTTTTTCCGCCTGGTACACGCCGAGGAGCATTGAAGTCAAAAATGGCGGCTGTGAGCGACTGAGATAATAGCTGCGGTTCGCATTCAAAATGCTGCCGTAGTGCTCAATCTCAAAAAAGAAATTCTCGACCATCCCTTTTGCGAGTTCGACTTTTCCGTCCTGCAGCAGGCCACGGACGATAAAGTAGCTGTCCCATCCGTACATTTCGTTGAATCTGCCGCCCGGGACGACATATTTGTGTTCGAGATAGAGAAGGCCTTGCGGACTCAACGCGGTGGTGTCGATTTGACCTGGGCGCGTTACTTTTTCCGGCAGGTTTTTTACCTGAATGTGACAGCGCTTCTGCAATTCTTCAACGCGGGCGGGAATCGCAAAATCCGCCGGCAAGTAGAGCACGGAATTTTCCGCTAGTTTCGGATCGACGACGGTGCTGCAATCCTCCATCGACCTCGTCAGAGTGTCCCAGCTTTTGAAAATGTAATCGCGAATCGGCGCGAGCCCTTCGCCTTTTGTTGCGGTTTTCGCCGTGTCCGCTTGTCCACCAGCTACAATTGTTGCCAAGAGTAAACTCCCCGCGAGGCACACAAAGCTCCGCCTGCGCCAATGATTCTTTGATGTTTCTCGCATGAAAAAGGCGCCTTCCCGATAGACTAATTCAACAAGGGTTAGAATAGCGCCAACTTGTTGAAAAAACAAGTACTTAGTTCCATCTTAGGTGATAAATTTTGGGCTCAAAAGAGCACTCGAAAAATCAAAAAAGAGGATCGTCAAACTGACCCGCGCGCTGTTTTTACTCCATTTTCTCGAAAATCTTTTTGGCGTCGTGCAGTCTCTTCATCACCAGGGTCTTTTCCGCCACGGAATTCCAGTCCGGATAATTTTCCGTAATTTCGATTGTGCGCTGAATCCACGCCGCAAAGTATTTTGCATCTTCGGGTGAGCGCGGCTTTTTATCTCCTATTGTCACGTAGATCGGACTCGTTGTTGCATACGCATAATTGTCCAAGACGGGCCACTCGGATTTATTGCTCCATGCGCGCAACACGCACCAACCGCTCTCTTTCAGTGGAATCGTTCCGCTCATGTCGGCTGCTACCATGGGTCCATCGAGCAACAGGCTTTGCACGACTTTACCATTGCATACGACTTCCAGATGATCCACAGGCACGACCGAGCGCAACCGCACGGAGAAGGGAACTGCGTTTTGCGGCGCGTCGAGTTTTAGTTCGCTGCCAACGATCTCCTTGCCGAGCGTGAAATTGATTAGCGGCCCGTTTGTTGCAAAAGCTTTTCCATCTTTTATCGAGTTCATCCACGTATCCAAACTAATTCCTTCGCCTTTTGGAACCTGTGCATAAACTCGGTCGAATCCCGTATTGCCGCGGATCGGAGCAGCATAATTTGTCGTGGCATCAGTCCCCGCGCCCGCAGGAACACGAAATCCCAAATTCAGCAGGCGATACCACACTGCGGCCGTCGCCTTGTGATCGCTGAATCCGACAATCTCCATGTAATCCAATTTTCCGAGTGCCACGTCTACTGGCAGCTCATCCATGATTCTCTGTGGAGGATTCGCGAACGGATTGGGCTCTTCTTCGAACGGATGCACCGCACCAACCAGAGCTCCTTGCGCATGAGCCATGTCGTATACATCCACATTCATCGGCCACAGGCTTGCTGCCGCCGTGTTTGGATATCCGGCGTATCCAGGCAAAACCAAATGGTCTTTCAGCCTTAGGATTCCGCGATGGCCCCAATAGCTCGTGTGAAATTCCTGGCCGAGAACCACTTCCGCATCCTCCGAAAAATGTTTTAATATTTCGCCGAAGCGTGCAGAGCCGATGTCTGGAAAGCGCTGCTCTTTGTTCACCACGAGGTTATTCACTATTTGCAGGCCTTCGGCCTCTGCCCTCTCCAAGAGAAACTCACGCTTGCTCCGGTACGTGCCTCCATAATTCATATGAACATGCAAGTCTCCGCCTACCCACCGCGTTTGCCCTTTATTCTCCCAATCAAGTTTTTTGAGTTCGAAAGCAAGTTCATTCGAACCACTTATGGCATTTGCAACGCGATGCTGTGCTTCGTATTCAAAACCTCTGGAAACGCTCACGGTAACTGACTCCTGAGGAACATCGATGATTGAGTCAATCGAGGGCGATGCATAGAAATAGTGCGCCTCAAAGGGCTCGTCGTCCTTTTCAAACCCGTCATCGGCATAGATTAGTGCGTCGGCCGGTGCATAGAACCGTCCCTGCTGATCTGTGACCGAAATTCTGGCAGGTATTCGTTTGCCTTTCTCGTCCCTTACTTTGACGATGAGTCGAGCCGAAGCCCGTGTCGATTTCCGAGTCTCAATAGCTAGTCTTTCCGCGCCTCCTCCGGCCGCTTCCTTTAGGACGATCTCCGTATTCAGCGGTCGATTTGAGATGAATGCCAAGAGCCGCCCGTCCGGTGACCAGCGGATGTTGGTTTCGTCCCAATCGCCATAGGAAATTGGGAAGGCGTCGCCGCCATTTGAGGGCATTAACCATAAGTTGTGCCACTGGCCCCCCAGGTACGAGCTGTAAACCATGCGCGAACCATCCGGTGAAAAATCCGGCCGAGCTTTCCAATTCGTTTCTTCGTAATGAATTTCGCGGGCTTCCGAGCCAGGTTCTGCTTTCATGCGCCAGAAACCGCCTGTGCCTTGAATGTGTCCGCGATTCGAAACAAATAGAATTTCAGCGCCATCGCGCGTCCATACGGGACTGATTTCCATGTCGTACGCACTGTAGTAGTAGCGCGGCAAGGAGCTTTTCGTTTCGCCAATCAATCGTACAACATTCGCTAGCTTTCCATCGGTCACATCCGCGCGAAAAATGTGAAATCGCTTGTTGTACTGCGTCGAAACGAAAACGATGCGCTTCCCATCCGGCGACCACCGAGGCTCAACGTTTACTGCGCCCCCGGTCGTGAGTTGTGTCGTCTTTCCGCTGGCCAAATCGAGCAGCCACAACTCCATCGCATCCTTTCGGTACGACGCGTAGATTACGCTCTTGCCGTCCGGCGACCAGTCCGGCTGATAGTCATACCCCGGCCCATCCGTAAGCTGCACTGCTTCTTTCGAATCGAGCTTCTGACGCCAAAGCGAGCCTGCCATCGAATACACAAGCTCTTTCGAATCCGGCGCCCACGACAAACTGCTTGGCCCGCTCGTCAACTGCGGCAAATAAAGTTCGCGATAGTAATAAGGATGAGGCAGGTCAATCTGCGGCAGCACCGGCCGTCGCTGACACGTTGCAGAAACCGCGCATGCACAGGCAATCAAGGCCGCAAAAACTCTTTTTGGCAAGAAAACCTCCAGCTGTCCGCTCAAATTGGCTGGAGCAAAACCTAATTCAGCCGGGGGGAGGAAGCAAGTTGAGTTTGTTTCAGCTTACTTGGCGCGGCTGTCCAGAGTTTCTCGCACCCTTTTGTGAAGAACGCTTGCACTAAATGGTTTCTGAAGGAAATTCAATTGTTTGCCTCGAGTTTCTTCTTGCAGGACTGCACTATCGGAATACCCTGACATGAACAGCACCTGCGTTTCCGGCCGCAACTTGGTGATCAAATCCGCCATTTCTGCCCCGTTCATACCCGGCATGATCAGATCTGTCAAGACAAGGTGTATTTGTCTATTGTAACGATTGCAGAGTTCCAGGGCCTGGCTTGGACTGCTCGCGACAAGGATCTCGTATCCGCGTGCCTGCAAAATATCGCAAGTCAATTCGCGCACCGAAGCGTCATCTTCCACAAGAAGAATAGTCTCGCTGCCACGCGCCTTTTCAGCTGGTCGCGCCGCCTTGGCCAATTCTTCGGGCGGCTCATCGACCCTAGGCAGATAAACCTTGAAGCATGCCCCTTCACCTGGCTTGCTGTTCACCCAAATATATCCGGCGCTCTGTTTCACGATTCCATAGGCCATCGACAGTCCCAGGCCGGTGCCTTTTCCGAGTTCCTTGGTCGTGAAAAACGGCTCGAAAATATGGGCTTGCACTTCTTCGCTCATGCCAATTCCCGTATCCGTCACAGCGAGCAACACAAATCGTCCGGCCTTCGCCCCCCAATGGCCTTGAACAAATGTTTCATCGAGCTCTGCGTTGGCCGTCTCCAGAGTGAGCTTTCCGCCATTAGGCATGGCATCCCGTGCATTCACAACAAGATTTAGGATCACCTGCTCGATTTGGCTGGGGTCTGCTTTGACCGAACCGAGTTCGGGAGAAACAGTGGTTACAACTTCAATGTCTTCGCCAATGAGCCGTTGCAACATCTTCTTCGCATTCAGCACCAGCACATTTAGATCGAAAACTTTCGGCTGCAGCACTTGCTGTCTGCTGAACGCGAGCAACTGCCTTGTCAACGAAGATGCTTGATCGGTCGCCCGGTCTATGTGCTCCATGTGGCTCTGAATCGTTTGGTCTTTAATAGTTTTTTCCAGAACCACGTCGCAATATCCTTTGATGACGGTAAGCAAATTGTTGAAGTCGTGGGCTACGCCTCCGGCCAGCCGTCCGATCGTCTCCATTCTTTGCGCGAGTCTCAGCTGAGTTTCGAGCGCTTTTTGTTCAGAAATATCTACCGCCATGCCGATGATGTAGCGCGGCTCGCCCTTTTTTCCCCGCAACAAATACAAATGCAAATCGGCCCATACGGTTCGCCCGTCCCGCAGAATGTAGCGCTTTTCCTGGCGAATCTGTCCGATCTCTCCCCTTACGAGCTTTTGATAGCGAGCTGCATCATGTTCTCGGTTTTCGGGGTAGGTTAACTCGTCGAAGACTTCCGTTGTCAGTTTTTCCTGCAGTCCGAGTCCCAACATCGTTTTGCAAGCAGCGTTGCTCGCGACAACCTGGCCGTCCATTCCGATCACGGCCATTCCCACCGGTGATCCATCAAAAACCGTGCGGAATCTTTCCTCGCTTTCGGTAAGAGCGTCTGCAGAACGCTGTTGCTGTCTATACGTGACGATCAGCCGGCCGTACGATGTGACCAGCGAAAGCAACACTGCAATGCCTGCGACGACCACTTGCCCGCGGGCAACTTCAGCGGCCATCAACAAGATCAACAACGGGAAGATTAGTGGCAAAAACTGCGTAATCTGCAAACGTCGGCGCAGCATGCTGGCCGCGGCTCCCAGCTCCGTAGTTCTTTCATCGCTCCATTGCGTTGCAGTTACGATCGGTATGAGCCAAGGTGCGCTCCATATGAGGTCGAACCACGCCCCGTTAATCGGTTCCGGGAAGCCCGCGACAAAGTAGAGATCCGTGATCAGGGCCACAAATCGGTAGCACGCGAAGCTCCAGAAAAGCCGGCTCGTGGGGTTCTTACGCTCGACGATTGAGCGCAGGAGGAATCCTGCGCTGAGAAGGCTGTCCGTCGTGATTGAAAGTCGCCATGCACCAAGCTGAGTTCCGTGCGTGGGCAGGTTTGAGAAATAGAAGTAAACCAGAACGAAAACAATTCCCACCTGACCGAAATCCAGGATGCGTTCCCAATCGAGCCCCTCCTTTTCCTCTCGGACATCGAGAAGGATGCACATTGCAAGCGGCGCCGGCCACGCGGAATAGAAAAGCTGCACGTACCACACGAGCTGAGTATCTTTGTTTAGGATGCTTCCGTAATAACCGCCGAGGATTTGCCCGAAACACCAAACCATGAACGCTGACGCAGCCAGCTTCCAGAAAACGCGGCCGAAGGTTTCGCTTCGCTTCGCCGCTTGGAATGCGGCCAGCGTTGCGATTGCTCCCAAGAAAAGCTGGATGGTGTCCGAAAGGATAGGTCCGGGCGGTTTATTCCCGAGAGTGGCGGTCACCACAACGTGAGCCACCAATAGGGCCAGCGCGGCCACTAACAATAATCGCGAATGGCGCATCGGGAATCCCGTCAATGTCAGGGTCGGTCTAATTCTAGTGTGACATGAAGGATGCGCCTACTTTGGACGAATCGGCGCACTTTCGCGGTGAAGTTACCCCACTCTGGCGCCAGGCACAAGGTTCGCTTTTAGGCCAGCTTGGCTTTCGAAAGCGGCAACTCGCGATACCGCTTTCCCGTCGCGGCGAAAATCGCGTTGCACAAAGCGGGTGTAAAGGGCGGAACTCCGGGCTCGCCAATTCCCGCGGGCGGAGAATCGTTTTCGACCAAATGCACATGGACATCGCGTGGGGCTACATCCATTCGCGCCATGGGGTAGCCATCGAAGTTCGATTGCTGGATCACACCGTCCTTTGCGGTGATTTCACCGTAGAGCGCCAGACTCGTGCTGAAAACCGCTGCTCCCTCAAATTGCTGCCGCGCCATCTCCGGATTCACGATGGTTCCCGCGTCCACCGCGGTATCCACGCGCCCGATTTTCACTTTTCCATCTTTGCCCACTTCCACTTGCACCACCGTCGCTACGTATGTCAAAAAGCTGCGGTGCACGGCCAAGCCCATACCAAATCCGTTTCCGTTTTTCTTCTTTCCCCAGCCGGCATTTTCCGTTGCGATCTCAACGACTCGCCGGAATCGCGCTGTGTCAATTGGATATGCGGAATAGTCGCCGTCGTAGTTCGCGTAATCCTTTGCCAGCTCTTCCTTCGGTATTTTGCGGTCTGGGCCAAGTAGAGACAGCATGTACTCGCGCGAATCTTTACCGGCGGCGTGAGCCAGCTCGTCGGCAAAAGAGAGTGTGGCGAACGCATGAAACACGTTGCATACGCTGCGCAACCAGCCGATTCGGATGTGCGCGCTGGCTTCGCCGTTTTCCGCGCGGTGATTGGGGATCGCATAAGGCAAGTCGCTCCAGCCAAGCCCGATTTCACCGGCATCCGCGGTTTTTGCATTGGCATCGAACGTGGAGGCAATTGGCGGGAACGTGCTGCGCTGCAGCCATGCCGTGGGCTTGCCATCCGCGCCGAGAGCCGCCTTCAAATACATGGCCGCGCATGAGTGAAACGTATCAAAATGAATGTCGTCCTCGCGCGACCAGACAACCTTGACCGGTTTTCCCGTTCGCTTTGAAAGCACTGCTGCTTCGATTGCGTAGTCCGGAAATGACTTTCTTCCGAAACCGCCGCCTAGTAGCGTTACGCGCACGGTCACATCCTCTTTTTTCAATCCCAGCGCATCTTTCACCGCATCCCGCGCACCCTGCGGGTTTTGCGTCGCCGCCCAGACCTCCACTTTTCCGTCTTTGTAGTTAGCAAGTGCCGCTGGCGGTTCCATCGAAGCGTGCGCAAGAACTGGTGCGTAATATTCGGCCTCGATGATCTTGCCGCCTTTCGAAAATGCTTCGTCCACGTTCCCCAATTCGCGCACAACTTTGCACGGCTTGCGCGAGGTGGCTTCCAGCTCCTTGCGGTACGTATCCGACGAATAGTTCTTATGGTCGGTTTCGTTCCACTCGATCTTCAGTTTTTTCTTGCCTTCAATCGCTGCCCAGGTGCTGTCCGCAAGCACAGCCACGCCGCCCAGGGCCTGATTCATAACCGGAGGTTTGAAAGTGTCGAGTGTTGCCGTTTGCTTCACGCCCTTGACTGCGAGTGTTTCCTTGTCATCGACGGATTTCACCGTGCTTCCCAGGACGGGAGGATGCGCGACGTTTGCATACAACATACCATCCATGCGGCCGTCAATTCCGTATCCCGCTTTGCCCGTCACCATATCCTTCAAGTCGTAGCCGGACGTCCCTTTACCGATGTAGCGCCATTCACTCTTGGCTTTCAGCTTCAGATCTCCTTTTTTAGGCACACTTTGTTTCGAAGCAGCCGTTGCCAACTCTCCATATCCAATCTTTTTTCCGCTCGCTTTGTGCACTACGACATGCAAATCCGTTGAGCACTCGCTCTCGGGTACGCCCCATTGTTTCGCTGCTGCTCGCACGAGCATCAATCGCGCTGTTGCCCCGGCTTCGCGCAGCGCATCGAATGAGCCACGCACAGAATGCGATCCATCCGTATCCTGGTCTCCATATTTTTCATCGCCAACCGCTTGCACGATTTTTACGCGGTTCCAGTCTGCGTCCAGTTCATCGGCAGCGATGCGCGGTACTGCGGTGCGGCTTCCGCTTCCCTTTTCGCTGCGGTGCGCGATGATGTACACCGTTCCGTCGGTATCGATCGCCAGCCACACATTTGGGGAAAGAGGGCCTTTCATTCCGGCAGCTAACTCTTGCGCTGTGTGACCGCTCGGGCCACAGCCCGCCATGATGCGCATGCTAAGCACAAACGCACCTGCGCCCAGCATTCCTTTTAAGAATCCGCGACGGCTTACGTCTTCGACGCCAATTTGCACCATGCGCCCTCCGATTTTTCGGCGATTTCCAGCCCCAATCCTAACGCGATTCCGTATTCTTGCAAGCCCGCACGCGTCAAATCGCGCAAGCCTTCGCTTAAGTGATTCATCAATAGATTTCGCCGAAGTCAGAAAGAAGAACCATCCCAGAGATTCTTCGCAGATCGCAGGTCTACTCTTCCGGCCAGGCCCCGAGGGCTCTTCTCAAATCAACAATCTGCCCCAAATGATATGCATTGTGGTCGGCCAGCAGCAGCGCTTCGCGCAGAATTGTTTGCCCGTCGCCGTGAGGAATCTTCGCGAACAAATCTGTCTTCGGATTTTTGACCAAAGCAATCATCTCTTCCAAATCATTTTGGAAACTCTTCCAGCTTTTTTCCCAAGCCGCATCGTTCGGAGGCAGCGGAGTCTTCGGCCAATAGCCACCCGGAAAATCCGGTGAAACGTGTTTCGCGTTGCGGCTGAACTCCAGGATGTCCCATTGCGCGATACGGGAATGTTCGAGCAACTGCCATCCCGTATGCGGAAGTCCTTTCGCAAATACGCCGCGCTTGCTTGGCGGAAAGCCCGCAAGCGCATCTTCAAAATGCACGTGCGCGCCTCCGCCCTTCAGCAGGTACACAACATGCTCACGAAGCAATTTGTCAGGTTCCGATTTCTTCGAAGACTGTTTCTTTTTCGCACGCGGCATGGCTATTTCTCACCGATGACAAGCCGCTGCGGTAAATCGGGAATCTGATGCAAGGTGCAATTCCGGAATCCGGCGTTTCGATGCATCTTTTCATACTCCGCAAACGTGTAGGCATCGCCTGCGTCCGTATGTGCCAGCATAACCAGGCTGAACGCAGCGGCCATGGGCGGCGAAACGCGGTCCTCGTTAGGAACAAATTCCACGGTGATGGTCTTGCCTCCGGGTTTCAATGCGGTGTAGAACCGGCGCAATAGCATCTCGCTGGTCGGAACATCGAAGTGGTGCAAGAAATTTGTAACAAAAACGTAGTCGTATCCATCGCCCAGTTCCGCATCGAAGGCGCTGCCGGGGCAAACCGAGTAGCGTTCCGCGACACCTGCTTTCTGCGCGTTCTCCTTGGCTACTTCCAGCACTGGCGCCCAATCTACTGCGGTCACTTGTACGCGCGGATTGTTCTTTGCCGCGGTGATTCCGTACATGCCGTGGCCTGCGGCAATATCCAGCACACGGATGTCGCCCGCGGCGTTCGCATTCACCATCTGCGAAAGAACGCCGGCCATCGGTGCCGCCATGGAAGCCATAGATCGAGCGAAATTCACCCAGCGATGATCGACAGGCTTCGTGTTATCGCCGATGCTGCTGACTGTTCCGCCTTTGCGCACGCTATCGGCGAACCTGGAGAAATTGCTGATGTTTTCTTCGTTGGTCAGAAACTCGGCCATACCACCCATGTACGCTGGGGAACGCTTGTCCAAGAACAATGCAGACTCCGGTGTCAGCAAATACTCGCCTTTCTCTTTGCGGAGAAAGCCCTGCACGGTCAGGCCGTCGGCAAGAATCCGCACGCCGCGTTCCGAAGCTTGTACGCGTTTCGCCAATGCGGCCGCATCGCTTGCTCCTTCGGCAATCGCGGTGAAGAGGTCAAGTTCAATCGCGGCTTTCAAGGTGAAAGCGTTTTGGTAGGCGATTAACGTAGAGAAGATAATTTCGGGACTTGGTTTGGAAGCGGCTCCAGTGGCCATTACGGACTCCTTTGCTCGGGCGTTTTTTGCCATGCAATATGGCCAGTATTTTCCATCATAGCGTATGTGAAAGCTAGTTCCCTTGCTGCTTTGCCTGTACGTGGCAGATTGCTTTGCGCGACCTCCGCTGGCATACTCTCGCCTGCCCCATTTCACCTGCTCGCATCCGAAAGGCATCTTCATGCAGCGCGATTATCACCGCTGGTATTCGCATCGCCTCGGCATTGAACTCGGCGTTGTCGTCTACGGCCACTGGGGATCGCCAGTTGTGGGCTTTCCTACTAGCGCAGGGGATGAATGGGAGCTCGAAGGGCAGGGAATGGTCGGCGCGCTTGCTGACTTCATTGACGCCGGCCGCATCAAATTTTATTCAGTCAATTCCATCAACGGACTCAGCTTTTACAGCAAGGGCGCGCATCCCTTCCATCGTAGTTACGTACAGTCCGTTTTCGATTCTTATTTCCGCCAAGAAGTCGTGCCTTTCATTTGGAGCAATTGCCAATCGCAAGTAGCGATCGCCACTATGGGTGCATCTTTTGGCGCCTATCACGCCGCGAATTCGCTTTTCAAACATCCAGATGTTATCAAGCGCTGCTTTGCCATGTCCGGCGTCTACGATTTACGCAATTTCATGGACGGCATGTACGACGACAATTTTTATTTCAACAATCCGGTGGACTACATCCAGAATCTTTCCGATCCTTGGGTTTACGGCCAGCTCGCCTCCTGCGACATCCATCTCACGACCGGCACCGGCCCGTGGGAAAACTCGGGCCCCACGTATCATTTCTCCGGCATTCTTGCGCATAAGGGCATTCGCCACTCACTCGATAACTGGGGCCCCATGGGCGGCCACGACTGGCCGTATTGGAAGCACCAGATGCGCGAATACCTCTCGCATCTCTACTAGCAAAATCCAAAAGAATCGCTCGCTTGAACGCGCGGAAACGCCGGACATTTGCCGCAACAATTCGGATAGCGGGGAAACTCGCGCACGAGATAGATTGGTTCATGACCCAATCAATCCAAAATCGCGTCGCCCAAATCGCTTGGGGAGACGTTGCAACTCGACTTTCTGAAACGGGTTACGCCCAGACGGGGCCACTCTTAATTCCATCTGAATGCGAATTCCTGACGGAACGATTCTCGAAAGAAGACTCCTTCCGCAGTCATGTCATCATGGAACGCTATCGCTTCGGCAAAGGCGACTACAAATATTTTCGTTATCCGCTGCCGGGTGTCATCGAAACGCTTCGTACAGCCACGTATCCGTACCTCGCTCAAGTCGCCAATCAATGGATTTCTCAATTAGGCTCAAAGGAGAAACCATTTCCTCCCAATCACAAGGAATTTCTGAAGCATTGCCATAGCGCCGGCCAGAAGCAACCCACTCCGCTTGTTCTTCGCTACGAGTCCGGCGGCTACAACTGCCTGCACCAGGATTTGTATGGAGAGATAGCATTTCCGTTGCAACTGGTCGTCATGCTTGGCCAGCAAGGCCGCGATTGGGATGGCGGCGAATTTGTCCTGGTGGAAAATGTTCCCCGAGCTCAGTCTCGCGCCGAGGTCATCACCGCCGATCAGGGTCACGGCATCATCTTCACAACGCGCTATCGTCCCGTCCGTGGCGCAAAAGGGAACTATCGCGTTTCGCTCCGCCACGGAGTTAGCCGCGTCCGTCGCGGCACTCGCTACACTCTCGGCGTCATCTACCACGACGCAAAATAGCCGGCTTCGGCACAACAATTATTCCGGTCCGGAGACCGCCATCTCTCGTTCGAGTCTCGCCCGGAGCCGCGCATTGAATCCCAGCGGCAATTCCAGCCGTCGCTCGTCCGCCACCAACACTAGTACATTGTGCGTACTGTCCAGCAGGGCCGCGCAGTGCCGACATTGCGCCACGTGCGCCTCGACTTCGCGCCGCACCTCGTCCGGAATGTCGCCTTCGAGGTAGTTCGAAAGCTCACGCCAGATATGTTTGCAGTCGAGCTTCATGGCGACACTCCTTCCGACGGTTGCCGCCGCGGTTTGCGCCGTGTGCGTTCGACAAAAATATCCCGCAGCATCAATCTTGCCCGTAGCAACCGCACCTTTGTATTGCCAATGGTGATTCCCAAAATCTCTGAAGTCTCCGCGATGTTTTTCCCGTTCACGTCCCGCAGCGTCAGCACTTCGCGATACATCTCGGGCAATTCGGCGATGGATTCGCGCACCAGCCTTCGCGTTTCTTCGCGGAGCAATGCGTCGCTCGGGATCTCCCGCCAATCTGCCAGCATCGTTGGCGCGTAGTCGCCGTCCTCGTCCTCGCCGGGAAACACCGACTCAAGAGGCACCTCGCGCCGCCTGCGCAACCTCATCCGCGCCTCGTTGATAACGATTCGAAAGAGCCATGTGGAAAATTGTGATTCCCGCCGGAAGCCACGCAAGGCCCGAAAGGCCTTCAGGAACGCCTCCTGCGCCACCTCTTCCGCATCCGCCTCAACCTGCAGAATGTCGTATGCGGTCAGGTATACGCCGCGGCGGTAGGGCGCGATCAGCTCATGAAAATCCTCGTGCCGGCCTGCCAGCACGCTCTCGATCAGACCGGTTTCTTTCTGCTTTTTGAGTGCAGCCGGTTCAAGCATAGCAGGCACACTTGCACGCATACTCAACCGATTCCGGCCCACTCGAAAAGTTACGCCATACCCGATTTCCCGCCGCCCGCGTCAAATGGCTTCGGACCTTTCCAGCGGAAGGGAACTCAGGCAAGGAGATTATTCCCCCACTTGTAACTTCGTCTTCAGCCAGGAATCGGAAACTGTGTAGAGGTGTCTCTTGGAAGACCAAATCCAAGCATCGTCGGTGCAACTATCCAACTTCTCGAGCTCTAAATCAGCGGGTGACCTCCGCCTCTCGATTGCTTCGGTCACAACTTCCCTGATTCAGGGCATTTGCCTCTTCGCCGTCGGCATCAACTGGGCCAAGGTCGTCCTCGGCATTACCTCCGTCGCGGCTTCGGGAGGTTCGCCTTTTATTCACTCCGATCCCGTGCGTTACGCGCTCCGGTACGTCTCCGCGATCTTGGCTATCGCCACGCTTTGGGTTATCTGGAATGGCTGGCGGCTGCGTAACCGCAGCTCTGCCCGCTGGCGGAAAGTTCCGCTGACCGCGCGCGAGAAATGGAATATCGCCGTCGGTCTCGGTTCTTCCATCTTGTCCTGGATTCTCATCGTCGCCGAGGTTTTCGCCCATCAGAAAATGCATCCCCGCTGAACTTCTTCTCTTGCCGGCTGTAACTTTGTCCCGCCACGGAGCATCTCTGGCTGGCCGGCGTTTCTAGCCTCCGGCCACTTCGAAAACTCAAAGGAGAGGTTCGTTCCATGAACAAGAAATTCGTCGCATTCTGCGCGTTTTCCGTGTTGTGTCTTTCGATTCCCGCATTTGTTCCCGCGCAGGAGCCTGCACAAGGCGATTCCATGAAGAGCGATTCGATGAAGAAGGACTCGATGTCGCGCGACAGTATGTCCAAAGACAAAATGTCCCAGGACAAAATGGCTCACGACAAGATGATGAAGGCGCAGGTCTTTAAAGGTTGGGTTAGCGATTCGGAATGCGCCGCCGAAGGCAACAAGAAATGCGATAACAAGGAACACGTCGCGAAGGGCGCAAAACTCGTTCTCGTCAGCGATGCAGACAACAAGGTCTATACCATCACTAATCCCGATTCGCTTGCCGCGCATCAGGGTCATCACGTTCAAGTGAAGGCTTCTGCCGACAATGGATCCCTCACCGTTCAAGATGTAAAAATGCTGAAGTAGTGGTTCGGGGAGAAGGAAGGCCGCCCGTTCCGGCGGCCTTTCCGGATCTTTAATTGCTTCGGTTTCTAAGCCAGCCCCAGATGGTCCAGCTGGTATTTGCCCTTTTCAATGATTTGATCCGAATCGATCCACACGTCGCACTTGCGGGTCAGCACATCAACGTGGGTCTTTGATTTCCAGTTGGCATGTGTCTGGCTTCCGTAGGGATCGCCGAAGGCGATGTGCACACCGGGAAATTTTTCATCCTGCAGCAGAATTCCAATCATTTCGGAAAGGCCGAGGTTCGTTCCAAACGCCAGTTCGCCCACTCGGTTGCTATTTTCGTCCGTGTGGCAGTAATCCCAGAACTCTTTCTCCAAATCCTCGCGCTCGCACTCCACCTTTGTCAGGCGCCCGCCTTCGATCGTCAGTTTCATCGGAGTCGCCTGCAAATCGCCATACTTGCCATTGAAATGATCACCGGCGGTCGCGTCGCAAACAAACGTGCCATCCACAGTAGCAGGCGTCGTAAAAACTTCTCCCGCCGGCAAATTGGACCAATATCTCGGGCTGATCAATCCGCTCGTCTTCACCCAATCGAGGCCGCGGTCAAAGTGCGCCGCAAATGAAGTTCCGGCTTCCGTTTTCACTGTGAGCATTTCGGCTCTTAACATCCGTTCCCGCAAACGATCGCTCAGCTTATCAACCATTTTGTAGTCCGCGCGCATTCCTTGCTGCATGATTTCCGGCGTTACGCCTACCATGTGCGCATAGCGGATTCGGCGCCGCTCCACCAATTGCACGATCGCCATCCGGGCCCCGAGTTCTCCCGGCTGCGGATTCATGCACAAAATCCCGACGTCTGCCATTTCCAATGCATCCAGCACCGGCTTTGGTGCGCCTTTCATGGGGCGCGGGCCAAAATCCTCGAGCAGCAATCCCGTATAAGCGGCCTTCCGTTCGCGGAGCGCTTCCGCAAGACTCGCGGCAACCGCCGCGCTTGCTTCGTCCGCAATCAGCGCCACGTGCTCTTCTGGACGGACGGCAAGGCACGTCTCCACGGCGTTCTTCGCGCCAGGCATCAACTCTGGTTGCAAAGGACCAAATGGCATCTAACTATTTTACTGGGATTTTGCAATTCTGTGTCAATTCTTCGTCGTTAGTTTTTCGCAATCGAACAAGTATCGGCACTTGGCGGTTGGTGCTGGTGTCTAACATACAAGTATGGGATTCCAAGAACTTTGGACCCGCCCGGCTTTTCTTGCCAGCACATTCATGCTCATCGCGGGTTGCAAATCTGCGCCCACACCGGAGCAAAATTCGTCAGCACCGAAAATCGCGCTGGAGCCGGAACAGACGGAACCGGCCGAGAAATCGGCAGACGAAGATTGCGGGCTTAAAAACTATCCGGTGTCGCGTTCCAGCCGGGAAATTCTGGCTGACGTCCCGCGCGACGCTAAGAAACCCAGTTACGCGATGCTCGCCAAAATTGCCATCGACAAAGAAGGCAAGATCACCCATCTGCGAGTGCTAAGCCTTGCCCATTCTAATGCGACAAACTGGAAAGAAATCAACGAGAGCGCCCTTGCATCTATCAAGCACCAGCATTACGAGCCGACTATCCATCAGGGTAAGACTGTAGCGGTCTGCAGCGATCTCTCCATGATCGTCGACTTATTTTGAAGATGCTAACTGGGCCGTTTTGCTAGAGACACGGAACGCTGGCACTTGCCCGCCGCCGCTGGTTACGTTCGCCAAGCCTGTTGCGCTTAAGCGAGTCAAAAATCCGCAGAGCTTCCCCCGAAACATGTACGGCGCAAAATCCACAAGCATGTCGCGAAACTCTACTTCGCCATCCGGCTTCACCCATGGAAACACTTCGCGGCGGATTGGAATTCGTTCCTGCACGATCCAGCATCCGCCGTCTGGCGCAATCGCTTTCTCAATTGCGGCGTCCCACGCGCTTTCATCCGTTTCCCATCCGAGCGTCACACCACTTCCGCCATACTCGTCACTCGGTTTTAGCACTAATCTATTCCGCTCGCGCCGTACAAATGCCAACAGCTCGATATGCTCTCCGTAGTATGCCGTTTGCGCATCCGCCATCACGCGTGTCCACGGCACATGCGTCCGAATCATCTCGCGCTCGTCAAAAGAGAACATTCCTGCATTGCGTTCATCGGTAAGCACCGCAAAAAACGCTTTCACGTGGGGAATCTTGCACCGGAAATTGTTCGCCACGCACACCGCATTGGCTGCGTAAGCATCCACCAGCGCTTTGCATTCCGCCGGCCGCGCCAAAATGTCGTTGATCAACACGCGCCGGTAAACCAAATCGATCTTCTTCCCATTCGCGCTCAGCGTTTTCCCGTCGAAGACCAAATCCCGCGGGTCCGCAATCTCCACCGGCACGCCCATCTTTTCGAAGCGCGCTTTCAAAATCTCAAACTCGCTCCAGGTCGGCACCTCGCGCCAATCCGTGATCAGCATCTGCGGGCGTTTCGAATCCCCGCCCCAATCAAGATATGTTGCGATCAGCGCGTCCAACAATTTCGCACTCAGCGGGTAGCTGTGAATCTCAAAGCTTTTCAAGAACTCTTTCATTACGGGCAGATCGTGAAAGATTTCTGAGAGTGTTTCCGAATACCCCGAACCTGCCGGCGATTCGCCGTTGTATTCCGCGAATTTCAAGGAATCCGGCAGCAGAAAAGCATCCAGCCGTGATGCCGTGCTCGCCGGCCCATATCCCGTGTGCATCCGCGCCAACCGCTCTTCTTCCTCGCGCAGATGAAATTGCTTGAACAGCGCCGTTTCCTCCAATGCAGCAGTGGTAACTCGCTCGCCAAGCTCCACCATCTTCTCGGCTACGGTCCGAACGCGCTGCTCATCTCCCGGAGAAAGAAAAAATGGCCGCAGGAAAGGGCAGTGTACGCGGTTGCCAAACGTCAACTTTTCCTTGCGTAGTTTTTCGTAAAATTGCTCCGTGAATTTCCGCGATCCTTCGACCTGCGGCTTCAGCAACGCATGCCACCGCTCGAGAGGTTTTTTGCCACTCGTGATAGGTGAGGTTCCGCTGCTCATCTTCCCGTCGGTTCCGGCATGATTGCTTTCACATGCGCGCCAGCCGTTTGTGCGACGGCCGACTGTGCCGCCGCTCGCGGAGCACCCGTGAATCCCCCTGCCGTTCCCACTCCGAGCATCTCTTCCCACCTGGGCCATGGATTTGAAGGTGCACCATTCACCGCGCGGTCAATCACCAGCCGCGACATCTTGTCTACAGCCATCTCGAAGTAATAGTCCGTAATCCGGTCGCGCTCAAAATCCGGCGCGGGATTCAAAAAGTCAATCGCGTAAGGAACGTCGCCTTTGATTGCAAATTCGATCGTGTTCATCTCATAGCCCAGCGCTTGATTGATCGTTTGCGCATCTTTCACCACACGATGGGTCAAACTCGCCAGCAAATAATCGTGCTCCACCAAATACTTTCGCTCTTTCGGATCGTAGTGCACCGGCACGATGTCCAGCTTGCCGAATGTGAAGCAGCGAACATATTTGTCGAAATCGATGAATTCCTGCAGCGTCATGCAATAAGGCGCAGTCTTGTCGTATGCGGCCCAGAGTTCTTCCTTGTTATTCACCTTGTAGACGTGCTTCCATCCGCCGCCCGAAAACGGCTTCAAAATTGCCGGCCGGCCCACATAGTCCAGCAATCGGTCCCAATCGATCGGATATGTCAGGTTCCGCAACGACTCCGAATTGATGTCCACATCGGCCGGGTAGCCTTTTTGCGGTAGCAGCACCGTCTTCGGGATCGCAATGCCCAGCTTCGCCATCACCGAATAGTTGAAATACTTGTCGTCCGCCGTCCACCAGAACGGGTTGTTGATGACGTAGGTCCCTTGCAGCACCGCGTGCTTCAGATACCCGCGGTAATACTCCACCTCGTGCGAAATCCGGTCCACGATCACGCTGTACTCGGCCGGCTCATTCATCTTCGTTCCGCCGAGCTTTACGAACTCCGCGGCCACTCCATCTTTTTTCCCAACTTCATTCACCCGC
>Ga0126372_10000178_pt1 | contig 19233 bp, 18 predicted proteins | sample PanSoiMetaPlot_6_FD_92762 | JGI IMG/M metagenome (GOLD analysis project Ga0126372, IMG submission 92762) | Tropical forest soil microbial communities from Panama - MetaG Plot_6 | ecosystem: Environmental > Terrestrial > Soil > Tropical forest > Bulk soil | place: Panama | collected 2016-02-17
CACAATCGCAAGAAGCGACGGGACGTTGCATGGCTGAGACCGACAAGCCTTATCTTTACAAGGATCTGACCACGTTCACGCGTTGGGCGAAGTGGCTGCTGTGGGCCTCAGTTGCTGTTTCGGTCATCAGCGTCATTTCCGGGATGATGGAGTATCGGCTGCTCCAAGCCATCGCCGCGGGCCAATTCGATTCTGACGCCGAGATGACAGCAGCCGCGCGGGCGAACGACCTCAGGCAGGGGATCATCGGCGTCGCTTACATTGTTCTGCTGCTGGCAACCTCGGTGGTCGTGCTTGTTTGGATCTACGGCGCCAACCGCAATGCGCACGCGCTCGGCGCCACCGGGATGCGCTTCACACCGGGTTGGGCCGTGGGCTGGTATTTCATTCCGATCTTCAATCTGTGGAAGCCCTATCAGGCGATGAAGGAGATCTGGAAAGCGAGCGCACCCAGCCGAGGTCTGCACTTCTTCCCTGGTGGTGGTTCCTCTGGATTGTCAGCTGCATTGTTGCCAATGCCATGTTCCGCTACACGCTGAAGGCAGAGGAGCTGGACGAGCTCATTAACGCGTCGGGGATCTCGATCGCATCCGACGCGCTCGACATTCCGCTCGATCTCATCTTGATCGCGATCATCGACAGAATTTGGCACATGCAGGCGGAGGCTGCGAGCCCGCCGCCCGAGAGCGCGATAGAGCCCGCGCCGGCGACTTAGGCTCAGAGGAATCCAATGCGCCGATCCCTGCTCCTTTCCAGCTTCTTCCTGCTGTTGGCCTTCGTTGCCGGCCCTGCGCTCGCGCTGCCTGCGCCGATGTCCGACGATGAGCTCCTCGCCAAGAGCGATCTCGTCGCGCTCATCCGCGTCCTCTCGGTCACGTGCACTGGCGTCGACAAGGACGAGCGTACCGGCGAGGCACTGCCGAGCTACAAAGCCAATGCCGAGCTGATGGAAGTCGTCAAAGGCGACGTGGCAAAAGGCGACGACGTCAGCATCACCTTCCACGCCGTCCCGACCGGCCTTCTTGGGCCCTGGACCGTCTACTACTACCCTGGCGAGATGGTGTTTACCCATCTGGTTCGCGACGGCGATGCCTATACCACGACCTGGTGGAACGGCCGCGGGGAGCTGGTCAACAAGCCCATCATCACCGAGCTGCCGACTAAGACCGGCGAGACGGTCGAGGTGCCGCGCCGCACCAGCCACCCCGGCAATTGACGATGCCTAGGCAAGCTGCGAAGGAAGTCCGATGATCCGCTTGTTCACAATGCTTGCCCTTACGTTACTTGCCGGGGGCATCGCCACGGCTGCCCTAGCCGTGCCCGCGCCGCTGTCCGAGCAGGAGCTCACCGACAAGAGCGATCTCGTTGCGCTCGTCCGCGTGCTCTCCGTGACGTGCACCACCGTCACCAAGGACGAGCAGACGGGCGAAGACCTTCCCAGCTATCTCGCCAAGCTCGAAGTGAAGGAGGTCAAGAAGGGCGACGTGAAGCCCGGCGAGTCTGTGCTCGTAACCTGGCGCGCCGTGCCGAAATCGATCGTTGGCCCGTGGGCCGTCTACTATTATCCCGGTGAGGTGGTATGGACCCATCTCACCAAGCGCAGCAATGGCGCGACCTACGCGTCGACCTGGTTGAATGCCAAGAGCGAGATTGTGACGAGCCCCAAAACCAAGGAGCTGCCGACCCAGCCGGGCGAGACGGTGACGCCGCCCGAAGAGCGTAAGCCGCAAACGCCGCTATAAATTCAGGCGGCGGCGGATGAGGCGCTAATTCCGTTGAGCCAATCGTTGAACAGGCGAGTGCCCGCTGCGTTGGCGGCTGGCGCGAAGCGCGCAGTTTCGGCCCGCATCTTGGCGAGATCGACCTTGGAGTTGGCAAGCTCCAGCGTGTGCCCGATCAGCCAGCGCTCAAGGTCTCTCTGGGGAAGTTCCACATGGAATTGCAGCGCGAGCACTTTGGGACCGTAGGTGAAGGCCTGATTCGGAGTGATCTTGGTCAAGGCGAGCCGCGTCGCGCCGGACGGCAAGTCGAATGTGTCGCCATGCCAGTTCAGCACGCGAACGCCGTCGATCGCGCCAAGCGGAGAGGCTTTGCCCTCTTTGGTCAACATCATCTCGTCCCAGCCGAGCTCCTTCTCCTTGCCCGGATAGACGCGTGCCGCAAGAACCGCAGCAAGCGCCTGGCAGCCGAGACAAATCCCTATTGTAGGCACGCCCTTCTTCACCGCCGTTTCGATGGTCGCGAGCTCCCCCTTCAGGAAGGGATAGCGATCGACCTCGTAGATGCCGATCGGTCCGCCGAGCACGACGAGGAGGTCGGCAGTCTTTGCCGGGCTGAGATCGTCCACGCCGGCCTCGAGGTAGTGGAGCGCGATGCCGCGGTCCTTCAGCACGCCGGCGAGCGTGCCCGCATCTTCGAAAGCGATGTGGCGAATGGCGATTGCGTTCTTCATGATGCTTCTCTCAGAGGCTCCAGCACTGGCGCATTTTGTGCCGAGCGGCCAACGCCTATTTGACGATTAGCGACATCTGATTGACGGTTTGCGACATAGGACAGCGCAGCTACACCACCCTTGTCTGACCCTCGCGGCGCGGATCGCCGGCACCTTCCATTCCTCCTCCAGGATGGCGGCGCGCAGCATGCACCCCGCCGAAGAACAGGTTCTGCGCAGGCCAGGCATGCGCCTTCTCGCCGAGCGCAAGGAACTCCGACTGCGCAGCCTCCGGCAGGCATGGCTCGAAGCTCGTCTTGCCGTCACGCTCGACATGAAGCCGTGGCGCCTCGACGGCGTCCTGCAAGCTCATGCCGTGGTCGAGCAGATTGACGGCGACCTGGAGAATCGCGGTTCTGATGCGGTTCGAGCCGCCGGTGCCGAGCGCCGTCACTGTTCCATCGGCCTCTAGGATGATTGTGGGCGCCATCATTGATGAGAGCCGCGTGTCTTCCCGCCAGGCGTGGAGTCCTCCGGCCGCCAAGTCCTCCTCGCCGAGCATATTGTTCAGCATGAAGCCGAAGTTTCCGACGATATAACCGTTTCCCTCGCCGTTGGAGAGACTGACAGAGGCTGCGTTTCCCTTCGCGTCGATCACGCTGACATGGGTCGTGCCGCGATAAGCCTGCGGATGGCGCTGAGCCTCGCGCAGCTCTCGAGCAAGCACACCTCCGGCGAGTCGCGCGGCGAGTCCCTCCCCATGGGTGATGCGCGCTTCGTTGGTCGCCTCCATGGCGCGCTTGAGCGCGATTGCGTCAATCTTGCCACCCACCTCTTGCAGCGCCTCGATATAGGCGAGACCGAAGGCGATTAGCGGCCCGCTTGCCGCCGGCGGAGGATTGAGCGCGACCGTCGCGTCTCTGTGCCGCCAGTAAAGCGGCTCGCGCAATTCGACGCGGTAATGCTTGAGATCGTCAGAAGTGAGATGTCCGCCGAGCGAGCGCGACTGCGCCACGATTGCCTTGCCCACATCGCCGTCGACGAACAGCCGCGCACCATCCTCCGCGAGCCATTCAAGCGTCTCGGCGAGTCCCTCGTTGCGAAAGGTCTCCCCGGCCTTCATCAGCTTGCCGCTAGGTGCGAAGATCTTGGATACGCCACCGCTTGCGGTGAGGATCGGGGCGATGACGGTGAAGAGGTAGGCCTGGAATTCGGTCAGGGCGAAACCTATGCGCGCGGCACGCACCGCCGGCTCGATCAGGCGTTTCATCGGCAGCGTGCAAAGTGCCTCGTGCCACAGGAACAGCCCTGGCACCGCGCCCGGCGTCGCGCTGGATCCAAGCCCGATATAGAACTCCTGCTTGGCAGGACCGAAATCGGCATGGATAGGGAAGAACGCGACCTCGTTTGCCTGCCGACACCTCCGCGGCGTCTCGGTGAAGAAGTCGAATAGCTTCACGGAGTCGCTGCCGTCGCGCCTCGCCATGAGGAAACCGCCGCCGCCGGGCGATGAAAAGACCGCCTCGGCGACGAAGGTCATGAAGACGCCGGCAAGCGCCGCGTCGAAGGCGTTGCCGCCGTCTTCGAGGATTTCGGCGCCGGCGCGTGCGGTCAGCTCATGGCCCGCTGCAACCACGCCTTTGGTGTTGCTCATGAAGTTTGCCTAGGGCGAACCCGCCGGCGCGGCAAGCCCGGCCATGCCGAGCCAATGGAATAGACGGAGCTCAGCCCAAACGCCGCTCGAGCGCGGAGAACTCCTCTCCCAAACTCTTGGGTAGCTTCGCGCCAAAGATGGCGAAATGCTCCTTGATCAGCGGAAGCTCCGCCTTCCAACCTTCGACATCGACAGTGGTCAGCGCCTTGACCGTGTCTGGCGCAACCTTGAGCCCGGAGACATCGAGCGACCCCTCGGCAGGAAGCCGGCCGATCGGCGTATCGACCGCCTTGGCCGTGCCGTCGCAGCGCTCGAAGATCCATTTCAGCACGCGCGAGTTCTCAGCATAGCCGGGCCACATGAACTTGCCGTTGCCGTCCTTCCGGAACCAATTCACGTAGAAGATCTTCGGCATCTTGTTGCCGCCCTTCTCGCCCATCTTCAGCCAATGGGCGAAATAGTCGCCCATGTGGTAGCCGCAGAAGGGCAGCATGGCCATCGGATCGCGCCGGAGATCGCCGATCTTGCCGGCCGCAGCCGCAGTCTTCTCCGACGCCATGATCGAACCCAGGAACGTGCCGTGCTTCCAGCCGGTCGCCTCGATGACGAGCGGGACGACGGTGGCGCGGCGCCCGCCGAACATGATCGCATCGATGGGCACGCCTTTCGGGTCCTCCCACTCCGGCGCGATCACCGGACATTGCGCTGCAGGAGCGGTGAAGCGCGCGTTAGGGTGCGCTGCCGGACGTCCCGACTTCGGCGACCATGGACGCCTCATCCAGTCAATCGCTCGCGCCGGCTCCTCTGCAGTCATCTGCTCCCAATAAACATCTTCGTCGTCGGTGAGCCCGACATTGGTGAAGATGCAATTCTCGTTCAGCGCCTTCATGGCGTTGAGATTGCTCGCCTCTGAGGTACCAGGCGCCACGCCGAAGAAGCCGGTCTCGGGATTGATGGCGTAGAGCCTGCCGTCAGCACCGAACTTCATCCAGCAAATGTCGTCGCCGATGGTCTCCGCCTTCCAACCGGGGATGGTGGGATTGAGCATGGCGAGGTTGGTCTTGCCGCACGCGCTTGGGAAGGCAGCGGCCATGTACTTCACTTTGCCCTCCGGATTGGTGAGCTTGAGGATCAGCATGTGCTCGGCCATCCAGCCCTCGTCGCGCGCCTTGACGCTCGCGATCCTCAGCGCATGGCACTTCTTGCCGAGTAGCGCATTGCCGCCATAGCCAGAGCCGTAGGACCAGATCTCGCGCGTCTCGGGGAAATGCGAGATGTACTTCGTCTTGTTACAGGGCCACGGCACGTCGGCGGTCTGTGGCGTCGGCAAGGGATAGCCCACAGTGTGCAAGCCGCGCACGAAGTCTTCGCTCTGGCCGAGCGCCTTCAGCACCTTGTCGCCGACCCGCGTCATGATGTGCATGTTGGCAACGGCGTAAGCACTGTCGGTAATCATGATGCCGATGCCAGCGATGGGAGAGCCGACCGGGCCCATCGAATAAGGCACCACATACATGGTGCGGCCGGCCATGGCGCCATCATAGAGCTTGGTCAGCGTGGCCTTCATCTCGGCCGGATCGAACCAGTTGTTGGTCGGCCCGGCGTCGTCTTTCGACTTCGAGCAGATATAGGTCTGGTCCTCGACGCGGGCGACGTCGGCGGGGTCAGAGCGCACCAGGATCGAATTTTTGCGCTTTTCTGGGTTCAGCCACATCGCCGTGCCGCAATCGACGAGCAGCTTCAGAAGCTCCTGGTATTCGGCCTTCGAGCCGTCGCACCAGCGCACCGCCTCCGGCTTGAACCGCGCGCCCGCCTCTTCGACGAAGGCGAGCACCTTCGGATTTGTCGTCTTTGCTCCTTCAGGCGCAATCTTCGATGCTTCAGGCGCGATTTTTGGCTGTACGCTCATGCGGGCGGTTTCCTGGCGCGAGTTAGTGGATTTCTGGCGAGGCCTTGTCTCACCTAGCACTGAAATTGGCGGGCTTTCAAGGCAAGGGCAGCGCCAGGGGGGCACAAGGCCTTGCCGTACCGGCTACTGGGAGCCCGTCTGAGCAAGATGCAAGGATTGCCCAATTTGGGTCCGTGGCTGGGTAGGAGACGTAGAAGCAGCTCAGCACATCACGGTTCGGAAAGTTGCAGCGCTCGTAATAGATGTTCGCACCGCGGGCTCCGGACACCGCGTAAAAATCGGAACCGATCTTCTTATAGGTGACGTCGCTGAGGTTAACGTTATGTGAGAGGTAGGCCTCCGGCCGCTCGCCATCGATGTTGTAGCCGCCATAGATCGCCAACTCCGCGCGCCCATCCGCGGTGTGAAAAGTCTGCCCGTCGCCATTCTCCGGCGGCGCATCCTTTACGGTGAAGAGGTCCGCCGGATAGTCGGCCGCGGCGCCGAAGCGCGGATTTAAGCAGGTGGCCCAATGCTCTTTGGCGGGAGCTGTGCCGGAGAAGGCGAGCAAACCGATCACGAGGGGAAGAGCGAGGCCACCGAGCGTTTGCCGAGCGGTCATTGCTTCACTCCAGACATACTCGCGACTCCAGACATACTCACGGAGCTTTGCTTACCTACCAGACCCGGTTGATCTTATCGGGAGCCATGGGTGTGCCTGTCTTGCAGACAAACGCCTTACGAAAGCCTTCCAGGTTCGCGAGCACGCCGTTGACGCGATATTTGCCGGGGGCATGCGGGTTAGTCTTAGCGTCTTCTCTGGCCGATTCCTCCGTGTGGTTCTCGCACCAGCCCTGGGCGTAGCTCAAGAAGAAGCGCTGTTCCAGAGTAAAGCCGTGAGCATCGGACCCTGCCTTCGCGCCCGGCGCAGTCCGGAACGCTTCATAAGAAAGCCGCGCGCCGCCATTGTCCGCCGTGTTCTCGCCGAGCGTCAGTTCTCCGTTCACGTGGACGTCCGTGGACCGGCCGCCCCGACCTTTGACAGCGACGAACACATTGTATTCGCGAACGAGGCCCGCGGCACGCGCGTCGAACGAAGCAGCGTCCTCTTTCGTCCACCAGTCCTTCAGGTTGCCCTGCGCATCGTAATGGCGGCCCTCATCGTCGAAGCCGTGGGTCAGCTCGTGACCGATGAGCGAAGCGAGGTTGCCGTAATTAGCCGCATCGTCGGCAGCCATGTCGAAATTGGGCGGCTGGAGGACACCGGCGGGAAAGTAGATCGCGTTCAACTGCTCATCGTAATAGGAGTTGTCGGTGGGGGCGGTCATGCCCCATTCGTCGCGATCGACCGGCTTGCCGATCTTGGCGAGGTCATCCCGCACATCGAACTCCGAAGCGCGCGTCAGATTCCCGAAAACGTCGCCGCGCGCGATTTCGAGCTTCGAATAGTCGAGCCACTTCTCGGGATAGCCGACCTTGAAGCCAACATTGGCGAGCTTCTCGAGAGCGCGCGCTTTCGTTTCGTCGCTCATCCAGGTGAGCGACTTGATGTCGGTCTCGAAGGCCTTCGCGACCTCGCGCATCATCTTGAGCACGCGCTCCTTCGCCTCCGGGCTGAACGCATGCTGCACATAGGCCTCGCTCAGCGCGTCGCCGAGCTGATCGTCAGTGGCATCGATGCAGCGTTTCCAGCGCGGCTCGATCTGCTCCTGGCCGTCGAGCCGCTTGCCGAAGAACGCGAAATCCTCTTCGACGAAGGCTTTGGGCGCCGCCGAGAGTAATCCGTCAATGAACGTCCAGCGGAGATAGGCCCTCCAGTCATCAAGCGAGAAGGACTTCAGCGACGCTTCCAGGCCCTGGAAGAAGCCGGGGTCGGCTACATCCAACGATACGAATGGGGGGGCGCCGATTTCAGCGAGGTAGGTCGTCCAGTCGAATGACGGCGCGAGCTTCACGAATTCCGCAAGCGTCGTCTTGTGGTGAATGTTCTTCGGCTCGCGGCGATCGACCAAGCTCATTGCGGCTTTGGCAAGTGCCGTCTCGACGCGAAGCGTGGCGTCAGCCTCCGCCTTAGCCTTCTTCGTATCGTCGCCGAGCAGCCGGAAAATGCGCTCGAGATGATGTCGGTACTCGGCGCGTTCGCTTTTGTAATCGTCGGTGAGATAGTAGTCGCGGTCGGGCAGCGCGAAGCCATCCTGGTCAGCCTCGGCGATCATCATCGCAGCGTCAGTGTAGTCAGGCGTCGATGAGAAGTAGAACATGGCCGCCGCGCCGATCAGATGCAGGCGCGCGATCTCAGCGGCGAGCTCGCGCTTGTCCTTGAGCGCGGCAATCCGCTCGAGTTCTGGTTCGAAGGGCTTCAGGCCCTTGGTTTCAATCGTCGCTTCGTCGAGGCAGGACGCATAGAAGTCGCCGAGCTTGCGACGATTTTCGGTGTTTGCGCCCTTCCCTGCGGCAGCATCGTCGAGGATCGAGGCCAAGACCTTGCGGGTATGCTCGTCGAGCTCGCTGAAGCGCCACCAATCTGTATGGTCGGGTGGAACCGGGTTCGTATTCAGCCACGCGCCGCAAGCGTATTGGTAGAAGTCGGAGCATGGGTTGACGCTGGGGTCGATGGCCGCCGGGTCGAACACCGGGGGCAGCGGTTTCTCGGGCTCCTTCGCCGTCTCTGCCCGCACCGCCAAGGTGGCGGCCATCGTACCTAAAGTAAGCATCGCTACCAGGAGTCGCTTCACCCGCCATGCTCCTCGCGTGGCTCGCGCGAGTCTAGTTTGGTCCGGCGCTAGAGCGCGCCTCCCCCGCAAGCCTGACCAGTTCTTTGCGGGCTTCGGCCGGTGTCCTCACTGGGACTGCAAACAGAATCCGCCGGGCGGCGCCATCGAGAACGATGTCGCAGCCTTCCGGATCGATGCCAGTCATCCGCCACGATCCGGCTGCGGCACCCACGGCCTTAGCGTAAAGCTCGATGGTGTCGGCGTGGTGACTGTTCATGTGCTCGACAATATCGGCCTCGGCATCGATAAGACGCCTCGCGCCTTCGGTTTGCAGCAGAAGGTCGCCTGGAGAGAGATCGAAGATACGTCCGAAGCCGCCGATGTAATGAGCGCCTTCGACCGCGAGCCGCCAAAAGGCGAAGTCGGGGAAGTCGGCATAGAAGGAAGCCTCTGGATGGCGGGCGAGAAATCTCCGCCTCACCCCTTCTTCCGCATCCTTCTCGGCGCGACCCCAAACCGTGATCCTCGCGCCTTGCAGCGGGTCGGCGAGAGCCCCCGTCTCGTCGAGCATGATCGAGGCGCGCGGGTCCTTGGCGAGGTTTGCAGTGTGACGCGCCAAGTTCGAAATCAGCATGGTCGGGGCCCCCGAGGCGTCGGTCGCGACCGTGATGAGCGAGCCATAGGGGTATCCATTGCTGCGGTCGATGGTCGCGAGGGACCCCTTGAAGACGCGTCGCAAAAGCGCCCGCGCAGAGGCCGCGATCTCGGACTTTGCGGGCATGTCGAAGGACTTATTTACTTGCGCCATAACGATATTTGTTGCATTGCGGTAAATACGGGTGGCGAGCCGCGCCCCGATGCTGCCACAATTGAGCGCAGCCCTGAAACACACCCTTTAACCACGTCAATCGCCGCAAGGGGCCCCCAATGCCAACAATCGCACTTGTCGACGACGATCGTAACATTCTCACCTCCTTGCGTATGGTGCTCGAAGCCGAGGGCTACAAGACCCAGACCTATAATGACGGTGCAAGCGCGCTCGACGGCTTTGCCGAGAGCCCGCCCGACCTCGCCATCCTCGATATCAAAATGCCGCGCATGGACGGGATGGAGCTGCTCCGCCGGCTTCGCCAGCGGAGCGAGCTGCCGGTGATCTTCCTTACCTCGAAGGATGAGGAGATCGACGAACTGTTCGGCCTCAAGATGGGCGCCGACGACTTCATCCGCAAACCTTTCCCGCAGCGGCTTCTGGTCGAGCGCGTGAAGGCGGTGCTGAGACGCGCCCAGCCGCGCGATACCGCCGCTGTGGTCGAGGACAAGTCCAAGGTGCTCGAGCGCGGCAAGCTCAAGATGGACCCGGAGCGCCACACTTGCGTGTGGGACAACCGCCCTGTCACCCTCACAGTGACGGAATTCCTGATCCTGCAATCACTTGCCGCACGGCCCGGCGTGGTGAAAAGCCGCGACGCCCTCATGGATGCGGCCTATGATGACCAGGTTTATGTCGACGACCGCACCATCGACAGCCACATCAAGCGGTTGCGCAAGAAGTTCAAGGCGGTCGATTCGAGCTTCGACGTGATCGAGACTCTATATGGCGTTGGCTACCGGTTCAAAGAGTGACGGAACTAGCCAATGACAGCCGAGGCCGACAGGTCCTGGCAAAGACCTAACGCCGCAACTCTCAAGGAGCGCGTTCGCAGCGTCTTGCGCATCGCCCGCAATCGTGTGCGCAGCACGGCCGGCTGGCTCGTCGAGCATCTCCCGTTCCGCAACGGCTTCTCGAGCCTCACCCGGCGTATCGTCGTGCTCAACCTGATCGGGCTCGCGATCCTCGTCTCGGGCATCCTCTATCTCAATCAGTTCAGGGCCGGGCTGATCGACGCCAAGGTGCAGAGCCTGCTCACGCAAGGCGAGATCATCGCTCGCGCCATCGCTGCCTCCGCCGGTGTCGACACCAACGAGGTGCAGCTCGATCCCGAGAAGCTGCTCGAGACCGAGCATAGCCAGGCAAGCGACGACGATGATTTGTCGAACTCGCTCGATTTCACCATCGATCCGGAGCGCGCCGCCCCAATCCTGCGTCCCCTGGTGAAGCCAACCGGAAGCCGCGCCCGCGTCTATAACCGCGACGGCGCCCCGATCCTCGACTCCGACACGTTCTACTCGCGCGGCGAGGTGTTGCGTTACGACCTGCCGCCGCCCGATGCGGAAAAGCCCGATGCGTTGAGCCGCTTCTGGCAAACCGTGACCACGCGCATGAGCCAATACGACCTGCCACTCTATACCGAGATCGGCGGGGCCAATGGCAAGGCTTACCCGGAGGTGGCAACGGCACTAACCGGGACGTCCGTGCCGATCGTGCGCGTCAACGACAAGGGCGAGCTTGTGGTCTCCGTCGCCGTGCCGATCCAGCACATGCGCGCCGTGCTCGGCGTGCTTCTGCTCTCGACGCGGGGCGGCGATATCGACAATATCGTCGCTGCCGAGCGTTGGGGCATCGTGCGCGTGTCGCTGTTCGCGGCCGCCGTTACTATCGTGCTTTCGATTATCCTCGCCAACACCATCGCCGGTCCCGTGCAGCGGCTCTCAGCCGCGGCAGAGCGCGTACGCCACAGCGTCAGGGCGCGCGCCGAGATCCCCGACTTCACCGACCGTACCGACGAGATCGGCCATCTCTCCGGCGCGCTACGCGACATGACCAATGCGCTCTACAAGCGGATCGATGCGATCGAGAGCTTTGCCGCCGACGTGGCGCACGAGCTGAAGAATCCGCTCACCTCCTTGCGCAGCGCCACCGAGACGCTTCCGCTCGCCAGGACGGACGAGTCGAAAGAGCGGCTGATGGAGATCATCAAGCACGACGTGAAGCGGCTCGACCGACTGATCAGCGACATCTCCGATGCTTCGCGCCTCGACGCCGAGCTGGCCCGCGAGGATGCCAAGACGGTCGACATGGCGGAGCTGTTGCGGACCACCGTGGCGCTGTTCAACGACATCCACCGCGACGACACGCCGGAAGTCGTGCTCGACATCGCTTATGCACCCGGCGCGTGGCCCTATAGGGTCATGGGCCACGACAGCCGCTTGAGCCAGGTCATCGTCAACCTGCTCGACAACGCCATCTCCTTCTCCCCGCCAGGAGGCCGCGTTGCGGTGCTCGCGCGCCGCATCGGCCACGAAATCCAGATCGCCGTGGAGGACGAAGGCCCGGGCATCCCCGAGGAGAACCTCGAGCGCGTCTTCGAGCGCTTCTATACCGACCGCCCACGGGAGAATTTCGGCCAGAACTCGGGGCTCGGCCTCAACATTTCGCGCCAGATCGCGGTCGCGCATGGTGGGAGGCTGTGGGCCGAGAACCGTCCGCCGAAGGGTGTGGGCCGGGGCAAGGGCGACGCGAGCGTTGGCAGAAGCGGTGGCGCGCGTTTCGTGATGCGGCTGCCGGCAACCTGACCATCCCGGACTTGAACGAGGCATGTTTGAGAGAGGCGCGCGAGCTTGTGCATGGCACGTCCGTCGCGCTCGGCCGGCGGGCCGCGTTGTTGCGCGGTGGCTCTGGCGCTGGCAAGTCAGACCTCGCTCTGAGATTCCTGGCGCTACAAGGCGAAGGCGCGCTCAAGCCGCAACTCGTTGCCGACGACCAGGTGTGGGCGGAGGCGAGCTCGGATGGGTCTCTCATTGTCTCGGCGCCGGAGACCATCGCCGGCAAGATCGAGGTGAGAGGACTGGGAATTGTGTCAGTGCCGTTTCTCGCGCAAGCCAGGCTCGTGCTTGTTTGCGATCTCGTCAGCGTCGAGAACGTGCCGAGGATGCCGCCCGAGCCATGGGAACGGACGGTGATCGCGGGCGTTCCTGTGCCGGTGGTGAAACTCGATCCCTTCGAGCTCTCGGCGCCCCTCAAATTGAAACTGGCGCTTTTACTGGCGCCGGAACAGCTTCTTTGACGTGCGAAAGCTTTGACTTGCGCATGGCACCTCTCCCGACAAAGATAGCGGCCTTTGGCCGGGCGGCATTCACCAAAGAGGCAACATGATCGGCGTCGTCATCGTCACGCACGGCAAGCTTGCGCACGAATTCCGTGCCGCGCTCGAGCATGTGGTCGGGCCGCAGGAGCAGATCGAAACCGTATCGATCGGCCCTGACGACGATCTCGACGTGCGGCGGAGCGACATGCTGACAGCGCTCGCCCGCGTCGATACCGGCGGAGGTGTCGTAGTGCTCACTGACATGTTCGGCGGCACTCCGTCGAATCTCGCCATTTCCGCCATGGAGCGCTCCAATGTCGAGGTGATCGCGGGCGTCAATCTGCCGATGCTGGTGAAACTTGCGAGCGTACGCGGCGAGTGCAAATTGGAAGAAGCGATCAACCAGGCGCAAGAAGCCGGACGCAAGTATATTAGCGTGGCAAGTCAGATCCTCGCCGCGAGCTAGCCTGTGATAAATTTCCCAACGCCAACGTCGAAGCGATGACCAAAGCAATGGAGCAGGTGACAGAGCCTAAGCCGAACAAGGAAGAGCCTGGCAACGGCCTCTATTTTGCCGAGTTGGTGATACCCAACAAGAAGGGCCTGCATGCGCGGGCCTCGGCCCAGTTCGTACGCTGCGCGGCGAGCTACACCGCCACGGTGCGGGTGACGCGCGAAGGCCACACTGTCCTCGGCACTTCTATCATGGGACTGATGATGCTCGCCGCTGGCCAAGGCCACTCGATTCTGATCGAGACCGAGGGCGAGGAGGCGAATACTGCGCTTGAGGCGCTGATCAGGCTGGTCGAAAGCGGCTTCGGCGAGGAAGATTAGGAAAAGCCAACTCCGCAGGTTTCCGCCGACCACACCCGACCGGCATTTACCCATTTCCCAACGGGCTTTCCGCCTCTGCCCCGCACCGGGCAAGAGACGAACAAATCGCTTCGGCGGGCGTTGTCCTGTGGAATTGGAAATCAAGCAAAAGGGAGGCCGAAATGGCAGGTAAGCGCCAATCGAACGAGAATGTTCGGCAGGCTCGCCGGTCAGCCGACCTTGGCCAGAAGAAAGCCAAACTGGAGAAGGCGAGCAAAGAAGAGCTGAAGCACATGGAACGCGGCGCTGCGAAATTCGCGCCGCGGGAAGCCAAAGAAGCAGACCTTGGTCAAAAAGAAGCTCGACTAGAGAAGGCGAGCAAGGAAGAGCTTGAGCATATGGGTGGCAGCGGTGCCGCTGCATCAGCACGCCAAGGGAGGTCCATGATGAAAGTCCAGATGGCGATGCACAAAGGCGTAGAGTGGGTTGGTCCGGAGACCCCGATCTCTGAGCTCGCGAAATTGATGCGTAAGTACGACATCGGCGCGATTCCGATCGGCGAGAAAGACCACCTTATCGGCATGGTCACCGACCGCGATATCGTTTGCAAAGGCTTGGCCAACGACGGCTTTGATGCAAGCCGCGCGACGGCGCGTGACGTGATGACTTCGGGAATCCATTGTTGCCGAGAGGACGACGAGCTTTCCAAGGCGGTGCAGCACATGGAACAGCTCCAAATCCGCAGGCTGCCGGTCATCAACAAGAATAAGCGCATGGTCGGCATGCTCAGTCTCGGCGATGTCGGCCAGGCTGCACCGACCGACGTGTTGTCCGAATGTGTCAGGAGCGTTGCGGCTCATCATAGCTGAGGGCCCGGAACGAGCTCCCACGAGGCAGTAGTAGTCCGCCCACGGGCCGTCGGCCCGTTTCGCGGGCCAATCTGCGCGACCTCGATAGGAGTAAAGCGGGAGCATGGCGGCGATGGCAAAGAAGCACGACGATAACCCGCCTGTCCTCTCCGAGGTCGAGGCGAGAGCCGGCGTCACGGGACACCACGTGCGTCACGTGCTCGCCTTCGGGCTTGCCGGCAGCGTCATAGCCTTCGTCGTGATTGCCCTCTACTTCTACTATGCCAAGCTGATCTCTGCACTTTCCCAGGCCTCGGCCCAGATCGGCTTGACCAGGCTTGTCTATGTCACCATTCCCCTCGCGCTGGGCGCAGTGGCTGTCGTGCTTGTGCTCGGCCTGTGGAACATGGTGGCAAGGCCGAGGCCCGAGATCAGCCAAACCTTGATGCGCTGGCGGGTCGCGCTGCAATTCATCGCGCTTTGCCTGGTCATGGCGGCCCTCTATCGGTCAGCCAAGTCCTAGGCTTTTCGCTCCACCGAACGTGCTCACTCGCTCCCCGGGGCGGTGTTCTCAGCACTGGCCATTTCCCTGGAAAACGTATAAGGAGTTATTTATATCCTTATGATCCGAGGCCAGGAGTAGAGGGCATGAACTACCACGTCAGAGATATCGGGCTCGCCGAGTGGGGCCGCAAAGAAATCGCCATCGCCGAGACGGAAATGCCGGGGCTGATGGCGGTGCGAGAGGAATACGCGGCCAAGCAGTCGCTCAAAGGCGCACGCATCGCCGGCTCGCTGCACATGACGATCCAGACCGCCGTCCTCATCGAGACGCTGAAGGCGCTCGGCGCCGATATCCGCTGGGCCTCGTGCAACATCTACTCGACGCAAGACCACGCCGCCGCGGCGATCGCGGCCAAACGCATCCCAGTGTTCGCCTATAAGGGCGAGAGCCTCGAGGAATATTGGGACTATACCCACCGCATCTTCGAGTGGACGGATGGCGGCACGCCCAACATGATCCTCGACGACGGCGGCGATGCGACACTGCTCGTGCATCTCGGCGTCCGCGCCGAGAAGGGCGATACCGCCTTCCTCGACAAGGCAACCAACGAGGAGGAAGAGGTCGTGTTCGCCGCGATCAAGAAGCGGCTCAGGAAGAAGCCCGGCTGGTACTCGGAGATCGCCAAGAACATCCGAGGCGTGACCGAGGAGACCACGACCGGCGTGCATCGCCTCTACGAGATGCAGAAGAAAGGCACGCTGCTGTTCCCCGCGATCAACGTCAACGACAGCGTGACCAAGTCCAAGTTCGACAACCTCTACGGCTGCCGCGAGAGCCTGGTCGACGGCATACGCCGCGGCACCGACGTGATGATGGCGGGCAAGGTGGCGATGGTCGCTGGCTTTGGCGACGTTGGCAAAGGCTCCGCCGCGTCCCTGCGCAATGCCGGATGCCGGGTGATGGTCTCAGAGATCGACCCGATCTGCGCACTGCAGGCCTCGATGGAAGGGTACGAGGTCACCACCATGGAGGACGCGGCACCGCGGGCCGACATTTTCGTCACCGCGACCGGGAACAAGGACGTGATCACGTTAGACCACATGCGCGCGATGAAGGACCGCGCCATTGTGGCCAATATCGGCCATTTCGATTCGGAGATTCAGGTCGCGGCCTTGCGCAACTTCAAATGGGACAACGTCAAGCCGCAGGTGGACGAGATCGAGTTTCCGGACGGCAAACGGATCATCCTTCTGTCGGAGGGCAGGCTGGTTAATCTCGGCAACGCCATGGGCCATCCGAGCTTCGTGATGAGCGCGTCCTTCACCAACCAGACCATCGCGCAGATGGAGGTGTGGACCAATCCCGGCAAATACGAGAAGAAGGTCTACGTGCTGCCGAAGCAGCTCGACGAGAAGGTGGCGCGGCTCCATCTCGGCAAAGTCGGCGCCAAGCTCACCAAGCTCAAGCCCGACCAGGCTGAATATATCGGGGTGCAGGTCGAAGGGCCCTACAAGACCGACTCCTACCGGTACTAGGTTCCTACCAGATTGCCTCTGCCAGTTAGGCTAAGGCGCTTCCGCTAGTGGGCAAGACTGGGCGATACAGCTAATCTAAGCGTGATTCGCCTTGAAGCTCGCAGGGTCGGAACGACCCGCGTTAAGTCTGTGGCAGCATAAGCGGCGCTGAGCGCAAGGCCATGGGCGGCGGCGTGGAGCGAGGGACCATGCGGACCAGCGGGGGCAAGGCCTTACCTTCATCAAGGTGGCCAAAAGTGCTGTCCCGCGTTCTCGCCTTTTCTGCCGCGACCCTCCTCTCCACTCAGGTGGCGATGGCCGGCACCGTCAGCGTGGCATTTGATTCGCGCATGCTGCTTTTGCTCGGCATTACTCTCGGTATCATCGCCTTCGCGGCCGGCACGGCGATCATTTGCCTTCGCGCCACACAGTGCGCGCGCAAGGCTGAGAGAGCGGCGGCGAACGAGGCTGAGCGCTATCGTTTGAGCGAGAATGCGCTCGACACGGTGCTGGCCGCGGAGCCCCAAATGCTGCTCACTGTGTCGGAGACTGGCGAGGCCGATCTTCTGGTCGCGACCTTGCCCGCGAGTCACGGCGTGCCGGACCAAGCCGACAGGTTCATCAATTTTGCTGGATGGCTTGACGCGCCATCGGTCAAGGAGCTCGACGAAGCGATCGGGGTGCTCGCCGAACGGGGCGAGGCGTTCAACCTGATGCTCACCACCTTGCGCGACCGTTATGTCGAGGTCGATGGTAGGGCAACTGGCTGGACCATCGTGCTCAAGGTTCGCGATGTAGCGGGGCAGCGGCTCGAAGCTGCCGAGCTCGCCTCAAAACATCGTCGGCTCGAGGAGCAGGTCGCCTCGCTGCGCAGGCTGCTAGATGCACAAGCCGTGGTGGCGGAGCGTGGCCGCACCGAGGCAAAGCCGAGCCTCGAGGCGCGCTTCAGGAGCTTCGACCGGCTGGCCACAGCCTTCGCCGTGTTCGACGGAAGCCAACGCCTCACCCATTTCAATCAGGCCTATGTCGGACTTTGGCAACTCGATCCCGAATGGCTTGCGACCCATCCGCGCGACGGTGAGATCCTCGACCGGCTACGCCAGGCGCGTCGTTTGCCCGAGAAGGCCGACTATCGCGAATGGAAGAGATCGTGGCTCTCGTCCTACGGCACCAACGCCCAGATCGAGGACCAGTGGCACCTCCCCGACGGCAGCACCCTGCACGTCATCGCGGACAGCGAGGGCGAGGCCGGCGTGACCTACCTCTACGAGAACGTCACCGAGCGCATAGGGCTAGAGAGCCGGTACAACGCGCTGATCCAGGTGCAGCGCGAGACCATCGAGACATTGCGCGAAGGGGTGGCCGTGTTCGCCCCGAACGGGCGCCTCAGGCTCTACAATGAAGCCTTTGCCAATATCTGGCGCCTGAACCCGCATCAGCTCGACGGCGAGCCGCATATCGAGGAGATCATCTCCTGGTGCCGCGAGCTCTATGATGCGCCGGAAGAGTGGGAGCGTACCAAGGCCGCGGTAACCGCCCTCGTCGCTGAGCGCGCCTACGAAAGCGAGTTCGACCGGCCGGACGGCAGCGTGCTTGCTTGCGCCGCCCTGCCTCTGCCCGACGGCGGCACGCTCCTCACGTATGTCGATGTATCCGACGCAAAGCGCGCTGAGCGGGCGCTGATCGAGCGCACCGAGGCGCTCGAAGCTGCCGACCGGCTCAAGACCGCCTTCATTTCGCATGTGTCCTACGAGTTGCGCACGCCGCTCACCAATATCATCGGCTTCAGCGAGCTTCTGGCGAGCCCGGTTGCCGGGCCGCTCACCGACAGGCAGCGCGACTATCTCAACGATATCCGTCTCTCGGGGCGGACGCTGCTCTCCATCATCGACGATATTCTCGACCTCGCCACCATCGACGCCGGCACGCTCGAATTGAAGCTGTCGCCGGTCAAAGTGCGCGACGTGATCGGTCAGGCGGTGCAGGGCGTCGAGGAGCGGCTCAAGCAGAACAACGTATACCTTGCCATCAGCGTCGAGCCCGACGTCAATAGCTTGGTCGCCGACGGCAGGCGCGTGACCCAGATGCTGTATAATCTCCTGTCCAACGCGATCGGCTTTTCGGAGCAGGGCGGCAGGATCGCGTTCAATTGCGGGCGGGAAAATTCCATGCTTGCCTTCACCGTAGAGGACCAGGGCGTGGGCATTCCAGAGGATTATCAGCAGGCCGTGTTCAATCGCTTCGAGAGCCGTTCGCATGGCTCGCGCCATCGCGGTGCGGGGCTCGGGCTCTCCATCGTCAAGAGTCTCGCGGAGCTGCACGGCGGCACGGTCTCGCTCGACTCGGCCCCTGGCCGCGGCACACGGGTCAAAGTGTTGCTGCCGCTCGGGCAGGAAGCCGAGGGCGAGCTCGAACAGCCGCTTTACAAGTCAAGCCGCGCGGGATGAGCTTAAGTTGGAGTCTCGATGATGTCGACCTGGTCGGGCTCGATATCCTCGTAAGCCGTATCGCGCTTTCGCTCAAAGCCGGCGATGTCATCGCGCTGAGCGGTCCGCTCGGTGCAGGGAAGACGACCTTCGCACGGTCGCTAGTCACGCGACTTGGTGGCGAAGACGAGGTGCCGAGCCCGACCTTCGCCCTGATGCAGCGTTATGAGACGAAGCGGCTCACCCTCACCCATTGCGACTTCTACCGGCTCGAGCCGTCCGAGCTTGACGAGCTCGGCCTCGAAGATGCGCTTGGCGAAGGCGTGGTGCTCATCGAATGGCCTGAGCGCGCCACGTGCTGGCTGCCGGCGGACCGGCTCGACATCGCCATGGACGAGACGGCGCTCCCGAACCTCCGCCGCATCGTGTTCACTGCGCATGGCAACTGGGAGCCGCGGCTTACGCGCTTAAGGGA
>Ga0126372_10000179_pt1 | contig 19192 bp, 17 predicted proteins | sample PanSoiMetaPlot_6_FD_92762 | JGI IMG/M metagenome (GOLD analysis project Ga0126372, IMG submission 92762) | Tropical forest soil microbial communities from Panama - MetaG Plot_6 | ecosystem: Environmental > Terrestrial > Soil > Tropical forest > Bulk soil | place: Panama | collected 2016-02-17
GAAGGTGGCGTTCCGCGGGATCGGGAGGCCTATGACCTGTGGGCTGCCCAGGGCGTGTCCAAAGATCGCATTTTCGAAGCCGGCCTGAAAGATAACTTCTGGCAGATGGGCGACACCGGTCCCTGCGGTCCGTGCAGCGAGATCCATTACGACATGGGCATCGAGGCCTCCGATAAGGCGAAGCCGGAGTGCGCCGCGGGCAAGTGTGAATTCGGCTGCGAATGCGGACGTTACGTCGAGATCTGGAACCTGGTCTTCATGCAGTTCGACCGCGACTCGTCGGGCAAGCTGAACCCTCTGCCCAAGCCTTCGATCGATACTGGCGCGGGCCTAGAGCGTATGGCGTGCGTGCTCCAGGACGTGATCTCGAATTACGACACCGACCTGTTCACGCCGCTGATCAAGCGCGCGGCTGGGTTGACCGGAGCATCGTTAAAGCAAGAACTGGAGAAAGAAGCTCATGCCAAGTCGGCGGCTTCGCTGCGGGTGATTGTCGACCACTCGCGCGCTGCGACGTTCCTGATTTCCGACGGCGTCATTCCATCGAACGAAGGGCGCGGCTACGTGCTGCGCAAGATTATCCGTCGTGCCATCACGCACGGCCGTCTCCTGGGCCAGACCAAGCCGTTTCTCTACCAGATGGTTTTCGCGGTTCGCGACCTGATGGAGGATGCCTATCCGGAACTGAAGGATAGTGCAGAGAGGGTGTCGAAAGTAGTGCAGGCGGAAGAGACGAGGTTTGCCCACACGATGGAGGTGGGCCTTGGGAGGCTCAAGGATCTCATTGATCAAGTTCGGACGAAGTTTGGAAAGGACGCCGTCGCGCAAACGGTAACAGAAAAAGGGCTCGACCCTCGATTAAATAACTTCGATGACAGTTGGTACCGCCTCCTTGCGGAAGGGCGTGGAGATGTCTTGTTTTCTCAGGCTCTCGCCGCTATTGCTTCCCCGAGCGGATTTGAAGGATTTGTGCAAGGTGTGCGCCAGCGCGTATCAGGTGGGGCGACCGTTCCGGGTGAGGACGCTTTCAAACTATATGATACTTATGGCTTGCCCCGTGACTTCATCGAAGACGCGAGCCGGGATGCCGGGCTTAGCTTCGACAATGAGGGCTTCGATCGTGCCATGCAAGCGCAGCGCGAGCGCGCTCGCGCATCCTGGAAAGGCGCGGCCAAACAAACCGCATCCGCGGAATTGCGGCGCCTCCCACCGACAATTTTTGAAGGCTATCAACAGACCACATCGAGAGACTGTGTGGTCGGAGCTATTTTTAGAGTTGACGCGCCACTCACTCGTGAGATCCGAGCAGATGAAACTGCCGAAGTCATCCTCGATCACACCCCGTTCTATGCTGATTCCGGGGGTCAGGTCGGAGACGTGGGGTGGCTTTTTGATTCCGACGGGAATATCGTCCTCGCAGAAGTGCTTGGATGTTACATGCCCGTCCAGGGCGTGCGCTTCCACAAGGTGCGAGCGCGTCAAAATCTACAAGTGGGAGACATAGTAACTGCCGTTGTTAACACCGCCATCCGCGAGTCGACCATGCGCAATCACACCGCCACGCATCTGTTGCATGCCGGTTTGCGCGAGGTTCTTGGCAAACACGTCAAGCAGGCGGGTTCGCTGGTCGATCCCGCTCACCTGCGCTTTGACTTCTCGCACTTCACCGCTGTCGAAGACGAAGAACTACAGGACATCGAAGACCTCATCAACAAGGAAGTGCTGCGCAACCGCAAGGTCGAAGTCATCGAGAACGTCCCCATCGACGTCGCCATCAACGAGTACAAGGCCATGGCGCTCTTCGGCGAGAAGTATGGGGATAAAGTTCGCGTCATCCGGATCGCCGACTTGTCGACCGAACTCTGTGGTGGAACGCACACGGCCGCCACTGGCGAGATCGGTCTCATCAAGATTCTGAAAGAAGGCAGCGTGTCGTCGGGTGTGCGCCGGGTTGAAGCTGTCACCGGTGAAGGATCGCTCGAGCACTTCCGCTGGGATCATGCTCTTGAGAAGGCCGCTCGGCAATTAGTTCGCGCAAAGCGGGACGAAGTCCACGTAGAGGAAGGCCTAGGAGGAACGGCTCGTCGAGTCCACGAGGTATCTGTAGAGCCTCTCCACCTGGCCTTGGTACAGGAGTTTCAAACCAAAGATGCCGAGATCAAGCGCCTGGCACGCGAACTCGACCAGGCGCGCATGAAGACGGCTTCCTCGTCTGTTGCTGCGGTCTACGACAAGATCAAAGATGTGCGCGGCGTTAAAGTTCTGGCGCACCGCGTCGACAACCTGGAGCGCCCGCAGATGCGCACGCTCGTCGACCAGTTGCGCGACAAGCTGGGTTCCGGTGTGGTCGTTCTAGGCTCGGCCACGAATGGCAACGTGTCGCTCATCGCGAGCGTGACCAAGGACCTCACGGCGCGCATTCAGGCGGGAAAAGTGATCGGCGCGGTGGCGCAGAAAGTCGGGGGCAAGGGCGGCGGACGGCCCGACATGGCGGAGGCTGGAGGCAAAGATGCCGCCGCGCTAGACTCAGCTCTGGCCGAGGTGTATATGGTGGTTGAATCTCTCCTCGGAACCTAGGCTGATCGCACTCACATACTTCTGCTCGCATTATGGACAGCCGGATCAGCGTGGTTACCCACAAAGGCAAGAAGATCCTGCTGATCGACTTTAGCCGTTGCGGTCCGCAGGAAATAATGCCGCTGCTTGAAAACGGCGGAAGACCATCGCCAAGAGTCCCCGCAATTCCCTGCTTACGCTCGTCGACTACACCGGAGCCCGCGTCGACCGCACGGTGGCCGAACGGATAAAGGAAGTTCTCGTACATAACCGGCCCCATGTTGTGCGCTCGGCTTGGGTAGGAACGAACGTACTGCCCAAGGTCTTCTACCAGAGTTTCAAGACGTTTTCGCGACGCGAGTTCCCCGTATTCGGCACGCGCGAAGAAGCAATGGATTGGCTCGTGAAAGACTAAGCTTTGCGCTTTTGCACTCTTGCCCCCATCGTCAGGTCAAACCTAAGTTGAGGGCGAAGAGTCTCGCACTGAAGCTAAACCACCTTACTTCGACGCTACCTTCGACGGATTGAGTGCGACTCCGTGATAGGGGCAGTAGTCCCAGTCCGCGTGTACGCGCTCTTTGCCGACCGGACAGTACTTCGCCGGCGTCAGCGAGGTCAGCGGCAACCGGAATTCGTAGACGCTTTCCGGCACACCCGCGATGTCTTTCAAGACGACCGCGAATCTTCCCTTCTGATTGGCATCGGCGATCGGTTCGCCATCTTTGGCTCTGGCCGGGAAGAAAAGCAATTCGAAATTTTCGCCTGCTTTGCCCATTGCACTCGACAGGATAGGCTTCATGATCGCTGCCAGGTTCTTGGCATCCTGTGCCGGCTCCTTCACTACACCGTATTCCTTGCCCGATGCGTCTCGCAACACGATGGACTTCTGGAGTCCCTCGGCATGCACGAAATCAAAGGCACCTAGCGCGCTGATCTTGGCGACGAATACACCCACGATGGTGTAGTCCTTGAGCGCACGAAATTGATAGCCAGATTGCTCCCGCGACATTCCATTCTTCGCCGCCGACTCCTGCCAGAACTCGAACGGAATCCACCAGACGAGACCGGCGTAGTCCGGCTCTCCAACCGTCAACTGCGTTTCGCGAAGGATGTCGGGAGTGTCGGCATTGTGCGCAAGCGGAGCCGTCAGTTTTGCGGATTCCGCCGGCTTACTCGCCGCGCTGCTTACTGCGGGCTTGGATGTTTGCGAAGCCGCCAGAACACATGTGCAGACCACAATCAACACGCCGAGTACGGACTTGCTTTTCAGCTGGAACCAATCTTTGACAGACATAGCCCTAGATACCACATGAGGTCTTCGACAAATAGTAGTGAGGGGGTTACGAAAGGTGTGGCTCCCAAGTGCACCGGTCTCAAGATCTCCAGAATTACCCTAAAAGCACTCCGATTCAGAGTCCCTTCAGCTTCTCCACTTCAACGTGACAGGTCCTGTCATGGGGTGGCGGAAGTCGCTGCCATTGCGGCGCGACTCGAGCCATGCCTGCTTGAGCTGGAAGTACCACTTTGCGGGACGATCCGCGTCGTCGATCAGCATCAGGTGCGGATGGTGCTTCAGTCCTTCGCTCTGTTTCTCCATCGTGCGGCGATCCTGTTCGACGAATTTCGCGAAGACATATTTCAGCAGCTCGGCTCCGAAGGGCAGCCAGCGAAGCAGGTTCCAGCAGGCGACCACGTCGATACGGCAGTGGTTGCGCGTAATCGGCGTGACCGTGGTCAGGCTGGAGAACCAGTACTTTCCTGCCCGAATTGTTTCGTAACGCAGATTGGGCAAAACGAAGTCGATGGTCGTGGTGATGGAGTCGGCGTCGGCAAAGAGGCGCAGCAGTTTGTAGGGTGCGCTGTTCGACGAGGGTGTGTGTGCGCTCATGCGGAAGCCGTAGGGGATGGGCTCGAAGGCTTTCTGTTTTTCGTGAATGCTGTGTCGACTGCGCCACCACCACGCCTGGTGAACAAAGGGACCATGGGCCGGATCCATCAGGCCAATGATGCCATGATCGACGCTCACCGGCATATCGGCGGTGAGATAGGCGATTTTGTACTGGTCGCTAGCAACCGGTACGCGCGGCGCGGCGACGGGAGGGTCCGATGCCTTCGTGGTCCCTGCACCGAGCGGCCCGAGCTCGGGAATGTAGACCCAGATGTAGTCATCGCTTTCCTGGCAAGCAAAGCTGCCAGCATAGATGCGATCCACCTTGAGGTTTTGGTCCGCGGTGAGCGACGGAATCAACTGGCACTGTCCGGTGTGAGCGTCGAATCTCCAGCCGTGATAGCCGCACTCGAGTTGCTGACCATCGAAATTTCCGTACGAGAGCGGCATGCCGCGGTGAGGACACGCGTCGCGCAAAGCGAAGGCACGTCCTTGGCTGTCGCGGCCAAGAACCACCGGGATTTCCAGCAGAGTTTGCTTGACCAGTTGCGACCGCTGCACCCGGTTGCCGGGCAGGACTCGATACCAGAAGCCAAACAGCATCAGGGAGTCGGGAGTCTGTCGTTGCGGCGCTTCCAATTCCGGCATGGGAGATCGAGGGCAGCCTACTACAGTGGCACAAAACGGCAAAGCGGCGCCGGCAACTCGCCTCCACGAACGTCCGATTTCGAGGTACTAACTCTCCTCCTCTACCACGCTTTGGCCGCAAATTTTTCTGCCCACCTGACCCGGCCGGTCATCTGCATGACAACGAACAGTGTGACGATCGAGCCGATGGTGATCGCAAGCCCCGTGAATCCCTTGAAGAAGAATGCGTAGGAAAACAGCACCAGGTAGATGAACTGCGCGCCGCCGGCCTCAACCGCTGCGAACCGCATGCCAACCACCAGACGCAGATAGCTCACCACGAGAAACACCGACACGATCGAGCAGATCACAAACGCGACGTGAATCGAAATGTGATCCACCAAGTAGGCGAGCAGCAGGTGAAAGGCGAAAAAGGCCGTTGCCAGGAAAAAGTAATTCATTGGGTGCAACTCGATGCCACGCAGTGTAGTGATGATGAACATGAGGAAAAAGAAGAAGAACAGCGAGACCGGGGCAAAGAAGCTGATCTGGCCCGCCAGCGGCCCGGGTTGCAGTTTCTCCGGCATCACCATTCCGATCTGCAGGCCCGAGAGCAGGCTCTTGTATCTCCACGTCAGATCCCATCCCTGGCCGGATTCGTGTTTCTCCGTAGGAGACAGTGTGTCTTCCGAGAAGTCGACGTCCCGGAAATTCGTCTTCATGTTCAGCGTGAAGTCGCGAACCTGTGACACCTCATTGCCGAACCTATAGGTCCATCTTTCCAGGCCCTGCGAACGATAGGAAAAAGCCAGCGTCGCCTGCCGGTTCGCTCCCACCTGACCCGTTGCGCTAGCGCCGTCGGCGCCAGTTGTGATGGCGGCAGGCTTGCCATCGATTAAAACCGTGAGGTCATCGTATATCGTATTGGCCGCGGGAAACCGGACGTGGAAAGTGACAGCCTGGTCGCTTGTGCTGTCGTTACGAAATACATACTGCCCGCCGAAATCTACGACATAGGTGCTGTACCAGAGGAGGCCTTTCTGCCTGTGAGCCAGATTGAGCCCGACCGCGATGCGGCTGCCATCGAGCGGTAGAGATACTTCGGTCGTTTCCGACACTCGCCGCATGACCTTCCTGCCGTTCTCGATTACATCTTCGTTCCTGACCGTGGTCTTGGAATAGGAAGCAGTCGGCGGGACCTGTGTCTGCGGCGATCCCCAGTTGGATGCCACTCGTCCTTGCAATTGACCACTGGTGGACTGGGTGCGGGCAAAGATGGTAGCACCCAGGATGGCCCAAGCTACGGTGGTACAGACGAAGATGAAAGTCAGGGCGGCGATGCGTTTGACCATTTCTCTTCCTCCTTCACGCTCAGGCGTGTACTTTACAATATAAAGTACACTACGTAAAGTACGATTGTCGCCTCCCCCACACCCTTGCCTCGGGCACTGCGGGGCCCGACACGGGCCTAAGCAAAGTACTTGCATCTCAGTTACTTACCGCTATTACTTTCGATGGTTCAACTCCCGTTAGTTAGATTGCCCGAGCCCCTAACCACCCCTATAATCAATGCACTCTGGTACGAAGTTCTCCGTCAGGCACGGGTAGGTAGCACTAAGGGTCGAAGTTTGCCCCTTGTGTTTGGAGACCGAACCCGAAATGCAAAAGCGCCTGCTACTCGTCCTGATGACAAGCTCTTTAGTCGCGCCCTTCTTTTCTCTCAATCCGCTGGCGGCGCATGCAGCCGATGATCATTCCGGGTCCCCTTCTTCAACCAGCAGTACTAATGAAAATGGCCACCGGGTCTGGGTGAACGAGGATTTGGCGCCGCCGAAGGTTTCGCCGCAAGCACCGCCTCGGCCCGCCTCCCAAGGACAGCTCGTGTTCTGGAGCAGTACCGAACATCGCTACAAGCCGGTGCCTCATGCCAGTATGCAGGCCGCCCGGTCGGCAGTAGCAGAGGTCAACAGGATTCTCAACATCCGTCAGCGGCCAGCACCTGGCGACAAAGGACTCACCACTTCAAACTGGTCCCGCGCCCCGTTTACGGCCGAGCAGGTTGATGCGGCCATCGAACAGGCGGCAGCACGGCATAACCTGGATCCCAACCTGGTGCGCGCGGTTATCAAAGTGGAGTCGAACTTCAATCCCAATGCCGTATCCCGCAAGGGAGCGATGGGCTTGATGCAGCTGATGCCAACCACGGCGCGGCAGTTGAAGGTCACCAACCCGTTTGATCCGGAGCAGAATGTGGACGCGGGTGTCCGCCACCTCAAGCAACTGCTCGAGAACTATGGCGGCGACGTCAAGTTGACCCTGGCCGCATATAACGCGGGAGAGGGTGCAGTGGCGAGAAGCTCGGGTATCCCACGGTTCAGCGAGACCCGCAACTATGTAAAAAGGATTACTGACCTGTATTTCGGCGGCTCAACCGGCCTTAGCCTGGTAGGCAGCCCGGGACGTCAACCCTTGCGGGTTCAACGAGATGAGCGGGGAGTCCTGTACATCAGCAACACAGATTGACCTGTACCGCATCTTTAGGTGAGTTGTTGGGTTAAGGAAGTAAGATATTGAGGGGTTCAGGTTGTAGGTAGCAGTCGAAAGTCATCGGTCAGGCACGTTTTCCCAGGATCGCGGGCCCAAAAATTTGAAGAGATCATTTAGCAGCCGGCGCCTCCAGCGCCTTGGCGCGTTGCTTACGTTGCTGGTGCTCCCGGCGGTGCCGGTCCATGCCCGGGTATTGCACAACGAAGCATGGGCCCGGGAGAAGTTTGCCGCCGCCGAGCATCTGCGCGAAGGTCTGACCGGACGAGCCACGCCCGATCGCACCCGCCCCGAATACCAGATCGTTATCAATGCCTACCGGCGCGTCTATTACGGATCGCCATCGTCATCCAAAGCCGACGACAGCGTCTTTGCCGTCGCCGAGCTGTTACTCGAGATGGGGCGCCAGTTTGGCGACGAAAAACTGCTGCACGCTGCCATCGGTCAGTATGAATTTCTTCGCCGCGAATACCCCGGAAGCAAGCACCGGTTTGCCGCTCTCTACGCGATCGGTGATGTCTATCGCTATGATCTCGACAATCCGGTGGGGGCGCGCGCCGCCTTTGCTGAATTCGTACGCCGCTACCCGCACAACGATCTCGCCGATGATGCCCAAGCCGCGATCGCTGAACTTGACCAAACTGCAGGTGCAGCATTGGGACGGAGGGAGTCCGCGCCCAAGGAAGACCAGCCAAAAGAGAAAAAATCAGTAGCCGCTTCCGCGAATGGGCCTACGAAGAGCCGTTCTGATGCGAAGGACGCCGATGGGGACGATTCAGCCGGGACTAATGACCACGCACTAACAGCTCGATCCGCCGATAATCCGGAACGAGTTCCGCGCGTATTTGGAATTCATCATTGGTCAACCGAGCAGTACACACGGGTTGCGATCGATCTCGACGACACCATCAAGTTCGATGCCCAGAGACTTCCAGATCCGGAGCGCATTTTCTTCGATCTGCGGGATACGAAGCTGGCCGATTCGCTGGCGAATAAAAACTTCGATGTGGATGACGGGCTCTTAAAGCGGATTAGAGTAGCGCAATTCCGGCCCGGGCGCTCTCGCGTGGTCCTGGAAGTAGACGATACAGCTGAATATAATGCCTTCCTCACAACGAACCCGTGCCGCCTTATTATCGATATTCATGGCGCGAACTATTTGAAAGCGCGCGCGATGAAGGACGCGACCACCGCTCCGGACACTGCTCCAAAAACGAATAGGAAGCCTAGTCCCGTTAAAGTCGCCGCCGTTGTCTCCGACAAGGACGATGCCGGAGATCCGGCTCCCTTGAAGCATGTGATCGCAACTACAAGCCCAGCGGGGAACGCCGCGAACAAAACCGCACCTAAGAAGATTGTCGTCGAAGCTGACGACGATGACGAGGACACCTCGGCATCCGCCGATGTCAGTGCCCGCGAGCGCAAGCCAGCCAAACCGTCCGCTGGCAAAGGCCAGGCAACAACCGCTCGGCGCACCGCAATGCGAGCGCGCGGGAAACGCCGCAGCGCGGATGGCAATAACGACGAGGTGGCCACGCTGGAACCGGCCGATCTTGGCCCGGCCGACAAATCTTCACCGCCGACAGTCGCAGTTGAGCGTGCCAAGGTCTCTCGCGCCAAAAGCAAGCGAGACCGGACCTCCGAGTCCGAAGTTGTTGCGCGAGAGGCCGTGCCTACGGCGAATGGGGACCGGTCGTTAATCAGGGCACTCGGTCTGAAAATCGGCAGAATCGTGATCGATCCCGGCCATGGCGGACACGATACCGGGACCATCGGTCCCAATGGCCTGATGGAAAAAGACCTTGTGCTTGAGGTAGCAAAGAGGCTCGGGAAATTGCTCGAGGCGCGGCTTGGTGCCGACGTCATCTATACCCGTCAGGACGACACCTTCATTCCACTCGAGACACGGACTGCGATTGCCAACCAGGAAAAAGCCGATCTGTTCGTTTCGATTCATGCCAACTCCAGCCACGATCCCGATGCTCGCGGCGTCGAGACCTATTACTTGAACTTTACTTCCAATGAGGAAGCGCTCGAGGTTGCAGCCAGAGAAAACGCGGTGTCCGACAAATCCATCCATGAACTGCAGGATCTGGTGAAGAAAATCGCGCTGAAGGAAAAGATCGACGAATCACGGGAATTTGCCACGGAAGTTCAACATTCACTGCATAACGGTTTAGCCGTAAAGAGCCCTGGAATCCGGGACCGAGGCGTAAAGAAGGCTCCTTTCGTGGTCCTCATCGGCGCCAACATGCCGTCGATTCTGGCCGAGGTCTCCTTCGTCAGCAATCCTACCGACGCGCGAAAACTGAAAACCGCCGACTACCGGCAACGCATAGCTGATTCGTTGTTTAATGGCATTTCCAAGTACGTCGGCGGTCTCAGCGGCGTAAAGGTCGCATCCAAAATGCCCAAGAGCGATGGCCCCTAGCCTGTTTCTGGAAACTTTCCACATAAATCGGTAGTCTAAACAGGCAGGTCCTGAAACCCGTTTCGGAAGTGTGTCCACCAAGACAGTCCATGAAGAAGGCTTTTATTGTCTGCGCTTTCTGCCTGTTGTCCGCCGTAAGCGCCCTGAGCGCTGACCGCGGTCCCATTTTGCCCGACAGCTTTTCTGGCTGGCGCATGGTGGGATCGGCGCGTCACAGCACCGACGGCACTGTAGCTGATCCAGCGTATGCTTCCCTGCTCAAAGAATACGGGTTTACAGACTTTGAATCCGCCAATTATGCCCAGGCCGACGGGAGAAAGCTCGCCATCAAAGCTGCGCGATTCGGGGACGTGAGCGGAGCGTTCGGCGCCTACACTTTCTACTACCAACCTGAAATGGTAAGAGAAGAGATCGGCGATCAGGCCTGCTCGTTTAATCAGAGAATCTTGTTTTATCGCGGAAACGTGCTGGTGGACGCGGTATTTGATCGCGTCACCGCGATGTCGGCTGCGGAGTTGCGCGACCTGGCCGCGTCTCTTCCGCGCCCGACGGGCAATGCCGCTAATGCCCCTCCAGTTCTCGCCTATATGCCCAGGTCGGGGTACACCAGGAACACCGAGAAATACGTGACCGGATCGCTCGGCCTGGCTCAGACTTCTTCGAGGATTGCTCCCAACCTCATCGATTTCGCAGCCGGCCCTGAAGTTGCGATGGCGAAATACAATCTTCGCAGCGGCGAGGCTCTGCTCACTGTGGTGAATTATCCGACGCCGCAGATCGCGGCCGAACATATGCGTCGGCTTGCAGCGGCACGCAACGGATCTCCAGACTCAGGTGCAGCAGATCATCCAGAGCCACTGTACGAAAAACGCAGCGGGCCGCTGCTGGCAATCGTGTCGGGCGCAGGAACCGAAGATGAGGCGAAGTCCCTGCTGAGCGCGGTGAACTACGATGCTGACGTAACCTGGAACGAGAGCACCACGCCCGACAAGAAAAACAATCTCGGACTCCTGCTCGTCAACATCATCATCTTGTCCGCAATCCTGATTGGCCTGGCCTTGGTTGCAGGCCTTGCATTTGGTGGCGTCCGGATAGCCTTGCAGAAGGTTTTCCCGGGAAGAATCTTCGAGCGTCCTGAGAACGTGGAATTCATCGCTCTGCACCTCGGAGAGGAGGACGCAGAACCCGGTACCGACAAGCTAAGTTCATCAATAAAAGCCAGTTAGATAGTCCGACCGTCATTTTCATCATGAAATGTGCAGTTTTGGCACGCTGTTAACCTGATTCGTAACCTATTGAAAATAAAACTATTTATTTCCCAAAAATTTCTTGACACCCCCTTTTTCCGCTCATAAGATTCCGGCAGAAAGTTTTGACGGACCTTTGCCACCGTTGGAACTATTCTCCCTTAAAGAAAAGGCCGCCCGTGTTGCCGGGTGGTCTTTTCGTTTTGGCGCTTGCGATTCATTGATTAGCTGATCTTGTTGTGGCCTCTAAGCTTTTTTTGCGGAACTCATGTCGGTCAGGCCACGTAATAGACATCAGGCGCGCGTTTGTCGAAGTCGGAGGAACAATGTACTGCGATCACTGCGGAACGGCGTTAGTTGCAGGTCAAATGCGATGCGTCCGTTGCGGCAAAGAAGTGGTCGGCCCCGTGTATGTGCGGCGCAATCGCGTACAGGAACACGTTCGATTACTGGGTATCTTGTGGATGGCTGCGTCTGCGCTGAATGTCGTTGCCGGTCTTGTTCTGATCGCGATTTCAAACACTCTTTTTCGAAACCACGGAATTGGGCCGGACTGGCTGCGCCCATTTTTGACTTTCATCGGATGCCTGGTCTTGTTGAAGGCAGCGGCCGGGTTCCTCGCTGGCTGGGGCCTGCTGCAATACGAGACTTGGGGACGCCTGCTCGCGTTGGTTGTGGCATTCGTCGCGCTGTTCAATGTTCCCATCGGCACCGCGCTCGGAATCTACACTTTTTGGGTCCTCCTGCCCTCGCAGTCCGACGACGAATATCAGGCATTAGCAAAGGCGGCGTGAGCGAGATCTCGAACGCAAACTGCGCAGGGCTAATTGCAGGAAAACCGTTGGCCCGCTAGAATCCACTCCAAGGGCCGACGTAGCTCAGTTGGTAGAGCAGTCGATTCGTAATCGACAGGTCATCGGTTCAAGTCCGATCGTCGGCTCCAGCTCTAGGAGCACAAGTAAGCCTGCCCGTCATCCTCGTAACCATTTGTAACAAAAGGAGTAATCCAGGGTTGTGATTCCGTACAAGTTCTTCCGTAATCTCCCCTAAGCACTCCCCTCATGGCATGATCGGTATGGCTATGACCTATTTCCCCCAACCGCATCCCCGGCGGCGCGCCACTCGCGTACGCTTGCAAGGCGCAGCCCCAGCAGATATTCGGGTTGAAGACGGACGCCGCATTACAGGAAAACTCCAGACGATTTCAGTTACCGGCGGACTCTTACGCCTTGCCAAACCGCTGCACGAGCGGGCTCTGGTCGAGTTGATGATTCTCACCCACGCCGGCCCCGTCCTGGGGGTTGCAGAGATGCTCAGCTGCGCATCGGCTGCAGCCGGTTGTGCCCAGCCGTTCCGTTTTCTTGCATTGGACGACGGCGATTATCAGAGACTGCGTGCCGTGATCGAATCCTGGCTGGATCGGGGCATGGTCCCGATGCGCCCAATGGCGGCGGCTCGCGCCGGATCTGCATAATAACGAACATATTTTTCTTGAAATCTCAACGCAGCCGGAACGATTGATTCCCACTGTGGAAGGCGGAAACCCGCAACCACTCAGCCCATTTCACCAGCCGCTATTGGCACACTGGTGCCATTCACGTTCTTGCGTTTCCCTCTTAGAATTGCCGCAATTGTCCGGCCGCACGAATTCCCAGATGAAGGTTCAGCAAAATGAAAAAACTGTCAAATCACAGACTCGACTCAGAACGCTTGCTCTATCTGCACAAGCGCCATCTCGGTGTCTATCAGCGCGTCGCCCGGGATCTTGGTGTGGATCCCTCTTACGTCAGTCGCGTTGCGAACGGGGCACGTAATTCTGAGAAGATTAAACGGGCACTCATAGCGGAGCTCACCCGGATTCAGGCCGCGCAACGCTCAACCCGCGCCCGCGCCTGAAATGGCGCAAACCCATACGTTGCGGACCGCGAACGGTGCTCGAACCGTGCGCGCACTCCGCTGACTTCGTTCAGTTGTATTTGCATGCAGATCTAGCTGGCGCGCCTCCGTCGAATCGCCGGTGCTTCCTCCTCGGCGATCTCATCTTCCTCAATCGCTCTCCTCTCGCGCTCCTCGCGAGCTTTTTCGTCTTCCCGCTCCGCTTTTTTGGTTGCGTCTTTGACCTTGCCCCATTGCTTCTGAATTTTTCCTTCTACCTGTTTGGCGGCGCCGCGAACCTGTTGCTCTTCGCTTCCAGTCCACTCACCAGCCTGGCGTTGCACGCGGCCAGCAACATCTTTTGCCTTGCCTTTTACGCGATCCTTATCCATTGCCGACACCTCTGAGTTTTTAGAAAGTTTTTACGTTCTGCCGCCAACCTAGCAGCGGCAAACTGCCACGAGATATCGGAAGGAATCCGTAGCGGCATCAGAAAAAGACGGTACATACCGCTTAGGTACGCAGCTTACGTTTTCCATGTTGACATCGCTGATTTCCACAACAGTTTGCGCTTGCCAATTTCCCGCCAACTTCCTGATAATACGAACTGAACGATTCCCCAAATAGCCGTGTATCGATATAGCCGAGCCGACCTGCTGAGAATCTTGCGGATCAGTCCGCGGCAATTGGCGCGATGGGAACGGGCGGGAGTGCTGGCTGCCGCTGATACCTATTCCTTCTTCGATCTCTTGCAAATCAAGAAAGTGCGCGATCTTTGCGCCAAGAAAGTACGACCGGCCGTCATCCGGCGGTCTTTAGAGGCAATGCAACGCCAGGCCGCGGGCATGGAAAATCCCCTGCTGGAAGCCGGCGCCTACACTACCGGCCACCGCGTCGCCTTCCGCCACAAGGGAAAATTGTTCGAACCCATCGCCGGGCAATTCCTGATGGATTTCGGAGGCCAAGAGGAAAAAGTCATTTCCAGTACCGCGCCGAAGTCACAAAAATCAAAGCCCATCCCGGTTGAGAGCAGTGTCGCAGAATTGTTCGCACGCGGGATCGCGCTCGAAGAAGACCCGAATCAGCATCTGGAAGCGATCCGCATTTATCAGAAAGTTCTTGAACTTGAACCCGGCCATGCTGCCGCGCACATCAACCTCGGAACTCTTTTGTACAATCGGCAGGAATATCAGGCGGCCGAACATCATTACCGCGCGGCCGTCGAAGTCGATCCGCGATACGCTCTCGCCTACTTCGATCTGGGGAATGTGCTGGATGAGACCGGGCGCGTTGCCGAGGCAATTCAGGCATACAAAACAGCCTTGCAACTCGCGCCCACCTACGCCGACGCGCACTACAATCTTGCGCTCGCCTACGAAAAAACTCGTGAACCGCGCAAGGCCCTGAAACATTGGCAGGCGTATGTAAAACTGGACGCGACCGGCCCTTGGTCAATTCATGCGCGGAATCAGGCGGAGCGTATCCTGCAATCAGATTGTCTGAAGCTGGTCCATTCCCGGCGCGACTGACGGATTCACGAGAAAGCCTCCCTTTCAGTCACTCAACTATCAACCCAAGGTGATTAGTTTTCGGGGGTCCACGTCACGGCAAGGCCGCCTTGGCAAGTGCTAAGATTATGCGTTTCGCAGTCCAGATTGAGGGAATCCTTCCTATGTCACAGGCGACATTGACAGCCACCCATCCTGTCCCGCTGAACTCCCTGACGGATGACGAAATCCTGTTTCGCGACAACATCCGCCAGTTCGCCGAGGAAAAGGTTCGTCCTCTGGCCAGAGAAATGGATGAGAAGGCAATGTTCGACCATGATCTCATCGAGCAGTTTTTCCAGCTCGGCTTGATGGGCATTGAAATCCCCGAGCAATACGGCGGCGGAGCCGGCACTTTTTTCGAAGCGATTCTCGCGGTCGAAGAACTGTCGCGCGTCGATGCTTCCGCCGGTGTGCTGGTCGATGTGCAGAATACGCTGGTAAACAATGCGCTTCTGCGCTGGGGTAACGAGGAACAAAAGAAACACTACCTGCCCAGGATGGCAGCGGATACCTGTGGCGCCTACGCCCTGAGCGAAGCCGGATCTGGCTCCGACGCCTTTGCCTTGCAAACCAAGGCAGAGTTAAAGGGAAGCGACTACGTTCTCAATGGGCGGAAGCTCTGGATCACCAACGGCAAGGAGGCAGGGTTATTTATCCTGTTTGCTTCCATTGATCTTTCCGCCGGTTATAAGGGGATCACCGCTTTCATCGTAGAGAAGGACTTCCCTGGTTTCTCTGTGGGCAAGAAGGAAGACAAGCTCGGTATTCGGGCTTCGTCAACCTGCGAACTCATCCTCGAGGACTGTCGAGTTCCGCGGACCAATGTTCTTGGGGAAGCGGGAAAAGGTTACAAAATCGCCATCGAAACCCTGAACGAAGGGCGCATTGGAATTGGCGCGCAGATGGCCGGCGTTGCCCGCGGCGCATGGGAGTACGCCGCCAAATACGCCCAGCAGCGCAAACAGTTCGGCAAGACGATCGCCGACTTCCAGGGCATTCAGTTCCAGTTGGCGCAAATGGCAACAGAGATTGAGGCCTCGCGCCTGATGGTCTACAACACCGCGCGAATGAAGGATGCCGGGATGAACTTCGTGAAGGAAGCCGCCATGACGAAGCTGTTCTGTTCGCAGGTCGCGGAACGCGTGACCTCCCTGGCAGTCGAGATCTACGGCGGCTATGGATTCACCAAGGATTATCCCGTGGAGAAATACTGGCGCGACTCGAAAATCGGGAAAATCTACGAGGGCACATCGAACATGCAATTGGCGACGATCGCCAAGCTCGTGCTCAGTGGAAAATAAAAACAACTCAAGCAACGCTTCGTAGAATGCAGCCTTCCAAGGGCCCGAATAGCGTGTCCAGAGCCGGGTTTCGGGTCTTTCACAACAAACCTTGGTAACGCTTGGGTGTTACCTATAATGTGCAGCCAATTGCACATCAAGGAACTTATTCCCAGGTAGATATGCCACTTAAGGGTTGCTTTTCCAGCGACTTACCAAAATGACCCAAGTTGGTGAACAAGCTGCAATTTGAGAAGCAGCCATTTCGTTAGGGGCCCAAGATAGGGGTGCCACTTGCTCTCGGAAAATGCGGTTGTCAACCCGCCCGCCACACCGCGCAAAACCAAACGTTCTCTTCTGCCCATTTTGACCGTCCTGTTTGTGGTTTCCTACAGCCTGATGGTTATGCTCGTTGTCGAGCAGGGGAGCACCATCACTTCACAGAGCTGGTTGATCAAACAGCTCTTTGTGGATAGCACCGAGCTCACGGCGCTGAAAGGCAAGGCGGTGCAAAAGCACAATGCCGAACTTCAGGCCAAATCCCAGGCTTCGACCCAAGCCCAGGATCAGACCAAGACCAAGTCCCAAGCCCCGTCCCCTCAGGTTCCGGCACAGAATTCCGTGAAAGAGCGGCCTGCGGGTCAGGTCCGGCGAACGGCTCCTCAGCATCCTCCCAAACCGGCGTCTGACGCCATGGATGCGCGGAGGGCTTTGTACTCGATCTAAGATCTGTGACGTAGAAGGCGGCCCATGAAGACCCTGCTGGTAGGACTCCTACTCTCTTTACCCGTCTCCCATATCACACCTCCGCCACCAGGTCCGGTTGACCCCGTAGTGGCGAAAACGCATCGCGGTGGACGATGGTATCTAGCTGAAAGCGGCCACGCAGTCTACTGTGTCGGCCCAGTGATTACCATCAACACCCTCGATGGCGGCTTGCGGAAAGTGGCTACCTACTGCAAGGGCGACAAGCCGCTGGTCCCGCTGAAAGACTAGCTCCCGGATCTCTACCCTCCTGGCGCCGGCAATCTGCTGCTACAAAGCTTGGGAAGCGGTACATTGTCTGTATGCCCAAGTTCGAGAAACACGTCTTCATTTGTGGAAACCAGCGCGTCCCAGATCACCCCAGGGGTTGCTGCGACCCAAGCGGCAAGGGCGAGCTGCAGTGGATCTTCAAACAGAAACTCCACGAGCGTGGCCTGAAAGGCCGGATGCGGGCCAACCGTGCGGGCTGTCTCGATCAGTGTGAGCACGGTCCCAACCTCGTGGTTTATCCCGATGCAGTCTGGTATGGCAAAGTCTCGGCGGCCGACATCGACGAAATCATCGACTCGCACCTGCTGGGGGGAAAGCCGGTCGAACGCCTGATGCTGAAGGATTCCTGCATCAACACTCCGGGCTGCGAGCACAAGCAGCCGAAGAAAAAGCTGTGATTTATGGTGAGTTTGCTTCTGAATCGTGGCGAGTTTAATTGGAGGTAGGGCTCCAGGAGTCCGGCCCTTGCTGTGGGGTAGAGGAAAGGAACTTTCCAAGAGCCGGAGCTGCCTGGATAAATTACAAGCAGCTTCTCACGCATCAACCGGGCCGTCTGTGAGTCACGTCACACCGTGTTGTGACGTGCCGGAACTCGTCATCTGCGGCTCGCTGGCCTCGAAACCACAGAGTTGGCCTCTGCGCTGTACCGTTGATCTTTCAGGATGGCCGGATCGTGTCCTCCAAGTAGCCACGCCCCGACATCGCATTGCCTTCAGTCACGCTGTGCCAGCAGACGGTGTTATGCATCTCTTTTTGTGATGTCTCTGCTGCGATGACGAAAACGTTGTTCCAGCGCTTCCAGTAATTCTTCCAATAGCCGGGCAGAGTGCTCTGTATTCTTCTCTCGCAAAACGTCTTCGCATATTTTGCGAATATCACGCGGTTTGCCTTGGCTCATTCGCAATCTCCAATTTTTTTCTTCTCACCCGATGCTTAGAAAAGCACTCGTCGTACCAATTCGTAAGTTGTTGGCAAAATGGAGTGGGCACGAAAGCGATGCGTGTAGATTGCGCACGGATACAGAGCACAAGTGGAATTCGTACGGGTTTGCCCGCGACGGGACATACAGGGTTGACCGTATCGCACATACTGCCCAGACAGGGTATCGTTCCGCGTTTCCCTGAAAGGTATCTCTTTTTGAACTCTGAGCGGCCGGGAGACAAAATTTACGCTCTGATCGCGAGGGCTATTGCCACTCCAGAGTCTTCAGATGAATTTGAAGCGGTCATCACAGAACTTAGGGCAGCCCTCGAGGAACACATTCACCGCATTAGAACAAAGGCCGTCTCATACCTTCCTCCGTCAGATTCGGACCTCTAACCGCAGTCACATCTGGCGCCACGATCGGCCCATTCGCATCGTACTTCTCGGGGATCAAATGATGTTCGCGAGTATAATGATGTGGCTACATCGCGGTCGTGCTTGCGGGCATTTATGGGAAAGAAGAGAAAAAAGCTGCCGGGCACTGTCGAAAAGGTCATTAAACCCATCCATCCCAGCGAACCCGAGAAGGTCCAAATCGGCATTCAAGGTGCTGAGGATCTCTACCGCGAGATTCGCGTTGAGAACACAGTGTCTGACGAGAAAGGCGAAGAGGGACGCCTGAAGCCTGGAGCGCATGTCGACGTCATCGTCGAAGCAGATTCAGACGCCACATTGAAAAAGCCTGAGTAAGTCGACTCGATGTACCCGTTCCAGGAAGGAATGCCGACCTGAACACCCTGTGCGAGACGTCCCGTTCCCATCCACACTCTGAATAAGACGGGCCTCGGTTCTGACACGCCGCGCTTATCACTCGGGGAACAACCCCCTCCGCTTCCCCGCTTGAGGAGGTTGTTCCTGCCCCGCGAAAACGACGACTACGTTTCCATTTCAGCCACCGGCTCCTGTGGGACCGTGACCTCGCCGCTGCGACTCGGTGAGCCAAACGGCAGGATCATGGGCACGCGGCGGCGATACTCAGCGTACTCTCCATGCAGTCGAATGAGGTCCCGTTCCTCGAACTGAATTGCGAGGAGAATGTACGCAGTGGTGGCGATGGCAAACACGAGGTGCGCCAAGGTCATGAGCGGAGCTGACCAGAACACGAGCAACCATCCCACGTACAAGGGGTGCCGGACGATGCGATACAGACCCGGAGTCCGGAAGCGAAGCCCTAC
>Ga0126372_10000181_pt1 | contig 19172 bp, 19 predicted proteins | sample PanSoiMetaPlot_6_FD_92762 | JGI IMG/M metagenome (GOLD analysis project Ga0126372, IMG submission 92762) | Tropical forest soil microbial communities from Panama - MetaG Plot_6 | ecosystem: Environmental > Terrestrial > Soil > Tropical forest > Bulk soil | place: Panama | collected 2016-02-17
ACCAAAATCGATCTGGTGGTGGCGCAAAACGACCTGATGGCCATGGGTGCGCGCAAGGCGTTTCAAGCTCTCCCCAACGAAACAGATCGCGAACGCTGGCTTGCACTTCCGTTTCTTGGATGTGACGGCGTCCCCAAAACCGGCCAGGTTTGGGTGCGCAGCGGCCTGCTCAAGGCCACCGTTTGTATTCCCCCCAACACTGGCATGGCCGTCGAGATGCTTGTCGATGCCTTCCTCAACGAAAAGACGCCACCCGAACGCACTTTCACCCTCCCCGTCTCCATTCCACCGCTAGAAACTCTCCGCCCGGCCAGCTAGTGGCATTTACGTTTTGTGTCTTAGGTCTTAGTCATAAATTTTTGGTTTTGCTCCAGTTTTGCCTCTTTCTGATTACCGATTACTGATTTCTGATATTCGGTATAATCTGCCCGCCATGTCCTCCGCCACAGGTCTCGTCGAAATCGACCGCACGGCCGAAGTCTTGACATTTACTCTGAACAATACCGATCGCGGCAACGAAGTCACCGGCGCAATGTTTGACGCTATGCTCGCTGAACTTCGCTCCGAATCCACGCAACCCCGCTCTCGCGTCCTCCGCATTCGTGCCCGCGGCGCCGTTTTCTGCCCGGGCCGTTAACGCGCCGCTCGCGGCCCCGACGCCGTCCGCGCGGAAGCCGCTCGCATCATCGAGTTCAAACAAATTCTGCGCACTTGCCCGCTCATCACCGTTGCCGAAGTCCACGGCGACGCCTTCGGCTTCGGCATGGGCCTGGCCATCGTCTGCGATTTCGTTCTTGTCTCCGAACACGCCTCCCTCGGCTTCCCCGAAATGCGCCACGGCCTTGCGCCCGCCGCCATCATGGCCTATCTCGGGGAATACGCGCTCCCGCGCTTCGCTTTTCCACTGGTTCTCTTCGGAGAGCCGTTTACTCCCCACCAGGCCCTCGAAATCGGCCTCATCTCGCAAGTTTGTCCCGCCGAAAAGCTCTCTCAGGAAGCCGACGCCCTTGTCGCCCGCATTCTCCAACTCGACCCCGGCGCCACACGCCGCTGCAAGGAATTCTTCCTCACCGCGCAAAGCCACTCCTTCGAGCAAAACTGCAGCCTCGCGCTCGAAACCCTCACGCAAGGCACCCTCGCCGCACTCGGCAAGAAAAAGTGACTCGCGAATGAGTGTCAACGCCGGCGCGCGCCTTGATCGTCTCCCCATCTATGCGTTTCATCGCCGTATCCTTACGCTCATAGGCATCGGCATGTTCTTTGACGGTTACGACGTCTATGTCGCTGCCACCATTCTCGGTGCCACCCTCAAAAGTGGCTTCTCCACGCTCGCGCAAAATGCGCAATTCGTCTCCGTCACCTTCGTCGGCATGATGCTCGGTTCCTTTCTCACGGGGTTTCTTGGCGACCGCTACGGCCGCCGATTCACTTACCAGGCCAACCTTGTCATCTTCGGCCTGGCCTCGTTGGCTTCCGCCTTCGCGCCCACGATGCGCGGGCTCATTCTCCTCCGTGGCGTGATGGGCGTCGGCCTCGGCGCAGAACTCGTTGCAGGTTATGCCGCTATGACCGAATTTCTTCCGCCGCAGGCGCGCGGCCGATGGTGCGGTATCCTCAACGCCGTAGTCGTCACCAGCCTGCCCATCAGCGCTCTCGTAAGCGCGCTCCTCATCCCGCATGTCGGCTGGCGCATCATGTTTGTCATCGGCGGGATCGGCGCGCTTATCGTCTGGTATCTGCGCAAAGCGATGCCCGAATCCCCGCGCTGGCTCGAATCCATCGGCCGCACGGAAGAAGCCGAATCCATGCTTCAGGAAATCGAGCGCCAGTTCGCCTTGCGCGGCGAATCGCTTCCCGAACCCGCGCTGCCTGCGCCGCCCGTTCCCCTGCGCGGCTTGTCCACCTTGTTCGGGCCGCAGCTTCTTTCTCGCTTCCTCGTCGGCGCGACCACGCTCGTCGTCGCCAACACGTTGATCTACGGCTTCGTCACCTGGCTGCCCACTTTCTTCGTGCAGCAGGGCCTCAGCATCGCCAGCTCTTTCAAGTATTCATTCCTGATGAGCTGCGGCGCGCCCGTCGGCGCGACCATCGCTTCGCTCTCCGCCGATTCCATCGGCCGCAAACCCGCCATCATCGGCGCTTCCTTCATGGCCATTCTGTTTGGCGGAATCTACTCCTACATTCGCAACCCGTTGCTCTTTCCTCTGGCGGGTTTTCTCCTCGTCGTTTCCATCTACATCCTCGTAGCCTTGCTCTTCGCCATTTATATCCCCGAGATCTTTCCCACCGACGTCCGCATGCGCGCAGCCGGCCTCTGCAATACCATCGGCCGCACCGCCACCATCTTCACTCCCTTCCTCGTCGTCTTTCTTCTCCGCTCGTACGGCGTCGTGGGGGTGGTCGGCCTGATGATCGGTCTCCTAGTCATCCAAATCCTCGCCGTCCACTTCTTCGGCCTCGAACCCAAACTCCGCCCCCTCGAAGAATTGGACTAACTCCAGTAACGCAGCGGGCTCCCCACCCTTGAAGAGCTGACCTCAAATCATCCACACTGAGCCTTACTTGTGGCGGATTTCAATAGGGGCGCGGGTGCGGTCGAGGGGAAAGACCTGCACTTGCCATTTGACAGGGATAGAGGTGGGCACGTAACAGGTGGTTTTGTCACAAGCCTGATATTCGAGCTTGCCGGTTATGGCCATGGTTTTCCCGTCCTTGTCCAACGAACCCCAGAATTGCGCGCCGGAGCTGACCTTCACGTCCTGGCTGATGCGGAATGTGCCTTCGTAAACGGGGACCTTTTCCTTAATCGCCGGCAGATACAAAGTTCGCGGCGTGGGATAGGCCGCGGGGCTTAGCTCCACGTCTGGCATGGGATCGAGTATGAGCTTCACGGGTTTGTAGCCCAGCGTGCCCGGCGCGTAAACGTGGACATCGGTGGGCAGACGCATTTCGGCGAGGAGGGTGATGCGGGTTCCGGGCACGCCAGTACGGTCCGATTGCTCGAGCGCAAGTTGGAGATGCGGGGCGTCGAGCGTGTCGGTGACTTCCTGGTCAAGCTCGGGGAACAGTTTGGAGAGGATGCTGTTGCCAGTGAGGCGTTCGCGGTATTTGGCCTCGAAGAACTTTTCCTTAATGACGCCCTTGGTGTCGATAAAGAAATATCCGGGCCGCGCAAAACCTTTCTGCATACCGGTGGCTTCGTGGTTGAAGACCTGGTATTCCTTGATAATTCTGGAATCCGGATCGGCCAGGAGCGGATAAGTGACGTTATGGCGGCCGGCGAAGAATTTCAGGATCTCCTCGGAATCGTAGCTGATGGCGGCCAGCTTGATTCCCTGCTTTTCAAATCGCGGTACGGCGCTTTGCAGCTGGACCAGCTGCCCTTTGCAAAAAGGTCACCAGTCCGCGGAACGGAAGAAGAGGAGGACAGTGCCGTTCGCGCCTTTCAAGGTTTCGAGTGACTGGATGTTTCCGAATTCGTCGTGCGCGGCAAAATCGGGGGCTTTCTGGCCGACGGCGAGGCCGATGGCCATCGGCACGGTGGAAGTGACCTGGATGGAGTCTTCGTCGAGGGAGCCGCGAACGGTGACAGTATCACCGAGATGGCCGGTGATTTTGTCCTGAGGTTCAAGGCTGTACATCAGCCGATTGGTGTCGTCGTAAAGAGCGATCTTTGCCCCGGGGACGTTCTTGAAGCATTCCGGCGATTCGTTGAAGGCCTCATCGGCGTTGCAGGCGCTGGTGACGAGAACACCAGACCAGGCGCCGGTTTTGGCTTGCGCGGCGACCATTTGCGCCGTACATAAAATCATCGCGGACAGAATCGCAAGCTGTTTTGTTCCGGAAATGCATCTGAACGTCGGCATGTCTTCTGAACCCTTGAAAAACAGATTCCGCCCGAACTATGCGCGCCGCACTTTTGCCATGCAACCTAACCCACTTGAGCGACCTCGTTAGAGGCGCTCAGTCAATGAAAGTTATAGCAATGGGCGCTTGAGGCTCCAGGTGAAACACGAGGCTCTCTCCGGCGTGCACCCAGATTGGCGGCGTGATCGAACCGGCAATGATGATCTGGCCCGCCAAGAGCTTCTCACCGAAAAATGACAGCAAATTCGCGACGTGCCCGACGATGGTAATCAGTTCTCCGGTCAGGGCCTCAAAATCGGAAGTGTTGGCCAGTTCCTCGCCGTTGCGGATTACCCGCGCGTTGAGCCCGGAGAGTCCGCGACCGGCATGCGAGGTGGCACATCTACCCAGGATGAGGTGGCGCTGATAAATATTGCGCGCCAACGTCCCTTCAACGTCCTCGGAGGGATGGTCCACATCGGCAACTTCAATTGCGGCTCCTAATCCGGCAATCGCTGACATAATTGTTTTCCGGTCCGCTTTCGCCGGCACATCCTTTCCCAGATAAACCGTGACTTCAGGCTCCGCAGCGGGTTTTTTCCAACCGGCAAAGGAAATAGCCGATCCCGATGTGACCACGGCATCCTGCATCAGAAAGCCAACCAGGGGTGCGTTGATTTGCAGACGCTGCATCGCCGCCGGCCCGCCAAAAGCCAGTTTCCAGCCGAGTTGCTTCTTCCCTGCCGCCAGAAGTTCGCGGCGCCAACGAAGCTGCTGTCTCATCCCGTTTATGATTCGCGGGTCGTCCCACGCTTGCATCATTGCATCCAGTCTCGCTCAATAGCCTTCGGGTGGAATTTCGTAGCCGGCGGCCTCGAGCGAGCCGGCGCCGCTCCATCCCCAGACGAGGACGACGTCTTCGCTGCCTGTGTTGTCAAAGCCGTGCCAATGGCCGCGCGGAGTGAAAATCACGTCGCCTTTGCCGGAAGGCTCGCGGCCTGTGTCCGTGTAAATGTACCCGGTGCCCTGAATCACGATGAAGAATTCGTCGCAATTCGGATGACGGTGCTTGTCATGGCGCGCGCCGGGCGGCAGAACGGTCCAGCCAACCAGCAATTTGTCAGAGCCGACGGTTTTTTGGTCGATTAAGAACTGCACCTGCATGTTGATCCAGCCCTCTTCCTGCTTCAGGCCTCCAACGCGCGGCACGTCGCGCAAATTGGTGCGATAGGGCTTCATTTCGACATTCCTCCCAAGCGGCGATAGACCTCATATACGGTTACAAAATCGTGATCTTCCAGGCCGAGGCCGCGACAAGCATTCAACATTTCGTTCGCGGCAGCGCCGAGCGGGACCGGGACACCCATTCTTCGGCCAAGATTCAATGCAAGCAGCATGTCTTTTTGCTGGAGATTCACGTTCCCGTACGTGGCATCGTCGATGTGCCCTTCCAGGATAAGCGGGGCGCGATAAGCAATGACCGGCGAGGCGACGACGCTTTTGAGCATGGCGTCCACGGCGACTTCGCGGGGCACGCCACCTTTTTCCGCAAGCGCGACGCCTTCGCAAAAGCCGATGACCTCGATGACGAGGGTCATGTTCAGGGCAACTTTGAGTTGCAGCGCCAGACCCTGCGCGCCGATGTAAGTTACCTTTGGCCCGATGGCCAGGAGCACGGGTTGCACCCGGTCGAAGGCGGCTTTGTCGCCGCCCACCATTACGGAGGCTTTTCCCTGGCCGATGGTGAGCGTGGTGCCGGAAATCGGCGCGTCCATCATGACAAGGCCGACTTTGTGAAACTCGACCCCCACGGCGCGGCTGGCCTTAGGATCGATGGTGCTCATGTCCAGATAGGCCGCGTGTTTGCGCAGTCCGTGGATGACTCCGTGTTCGCCCAGGGCGATGCTCTTGACCGCATCGGAGTCGGTAACAATGGAAATGACAACTTCGGAGGCAGCCGCCAGTTCGCACGGGGAATTTGCCCAGAGCATGCCGAGCTTAAACAGAGGCTCGCCCTTTTCCTTGCTGCGATTCCAGCCGGTTACCTGGTGCCCAGCGGCAAGCAAACGCGGCACAATAGCTTGGCCCATGTCGCCAAGGCCGATGAATCCCACCTTCACCGCACACCTCCAGTCCAACATTCATACCAGACCCAGGCATCGCTCCGCGTCTAGTGTTTCAGACGTTTGTCGAAATAATTCATGAAGATGTCAAAGGTCTTCTGCTGAATTTCATCCGGTTTGTAGGAGCCATCAGGTTGATTCATGACAAACACGTAGCCATGCACGGGATGGTCAAAGCTGGCCCATTGCACGTCCTTGCCTGACTCCTTCATCCATTCATAGGTCAGCTTGAAAATTCCCTGCTGGTGATCGGTTTCGCGGCCGAAAATCAGAATCGGCGTGTGAATGCGCGCGATGCGCTCCATGGCTTCCGCCTTGTTGGCGTTTTTGCGCGCCACCTCGATGTCGTTGTACTGAATCTCATTGTCCTTACGGGGCGCGGTGGGACCGGTATTGACGGTAAGGAATTCGTGATTCGCAGGCTCAATGCACACGCCGGCGGCAAAGGTGTACTCGCTAGCGGCTTTCATGATCATTTCGCCGCTGTGACTGACGCCCATGGCACCGACGGCGTTCTTGTCTATATAAGGAAGCGTCTGAAGGTAGCGAATGATGGCAATTAAGTCTTCGTGGTCGAGCGTCGGCCCGGACTTCAACATGCGGCGGCCGCCGCTAATGCTGTCTGGCAAGTTTTGAGGCGGCATGGAGGTTTCATAGGCGTAGGGGATTTCGTTGCGGTAGTTCACGGTCACGACTACGTAGCCGCGGGCGATCATACGGTCCTGCATCTGGGTGAGCCGTTCCGTAAGGTTCTCCACTTTGTGCATGCCTTCGCGGCCCTCGCCCCAGCCCATGGTGATGGCCGGGAAGGGGCCATTGCCTTTGGGCTTGCGGACGATGATGGGCACGTAGATTTCATCGCGGGTGAGGACGAGGGTATAGTCCCCTGGAATGCTGGAGCCTTTTATCTCCGTCGTACCCAAAACGTATCCGTGGATTGGGATCGCCTCAGCCGCAGGCTTGCCGGTGCTGAGTTGAGCGGAAGCATGGCTTAGGGCTGACGGCAGGATCAAAGGGGAAACCAAAAGCAGACCGAGTGCCCACAAATACTTGGCAAACCAGTTCGGCATTAAGAACCCTCCTGCGCCAGAGACAAAGATAGTTACATAGTCGAACGTTATGTGGATTATGGTTCTACCACCTGACCTTTTACCGCGTCAACGCTTTTTGCGGTAGTATCGTTCCCCAGATCGCCTTTTGGAGGTTTTTGTGAAACTCACCTTTTCGTTTGTGGTCCTATCACTTCTTCTCGCGTTATCAGCGCAGGTGCACGCTCAAGCTGCACCACAAGCGGAGGCGCCTAAGCCGTTGGTTCTAACGGAAGCCATTCCCACACCTGGAGTGCAAGGGCGATTTGATCACTTCGGCTTCGATGGGAAGAACCAGTTGTTTGTGGCTGCACTGGGGAGCAACAGCGTGGAGGTAATCGACATCAGCGCCAGGGTGCGCGCGCATTCGATCTCCGGGATTGCGAATCCGCAGGGCGTGGCGTATGCGCCGGACGTGAAGAAACTTTTCGTGGCCAGCAGCAAAGGCAAGTTGCGCATTTACGAGGGGACGAATTTTGAACCTCTGAAGGAGATCGATTTCCACGGCGACGTGGACAACCTGCGCTATGACGCAGCGACGCATCGCATGTACGTGGGATTCGGCGAAGACGAGACCGGAGCGATAGGAACGGTGGATGCAATGACCAACGAGCGTTTGCCCGAGGAATACAAGCTGGGCGCGCATCCGGAGTCGTTTCAACTGGAAACAAATGGGCCCAATATTTATGTGAATTTGCCGGACCTAAAGCAGATCGCAACCATCAATCGCAAGACAGGCGGCATTACGCGGTGGCCCATGACGCTGGAGCACAATTTTCCGATGGCGCTTGACGAAGCGGATCACCGGCTCTTTGTTGCCACGCACGAGCCGGCGCGGCTTGCCGTGTTCGACACGAATTCCGGACGTAGCGTTGCCGAGTTGCCGTGCGTGCAGGATGCCGACGACGTGTATTACGACGCGGGGCGGAAGCGAATTTACGTGCCCGGCGGCGAAGGCTACATTAGCGTATTTCAGATGAATGATCCGGACCATTACCAACTGCTGTCCAAGGTTCCGTCTACGCTGGGAGCGCGTACGGCCGGATATTTTGGCAAGGGACACAAGGGTTTTGACCGGTTTTTCCTGGGGGTTCCGCCGCGAGCGGATCATGGGGCGGAGATCTGGATTTATACGGTTCAGGACTGAGGTGTTGGCGGGCTGGAACCCGCAAGACCCAGTCTTGTGCAGGAGATAAATTGGTCAGTCCAATGAACCAGTGAATACAACCTGGCGGCGTTTATCAGTTATTTAGTTCCGCAAAAGAAAGGAAATAGTTGACAATTCGACCTGTATGATGGTACAGCGGCTATACCTATTGTACGGGGCTAGCCTCCCGAGCAGGGGATTTTACAGGGGTGTGTCATGCTGAATTGTGTCTCTTCGAAGAAATTCTTTGGAGCTTTGGCCTTATTGTGCGGCGCCCTTCTGCTGATTTCGCTTCCAGCCTTCCCGCAAGGGAATACCGGCCGAATCCTCGGCGCCGTGTCCGACCAATCGGGCACCTACATCGCCGGGGCAACCGTAACCATCACCGACGTGCAACGTGGGGTCGCTCAATCACTCAAGAGCGACGCGGACGGGGCGTTCATAGCCATCAACCTCTTGCCCGGGACGTACACTCTTCGCGCTGAGGTCAAGGGCTTCAAGGTATTCGAGCGAAAGAACATTTTGGTTGAGGTCGGCAAGGACGTGCGAGTCGACGCCTTGCTCCAGCCCGGCTCGGCAAACGAAACGATCACCATCACCGAAGAAGTGCCTATGGTTGACACCACTTCCACGACGCTGGGCGGCACGATCAGCAACGAGATCATCAACGACCTGCCACTGAACGGCCGCAATTACCAGAACCTGATTTCGCTGCGGCCTGGCACATCGGTTTACCCTGGAGGTGGACCCTGGACGCAAACCACCAACGGGATACGCCCCGAAGACACAAGTTTCATCGTTGACGGAATCACCAACGACGAAGCGTTTATGGGTCTGAGCGTGACCAACGCGGCGGCGGTCCTCGGCGACGCGGCTACGATTCTTCCCATCGACGCGATTCAGGAGTTCAATACTCAGGTTAATCCTAGAGCGGAGTTTGGCTGGAAGCCAGGCGCCATCACCAGCGTTGGTATCAAGTCCGGCACCAACGACATTCACGGTTCCGCCTACGCCTTTGGCCGTTCGGACTCCTTTGATGCGCGGAATTACTTTGACCACTTCAATCCCGACAGCACCACCGCGTTGAAAACTGCAGTTGAATTGGAACAGTACGGCGGCAGCTTCGGCGGCAAGATCATTCCCGATAAACTTTTTTACTTTGGGTCGTTTGAAGCTCAGAGATACACGGTTGGCAATGCGCTTGGCGCGAACGTTCCTACCTCGGTGCACATCACTGGAGGCACCCCCGGCAATAACTGCGTTACGGTGACAACCGGAGATTGCGGCATTAGCATTCCAGACGCAACGGCCGATCTGGCCGCCAACGGGATCTCGGTGAATCCGCTCAGCGCTTATCTGTTGGGCTTCTACACTCCAAACAGCTCTCAGGGGCCCGGTGTCACACTTAACTACCCCAACGAAAACAGTTCAAAGAATGCTGTGGGCAAAGTGGACTATCACCCCAACGATCACAACACAATTGGTGGCTCTTATTTCTTTGGCAACGACACCATCGTGGGCATGGACTTCAACGAGCTGCTGCCGCAGTTCCGCACGAAAGTGCATTCCCGCGCGCAAGCCCTCTCCACTCATTGGACATACACTCCCAGCTCCGCTTGGGCCAACGATCTGCGTTTCGGGTTTACCCATTACACGCTTCAGATTCTTCCGAGCGATCTCAGTTTCAAATACGACATCAATACCGGGCTTTCGAATCCTCTTCTGTCAGGTATCCCGAACGTCAGGATTGATGGCTTCACGGAATTGGGCGCCTTCCACAACTTCCCGAAAATTGTGGGTCCTGACAAAGTCTACGACCTCATTGACCAGGTTTCCATTCTGCGTGGAAAGCACGCCATTAAATTCGGTGGCGAACTGCGCAGAGACTTGGTGCACCAGGCGACGTTTCGCGCCGGCCGAGGACGTGTGCGTTTCCGCGGGAACCATGCATTTGATGGCTCCACGCCCCTGGAGGACTTTCTGGCGGGGGCCGTACAGTCAGACGCGTTTCTGGCGGGAGATCCCACCCGGAATATTTCCCAATGGCTTTATGCAGGGTTTGTGCAAGACGACTGGCGCATCACGCCACGAGTCACCCTCAATTTAGGGCTACGCTATGAGTTTCAGGCGGTTCCCACCGAAGCTCATGATCTCTTCGGAAACTTCGAGCCGTCGGTCGGCTTTGAACAGGTCGGCAAGAACATCAGTTCAATCTACAATCCCGACCACAAGAACTTTTCTCCGCGCATTGGGGTCGCCTGGGATGTGACCGGAAAGGGCACGACCATCGTTCGCGCGGGCGCCAGCATCGTCTATAGCTTGCTCTCCATGAGCACTTTCCTGTCTCAACAAAACACGCAAAACACGGTTACCCTCGGTGTCGGCACGGTCCCGACGGGAGCGACAATTTTCGACGCCGCCTGCCCGACGGGCTGCCCAGGGATCGGAAACGTCGTTACCACGGGCGTCACCCTCCACCTGGCCTCGCCCGCGAACCCCATCGGTCTTACGTGGCAGGATCAAAACACGGCAATCTATCCGCCCAGCGTAGCTGGCCTCGTCCAGTGCAGCGATAGCAGCCCGTGCGACACCTTTGCCATGAATCGCAATTTCCGCACGCCATACGTAAGCAACTGGACTCTCGGTATTCAGCATGCCTTTTCCGGCAAACTCTCGTGGGAGTCGACCTACGTCGGCAATCATGGGACGCGGCTCACCGGCGTTGTAGACGCCAACCAGGGCGCCTTGGGCTCGGGTGCTCTGCCCTTTGCTACACAATATCCGTATTTGGGGTACATCAACACGCTCTCGAACCTGTACGGCTCGACGTATAACGGTTGGCAGAACACACTGACCGCGCGCAATTACCATGGGCTCGATTTCGTGTTGGGCTATACGTATTCGCACGCACTGGATGATATGTCCTCGAACTGGGTGGCTTTCTTGCCCCAGGACAGTACCCACCCCTTGCTCGATCACGGCAGCGGGGACGAAGACATCCGCCATCGATTCACCTTGTCCGTTACTTATTCGCTGCCCGAGAAGAAGGGCTACTGGCAGATGCTGGAGGGCTGGCAGCTCAATACCATCATTACCTTGCAAAGCGGGCAGCCCTGGAACGTAAACGATCAGTCGTTCAACTTCAGCGGCGTTAACGAAGCCACGGATCGTTGGAATTTCTTTGGCAGCCCCTCTGACTTCAAATCCGGCGGCTCAAACACGCAGGCTTATTGTGCCACCTCGAACCCAGGCGACCTCACCGACCTTTCGTCAGTATCTTGCGGCTACTTTACCCAGGGCGGCCTTTTCCCGGTCGGACTGTCTGCACAACAAACCCAAGCGGCATGGACCTCTTGCGTGAACCATGCAGCAGACCCCACTCCGAATGGCTCCTTGGCGCAGGCGGGATGCTACGTCAGCAAGAACGGCAGATCCGTTCTGACTCCGAATGCTCCCGGCCAGTTCGGAACCATGGGCCGCAACATTTTCCGCGACACCGGCTTCCACAACGTGGATTTGTCCATTAGCAAGAACTTCCGGTTGGGCGAACGGGTCAAGGCGCAATTCCGCTTCGAGACTTTCAACCTCTTCAATCACCCAAATTTCGCCAATCCCAACGGCGCTACGAGCGGCTATGGCCAGGGAGCCTTTTCAGATCCTTCCGTGCCCGGACAGTTTGGCTGCGGCTGCGCCACTCCGGACAGCGCCTCATTCAACCCTGTGCTCGGCTCGGGTAGCGCTCGCGCCATCCAGTTGGGTTTGAAATTCACGTTCTGAGTTTTCCGCTTGGGCCTGACCTGCAGTTGGGGCCGGACTTGTTCCGGCCCCTTCTTTTTCCGCAGGAGATCACTTCGAAAGGATTCTCTCGAATGCGCACCCCAAACGTACGCTTCCTCGTTTTCGCTCTCTTGTGCAGTACGTTTCTCAGCGCGGTCTGCCATGACGCGGTGGCCGCAGAAGCTGACGAGGCTGTTCTACAAGCCGACCGCAAATTCGTGCAAGCCGCGGCGTTGCAGAACGGGTCGCTTCTCGCGAGGATTTTGGACGACGACTTCACGTGGACGGATGCCGAAGGGAGGACCCTAACGACCTCAGAAGTTTTGCATGGGGTTCCCAAGCCAGCGCTGGGAGACGAGACCGGCATGGACCTGGCGGAACGCACGTACGGCCAAGTGGGCGCGGTCTCGGCAAGCCACGGCAAGGTGCACGTGTTGCGCCTGTGGGTGCAGCGGCCGGGGGGATGGCGTCTGCTGGTGTATCAGGAAGTGACGCAACTCAAGCAGCCGCCCGCGAGCGGCGCCTCCGGCGTGAAGGAGTGCGAGAATCCCTGCAAGAGCGTGCCGTTCAAGCCGGCGAATGAGGCCGAAGCGGCGATCATCGCTTCGTGGCAGGCACTCGAAACCGGCGTGACCGGGCACGATGCCGCAGCTTGGGCTCCGCACATTGCGGACGAGTTTGTGCAGATCAGTTCGAACAGCGACCATCCTATTACCAGGGCTGGACGTATGGAAACGTTGAACAAGCAGAAACAGAGCGGCGTCGGCTCCGCACCTTCACCACTAGTATCGGCGAAGATGTTTGATTTCGGCGACGCGGTGATCATGACCTGCTTGCACCAGCCGTATTCCGGCAAGCCCGTGCACGTGAGCCGCCTGTGGATCAAACGCGACGGCAACTGGATCATGTCCATCAGCTACCAGACGACGATTCAGGCCGGAGCGTCGAAATAGCCGTTATGGGACGCGCTTCATTATCAACGATTCACAGCAATTTTGGCACGGCAGCGTTGTTGCTGCTGGCACTAGTGTCTTCGAGTGCCGCACTCGCGCAGACCGATGAGGCTTCCCGGCTGCTCCACGCCGACTCCGACCTGGTCCACGCTTTCCAGAAGAAGGACGCAAACACCACAGCGAGTTTGCTATCTCCGGATTTTGTCTGGATCGATTCGAGGGGAAAACGGCTGACGCGCGCGGAAGTGCTGGCTGCGTTTCCGGCCATGAACAATGCTGATCTGATCTCCGACGAGCGCATTTACGGGAGTTCGGGGATCGTGCGTGCGAATCTCGGCAGGATGAACGTGCTTCGTGTATGGACGAAGAGAAAAGACGATTGGCAAATCTTGCTGTATCAGGAAGTGAGACAAGTGGAAAAAACGGAGCCCGCGAGCGGGGAACCTTCCGGTGAGTGCATTAACCCGTGCAAAGAGATTCCCTTCGCGCCGGCGACGGAATCCGAGAAAGAGGCGTTCGCTTCATGGCAAGGCGTGATGAAAGCGATGGCGGAGAGTGATGCGCAGCTCTATTCGCCGCTGATTGCGGAGGAATTCACCGCGACCGACACGTTTCACGACCAGCCATTCACGAAAGGCGAACGCCTGGCGCAAATCCGGAAACAGAAAGAGTCCGGCAAGCACACCACGCCGCAGGAAGTTCTTTCCGGAGAAATGTTCGATTTAGGGGAAACAGTGGTGATGGTCGCACGCGAACACGGCCGTGGGGCGAAGGACTATTTCAATTCGCGCATGTGGGTAAAGCGCGACGGGCGCTGGCAGATGTTGTTCAGTTTCAATACCAGGATCGAGTAGTCACGCGCTCTGGTAGAGCTTGGTCATCACGAATTCGCGATGGCCAAGAGCCTCGGCGCAGGTCAAGCGGCCGTTGCAGGTGCGCAGGGTGATTTCGATCAGGCGATCGCCGGCCTCATCGAGGGTCATTTCGCGGCGCAGAATTCCGGAAACGTCCAAATCGATGTGCTCGCTCATGGTGCGGGCGGTCTTGGGATTGGCGGTCAGCTTGATGACCGGCTCGACGGGATTGCCAATGACGTTGCCCTGGCCAGTGGGAAACAAGTGCACCACGAAGCCCGCCGCGGCCTGCAGCGTTACGCACTCGGCGGCCGCGGAAGAGGTATCCATGTAATAGAGCCCCGCGCCTTTCCCGGGGGCTTCGGCGGGCTTCAGCACGTCAATGTATTTTGTCTTTTTGCCAATTTTCTGATGATTGACAAAGGCCTTTTCTTCAATGGTGGTCAAACCGCCGATGATGTTGCCTTTGGTGGGCTGGGATTCGGAAAGGTCGCTGGTCTTGTGGCGCTCGATGACGTCTTGATAGGCGCGGAAAACCTGCAGGAACCTTTCGCCGACTTCCCTGGTGGCGGCGCGGCCGGCACAGACGACTTCAGCGCCAGTGAGTTCGGAGGTTTCGCCGAAACAGGTGGTGGCGCCGAGAGGATCGAGCTTGTCGATGAGATTGCCGACAGTCGGACATGACGCAAGGCCCGAGGTGGTATCGCTTTCACCGCACTTTGCGGAAATGAACAGGTCCTGAATGGAGCAGAGTTCGCGTTGTTTTTCGCTGGCCCACTGGATGAATTCGCGCGCCTTGCGCGAAGCGTTGGCAATGGTGGTGATGTCGCCGTTGCCTTCGATGGCGAATCCCGCCACCGGCTTGCCGCTTTTGGCGATGCCTTCGACGACACGCGTGGTCCAGCCGGGTTCGATACCGATGACCACGCAAGCAGCGACATTGGGATTGCTGCCCGTGCCAATGAGCGTGCGGAAATGGAGTTCGAGATCTTCGCCAAACTGCAGGCGGCCGTAGGCGTGCGGCAAAGCGAGTGTGCCCTTAATGTTGTTGGCGACCGCTTCGCAAGCGGCATTCGAAAGATCATCGAGCGGCAGAATCACCACGTGGTTGCGGATGCCCACGCGGCCGTTTTCCCTGCGGTATCCGTAAAGATCGAAACGTCCCATGGCTACCACCTCTTCGTCTTCATGTTGTGAACGTGCACGTGATGCCCTTTGCCGATGGCGGCGACGGCGCGGCCAACGTCGTGGCCATATTTGAGGATAGTGTCGCCGGAGTGGATATCCTTGAGGGCGATTTTGTGACCGAGGGGAACTGGATCGAGCGCCTTCACGGTAATGGTTTCGTCGGTTTCCATGATCCAACCGGTGAGATTTTCGCCGGCCGGGGCGTTTTCGACGACCATCACGCCGACCGTATCGGCTTTGTCGTGCACGATGAAATGCGTGGTCATTGGCGTGTCACTTTCGTGGCTGGAATCAAGCTCTCTGTTGGCTCATTGCGGTTCGATGCTGGCAACCGAAGGTCCGGAGGAATTTTTCCCAAGCAAACGGTTGATTTCAGCGGCGGCCTTTTGCACGTCTTCACGGATGGCTTGCTCCGCAAGGCGGGCATCCCGGGAGCGCACGGCGCGAATCATTATGCGAAGATTACGCATGCTCTCCTGCTGGCGTTCCTTGGTGCGCCCGGGATGAGAAACCCCGATGGCACGCCAGCGGCGGATGCGCCCGTGGAGCATGGCAATCATGCTTGATAGGGTCTGACTCTTCGCTCCTTCGAACAGCACATCGTAAAAAGCGCTCTTGGCATACAGGACGCGTTCTGTGTCGCCGGACTCGTAAGCATCCGCTACGCCCATCAGGGCACGCTCGAGTTCTTCGACCTGAGACTCGCCGGCGTGTTCGGTAAACAGACGCGCCGCCAACCCCTCGAGCACCGCACGAATGGCGTAGAGATCTTGCGCTTCTTCCCATGTGAAAGTGCGCACGACGGGTCCTTTGTTGGGAATGATGTCGACGAGGCCCTCGGACTCCAGTTGGCGCAAAGCTTCGCGGATAACGGTGCGCGAAACGCCCATCAAGGAAATCAATTCGCGCTCGACCAGACGCGCGCCGGGAGCGAGCCGGCCGGAGATAATGGACTGGCGAAGCTCCTGCAAGACCTGACGACGCAAAGGGGCAGCGGACTTGGGAATGGTACTGAGTAAGGAACGGGGATCGGAGGGAGGACTTGACTGTCGCATATTCTCGTAATACGGTACTATGGACAGGCCAGAGTTGCAACTTATTTTGGCAATTGTAGTTACTTTTCCCGCTCCGAGGAACCTGTGACTTCTTCTCCTGTGAAAGTGGGTATCGTCGGGCTTGGCCGCTGGGCCAAGGTTCTGACGCGAGCCGCGGCAAAGTCCGAGAAGTTGCAGATCGTGGCAGCCTACAGCCGGTCCGCGGAAAAACGCGATGCATTCCAGGCGGAGATGAAGGTAGCTTCGGTACCAAATATGGAGGCGATTCTTGCCGATCCTTCCATTGAAGGCGTGATTCTGACCGTTCCCAATGAACAGCACTTGCCGATGGCCGAGTTAGTGGCTAAAGCGAAGAAGCACGTGTACACGGAGAAGCCGATTGCGAGTTCGCTCGCTGAGGGTTTGCAGATCGCGGACCTGGAAAAGAAATTCGGAATCACCGTGACCGTGGGGCACAGCGCGCGATTGATGGGCGGCATCCGGAAAATACGTGATGCGATTGACAAAGGTGAATTGGGCCGTGTCGCGTTCATCGAGGCAAACTTTTCGAACAATCGAGCGCTGGAACTGACGCCGAAGACGTGGCGCTGGTACAAGGACAAGGCACCGGGGGGACCGCTCTCGCAACTGGCGATCCATATGTTCGACGTGCTGCACTACCTCGGTGGCGAAGTGATCGAAGCTGGCGCGATGGCGTCGAAGCTCTCGCCGGTGGGCGCGGAAGTGGACGACCAATCCATGACCCTTGTGAAGTTTGCAGATGACAAGATCGGATATGTGGGGTCGTGCTGGACGTCGCCGGGGATTTTTTCCGTGCGGGTATTTGGATCGGCGGGACTGATGCACTACGAGATTGATTTCGACACGTGGGACACACCGGATCTGTTGCACCACAAATCGACGCTCTACATTCAGCGGGGCAAGGACGGTTATGCAAAGCGAGAAGAGCTGAAGGTGCCGGAGAGCGACATGTTCCGGGCGGAACTGGAAATGTTCGCGGAGAGCTGCCGTAGCGGCAGGCCGAATGAATTGAGCGCCTACAATGGAAATATGGCCGTAGCCATCGTGTACGCAGCGTTGAAATCGATAGAAGAAAACGGGCGCCGCATCCGCATCGCCGACGTCATGCAGCAGGTTCAAAGCCGGATGGGGGCCTGAACGGAGCCATGACACAGAGCAGCCGATATCTTCTGGATTTGACCCAGCCGGACATTGCTGCGCAACTGAAAAAGAACCCGCTGGTGATTCTGCCGCAAGGCAGCGTGGAACAACACGGGCCACACCTGCCGGCCGGAACAGATATTTTTGCCGCCAACGTGATTGCGCATGCTGTGGCTGAGAGGATGGATGGCCTGGTGTTGCCGGGAGGGCCGCTGGGGGTGACCCCGATTCACATGCCGTTTGAAAGCACGATCACGCTTTCACCGGAGACTTACATTCAACTGGTGGTGGAGACCTGCGCATCGATGGCGAAACACGGCGCACGCTACCTGCTGATTCTGAACTGGCACGAGATGAATATTCCCCCTCTTGCCGTGGCGGCGGATCATTTACACAGGGAGCACGGATTGACTGTACTGACGGTGCAGGCGTGCTTCGTTGCAGAGGAACTCTTTGGTGAGACGTGCGGCGGGTTGACGCACGGTGGAGAGATTGAAGCGCTGGCGGTGCTGGCGTACCGGCCGCACCTCGTGCATCTTGACCGCATTGATTATTCGTCGGACCACGCGCACGGGCACAGAGTCGATGCGCTGCGGCGGACGCGCACGTATCAACCTGTGCTGGCGGACGTGCGGTCGATCGCACCAACGGGGTGGTACGGAAGCCCGCAACACGCCACGATCAAAAAGGGCGAGAAAATGGTTGCCGAGGTGGCCGATTCGATTGCCAAGAGGTCGCAAGAAATTTTTAAAGAGCTGGATCGAATTCAGGGTGGTGTGGCGGAAGTGCGGAAACTCGACAAGGTGGGGTGATGGCGCGCCTGCACAAACAAGCCGATGGAAGGCAACTGGGACTTCCCGGGCGCAAGGCGCTGGAGATTGTTTCCGGAGAATGTGGTTCACGCAACGTGACGCTGCGACTGGTAGAGATTCCAGTACCACAGCCGGGCGATATTCCGCGCGCAACGCATCAGCACAACGATTTCGAGGAGTGCATTTTTGTGCTGGCCGGCGAAGGGACCACGTTCGCTGGCAGCGGGGAGTTTCACTTGAAGCCGGGGGACACACTGCTGGTGCCGGCTGGCGAAAAACACGTCACGCGCAACACTGGCACAGAGCCCCTGCTGCTGCTGTGTTTCTTTCCGGTGCCGGATATCACCGCCGGCACACTGGAGCCGGACGTTTCCGCGGGGTCTTCCGAGAAATCATGACGTGCGACGTACTCTGCTTGCGGCCGGAAGCGGATTTCCGGCGCGTCAACGCACTTCCACCTGCGGGATTACAGGTGGTTTATCGCGGCCCTGGCGACCCGGATATACCGGCGCTGCTAAAAGAGGCGCGCGCGCTTGTGATTCCTGCTGTGGGACCGAAACTTCCCAATTCGTTGTTTGAGGGCAGCGCCGTAAAGTTTGTGCAGGTGACTGGAGCAGGATTGGACCGCCTGGACCTGCAGTTCCTGAAGGACCTCGGCATTGGTGTGGCGAATATTCCTGGAGGAAGCAACGAAGCGGTTGCGGAATACGTAGTAACGTGCGCGAGCGTGTTGATGCGGCGATTTTTCTGGGCAGACGCGGAGATTCGCCGTGGGAATTATCGGGATTTCCGGGTGCGGATGATTGCCGACAGCTTGCCGGGGCTGGAGGGATTGACGGCAGGTATCGTGGGGTTCGGCACCATTGGCGTGGCCGTGGCTTCGGAGCTTCACAAGCGGGGGTGCACAATTGTCTTCCATGACCCGGCGCCTCATGACCCGAGAGCGGCTGAGGAGTTAGGCGCGAAGCCTTGTTCACTGGATGAATTGTTGTCCACGGCGGACATCGTGAGCCTTCACGTGCCGCTGCTGCCGCAGACGACGGGTCTGATCGCAACGAGAGAACTTGCGCGGATGAAACCCGGCGCGGTGCTGATTCAGGCTTCACGAGGAGGCGTGGTGGATGAGGCCCTGCTGGCGGCGGCACTGCAGAGCGGGCACCTCGGCGGG
>Ga0126372_10000183_pt1 | contig 19119 bp, 18 predicted proteins | sample PanSoiMetaPlot_6_FD_92762 | JGI IMG/M metagenome (GOLD analysis project Ga0126372, IMG submission 92762) | Tropical forest soil microbial communities from Panama - MetaG Plot_6 | ecosystem: Environmental > Terrestrial > Soil > Tropical forest > Bulk soil | place: Panama | collected 2016-02-17
CGATTTGTTGCCTTGGTGTCTGCGTAGAGCCGAGCGCACAAGTTGCTGCTTAAAGCTGTGGACTGCGGCGTGGTAGGAAGTGGTCGTCAGGTCTGTGCAAGCTGCGATCTTCATGAGCTGTTCGGGCAGATCTCGAACCCCGAGATATTCACTTCCATTGGCGAGAACCACACTGCGCTCGATCACGTTCTGCAGTTCGCGGACATTACCGGGCCAAGAATGCTGCGTAAGGGCGCTGATGAAAGCCGGGCTGAACGCGCGCGCCGCTTTTTTGTGGGTCTTCGCGAACATGTGCAGGAAATGCTCTGCTAACAACGGGATGTCTTCTTTCCGATCGCGAAGTGGAGGCATGGGAATCTTTACGACAGATATCCGGAAGAACAGGTCCTGGCGAAATGTCCCCTCATCAACCATTTTGTCGAGATTGCGGCTGGTCGCACAGATCACGCGGACGTCAATCGGTCGTGAAATGTTCGAGCCCAGACGTTCGACGGTCCGCTCCTGCAGAACACGCAGCAACTTGGCTTGCAAGGGGAGCGCCAAATCTCCAATTTCGTCGATGAAAATAGTGCCGCCATTCGCCTCTTCGAAACGGCCACGGCGAGTTTGCGATGCGCCGGTGAATGCGCCGCGTTCGTGGCCAAACAACTCGTCATCAATCAGCGAATCGGGGAAGGAGCACACGGAGAAAGCCACAAAAGGCTTCGCGGCCCGGTCGCTCAACTGCTGGATGGCTTGAGCCACTACCCCTTTACCCGTGCCACTCTCACCCGTGATCAATACCGTTGTAGAGACTTCCGCAATCTTGCGCGCGACTTCGTCCACTTGCTGGATTAGCTTGCTGTTTCCCACGAGTCCATTGTTTCGAACGGTTCGCAGTTGTTTTCGCGCGTCAGCGAGTTCGCGGAGCAAGTCGACGCGGCGGCAGGCGCGTTCCAGGGCAAAGCATAGCTGGTTTATATCGAGTGGTTGCTCGAGACAATCAAACACTCCCGCGCGGAAAGCTTCACGGGCGTTCTGGCTGCGTGAATCCCAGCTATAAGCGATTACCGGCACCGCAACGGAGGTGTTGGACGTTGCCGCGCAAAGTTCGTTCAGCAGGTGCGGCACGCCTCCCTCGCTGACAGCATCAAAGTTGACCAGAATCGTATCGGGATTCTCGCTGTCAATTCGCGCCAGGGCTTTGTCGACTGACGGTATTTGATAAAGAACAAAGTCGTTGCCGAGCACTTTGTGCAAGGCTTGGCCGAATGCACAATCAGGATCGACGAGGAAAATGTTTTTGAATCCGGACCCTTGCTTCACTGAGCCTCTCTCGTGAGCTCTGGGCGTGCGGCAAACTTTCGCGGTGGCGGCAGGGGAGCGAAAAGGGCCGATGCAGCCGTAAAGTCTGCATTTGGTAGCTGGGGAGGTTGATCTAGCCCCGCCACTATGGTCGAAAACTACACAGCTGTAAATAGCACGTCAGTGCCCAACAGTGGCACGGATGAATGCCCATCCTGATTACCTTTGTGCCGTGTCGATGAAAGCGGTGCCAATAGCGGCTTTTGGCGTGCTCACCACGCGTGGAGCGTATACAAATCGAAACACGTTTTTCAATGAAATGTAATCTCGTGTATACGCCAGATCAATAAAGCTACACATCGATATCCCTGCAGGTGCAACGCGCTCGGTAACAGGAACCGGATCCACACCGGGTTCATCCTCTCTTTTGGTAGTAGCGCCGACCCAGCGTGCATGGCCTCGAAATTGCTTTTGCTCACGATGGAGATCGTGCGCCTGTGTACAGCAGAGACGTTCAGAATTGCGCTCTCGGCGAAGACATGACGACCAAGGCATGCATTCCGGCGGACGAGTCCGCAGAAAAGTTAGGGGTTCGACTTGCGAGCCCGGAGGACAATGTTCTCCATTGGCGCGTGCGGCTGATCGAGGCTGTCTCGTTTCCGGTTGTCCTAACCTTAATTTTGGGCGCCGTCATTTTCACCCTGTCTCGAAAAGGCATCGCCGATCCTGACATCTGGTGGCACCTGCACAATGCAGATTATCTCGTACAGCATCACGCGTTGCCGCGCACGGACATGTACTCGTTCTCGGTCCCGGGTCATCCCTGGATCAACCACGAGTGGTTAGCGGAGTTGCCCTATTACTTCGCATGGCGGGCGTTCGGATTGGCAGGCGTATATGCCGTTATGTTTTCCGTCCTCATATTTATTTTCTTGAGCGTCCTCTATCTCTGTCACCGTGAGACACGTCACTTCAAGGCTTCGATAGTCGCGATCTCGTTGTTGATTGTTTTGGGCTCAGTCTCGTTTGGACCGCGCACCATTCTCTTCGGCTACGCCTATCTTGTAATCCTCTTGATTGTTCTGCAGCGCTTTCGGCAGCATGGCAAAGCGCCCTTGTGGAGTATTCCCCTCCTGTTCTGCCTCTGGGCGAATACACACGGGTCATGGCTGATCGGACTCATAATCTTCTCGATAGTTATCGCTGCCGGGCTCTTTCGAGGTGAGTGGGGAGGCCTTCACGCGGAGCCGTGGACGCGCGTGCAGCGCACCCAGCTCGTCGCAACCTGGGCTGCGAGCGTGGCTGCTCTCTTTGCCAATCCCTTCGGCGCCCGTCTTGTGTTTTATCCTTTCGACTTGGCATTCCGACAAAAGCTCAATATCGAGCATGTTGCGGAATGGGTTTCAGTTAACTTTCACGACTTGCGCGGCAAAGTAGTTCTGCTTGTCTTAATCGTTTTGCTCATCAGTACGCTTCTACGCCCTCGCCGCTGGACGCTAGCCGAACTCGCGTTAGTATTGTTTGCGCTATACAGCGGACTCACTTACGTCCGCTTCCTGTTTCTCCTTGCAATCGTTGTTGCGCCAGTCCTGGCAAAGAGTTTTGACTTCGTCCCGGTGTACCGGCACGAAATGGACACGCCTTTCGTCAACGCTGGCGTCATCATCCTCATTATTGCCGGCATGGTGCATTTTTGGCCCAGCGAGGCGCAGCTTCAGCAGTGGGTTAGTGAGCAATATCCGGCGAGAGCCGTGGCTTACCTAGAGGCCCATCCGCCCGCTGGAAGAATGCTGAATTTTTACTTGTGGGGAGGATACCTGAACTGGCGCAACTCCAGTTTCAAGGTGTTACTGGATAGCAGGGTGGACATATTCGAGTACTCGGGTGTACTCGGGGATTATTTGGATCTCTTGTCAGTTAAAGATCCAAAGGCGGTTCTGGACAAATACAAAATTGATTCTGTCTTGTTTCCTGTCGGCGAACCATTGACCTACGTGCTGCAGCACGATCCCGAGTGGAGCGTTGTTTACAAGGACGACCTCAGCGTAGTGCTGGAGCGAACCGGCCCCAGGAATCTTCAAGAGAAAGTGGGACGGGTGAGTGCGGAGGCTGGTATCGCCCACCCCCTAGTCGCGAACTAAGACGAGAGCCGTATGGCCGTCCGACGAAAATACGACATTGCGGCGGTTGTGATCGTGGTGCTGGCTATCGCAGCCTATGCTTCGTTTCGACAGGAATACAGGTTACGGCCAGATATGCCGGTTGAGTTCTTCGATCCGTCCAGCGTTCCGGCGGGTAAGCGCTCGCAGGAGCGGGCAATAGCTGACGCATATTGGCGATGCGCCGTGACACAGATTCAATGGCGATACGGGTACGCACACCGCTTGCCCGAGCAGCCGCCATCTGAATTCTCAATCGGAAACACTCAGGGAGCGCCGGAGAATCCGGCCGTCCGCCTTCGGTCTTGGCAGAAACTTCGGGCGACCTGGGGAATTTCATCAGCATGGAAAGAACAATGGGAGTGGAACACCATTTCATTAGGCGACTCGCTACGCTCCGCTGGTGCGTGGCTGGAAATGCACATGCGCAGGATCGTCGGATATCCCTAGCCTCGCCCCCGCGGATGTGAAGTAGCCAGGCAGAGACTTAGCCATGTTTGCCCATATTGGACCGGAAGCGTTGTTAATCTCGGTTGCTTTACTTGTGGCCATGCTGCGCCCGCGACTAGGTTCGGAGTGGTTCGCGAGAGTAGAGCGCACACTCGCCGGAATTGCTCGCAGGCGAAAGTTAAGCGTTCTGCTGTGTGGGTTCTCCGCGTTAGCAGTCCGGTTGGCAGTCATGCCGTGGCTTCCGATTCCCCATCCATACATCAACGACGAGTTCAGTTTCCTGCTCGCCGGCGACACATTCGCGCACGGCCGCCTCACTAACCCCACGCCCACGATGTGGGTGCACTTTGAAACCTTCCACGTCATCTTCCACCCGACGTATGCCTCGATGTATCCGCCATTGCAGGGGCTGTTTCTAGCATTAGGCAAAGTGGTACTTGGCCACCCGTTCTGGGGTGTGTGGCTCAGCGTGGGTCTGATGTGTGCAGCGATCTGCTGGATGCTGCAAGCCTGGCTGCCACCGTCCTGGGCTCTGTTAGGCGGCATGCTGCCGGTCATGAGATTCGGCGTTTTCAGCTATTGGGACAACAGCTATTGGGGAGGCGCGCTGGCCGCCTGTGCCGGCGCGTTAGTGCTCGGGGCGATGCCCCGGATCATTCGTAAGCAACGCGTTCATGATGCGATTGTTATGGCAATTGGAATCGCGATGCTGGCCAACAGCCGGCCCTACGAAGGGTTCGTGCTGACCATGATTGTGGCGGGCGGACTCGTCCTTTGGATCCTGAAACAGAAACCTGCATCGAGCCTGCTGATACGCCGGGTCGTGCTGCCGGGAATGCTCGTGCTCGGGATTGCCGGAATGGCAACCGCATACTACTGCTGGCGAGTTACTGGCAGCGCGCTGCGCATGCCGCAACAGGTCAATCGAGAAACATACTCGGTTGCCCGATATTTTTACTGGCAGGACGCTTATACGCAGCCTAGTTATCGGCACAAAGTGATTGGCGACTTCTATAAAGGCCTCGAACTAACGGAATTCAAACGGGCAAACTCCGCACTCGGGGTAGCTGGTCAGATAGGCACGAAGATAGCTCTCATTTGGGTCTTCTACATCGCGCCGATCCTCACGCCTGTATTGTTCTTCCTACCGCGGATATTGCGCGACCGCAGGATTCGTCCTCTCATGATTGCAGGTGCTGCGGGATTTCTGGGCTCATCACTCGTCATTTTCTTCAACATTCATTACGTAGCTCCTATCGTTCCAGTGATCGTTGCCGTAGTCGTGCAAGGCCTGCGCCATCTCCGTACCTGGAAGTGGGAGGCCGGGCCCAGCGGCCTGATGCTGCAGCGGTCGATTGTCGGCCTGTGCCTTGTGATGATGCCGATACAGGTCGACATCTTGAAGAAGGCGCCGCTGCCTGGCAGCTGGGCAGCAATAGGTCCCGAGCGTTCCGCAATTGAAGAGCAGCTTGGTGAGCTGCTGGGACCGCAATTGGTGCTTGTACGCTATGGGCCGAATCACGACCCGCTGCTCGACTGGGTTTACAACGGGGCCGACCTGGAGAATGCGAAGGTGGTGTGGGCCCGCGATATGGGCGAACAAGGGAACGAGGAGTTGCTGCAGTGCTACCCGGAAAGGCGAGTATGGTTGCTGGACGCGGACGAAACAACGCGTAAGCTGACACCCTATACCGAACTACGCCGCGGACGATCTCTTGCCCAAATTCCTGATCGTCAGGAGCCTGGCCGATGAGCGCAGTATCAACCTCATCACCTACCAACGCAAAGCCGGCGCCTTTTCTCACGACACGTCTACTTCTCGACGGAGCCGCTGATGCCCCGTCGATGTTCCTGCTGTCTTTTGGTTATCTTTGCATCTTCCGGCATTTTGCCACGATGGAACCCGATGAGGGCATTCTCTTACAAGGGGCCGAGCGTATTCTAGCGTGGCAAGTGCCCTACCGTGACTTCTTCTCTTTCTACACGCCGGGCTCTTATTACTTGCTGGCGGCATTGTTTCGAATTTTCGGAAGCTCGATTGTCGTGGCCAGAGTATCGCTTGCCGTTATGGGCGCGTTGTTGTCGAGCCTCACATACCTGCTGGCTCGACGCTTCTGCTCGCGCCGTGTTGCAGCCACGGCCGCTGCCGTGACCACGTTGAGTGCACTTCCGTATCGATTTGTGATTTTGCACAATTGGGACAGCACTCTATGGGCTTGCTTCGCAATTTACTTCGCCGTCCGATTCCTAGAGGAGCCACGCAAACGCTGGTCGTTTGCAGTCGGTTGGTTCAGCGCGCTGACTGTTCTCTTTGAACAGTCCAAGGGAGCAGGGCTCTGCATCGGGCTCGCTGTGGCCTTCGCCTCAATTTGTCTATTGCCCGGCGGCAGGGGAATCATCACGCGCGGATCCGTGTTCGCGGCAATCTCCGGCTTCGCAGTGCCCCTTGTGAGTGTCTTCACCTATTTCGCCAAGCAGAACGCAATGACCATCATGCTGACGGATTGGTTCTGGCCGTTGCAGCACTATTCCACAGCTAACCGCGTACCCTACGCATACCAGAACTGGTCTGATGAAACACGGCATCTGCTGTTTGCAACCGGCTCAGTCATCGAGCGAGCCATCAAATGGTTTGCTATCAGCCCATGTTTCTGGATCCCGGTGCTGCCTCTTCTGGCCGTTGGTCTGCTGGGGTACTGGGTAGCGTGCGTGCGCCGTACGCGAAACACCGACCGTAAGAAGCAGTGCTACATCGTTGTTTGCGGGGCGATTGCAGGCTTGCTGTTGAGTGTCCTTCTCAGCAGGGCGGACATTATCCACATCATGTATCTTCAACCGCTGAACTGCCTTGTGCTTGCGTGGTGCATTGAAGGGCGCGACATTCCGGTTCGGCTGCCACGCTCCGCGCGATCCATTGTAAACTGCTTTGTAATTACCGCACTCGTGACCTTCGGTATGCCGCCGCTGTTCGCGGCCTTGTCCGCGCGAAATGAAGTCAGAACACGGCGTGGGCAACTGACCAGTCCGGAAAAGGACAGCGTAGTTGATTACGTTCAAGCCCGGGTACCCGCCGACGAGCGGATTCTTGTTTACCCGTACTTGCCTCTCTATTACTACGCGACCAGTACACTCAGCCCGAGCCAGTATGACTATTTCCAGCCCGGGATGAATACGCCTGAGCAAGCAAATGAAATGCTCCGGCAGATCAGGTCGCAAAACCTAAAGGTGGTCCTGTTTGAGATTGGCTTCACAGAAAAGATTCCTTATTCCTGGCCTGGAACTCCTCTGAGTTCCTTAAGCCATGATCCAGTTGCAGATTACATAGTCCGAAATTATCGGACGTGCATTCCGCTGACGTCTTCGGCTGGGTGGCGATTTCTTTTCATGGTCAGGAAAGACCTCGCATGCCGATGAGGGCTGCCACTGCGGCACCAATCGTTGGGAGCAAAGGCGTACGTTCGGCAACCCACGCAAAGATCATGCGCGCGACGGCCGCTGCACTCGCATTCAGCGCGGCAGTGTATTTTCTCGCCGATTACCGCCGGCAGATCGCATCCCGGGTCACTGATCGCGACTCCATCGCCTATTGGGCTGCCGCACGGCTGTTGCTCTCGCGCGAAGACGCGTACGATCCTCACCGCGTCCTTGAATTGCAGCAAGCTCAGGGATATCACGAGCAAAAACCACTTGTTCTGCGCACGCCCCCCTGGTCGTTGTGGATGATTATGTGGATGGGCGTCCTCGATCCTTACTGGGCCTGGGCCGCTTGGATTTCGCTGCTGATCGTGTCGCTGGTGATCTCGATCCGCCTCACCTGGCGAATGTATGGGACCGAGGCACGCCCTCCTACCGTGTTCATATTGGTTGCGTACCTATTCGCACCAGTCCCAGCGTGCGTGGTTGCAGGTCAGTTGGGGATTGTGCTGCTTCTCGGCATTGTTCTGTTCTTGTGGTGGCAGGAGCGCCATCCGGCATTAGCAGGAGCGGCGCTTCTTATCCCGTTCGCGAAACCGCACGTGTCTGCGGTGCTATGGCCTGTTCTCGCTGTTTGGATACTGACGCGACGCAAGTGGCACATGCTGGCCGGCTTTGCTACTGCGCTTGCAGTCGCAGTTGCGCTCAGCCTGGCCATCGACCCCGATGTCTTCTACCACTACAGACAAATGGTTGCGCAGGCTGCCATCCAGAATGAATTCGTTCCCGCCCTCAGCGGAGTTGTGCGACTCATCTTCTTTCGACGTTTCTTCTGGGTCCAGTTTTTGCCTTTATCGGCCGCATTGGTTTGGTCTGGGTGGTACTACTGGAATCACCGCGCGAATTGGAACTGGCGCGAGCATGGCCCCGCGCTCCTGGTTGTGTCTGTCCTGACTGCTCCATATGCCTGGCTGACCGACGAAACCATTCTGCTTCCCGCTGTGCTGCAGGCACTGCTCTGTATCTTCCAAGTGCGCAAGCAGCTTCCGGCCCGCACGCAACTGACGCTCTTTGTCTTTGCTGGTCTGAACGGCCTCTTGCTTCTTCTGTTGCGCGCGAAAATACCATTCGCAACAGGGATCTACTTCTGGAGCAGCCTGGTATGGGCGGGATGGTACTGGTATGCGAAACGCCTGACTAGAACTGTGAATGCATGAGAGTGACCGATGTGCCCTGGTAAGTACGGCTCGATTCGGCTTTCCGTAACATAGTCCTGCTCACGATTACAAAGAGAGCCAGCAATACGAGTGCCATTAGCGCGTACACCTGCTTCACGATGAGCAGATGATGCACCAAAGGTATAAAGAGCACGGTCACGGTGACGTTAAGCACCCAGTTTTTGAGCAGTGCTTGGCGCTTCGCCAACTCTCCGCAGACAATCGCGACGGGAAGGAGAACAACGCAAAGGTCGTATACGAAAGAATGGACACCGGTGAGAAGTGCGGCAATAACAGCCGCAGAAAATGAAAGTCCAAGTTCGCTGTTATTCCACGTGGTGGCCGTGCGCCATACAAGAACCACGGACAGAATGGAGAGGATCGCAGCAGACGCTATCGGTGAAATTCTGCTCCCGCCGAGTACATAGACCAGTCCGCGAAAATTGGCGGCGTATTCCGGTTGAAACCCCATAAGCTTGCGATAACCCGGGTCGAGGAACATGAGCGCGTAGCTTCTAATGACGTGCGGACCTGACACCGCCAAGGACAAGCCAAAAAGCAGCAATGCAACGGCACAAAATCCGAGAAGAAACGACCACCTGCGGCGCAGCAGAAATATGAGTGCAAACGGAAGAACCAGATGAAACTTAAATAGCCCGCACGCCAGCAGGGCACCAGCGGCCGCTTCTCGTTGTCTGGCGAGCGCGACGTACACGAGCGTGTAAACCAACAGCATCATCACGGCGTCCTGTCCGATCAGCAAGCAGTCCATCGTCGGTTCAAAAGTGAGGAAGATCACAAACAGCAACCCCAAATCCACCGGAATGCCACGGGCGTACTGGCGCATTGCGTCGAGTACGCCGGTGTTGCTTTGGATAATCCACCCCGTCGTTAACAGCACGGCTAAACAGAAGATCGTCCATGCTAGATATGCCCCTCGATAGCTCAGATATGTGAAAGGCACAAACAGAAGCGCTTCAAAAGGCGGCCTAAGGTAAAAGGCGTGCACGGGCGCAACTTGTAGCTGGAACTCCGCCTGTGTTTTGAGGTCATATAAGCTGCCCCCCAATCCATGTCGCACAATCTGACCGGCAGCATAAAACTCAGAGAAATCCAGGAGCGTTCCCGTGTCATTCCGGTCGGCAGGAAAGCGGAGCAACAAATAAGTTACCGCCGCCACTGTGAGGAGCAGTACAGCTGCAAAGCGGACGAAGCGGTGGTGCCGCATTGGGCGCGGATTATAGCACTGGTGTGCCATCTGTCGGCGACACTATTTCATCCGGAAACACTATCGGATATTGAGTGTATACAGATGTATTCGCACTGAGTGTCGTTGGCAAGTAACCCTCGTCGCCAGACTCGTATTTTCGACAAAGCTTCCCAGCGCCCAAATGCCTGCAAACTCAAGGTTTCTTGGTTTTCCTTCCGGCTGCTCTATCGCATGGGTCTGCATATCCCTGAGACTGCCCGCCACACGGGCAGTTTGGCCCAACGCATGCGATAGCAATCGCATATGCACCCATCGATGCCCTCTGCGGTGGGACAGCTAACATTAGGAGAAAAGAAGATGATCAACCTCGTTCTGACATCTCTGAACCGTCTTCACAGCGACGAATCGGGGCAGGGATTGGTGGAATACCTGCTGATCCTCGCGCTGGTTGCCTTCGCCGCGACGGCAGGCATGAACTCTCTGGCGACTGGTCTGAACAGCGCGTTCACGCAGATCAGCCAAATCCTCGGCAAGTACATTACATAGGCCGCAAACTCGGCTTCGGTGTTGTTCTTGCGGTTCTGGAGTAAATAGGCTTGATTTCAGGGAGGCAACATGATGCACATGCTGATGAACCTTGTTTCTCGCCTGCGGCAGGATGAAGCAGGCCAGGGACTGGTGGAGTACTTGCTAATCCTGGCGTTGGTAGCCTTTGCAGCCACGGCTGGCATGAACAGTCTGGCTACGGGGCTGAACAGTGCCTTCACTCAGATCGCGTCCATTCTGGGTCAGTACATTACCTAGTGATGTCCCACCCGGCTTGGTGATTGGCGTATCTGTTAACCCGACGGCCGCTCCCCCTGCCGCGGCTCGTTCCAATGATCTACACACACATGGTGCAAAACCTGTTTCTATTCGGTGCTGTGCTGGTCGCTTGTGGAGGTGGGGTAAGCGATCTGCACAGCGCTCGCGTTCCGAATTGGTTGACCTACAGCGGAATCATATCCAGTCCGCATCCTGAGTTGAATGTATGCCAGCCAGGAACGCTGCGCGTGCCTTTTGGTGTAGCGATAGCGATGGGAACGTTGTTGTGTACTGCGAACGTGATTTGGTGGAGGTGACTTACGAACGCTCGACGTGTTCTTCTCGCATTTTTTATGGCTGCCGTTCTGGCGCTGATGGTGACAATGTTCGCTATCCGGCGGCTGCGCGCAGGCTCTCTCCGTGCCGTGACTCAGGTGGTTGCATCCACAACCGACTTGCCCGCGGGTGTGGCGCTTTCTGCCAAAGACGTTGTCTTCCTCGACTGGCCTGCCGACGTCCCGCTGACCGGATCCTTCAACAAGACGGAGGCGGTTATTGGGCATCCACTGATTCGTTCCCTGGGAGCCAACCAACCGATCCTCCAGCGCGACCTCGGTGTTGAAGGCTCGGGCATTGGTTTGGCAACCAAGATCCCGCCGGGCATGCGTGCCACAGCCGTTCGCTCTAACGAGATCGTCGGCGTAGCCGGATTCCTCTATCCCGGATCCCACGTGGATGTACTCGCGACCTACACACTCGCGGGCATGAGCGGTTCTGTCACGCAGACCGTGCTGCAGGATGTTGAGGTGCTGACGGCCGGGCAGACAATCGAGCCTGACCCACAAGGCAAGCCGCAGCAGGTCAATGTAGTCACCCTGCTTCTCAGTCCGGAAGACTCGCAGAAGCTGCAACTTGCCAGCACGCAGGGATCGATCCAGTTCGTGTTGCGCAACGGTGTGGATACCAAGAGCGTCGAGCTGCGTCCCACTCGCGTGGATCAGTTGATTGCGGCTGCCAAACCACCGGAGGCGCCGTCCCCTAAGCACCCTTCGCGCCGAACCACCGTCGCGCCCAGCACCCCCACGTATGTGCTGGAAGTGATTCAAGGAACCAAACGCACTGTCCACAAGTTCGGCGAAGCAAATAAGGAACAGGGGACAAAATGATCAGCTTCACTGGGACCAAGATGGTATTGGCAGTTCTGATGTTGACTAGCATTACGGTACTTGCCCAAGCCCCACCACCGGCCAACGCACCGTCCGCACCGGCCGCGCGCGAGAAAGCTCAAGCCGCGCCCGCTGAAGGAGAAACCGTGCACGTGCTGGTCGGCAAATCCATCGTGATTAATGTGCAGCGGCCTTTGATCCGCGTGCTCTCGAGCAACCCCGACGCGGTGGAAACGATGGTCATTTCTCCGACCCAGGTGGTGGTCGAAGGTAAAGCACCGGGAGGCAGCAGCCTGATTTTGTGGGGCGACGATGGTCAATCACAGGTGCTGGACGTCGTGGCCGACATTGATATTGCCGGCCTTCGCGGTGCAATCCAGAAGGCCTACCCGGAGGAGAATCTTCAGATCGAAGCTGACGGACCTCGGCTGCTGCTGACGGGAACGGCTTCAAATGCTCACATTGCAGAGGACCTGGGCAAAATGGCGTCGGTGTACTCCAAGGACGTTGTCAACTCCATCGTCGTGCCGATTTCGCATGATCGTCAGGTGCTTCTGGAAGTCAAGTTCGCCGAAGTTGATCGAACCGTGTTGTCCCAGCTCGGCGTCAATATGTTCTCCACCGGAGCAGGCAACAACATCGGCACGACCACCACCGGCCAGTTCGGAAATTTTTCACCTGTCAAGATAAATGATGCCTTTGGTGGTGGAGCGTCGCACTTCCCCTTTGAAATAAAAGACTTCACCATCAACCAAGTGTTGAACATCTTCTTGTTTCGCCCTGATCTCCATCTGGGCACGGTTGTGCAGGCCTTGCAGGCGCACAACGCGCTGCAAATACTTGCCGAGCCAAACCTGATGGCGATCAGTGGCCAAAAGGCTACGTTCCTTGCGGGTGGCGAGTTTCCGTTTCCTGTGGTTCAGCCATCCGCCGGTTTTAGCTCCATAACGATTTTGTTCAAGCCATTTGGCGTAAAGCTGGACTTCACCGGCGCGGTGCTAGCCGATAACACGCTGCGCTTGCACGTTGCTCCCGAGGTCAGCACGCTGGACTTTACGAATGCGGTGACGCTACCAGGTGGTGGAACGGTTCCGGCAATTTCTACGCGACGTGCTGAAACCGAAATCGAACTTAAAGACGGACAGTCTTTCGGAATAGCTGGCCTACTCGATCGCCGGGCCACAGTCCAACTCAGCAAAGTGCCGGGTATCGGCGATATTCCGGTTCTTGGCCAACTGTTTCGTTCCAAATCGGTCAACAAAACTAACACCGAATTGCTGGTCTTTGTGACACCTCACATCATCGATCCCGTTCACGCTGCGATGACGGCCGCACCGGCAGTGCCGCAAATGCCGGTACCTGTGCTGGATCAACAAAAATTCGATAAACAGCTCCCCGGCCATCAACAGACCGGCTCTAACCCGGAAGGTGCGGAGGCAAAATGAAGTCGACTGCGGTCGGTGAACGATCAGCTCCGTTGCTCAAGCCGAGTGCGTACATGAGCCAGCCCCTCCGTGCGGTTGGCGTCTACCTGGACGAGGAAAGCTCTCAATTCCTCAGTCTATTCGCGGACTCGAGTTCCTTGATATCGGTCCGCGCCCAGCTTGGCCGTAGTCGTGCAGAGCAGGATCCGGAAGAAGTGCTGGACCAGCTGGCAGCGTTTGCCCCCGATATCTGCTTGCTGGACTTCGACCGTCATCGCGCGACGGCGATGAGCCTGGCCGAAAGCATTCATACCCGGTTCCCTGAAACGGTGCTCTTCGCGGTGTCATCGCAATCGCAACCCAATGCCATTCTTGATGCCATGCGATGCGGCTGCAACGAGTACCTCGTCAAGCCGATTGACCGCGATCAGTTGAGCACTGCCGTCATGAGGATCGGAGCTCGCCGCAAGGAAAAACAGGATCAGAGCAGGGCTCAGGTGCTTGCGTTCATGGGCGCAAAGGGTGGTTGTGGAGTTACAACCCTAGCCACGCAAATGGGCGCACTGCTTGCGAAATCGTTTTCGCGGAGAGCACTCCTGGTGGACTTGCATGCCGATTTCGGTGATGCCGCTCTGTACCTCAAGCTGAGCAAGGCGCGCTATCACTTCTTTGAGCTGCTCGAAAACACGGATCGTCTCGATGCAGACCTGCTCGAGAGCTTCTTGATGAAACACTCCAGCGGATTGGAGGTCATCCCCGCGCCCGATGCACCCGTGACGAGCGGCAACGGGCTGGTCCCGGGAGCATTAGCCAGCACCCTGGAGTTTCTGCGCGGCCGCTATGACTTGATTCTGGTCGACATGCCGCCATCGCTGAACGATGACAACCTCACGGCGATTCGCGATTGCGATCAGCTTTACATCGTCACCGTGGCCGAGGTCGCTGCAGTTCGCAATGTCGTTCGGCAACTCGAATACTTGGCACAGAAAGACATCCCACGCGAGAAAGTAAGAGTCGTGCTGAACCGGCACCACAAGCACAACGTCGTAAGCGATGCACAGATCGAAAAGGCAATCGAGCACAAGATTTTCTGGCGGGTTCCCAATCAGTACCCACAGGTCGTGAAGACGATTCACGAAGGAGATCCAATCGCTCAGTTGCCGAATTCCGAAGTGGCACGCAGCCTGGAACGGTGGGCAGGCGAAATTGGCAAGAAGCTCGGGATCGAAACGGCAAAGAAGCAGTCAAGCGGACTCTTAAGCGGGTTGCTGAACTGGTAGGTGAGTAGACCGGAGGAGAAAAGATGGGCGATCTAAATCAAGCGGCTCCAAATTTTTCGCTGAATCCGTTGATTTCAGGAGAGACCAAGAAACGTGGTGGCCTAGATTTCCGCGTTTACCAAGATCTCAAAACCGGCATTCACCGCGACCTGTTGAGCAAGATTGATCTGGAAAAGGTTGCGACGCAGCGGGACGACCGCACGCGCCGCCAGGTCTTTGGTGTCATCCAGGAACTTGTCTCAAACCTGACGACGCCGCTTAGCGGTCCGGAGAAAGAGAGGCTCTGCCTTGAAGTTCTCGACGAGGTGTTTGGACTCGGTCCCCTTGAGCCGTTGCTGCAGGACCCAACCATTAGCGACATCCTGGTGAATGGCGCGAAGGAAGTTTATGTCGAGCGTGGCGGCGTCCTGGAAGAGACCAGAATCATGTTTAAGGACAATGCTCATTTGATGCACATCATCGACAAGGTTGTCTCCGCCGTCGGACGTCGTGTCGACGAGTCCTCGCCAATGGTAGATGCACGGTTGGCCGACGGTTCGCGCGTTAATGCAATTATTCCGCCGCTTGCCATTGATGGCCCGCACCTCTCGATTCGACGGTTTGGCCACATTCCCATTTGCGAAGAAGACCTGCTGGCGAACGAAACGATGACTCAGCCAATGCTTGAGCTGCTCAAGGGAGCAGTGAAAGCGCGCCTCAACATTGTGGTTTCGGGCGGCACCGGCGCAGGTAAGACGACGCTATTGAACGTACTCTCTGCCCACATCTCGGACCGGGAACGAATCGTCACGATCGAGGACTCCGCCGAATTGCAACTGAAACAGCGTCATGTTGTCAGACTTGAGTGCCGTCCGGCAAACGTCGAAGGCCAGGGCGCGGTTATGCAGCGACAGTTGGTGATCAACAGCCTGCGTATGCGACCCAACCGCATCATCGTCGGCGAGGTGCGCGGAGAAGAGGCCCTAGACGTGCTCCAGGCTATGAACACCGGTCATGACGGGTCATTAACCACGATTCACGCCAATAGCCCGCGCGACGCAATTGCCCGCATGGAGACGATGGCGATGATGGCCAATCTCAACCTGCCCGAGAAAGCCGTACGAAAGCAGATTGCGTCGGCGATCACGCTGGTCCTGCAGGTCTCCCGGTTCGCGGATGGCACGCGCCGACTCACACATATCACTGAGATTACGGGCATGGAAGATGACGTCGTCAGCATGCAGGATGTGTTCGTATTTGAGAAGCAGGGCGTTTCGTCTGATGGTCGCACAATCGGATCCTTCACTGCGACCGGTATTCGGCCGAAGTTCGCGGATAAGCTGAAGGCGTCCGGTATTTCCCTGCCGGCCAATTTCTTTGAGCAGTCGGTCAGGATGTGGAACTGAGGACAGATATGTCGATTGTGCTGCTTTTCATCTTGGTTCTGGTTATCTCGTTTGCGGTTCTGCTTCATTTCTTGAAGCCAACTGCGATGGAAAAAGCCGTTGCCGCGCAATTAGCGGACATCGAGAAGAATCCAAAAGCCTCGGAAGATCGCGGCACGATTCTCAAAGAGGAGGTTCGCCCGACCACGTTCATGGACGAGTTGGCTGGCCAGCTGCCTTTCATGCCGGCCATCGCCAAGCTCATTCATCAGGCTGGCACCGGGTGGCGCGCCAGTTGGGTAGTTTTCCTCTCCGTCGCCGCGGCGGCGGTTGGGGGCTGGCTCGCCGGGGTTGTTACTAACAACACGGGAGTGGGTGTCCTGGTGGGCATGGCGCTCGGATCATCGCCGTATGCAGTTCTTTACTTTCTCCGGGACAAGAGACGGCGTAACTTTGACGCACTTCTGCCAGAGGCCGTCGATCTCATGTCGCGGGGCTTGCGCGCCGGCCACTCGATTGCCGCTGTTCTGGAGATGGTCGGCAGGGAGATCGCCGACCCAGTGGGCACGGAATTCCGCGATTTGCACAAAGAACAGACTCTTGGGTTGCCATTGCGGGATGCCATGATCGAGTTGGTTGACCGCATGCCCCTCGATGACTTGCGGTTCCTGGCCACTGCCATCCTTTTACAGAAAGAGTCTGGCGGAAACCTTGCACAGATTCTCGATAAGACCGCTTCTGTCATGCGCGAGCGCGCCCGCCTGAAGGGTCAACTTCGCATTTACACCGCCCAAGGCCGCATTACCGGCTGGATTCTCTGCGCGGCGCCCTTCCTGATGTTCGGTCTCATCAGCGTAGTCAATCACGACTATGAAAAGACGCTGCTCACGAATCCTTTCGGGCTGAAGATGGTGTATGGCGGGCTCGTGATGATGGTCCTGGGCATTCTCGCAATTCGCAAGATTATCGACGTCAAGGTCTAAGCCATGATGCTGACCATCATTTTCGCCTTAAGCCTCTTTTCGGTGCTCGCGGCAGGATTCTTGTTGCTGATGGGACGTTCGTCGGCCCCGGCTGCGCTATTGGAAGAGGTGACGCGACAGGTTCGCGGTATTGGGCCGGCGCCGGCGGCTTGGCGCGCGGCGGTGACTACCGACAACATCGCGAAGCCCTTCAGTGTGCTGCGAAGCTTTTTTGCTTCTGAGCCCGATCCCGAGATCGTGCGGCGGCTCATGCTGGCGGGATATCGTAAACCACACCATGCCGATATCTTTGTCGGAGGGCGCTTGGCGGTACCGGCAATTCTAGGCCTTGCCGTCGCCCTGCTGGTGAGCGACAACACCATCGTGTTCTTCATACTGGCGTTGGGAATCGGCTTCTATTGCCCCGATTTTTGGTTGTCATACGCGATCAACAAACGCCGGGAAAAGCTTCGTCTTAGCCTGCCGGATGGTTTGGACTTGCTCTCGATCTGCCTAGAAGCCGGCCTAGGATTGGATCAGGGCATCGTTCGCGTTGGCCAGGAACTTCGCCTGAGCCATCGCGCGCTCAGCGAAGAATTCCTGCTGATCAATTTCGAGCAGCGCGCAGGTGTTCAGCGTAATGCGGCGTGGCAGGCGTTTGCACAACGAGCCAATTTCGAGAGTGCGCGCTCATTTGTTGCCATGCTGATCCAGACCGACCGGTTTGGTACACCGATCGCGAAGTCACTGAGTGTCTTTTCCGATGCCCTGCGCACACAGCGTCGTCAGAAAGCTGAAGAGATGGCGGCAAAAACAACTATCAAGCTCGTGCCCCCGCTCGTGTTTTTTATTTTCCCGAGTATGGGCATCGTGGTAGTCGGCCCCGCGGTGATTGCCGTGGTCGACTTCCTCGCGCATTTCCTGAAGTAAAGAGTTCAGCGGTTAAATCAACTCACGAGGTGACATATGGACAGTGTGACATTAATTCGGGTGGTTGCGGGTATTCTAGCGGTTTGCACGTTCGTGGTGCTGGTCTACAGAATGAAGAAAAAAGCCCCTCGCTAACGTGGTCGTACAAACCCGACGGGAGCGGACATGTTCGGAAAATCACGGGAAGTCTTTGTTTATAACGAGACCAAGGGAACCTTTCTCGCTTTCAAGGTTCGCGTAGCCGACTCGATCCTGAGCCGGCTCATTGGGCTCCTGGGCAAGAGATCGCTGAAGCCAGATGCAGGAGTGTGGATCGTGCCCGCGAACTCGATCCACACCATCGGCATGCTTTTTTCGTTTGATCTGGTCATGATCGACAAGGACTTCCGCGTGGTCAGCGTAATGGAGATGGTGAGGCCGTTTCGTATTGTGTTGCCCAAGAGACGCGCCGAGAGTGTCATTGAACTGCCTCGGCACACTATTTTCAGAAGCCGAACCGAAGTAGGCGATCACCTGCTTATCGAGCGTTACGAAGCGAAAAACATAGTCGAGGAACAGGGCAGTGTTCCAGATGCACGGCTAGTGGCTCCAGGGGTGTCTGACGCGTACTGGCAGGCTGGCAACCAGATTTCGTGAGGAATCAGGAACACCCGTAAAGATCGTGGGGCTTCGTATGTAGTATGCAGGAAAACGCTTCGCGTCCTAGGGTACATCCTTCGCGCATCGGATCACCAAGAAATGGTGTTCGCGTATAGCGGGAATGCACGTGCGCTACGGCTATCGGCGGTTGACCGTGCTCTTGCAACGCGAACGCTGGCATGTGAAGTCCAAGCGCATCTACTGCCTATACCCCACGTCGGATCAAACGGAATTCTCGCTGCCCACAAATTTGCCAAGGTCGTCATTCAGCCGATCGACGTGTGTGAGCATCAGTCCGTGTGGCGCGTTTTCGTAAACGATCAGGCGGCTGCCGGGGATCAGAGCGGCCGTTTTCTTCCCCGTGAAGTCGACTGGCGCCGAAAGGTCATTATCTCCATGGATGATCAGCGTCGGGACATTAATTCCTGGAAGTTCCGCCCGAAAATCCGTCTCCAGGTCCGCTCGGTTGCAGTCAACGAGGGCCTTGAGCGATGTCTGAAGACACATGTTGATCCCCCAACGCACCATCGCCAAGGAAGTCTCAGGAACAAAGAATGGGCGGGCATTTTCTTCCAGCCACTTTGGGAAGTCTCGTTTCCAACTTTCGTGCAGCTTCTCGATGGCCGATTTATCGACACCGAGCGGATTGTCTTCCGTCTTCAAAATGAAGGGCAAGGTGGGTGAGATCAGTGCGATCCGCGAAACACGTCGGGCACCTTGTCGAGTCAGATAGCGAACAATAGTTCCGCACCCCATCGAGTGACCGACCAACACGGCGTCATACAGATCGAGACGCTCGATAACCATCGCGAGATC
>Ga0126372_10000186_pt1 | contig 19090 bp, 25 predicted proteins | sample PanSoiMetaPlot_6_FD_92762 | JGI IMG/M metagenome (GOLD analysis project Ga0126372, IMG submission 92762) | Tropical forest soil microbial communities from Panama - MetaG Plot_6 | ecosystem: Environmental > Terrestrial > Soil > Tropical forest > Bulk soil | place: Panama | collected 2016-02-17
CCCAATCGAGATCGGCATCGCGCTCATGTCACTCATACCTCATCGCCGCGGCCGTACCCGGCGGCAGTGGGCGCGGGTCGACCTCGACCACGCCATGGGTGATACGCACGCGGTAAGTGACGAGCTTCTCGGCACTGCGCGGTTGTGGGCGAAAGCCGGCTGCGGCGGTGGCCGCAATCGGCGCAGGTGAGTTCGTAGGCGGTGCCGACGATGCAGATGTTCCTGCAGCATGGGCGCTCGCGGTCGATTGGCCGATCGAGCTTTACCTTGAGGCCGACAATGCTCACGACTTCACCTCGGCGATTTCAACCTTGAGGTACTGCCTGATTGTGCGCGTTCCCACGCGCATACGTTTGAGTCGCGCGGCCTTGGCGATTGGCTCGGGGTTATGCTCGACGCGGGCGAGTTCGGTTTTGGCGCCATTTAATCCGGTGGTAATGATTACGAACACTTCTTTTCCTCGTTACTGGGGATTGCGTTCACCGCTTCGCGCCGCGTCGGATAGACGCCCATGCTGCGCTCGTCGCTGTCGAAGGCTTCGAAGCCAAGTTTCCCCCGCGCAATAACGAAGCCGCGGCAGATGCGGCCGTCGTAGACGGACGACAGCGGCGAGGGGCGCGAGTTCACGACCATGACAACGCCTCTTTGCTCTGGTCAGATTTGTCATGTCCGTGAGCGAACCGTCCGGTCGCCTGACCGCCACGCCGACGAGATCGCTGCTGGTGTTCTGCGCGCTCATCGCCGCACCCGTTCGAGCAGGCGTGCCCAGACGCGCCATGGCAGCACGATCATCGGATCGGCGTGATTACGGCGCAGGATAAGCACGTCGTATTCGCCGAGCCACATTTCGAGCTGCGCGAAGCCGGCGCCGTTCTTACGCTTTTTCACCTCGGCGACGAGCGGGGCTTCTTCGGTGCCGAAGACGTAGATGTCGACGTCGTGACCGGAGCCCCGAAACCGGCTCGATCCGCTTAAGGGATAGCGCTCGCTATGGATACCGAGCGCAAGATGGCGGTCGACAACCTCGCGCTCGCAAACATTGCCGACACGGCGGTGAAGTGCGCCGCTCATGGCCATGACCTCGTGTTGCGGCGCATGACATCGAGCTGGAAGGTTCGTCCGTGGGCGCCTTTGCGGCGATAGCTGTCGACCTCAGATCGGTAGAGACGTGAGTCTTCGCGGCGATGCCGCTGCTCATCGCGCAAGCTTTGGATCGCTGCGTTGAGCTGCTCATCGGAGAAGCGCCGGCGCGGCCGGTGCTTGCGTGAGGTTGACGTGGCGATTTCAGAAGTGCTACGAGAAGAGCCAGTCGTGGTTTTCTGCAGCGGGCCGCCTGCGCAACGGGCGGCCCCATCTTTTTCGATCACGACGAGGTCGTCTCGCCGAGCGCCGGCAGCCTGTTCTGCCAAGCCTCTTCATCGTCGCTGAAAATCCTCGTGACTCTGCCGAACTTCCTGGCCTTCAGCCGTCCAGCCCTAATCTGGCCGTAGATGAAATCCCGGCAAACGTGGTTGCGCTCGCAAACCTCGTTGATAGTCGACGCCGTCCGTCGGCCTTGCGCCGCCGCCTGCTGGCGCGCGCGTTCCGACTCCGCCCGCTGACGCGCGCGACGTGCACGCTCTGTATCACTCATAACAGTCCTCATCGTTCACACGCCGTTAGTGGCGCTCAACGAACAAGATGTTGGCGACTGCGAACGATGAGAAGATCAGCGGAGAAACTTAGTCGGCATAAATAGAATTATGGCCCAGACATTAGGCAGTCACCTCAATGCAGTCACCGCGTGCAAAATCGGCGGCGCTCGCTAGCGCAAGGGAATTTTTCGAGGCATCTCGAAAACTGGACCTTCGACCTGATCGCGGCTCGCTCACGACGCCTTCGCGCATCGATCGCGAGCTTCGCGCACGATCTTCATCACGTCGGCGATGTTACGCCGCAGCGTTCGGTAGCTGATGTTCTTATATCGGCCTTGTAGTTTTCGATCCGCCCAAGGGGACTGCAACCACCGGGCAATAGCTCGATCACCCGTGGTCGTCGGAAACGTCTCCAAGACTTTCGCGATGTCCCCAAGCAGCGCTTTGGGATCGAGCGCTACCTCGCGCGGACGTCCTCTGCTCCGCTTGAGCCCGATGAGCTTGAGCAGAGGGCCGGCGTAGTCGGGCATCAGTTCAAACTACGCGGGTCGGGTGCATCCTCAAATTCGAGGTCGGGGAATTTCGTTTGAAGAAATTCTTGATAGACCTTCTCAAACAAATCCAGATCACGCGTTGCTGCCCGCTCCTTTTGTACGGGCCAACAACAGGAAAATGGCCGTCCGGCACGTCCTGCCACTCCGGCGTATAGGTGCGACAAAATTCTACCACGTAGAGGCCCCTCGCGCGCCACCACCATTTGCCGTCCAATGTTTTGCCGACGCCGGACTCGAACAGCATGTCGCCTTCTTTCATGCCGTTCCTCCCACCGTCAGGGTCGGAGGCACGTACTCGACGAACAGCGAACGGGCCAAGTCCGACTTTCGGCATTCCTCCGGGAGTTCGTGGAAGTACGCCTGCAACTGTCGCCCTGGGTGATGAGGTTGGCTACGCGCTGTCGCTCTGCCACGCACTGGAGAGCTATCGCTGCCACGTGGCCCATTGTCGGCACGGTCGTACATCTCGCGGGGCTTGAGGGGGATGCGGACGTATTTCGTGCGCCGCGCGGCCGCTCTTCGTTCATGTCTGTTCATTACAGTCCTTTCTCTGGTGTCGGCTCCGGCGAATCCCGAAGCCGTCACCTGGGGTAGCAGCCGCCGCCGACAGATAAAGAGTGACAGCAGCGCCCATCCACGGGTTTTTCACAGTGAGAGGAGAAACATGTGGAAAGCCGCCCGGTGAGACCGAGGGCGTCTTCGTCAGCGGCGCTTTGTCCTATCGTCCAGCCCGGAGCGGCAGCACCTTGCCGGTTGCGGCCGGCTTGCTGCAGTAGTCCGCCCAGGCGTCCATCAGCCGGCGCCGCTTCTCGAACAAGTCACCGCGCCGATAGGCGGCCTCGACCGCACTTGGGATCGCGTGCGCCAACGCCATCTCGGCGACCTCGCGCGGGAATGACGTGCGCTCAGCAGCCCAATCCCGGAACGTGCTGCGCAAGCCATGAATGGTGATAGCGTCGCCCGCGAGCTTCTTGATTAACTCACGCAGCGCATCGCCACCGATCGGCTGCCCGTGCTTGAAGCCGGGGAAGACGTAGTCGGACTGCTGGATCTCGCGCATGGTCTTGAGCACCGCAATGGCGGCATCCGACAACGGCACCTTGTGCTCCCTGTCGCCCTTCTTCATGCGCTCTGCCGGTATCGTCCAGGTACGCGCACTGAGATCGATCTCCTCCCATGTTGCGCCGATCGCCTCGCCAAGCCGGGCGGCGGTGAGCGTGATGAATTCGAGGGCGCGTGCCGCGATGCTCGTGTCCTTGCGCAGCGCGGCCATGAAGCTCGCCACCTGGGTGTAGGACAGGGCGGCGTGGTGCTCGATCTTGGCGATCTCGGAACGCGATGGCAGCGCATGTTCGAGATGTTGTCGCCAGCGTGCCGGGTTATCGTCCGTCCGATAGTGGTGAACCGTAGCCCATCCGAGCACGGCCTCAATCCTGCCGCGCACGCGCGAGGCCGTCTCCGGCACGCGCTCCCACAGAGGCTTGATCACCTTGAGCACCAGCGGCGTGTCGATCGAGGCGACGGGCAGGTTGCCCAATGTCGGAAACACGAACCGCACCAGCGTCCGCTCCCAGTCGCGTCGGTGCTTCGGGTGTGTCCATTTCTTTTCGTTATCGCGAATGAAGCCCTCGGCGCACTCCTTGAATGTCTTGGCGCCAGCAGCTGCGACGATGGCAGCGCCGCGCTGCGCATGCTTGTGGGCGATCGGGTCGACACCGTCGAGCCGGAGCTTGCCCGCCGCGCGCGCACGCTCGCGAGCTTCCGCCAACGTGAGCAGATGAAGCGGACCAAGTCCCATGTCACGGTTGTGGCCGTTGGTGGGTGTAGCGATAGCATTGCTTCGATCCACCTTCGGCAACGCGCAGATACAAGCCGCCGCCGTCGGCATACATGCCGGGCTGCTTGGCGCGCTCGATCTTGAGATGTGAAAGTCGGTGTAGCGCTCGAACCATCTCCACGGCCTCCCTGCCATAGGATCTGCCCACAGTCTGAGGGCCGGCACTGGCAGACGTCGGCGGATACGTCAAGACAACACCAGCACGAGACGTGCCGGTATCACCGACATTATCCACGATGTTGGCAGACGTGGCCGAACGGCCACAGAACAAGTATACGGAGATAGAGCGTCTCCACGGTCTCCTCGGTGAGACAGGCGATGCGCTCGGGCGGAAACATCTCGCTCTCGCCTGGGTAAGCCTATTGGTCGCGGGCGGACAGATCACCACATGACGCGTGACCCGATTGTCGGAGACTGCCATGCCGGAAGCAAGAAAAGCGCGCGCCGTCGGTTTCAACCATGTCGCTCTCGAGGTCGGCGATATCGAGGAGGCACTGGCCTTCTACGGCCGCCTGTTCGATTTCAAGCTGCGCGGCAAGAGCAAGACCTCGGCCTTCATCGATTTGGGCGACCAATTCCTGGCGCTGCAGAAGGGCCGCAAGCAACCGCCCGACGACGGCCGCCATTTCGGCCTCGTGGTTGACGACAAGGACGCGGTTCGCCGCGCGCTCGCGGCAGCCGGCATCAAGCCGCTGCCCGGCCGCTTCCTCGATTTCCTCGACCTCTGGGGCAATCGGATCGAGATCGTCGGCTACGACAACATTCAGTTCACGAAGGCGGCGAATGTGCTGCGTGGGATGGGACTCGCCCATCTCGCGAAGAACAAGAGCGCGATCAAGGAGCTCAAGGATAAGGGCATGGCCCCGAGCTGAGCCCGCGCGCCGGCCTATGCCACCAACTCAGCCGTCGCGGCGTCGAGCACGTCGATGCCGCCGGTGGCCACGACCCGCCCTGCCTCGAGCAGCACCACGGATGTCGCGATGCGCTTCAACTCCGGCGCATGGTGGCTGACATAGACCATGGGCACCTCGTCACGCAGCCTCTGCAGATAGGGCAAAATTTCGCGCTTGCGCGCCGCGTCGAGCGAGGCGAGCGGCTCGTCGAGCAGAAGCAGGCGCGGGCGCATCAAGAGCGCGCGGCCGAAGGCGACGCGCTGGCGCTCGCCGCCGGAAAGTTTTCCCGGCCGCCGATCGAGCAAATGGCCGATGTCGAGGAGGTCGACGATGCGCGTCATCTCCGCGCGGTCACGCGCAAGTCCACACATGCGGCGGCCGTAGTCGAGGTTGCCCGCAACGCTCAGATGCGGGAATAGCCGCCCTTCCTGGAACACATAACCGATGCGGCGGCAATGCGCCGGCACGTTGATTCTATTGGCGGAGTCGAACAGCATCGTGTCGTTGAGGCGAACATGCCCGCGGTCGGGCGCGATCAGCCCCGCGATCATGTTGACGAGCGTGGTCTTTCCCGCGCCCGACGCGCCGAACAGGGCGGTTACTCCGCCCGCCGTCTCGAACCGCGCCGCAAGGGAAAATTCGCCCAGCCGTTTTTCCACGTCCAGCGCGAGCATGCTCATTCTCCGTGGAACCGCGTGCCGGCGCGACGTGCGAGCCACTCGGCCACCACCAAGGCCGCAAGCGAGATTGCGATTGCGACCAGCACCAGGCGGCCCGCTGCCGCGTCGCCGCCGGGGATCTGGGTGAAGGTGTAAATCGCCGCCGAGATTGTTTGCGTCTCGCCCGGAATGTTGGACACGAAGGTGATGGTCGCGCCGAATTCGCCCAGCGCCTTGGCGAAGCAGAGCACCAGGCCTGCGATGAGGCCCGGCATCGCCAGTGGCAGCGTCACGGTGAGAAACACCCACAGGCGGTCGGCGCCGAGCGTGGCGGCGGCATCCTCGAGCTTGCGGTCGATGGCTTCGATCGCGAGGCGGATCGGACGCACCAGCAGCGGAAATCCCATCACGCCGCAGGAGAGCGCCGCCCCGGTCCAGCGGAACGAGAACACGATGCCGAAATGGTCAGCTAGAAACGCGCCGATTGGCCCGCGGCGCCCGAACGAGATCAAGAGCAAGTAGCCAGTGACGACCGGCGGGAGCACGAGCGGCATATGCACGAGCCCATCGAGCAGCGTCTTGCCCCAAAAATTCTTCCGCGCGAGGAGCCAAGCGAGCGCAATGCCGAACGGCAGCGCGACTGCGGTCGCCACGAGTGCGATCTTGAGCGACAGGCGGATCGCAATCCATTCATCGGGCGAGAGGTCGAGCATCAGAAAGCCGCATCGTCGCGCGAGCTAGGAATAAATGAATGCGCGGCGATCACGACGCCGGCCTCGGCAGGAAGGTAAAGCCGTAACCCTCGAACACCGCCTTTGCCGTCTGCGACTGCAGAAAGGCAAAGTACTGGGCGGCATCGGCCTTCGCGCTCATGGTCAGCGCCACCGGATAGACGATCGGCGGGTGCGAGGTTTCGGGAAAAACACCGACGACCTTCACGTTGGGTTCGGCCTTGGCGTCGGTCGCGTACACGATCCCGAGCGCTGCCTCTCCGCGCGCGACCAGCGTGAGCGCCGCGCGCACATTCTCGGTCATGGCGAATTTTGGCGCCGCCGCATCCCATGCGCCGAGCTTTTCCAACGCGGCCTTGGCATATCGGCCGACCGGCACCGCCCGCACGTCACCCGTCACAATGCGGCCGTCGCCGGCGAGCTTGGCCAAATCGAACCCGGGCGCGATGGCGACATGGCCGAGCTTGGAATCCTCCGGTGCGATCAGCACCAGCCGGTTGCCGAGAAGGTCGATCCGGGTGTCGTCCTTGATGAGCTTGTTGCGCGCGCCATACTCCATCCAATCAACGTCGGCCGACGCGAAGACGTCGGCGGGGGCTCCATTCTCGATCTGCTTCATCAGCGCGGAGGTCGCCGCATAGCTTGCCACCACCTTGATGCCGGTATTTTTGGTGAAGGCGGCGTTCACGTCATCGAGCGCATTCTTCAGCGAGGCGGCGGCGAAGACGGTGATGGTCTGCTCCTGCGCCGCCGACGGCAGACTCGTCATGGCGAGCGCGATGAGGCAGGCAAAGACGCGATGCAGCATTCTCCGCTCCTCTGCGGCGCCCGCGCACGCGGATGCCCTGCGGCAGAACTCGTTATCGGGAAGCGGCCAATCCGGAAGCGCCGTTCCGGGACAAAAGGCGCGCTTACGGCGCGCCGTGGGCCGTGACACACAGTAACAGGATCGGACTTGGAGGCAAAGGCCGTCTCGATCTATCCCTTCGTCCCCGCGAAAGCGGGGACCCAGCCTTTGGCTCTGGATTCCCGCTTGCGCGGGAATGAACGGAAGAGGTTTGTGCGCTGACAGCGGCACGCGCCCCGTCGAATTCGCCCGCGGTGGCCTATATTAGAGTGCGGGTTAGAAGTGATGACCGTGGCCAATAATCCCATGACCAACACCGCGCCTCTCGAAGGCGACTACGACTATATCATCGTCGGTGCCGGCTCGGCCGGCTGCCTGCTGGCGAACCGGCTCTCCGCCGATGCGGCAACGCGCGTGCTGGTGCTGGAAGCCGGCGGCAAGGACAATTGGATCTGGTTCCACATCCCCGTCGGCTATCTCTTCGCCATCGGCAATCCGCGCGCCGACTGGATGTTCAAGACCGAGCCGGAGGAAGGCCTCAACGGCCGCAGCCTCAATTATCCGCGCGGCAAGGTGATCGGCGGCTCCTCCGCGATCAACGCCATGATCTACATGCGCGGGCAAGCCGGCGACTACGACCACTGGCGCCAGCTCGGGCTTGCCGGCTGGGGATCCGACGACGTGCTGCCGTTCTTCCGCCGCCACGAGGACCATTTTCTCGGCGCAAGCGACGCGCACGCGGTCGGCGGCGAGTTGCGCATCGAGGCGCCGCGAGTGCGCTGGGACATCCTCGACGCGTTCTGCGCGGCGGCGGCCGAGGCGGGCATCAAGCGCATTCCCGATTTCAACACCGGCGACAATGAAGGGAGTTGCGCTTTTCACGTCAACCAGAAGCGCGGGCGGCGCTGGTCGGCGGCGCGCGCCTTTCTCAAGCCGGTGCGCAAGCGTCCGAATCTGCGCCTCGAGCTCAACTGCCTAGTCGAGCGGATCGAGTTTGACGGAACGCGTGCGGTCGGTGTGCACTGGCGCCAGCACGGCGCGCGGCGATCCGCGCACACTCGCGGCGAAATCATTCTTGCGGCCGGCGCCATAGGCTCGGTGCAGATCTTAAAACTCTCCGGCGTCGGCGGCGCCGACGAGCTCGCGCGGCTCGGCATTCCCCTCGTGCTCGACAAGGGAGGCGTCGGCGAGAACCTGCAGGATCACCTGCAGCTGCGGCTCATCTATCGCATCGAAGGCGCCAAGACGCTCAACGAGACCTATCGTTCCCGGATAGGGCGCGCCCGCATGGCGCTCGATTATGCGCTTTTTCGCCGCGGGCCGCTCACCATGGCGCCCTCGCAGCTCGGCCTGTTCACGCGCTCCGATAAGAGGCGCGAGCGCGCCAACATCCAGTACCACGTGCAGCCGCTCTCCCTCGACAAGTTCGGCGACCCGCTGCACGAATTTCCTGCGCTCACCGCGAGCGTTTGCAATGTACAGCCGTCGAGCCGCGGCTTCGTGCGGCTGCGCTCGGCGGACGCCGCCGACAAGCCGGTGATCAAGCCGAATTACCTCTCCACCGACGAAGATCGACGCGTCGCGGCCGATTGCATCCGCCTTACGCGCAGGATCGTGGCGCAGCCCGCGCTCGCGAAGTACAAGCCGAGCGAATATATTCCAGGCCCGTCCATCGGCGACGACGACGCGGCGCTGATCAAAGCCGCCGGCGACATCGGCACCACGATCTTTCACCCCGTCGGCACCGCCAAGATGGGGCGCTCCAGCGATCCCATGGCGGTGGTCGATGAGCGGCTGCGCGTGATCGGGCTCGAGCGGCTGCGCGTGATTGATGCGTCCGTCATGCCCACGATCACCTCCGGTAATACCAACGCGCCGACCATGATGATCGCCGAGAAGGGCGCCGCGTTGACTTGGGAAGACCGGCAGGCTTAGCCAATAGCCGCTTGAGAACTGCCTGGATTAACCAACGGCCACAAGCTGTTGCGGGGCAACATCGACCTGCGCGACGGCTTTGCGCATGATACGCGACAGCAATTGGTAGACTTCGGTCCATGCCGACGCGACCGCCGGTGTCCACGCGTGACCGAGACCCCGTTCCAGCGTCCATAACAGCGCAGCGCCCACGGAATCATATTGCGCATCGGTGACGCCGTACCGGGCGTGACGGCGACCGAGGTCTTCCACCTTCGACGCCAGCGCGTCGAGGTCGTTCAGCCCATTGATCGCGAAGCTCAGTGTCTGCAACAGCTTTTTGCGTTGCGCGACCATGTCGGTCGCACGGAACAGCTTGCGTGTGCTGGGATCAATTTCCAACAGCCGGCGATAAAAAATCTCGGCTGCCGCGTCGGCGATGGGAGCCACTTGTTTCCAAGTATGCTCCACGAGCCGCTTCTGTTCGGGGGTCATCGCCCTGCTTCTTCCCGTTGGAGGTTGTGCCAAACGCGACGATGCTTCGCCGAGGCGCTACGGCCGCCGCGTCAGTAGACCAGCCAAAGGCCCTGGATCTGTTGGCTGGTCAGGTCCGTAGCGTGTTGCTCGGCCGACATCCGCCACGCAGCGACGAGAGGCAAGCCCGCGACCAGGCTCAAGGCAGTCACTGCGAGAGCGGCAGTGACGATACGGATGACTTTGCGCATTGGGACCTCCATCGAGCTGCCGACACCGTGCCGGAAGCATCTGGGGGAGTGCTTAGCCTCGGCTGCGACGAGAAGCTTGAAGGGGAGCTGTAGTGGATCTGAATTTGCCTGGAGGTTTTCTGCAGATTTCGTGGGAATGGTATGATAGAACCTCCCCGAGCCATCCTCCGGGCCTCAAAGCTAAAATTTGGCTGTACTACCTGATCAGCCGCACTTTTTTGCGCGGCAGCGTACAACCGGGGCCCGACATCGGCCGCTATGAAAGCACGGGCAAACGAGTTCACACGATGCTCATCTCGCCATCCCGAAGACAATGATCGCGCAGCAGGCGATGGCTGCGCGCGGAAGGAAACAAATGTGGGCAACTTACCTGCGCAAGCTCGTTGCTCGGATCAAAGCGCTCATCCTGACGCCGCAAACGGAATGGAAGGTGATCGAAGGGGAGCACGACACGCTGTTCGATCTATTGATCAGCTACGTGGCGATCCTCGCCGCCATTCCCGAGGTGGCGCATTTCATCGGTCAGTCGTTCATCGGCGGCTACACGCCGATCGTTCCCAACCTCGTGCGCGCGATCGTCGTCTACTTCGTCACTTTCGCGATGGTTTACATCATCGCCGGAGTGATCGATTTGCTGGCGCCGCGCTTCGGCACCGAGAAGAATTTCGCAAATGCCGTCAAGCTGTCCGCCTATTCCCACACCCCGCTCTGGCTCGCTGGCATTTTTCTGCTCGTGCCAGGCTTGAGCTTTCTGTTGATCCTGGGCCTTTACGGCTTCTACCTCTTGTGGATCGGGCTGCCCATGTTGATGAAAGTGCCCGATGACAAGGCGCTCCCCTACGCGGCCGCCGTCACGGCCTGTGCGCTCATCCCCGCGGTCGTGCTCACATTTGTCTAGAAACGAACCATCGGTTCTGCTCCGAGCCGTTGATCGCCATCCGACGCAAATCGGCAACGTTTGGTCGACCTAGACGCGTTCCGGCAGCCGGCGCTAGGATAGCGCCATGGCGAGATCGATCCGCAAATCCGCGGCGCTGGTTGCGGCCTACGCGATCGCGCTGCAAGCTCTCGTTTCGGGCTTTGCGGCTGCGGGTCAGTTCGGCTTTGACCCATTCGCGGTCATCTGCACGGTCGATTCCTCGGGCGAGCACCAGCCCGCGCCGGCACAACATCGAAACGACTGCGGGGCTTGTCTCGCCGCCTGCGGCAATGCACCGGGCATCCTTCCGGCGAACCTAGCCTTCTCGCTGGTATGGGTTTCCGAGCGATCGGCGCATCTGACGTCTGTGCTCGTCGCGCCGCCATTGCAGCCGCGGCATCAGCCGCAGGAATCGCGCGCCCCTCCGATCGCCTCCTGACCCTGCGCCTGTCCGCGCGTGGGTTGATGTCGGCCGCAAAGCCTGCGGCCGCTCATTCACATCGTCTGGAGGATAAAAATGCGCCCCATCGCTTTCGTCTTTGCCGCGGCCTTCGCCTTGGCTCTCACCCCTGCGAATGCCGGCGACTACAAGGCCGGCGCGCTCGACATTTCCAATCCGTGGTCGCGAGCGACCCCGAAGGGAGCGAGCGTTGCTGCCGGCTACATGAAGATCACCAACAACGGATCGACGCCCGACCGCCTCGTCAATGGATCGTCCGACGTTGCATCCAAATTCGAGGTCCACGAGATGACCATGGAAAATGGCGTCGCGAAGATGCGGCCGGTGAAAGGGGGATTGGAAATCAAGCCGGGCGAGAGCGTCGAGCTCAAGCCGGGCTCGTCGCATGTCATGTTTAGTGGCCTGAAGAAACCGCTGAGCGCAGGCGAGCACTTCAAGGCGACCTTGGTGTTCGAAAAGGCGGGCCCGGTGAGCGTCGACTACGACGTGCTCGCGATGGGTTCACAGCCTTCCGGCAGTATGCCCGGCATGAAGACGCATGGACACTGATCGGGGTTGGAAGTTGGATCGGCGATTCGTTTTTCCGTCACTTCGCCTTTTCGATCTTCGTAACCGTGAACTGGCCGTTAATGCGATCCGGCACGAAGCGAACGCGATCACCCGGCCTGACGGCTTTCAACATCGCCGGATCGCCTGCGCGGAACACCATCGTCATGCCTTCGTTCATGTCGAATTTCTTGAGCGGGCCGTGCTTGATCGTGATTTTGCCTGCGGATTCGTCGATCTTCGTGACCTGACCGTTCACGAAGTCGTTCGACTGCGCCAGGGCGACGAGCGGGTTCGCGCCTAGCCAGAGCGCCAGTGCGGCTGCGCTGAAGAGCGTGCGTCGGATCATGCGGGCCTCGTCTATCCGGTCGTGGGCTCTTTGATTGTGGCAACGTTCGCCAACAGGAAGGCCCGGCCGTTTAGCCGGGCCTTCGTCGCCTTCGCTGCAATGATTGTCAGCAGAAGACACAGGCCGCGTAGACCACGCCACTTGTGGCCAGCAGCCCCAGGGCGATCAGAGCTAGCTTCATGAGTCGTCCTCCGATCTGCGATCATGACTATATACCTCGGACAGTCAGCCGCTAAGCCCGCTTGCAGCGCGACCGCCTAGCCAACCAATTCAAGAGCCATTGTCACCGATCGGGTTTACTTGACGACGACTTTGCCCAGCATCCCCGCCTCGCGGTGCCCTGGAATCAGGCAAGCGAACTCGAAAGTCCCAGCTTTTGTGAATTTCCACAGAATTTCACCGTTCTCCCCGACCGCAAGGCGCTTTGCGTTCGGGTCATCGTGTTCCATGTCCGGAAATTTCTTCATCAGCTCGGCGTGCTTCCGGTTTTCAAGCGCGGTCGCAAGAACAAATTCGTGCTCGTCGGTGCCATCGTTTTCCAGAACGAAGCGGATTTAATCGCCTTTGCGCACCGTGATCCGGGCAGGGTCGAAAGCCATTTTCTTCCCGTCTTCACGCATGATCACTTTGATGGTGCGGGCCGGCTTTTTGGGATCACCCGGCTCGCCGGCCGAGAACCTTGCGTGAACCTCGTGGGCGGACGCCGGGATCGACATGGTGTCGGTCACCGCCAAGATCGTCAGGCTCAATCCCAGAAAGGCCGCGGCCGCGATAGCGATGCGCGCATGTTTCGGCATGACGGATTGGCTCCTCTCAATGTCCCTTGTGATTATTTCCAGGTCTGACAGCTCTCGGGCCGGCGTTCGGCTGGCTGGCGGGGCCCCCGCTTTGCTGGGGCGCTGGGGCGGATGAATTTGCGACCTCGTACGCGACCGTCCCTTGTGGGTGCCGGTAATCGCCCGGATCTCTGTAATCGTTGGCCGCAAGCCCCTCTCGGATCTTCATCAGCGTGAACATGCCGCCCATCTCGATGGGGCCGAACTGGCCGAAGCCGGTCATCATCGGCAGCGTATTGTCTGGCATCGGCATTTCCATCGCGCCCATGTCCGCCATTCCTGCGCTTCCCATCGGCATGTAGTCGGGCACGAGCTTGCGGACTTGCCGCGCCAAATCGCGCTTTTGTACGCCGATGAAGTTTCGGACGTCGTGTCCCATGGCGTTCATGGCGTGATGGGTCTTGTGGCAGTGGAACGGCCAGTCGCCGGGATTGTCGGCAACCGTGTCGAAGGCGCGGACGGCGCCGACCGGCACATCGATGGTCGACTCCGGCCATTGCGCGCTCTCGGGGACCCAGCCGCCGTCCGTGCAGCTCACCGCGAAATGGTGGCCGTGCAGGTGGATCGGATGATTGGTCATGGTGAGATTGCCCATGCGCACCCGCACACGGTCGCCGAGCCGCACCGGCATGGGATCGATGCCGGGAAAGACGCGACTGTTCCACGTCCACATATTGAAATCGGTCATCTCGGCGACCTTCGGCAGATAGGTACCCGGGTCGATCAGGTAGGAGCTCATGATGAAGACGAAGTCGCGATCGACGCGGCGAAATTTCGCATCGCGCGGATGCACGACGAACATGCCCATCATGCCCATCGCCATCTGCACCATTTCGTCGGAATGCGGGTGGTACATGAACGTGCCGCTGTGCTTGATCTCGAACTCATAGACGAAGGTCTGTCCCGGCTCGATATGCGGCTGCGTCACGCCGCCGACCCCGTCCATTCCGTTCGGGAGCAACATGCCATGCCAGTGCACTGTGGTGTGCTCGGGCAGCTTGTTGGTGACGAAGATGCGCACCTTGTCGCCTTCGACCGCTTCGATTGTCGGCCCCGGCGCCTGACCGTTATAGCCCCACAAGTTCGCCTTCATGCCCGGCGCGAATTCGCGCACCACCGGCTCGGCGACGAGATGGAACTCCTTCCAGTCACCGTTCATGCGCCAGGGCAATGTCCAGCCGTTGAGCGTGACGACCGGCTGATAGTCGGGGCCGCTCGTTGGAAAGATCGGCGTCTGCATGGTGGTTGTCTTGGTGCTCGGCGCCTCGGGGATGCTTGCCGCCTGCACGCGCCCGCTGACCGCGCTCGCAGTTGCGAGCACCGCGGCCGTGCCGAGAAAGCCTCTGCGCGAAATCATGCGATCCTCCTTATCACTGCCTGCCCGTCTCGCCGGACGATGCGGCCATGGGGTTTGCTCGTTCGTACCTGTTGCTCGACCTGCCACCGCCGGCGACCGCCGTCTTGAGGTCCACGGTTGCCAGCCAGAAGTCGCGCTTCGCCTCGATCGCCGTGATCGTCGCCGCAATGCGCTGTCGCGCCTCCGCAAGCAGCGAAAACACGTCGATGAGCATCGCATTGTAGCGAAGCAGCGTTTCGTCCGAGATGATCTTGCGCAACGGCAAGACCTCGCGCTGGTAATGGCCCGCGATGTCATAGGTCGAGCGATAGACGCGGTACGCATCGCGCGCCTCGGAGCGCACATTGACTGCCAATTCGATCAGCCGATTGACGGCTTGCATATACGTGGCTTCGGCTTGACGGACGCGCACCTCGCCGAAATCAAATATGGGGATTTGCAACCGGACGTCGAACCCGCGCATCAGAAAGCGTTCGTCGGGTCGCTTTTCCAACTTGTCAGCGTAGCCGCCGTCCAAAATATTGATGAAGCGAGTGGCTTGGGTGAGGCCGTAAGACTTGGCAAGCAGGTCGAGCTCGATTCGGGCGATTTGTAGATCGACGCGCCGAGCGACCGCGTCCACCTCGATGCCCGCCCATGTCTGAACACGACGCGGCACTGCCGGCAGCGCATTCGCAAGCTTGAAGTCGAGGCTTGCGCCCGATAGGCCCATCGCGCGAATGAGTGCTTCGCGTTCGCTTGCCTCGCGTTGGCGGGCGCTTGTCACTTGCGCGGTCAAATCGGCGTAGAACACCTGCTCGCGCGCCTGATCGAGCTTGTTCATCGCCCCGGTTTCCCTGAGGCGTGTAGCCAACTTGCTCGCAGCGTCGGCGGCCGATTGCGACTCGGTCAGAAAGTGAATGAGCTCACGTGCGGCAACCGCGCGATAGTAAGCGCGCCTCGCCTCGTGCGCCACGCGGAGCGTTTCTTCAGCAGCGCGAAGCTGCGCTTGATGAAATCGTTCTGCCGCGATCTCGGATCGTGCCGGCAGAGTCGCGAGCGCTATGATATTGGTGACGAGCTGCATCTCGCTCTCGAGCGCCGCGCCCGCCTGGATGCGGCGCCACGAAAACGTTGGATTTGGCGGAAGGCTTTGTCCGACCCGTTCAGCATCGGCGATGGCGAGCTCGTCATAGGCTGCCTGCAGACCACGGTTGTTGAGTAGCGCGATCTGGACCGCCGCATCGGCGGTTAGCGTCCGGCCGAGAAGGCGGCGGACGGCGGTGCCGGCGGCCTCGGCCTCCTCGGGCGAGCGGATCGCGGCGGCGTCCTTGTTGAGCTCCTGCTGCGCGATCGTCGTGACGACGCCCATGCCTGCATCCGGCGAAAACCAGGTACAAGCCGAAAGCAGGGCGAGCCCCGCCAGAATGGCGAGGATGCCAAGCTGGGGCTGGAACGCCTCCGTGACCGCCGATCCGCCGGCGGCAGCAAACGTCCGAATATGTACGGACATGAATTCCTCGACTGTCGATTGCCGTTGGGCGCGGCAAGGCGTTCAACCGCGCGCGCCAACTCCAACTGGCGACAATCAGGCGATGGGAGGCCGGTTGATGCGCTCGGGACCGCGTCCGCTCAAGGCGTCTGCCAGAACGGGCAAGACCACAGAAGCCAGGCTGTGGAATCCAAGGCTGGGCACCGGCTCGCTGGGGATTGCGACGACAGAGAACAGGCTGCAACAAGTCGCGATTGCTGCCGTACCATCGTCGCCAGAGGAACCTGGAGCAACGCTGTCATCATGGTGCTGATGGGCGGTGCCGTCGGCATGGACGTGCAGCATGCCATCATGCTTGTGCTCGCTGCCCTGATCGTGAACGCCGACGTGACCTTCGATCAGGCAATGCGCGACGGCGGGATTGTCGGAAAGCGAAAAAGCGACCGTCGGAGCAAGAATGCAAAGCACGTAGAGCGTGGCAATGACGCTCGCCGCTTTAGCACGAAAAGTTTTGGTCAAGACCGACAGCATCGCGCGTCGCGTAAGCACTCAATCCAGGGGCCCATGCTCCCCAAGGATAAGACATTGACCCCTCTTTGCAACGCTTCTTAGGCGACTGTATGGCCATTAGTGCTGTCTGTGCGGATGTTGCGCGCCTCCTTTGTAGCCGCGAAGTGCGGCGTACTGCTCGATCTGGGTCGGCGTCAGCACTTCAATAGTGAACAAGTGGTACTTGAGATGCGCCTGCCGCAGCGCGGCATGCGTGGCGCCGATCGCCTGCGTGGACGCCGCCAGAGCGGCCGCGGTGATCGTCTTATCAGCAAACGCCTTGTCCAGCTCCGCCTCTTGGGCAATGAGCCTCTCGCCGAGCGGAAGTGCCTCCGCCTCCATGGCGCCGAACAGCTCCTGAATTTTCGCGCGCTGCTGGTCGGAAAGATGGAGGGACTCGGCCAGTTCGAGCACATGCCTCGGCCCGGGATATCCGTTGAGCTCGGCGGCGAGTGCCAGGCCCATGCCGCGGCCCGCCCGCAAGTCGGCGATTTGTTGTTCGGACAGCGCCTTGATCGATCGCCCCTCGAGGCCGGCATAGGGCTGTTGTGATTGGGCAAGCGTGGGGCCCGATGTGAGGACAACAGCGATCGAAACTAAAACCAAGAGCGGATTCATGCCTGCTTCTCCTGCGCAGTTCCAACCGAGAAAACCGACCCCAGCGCAATGATAGCCGAGATCCAACGTTGCGCCTGTGTCAGGCGCTGCCGGTAACGATTGGCAGCCCGGCCGCGCGCCACTCCGGAAGACCGTCTTCCAACCGGCGCACCTTGAAGCCGCGGTCGCGAAGCGCGGCCACCGCCTCATAGGAAAGAACGCAGTAAGGACCGCGGCAGTAGGCGACGATCTCTTGGTGGCGATCGAGCTCCGCCAGGCGAGCTTCTAGTTCGCGCAACGGAATGTTCACCGCCCCAGGCAGATGCCCAAGGGCGAATTCATCCGGCGGGCGGACATCGAGGACGGTGACCGCGCCCGCGCGCGATTTTTCCAGAAGCTCCTCGCGCGAGACGGGCTCCATGCTGTCGCGGTCGTTGAAGTAGCCGCGAATCACCCGCTCCACTTCACCGATGTTGCGCTCGGCGATGCGGCGCAGCGCCGACATGGCGTCGAGCACGGCGTCATCGGCGAGCGAGTAAAAAATGAACTTGCCCTCGCGCCGGGCCGCCACGATGCCCGCGCGCCGCAATTGCTGCAGGTGTTGCGATGTGTTGGCGACGGAGAGGCGGGTTCGTCCTGCAACAACGTCGACACTGCGTTCGCCTTGCGCCAACTGCTCCAGAATTTCGAGCCGATGCGCGTGGGCGAGCGATTTGGCGACCGCGGCGAACTGCGTGAACAGCGTCAATTTCGGGCTGGGCCTTGACATAGAAAAGTCAATGTTAGATCATTCAAGTGAATGATTAAATAGCAGTAAGACCAATAGGCTGTCAAGCTTCCAGCCAATGCGCGACGCCCTGTTCTCGTACGAGCCGTTGGTGCGTCTGGCCGCCTTCGCCGGCGTGTTCGCCGTGATGGCCGTGTGGGAGGTCCTTACGCCGCGACGGCCACAAGCAATTGCACGCAACTGGCGCTGGCCGAACAACCTCGGCGTCGTGGCGGTGGACGTGGTGCTCGTTCGCATTCTCTCGCCGGTAACGGCCGTCGGCCTCGCGCTCGTTGCCGAGGCGCACGGATTTGGTCTCTTCCATGTGATCGGGCTGCCGACGTGGGCGAGCATTATCGTCTCGGTCATCCTCCTCGACCTCGCAATCTATCTGCAGCACGTGCTCTTTCACGCTGTGCCGGCGTTGTGGCGGCTGCATCGCATGCATCATGCCGACCTCGAGCTCGACGTGACCACGGGGCTGCGTTTTCATCCGGTTGAGATTTTGCTGTCGCTTGCGATCAAGCTCGCCGTCGTCGCAGCATTTGGAACCCCCGCGGTGGCGGTGTTGATCTTCGAGGTGCTGCTCAACGCCACCTCGATGTTCAACCACAGCAACGTCCGCGTTCCTCAAGAAATCGATCGGGTGCTGCGCTGGTTCGTCGTGACGCCGGACATGCATCGCGTCCATCATTCGATCCTGCGGCGCGAGACCAACAGCAATTTCGGATTCAACCTGCCGTGGTGGGACCGGCTGTTGGGGACCTACCGCGCACAACCCGCGGCCGGCCACGATGCCATGACGATCGGCATCGAGCAGTTCCGCGATTCCCGCGAGCTCGGGCTCGATCGGATGCTGCTGCAGCCGTTTCGCGGCGACGCCGGCGGCTATCCGCTCGGGATGCGGGAAGCCGATCAATGACGCGCTTCTTGCTCCGACTGATCGAACGGCTGCGCTCGCCGTTCGCCTGGATCGAGGCGGGCGAACTCAAGCGCCGACTCGACCATGGCGAAGCTGTCGCCGTTGTCGACGTCCGCGGACCTGATGAATTCATTGGGCCGCTCGGCCATATCGCCACGTCGCGCAATATTCCTGTTGCCGAACTTGAAAGCCGATTAGCCGAGCTTGCCGGCCTTGAACGAGGACCGATCGTGCTCGTCTGCCGGACCGACAAGCGCTCCGCCACCGCGGCGCGGACTTTGCGCGCGGCCGGTTTCACGGAGGTCAACGTGTTGCGCCGGGGAATGGAGCAATGGAACGAGGCCGGTCTTCCGGTGGAAGGCGGTGGCGCAGAGGCCACGCCCAAGGCGAGCACGGCCAGGGGTTCAGTTGTCTAGCATGCAGGCCATCTATCTCGATTACAACGCCAGCACGCCAATCGATCCGGCGGTGGCTGCCGCAATGCGCCCGTTTCTCGTGGAGCACTACGGCAATCCGTCCAGCGG
>Ga0126372_10000187_pt1 | contig 19078 bp, 18 predicted proteins | sample PanSoiMetaPlot_6_FD_92762 | JGI IMG/M metagenome (GOLD analysis project Ga0126372, IMG submission 92762) | Tropical forest soil microbial communities from Panama - MetaG Plot_6 | ecosystem: Environmental > Terrestrial > Soil > Tropical forest > Bulk soil | place: Panama | collected 2016-02-17
GCCCCCTCATTGTTTCGTCAATATAAACGCATAAGCACACAGGACTATCGCGATGGCCGCAAGGACAACAGCCGTTGTAAGCTTCGCGATCTGTTTTATTTTTCGTGTGGGCTGCTCTTGGCGTGGCGCCGTTGCTAACGGCGGCTCTTGGGGTGGCTGCGTCGATAACGCGGGCTCTTGCGGCGTAGTGTTGAAATTATCTAACCGCTTCTTTGGCGCGCTCGCTCGAGTACGCTTTTTCTTTGGTTTCCGTCCTCGGCTTTTGGGCATAGGTAAGCAGTGAACGAGGAGAATTGAACAAGCATTACCCGGTCTGGTGGATCGAGGAGCTCTATCGCGAGTGGGGAGGGGTGCTGGCCTCCCTGAACCGTCGTCCCGCAGCGCCCGCTGCCGGCAGTGGAACCTTAGACGGCCTTGAGCGCTGCCGGGTCTTCAGGCCGCTTATTGATCACCTTGTCGACAATGCCCCACTCCATCGCCATTTCGCCGGTCAGGAAGTAGTCGCGCTCGAGCGCGTCCTCGATCTTCTTGAGCTGTTGGCCGGTGTGCTTCACGTAGATCTCGTTGAGACGTTTCTTGAGATTCAAGATCTCCTGGGCATGAAGCATGATGTCGGTCGCTTGCCCCTGGAAGCCACCGGACGGCTGATGCAGCATGATGCGCGAGTTCGGGAGTGCGAACCGCATGTCCTTCTGGCCGGCAGCCAGCAGCAGCGATGCCATGGAGGCGGCTTGGCCGACGCATAGAGTGGAGACCGCCGGGCGGACAAATTGCATCGTGTCGTAGATCGCAAGCCCGGACGTCACGACGCCGCCTGGCGAGTTGATGTACATCGCGATCTCTTTCTTCGGATTGTCCGCTTCCAGGAACAGGAGCTGGGCGACCACGAGGGTCGACATCATATCCTCGACCGCACCGGTGATGAAGATGATGCGCTCCTTCAGCAGACGCGAGAAGATGTCGTAGGCGCGCTCGCCCCGGTTGGTCTGCTCGACCACCATGGGGACGAGGGTATTCATGTAGGTATCAACGGGGTCGCGCATGGAATCAACCTGCCTTAGATCGGCGGCTTGGGACCGTCGGCGCGAATCCGCCATGTTGCTTCAGAACCGCAACGCATTTGGTCACTCATTCATCAAAGATATAGCCGGAAACGCCGGCGACAAGCCGCTACAATCGACATTTCCCAGATAAAAGAGGCCGGCTGCGCTCATTGCTGTTTTTCACGCTGCAACCGCATCGCCCGAAAACGAGACACCAAAAATGGCCCTCGGAGACCGCCAGGGCCAGGATCTCAGCAGGCATTCTGCCGCTTCCCCGACCGTTCACATCTTAGCTGAGGGAGACCGCATTGGGATCAAGGCGAATCGTGCGTCTGAGCTGCGGGGACGGGAAGACGCGGCTCGGGCCTTATTCCGGAATCTCAGCCCGGGTTTCTCGCGCGCGCTTGGTCATCGAGGCGCATCGATGTGGTGAACGGTGGCTACTGGCCTGACATAATGAGCAGTGTGTCGTAGAGCTATCGCGGGAGCCATCCCCCCGGCGATTGAGCCGGAACGTGGGACGGTAGAAGCGGGCGTCTTGCACAGACAAGGCGGAATAGGGGCGTCACTCGGTCTTCCCGTCCGGGTGCACAACACAAGGGGATTAGCACGTACAGCGCCAGCATGAACATCATCCAAACAATGATGATGAACGCCACGATGCGTCACTTCCCCTGAAGATACTGGAGCGTCACTTCCCCAGCAGGGTCTGAGTGCGATCTTGTAATCTCTTGATCAAGGCGTCGGCACCGCCTGAGGCAATGATAGAGGTGAATTCGTCGCGTCGCATCGCGAGATCACTGATCGTTCCGTTGAGATAGACGTCGATCACCCGCCCGCCGCGGACCAAATAGTTTATGTGCACGGTCCGCCCGCCGGGTTGCAGCAGCTTCGTTTTGACGATTTCGCCGCCACCACGCGATTCCGGACTTGTCTGCGGATCGACGACGAAGCTTTCCCCCGAATAATTGCTTATCTGGCTCGCATAATCTGCGACGATGAAGCGCGTGAAGGCATCCCGGACCGCCGCCTGCTGTTCCGCCGAGAAGCTTCGCCAAGCCGGCCCCACCGCCAGCCGCGTCATCATCGCGAGGTCGAAGGCGGCGGTAATGGCAGGCGAAAAGCGCTTGTCGCGCTCACGCACAGTGAGCCGTCCAGCCTGCCGGATCGTCGGCATCAATTCCTGATAATACGTTTGGATGTGCGCGGCGGCAGCGCTCGGTGTCTGGGCGCGCAATGGGTTCGAACCGAGTAGCACCATTGCCATCATAACCGCGATCGAGGTCGCGGAGGGGCTCGGGACAAGCTTGAAATCCTTCATCGCAAGCGCTTCCACTCGTCCGGACAATTTCGGATTTAGCCAGCCGCCTTCTTCAATGTGCGGCGAGGCAATCGCCCGCACGATCTTGTCGAAAAGCGTTTTTTTTGGGACTCGATTGAGGCCGCGTGAAGCGGCGCCCGGTCACAAATTCGACAATGCATTGGTACAAATTTGCAAGGAGTTTTCGGGGCCGGGCCTTGTCCACGATCATCAGAGTGTATTGACCGAATTGCGATGCAAATGCGCAATACAATCGGTCCACAGCAATCCATACTAAAAAGTGGGGAATTTGCAACGACGGCCGCAATCACACGGCTGGTGCAGTTGTCCAAGCGCTATTCGTGGTCGGTGATCCTCGGGTTCTTGCTGCTGGTAATCGTTTCGCTCGGCTATTTCACGCGGCATTTCGCCATTACCATGGATAGCAACAAACTCTTGTCGAGTTCGCTGCCGTGGCGACAACAGGAGGTCATGCTCGATGCTGCGTTTCCGCAACGGATCGATCGAATCGTCGCCGTCATCGACGCGAAGACACCCGAAGCCGCCGACGATGCGGCTCTCGCGCTGGTGAATGGGCTTTCGTCTCGGTCGGACGTGATCCGCACCATCAGCCGTCTCGACGGCGAGGCGTTCTTTGAGCGGAACGGAATTCTCTTCCTCAGTGTCGACGAGGTACGCCGTGAAACCGCCGAGCTTATTTCCGCGCAGCCGTTCCTCGGGACGCTGGCCGCGGACCCGACACTGCGCGGCATCTTTCGCACCTTCTCCCAGTCGCTCGAAGGCGTGCGCCTGGAGAAAGCGAATCTGGAAGATCTTAGGCCGGGGATGGCGGCGGTCGCCGATGCCCTGGAACGCGTGGCGGAAGGAAAGGCCCCTGCCTTCTCTTGGCGCACGCTGATCACCGGGCGGACGCCGAAGCCCTCGGAGCTTCGTCGCTTCGTGAACATCCAGCCTGTCCTGGACTTCAATGACTTGCAGCCCGGAGGCAAGGCCACGGCGGTCATACGCGACGCGGCATCCAGGCTTGGGCTCACCCCCGAAAAAGGGGTGAAGGTGCGCCTGACCGGATCCGTCGCCCTGTCGGACGAGGAATTTGCCACCATCGCGGACGGCGCGGCCTTGAACGGCGCCGTGACATTGCTGCTCGTCGGCTTCGTGCTATGGCTCGCGCTGAAGAAGGCGCGCGTCATCCTGGCGGTGTTCGTGAGTCTCGTTTTCGGGCTGATTCTCACAGCAGCTGTCGGGCTGTGGCTGGTAGGAGCGCTGAACCCGATATCGGTCGCCTTCGCCGTGCTGTTCGTCGGATTGGGGGTTGATTTCGGCATCCAGTTCAGCGTGCGCTATCGGTCCGAACGCCATGCCTCCGGCGCAATGGATCGGGCCCTTCTGGCGACCGGCCGCGGCATGGCGGGACCGCTTCTGCTCGCCGCCGCTTCGATCGCGACCGCGTTCTACTCGTTCCTGCCGACCGCCTATCTCGGACTGTCCGAACTCGGGCTGATCGCCGGCACCGGAATAATCATCGCGTTTGTGACGACGGTTACCTTGCTTCCGGCCTTGCTCGCGGTGCTCAATCCATCCTCCGAGCAAAGCCCGATCGGCTATGCCGCGTTGGCGCCGCTGGATCGCTTTCTCGACAAGCAGCGCAACTGGATCGTCGGCGTGACCTTGGCGGCAACGGTTCTCGGCTTGCCGCTGCTTGCAGGTCTGCGCTTCGATTTCAATCCGCTCAACCTGCGGGCGCAGGACACCGAATCAATCGCAACGTTGCTCGAGTTGATGCACGATCCTGATAACAGCCCAAACACCATTGAAGTGCTCAAAAGCGATCTCGTCCAGGCCTCGGCTCTGGCGGCAAGGCTGCGCCAGTTGCCGGAAGTGGGCCGCGTGCTGACGCTGCAAAGTTTCGTTCCCGAGGATCAGGAGGCCAAGCTCGCTCTCATCGAAGATGCAAACTTTTTTCTGCAGAATACCCTCAACCCTGACCAGATCGATGGCGAACCGACGTCGGCCGAAACCGAAGCAGCGCTCGACAACCTGATTCATGATCTGTCTGACGCGGCGCGTGATCTCGACAGCCCCGCCGCCGTGCAGGCCCGCCGCTTGGCAAGTCTACTGGCTGCATTGGCGAAAGCGCCGCGCGCCACGCTGGACGAGGCTGGTCAGGCTCTGGTCGCGCCCTTGAAAACGACGCTGCGCCAAGTGAGACGTCTCCTGACCGCCGAGCCGGTGAGCATCGATATGCTTCCGCCTGCGCTGAAGAAAGCCTGGCTGTCCGCCGACGGCCGGGCCAGGGTCGAGGTGGCGCCCAAGGGAGACGGCAACGACAACGCAACCCTGCACCGCTTCATCACAGCGGTCCGCAGTGTCGACCCTGAGGCTACCGGAAAACCGATTTTCATCATCGAGGCCGCTGACACGATGATTAACGCATTTGTCCAGGCCGGCATCCTATCGGTGGGGTCGATCGCGCTGATCCTATTCATCGCGCTGCGCCGCTGGATTGATGTCGCGTTGACGCTGGTACCCCTACTGGTCGCCATCGTGGTCACGCTGGAGATCTGTGTGCTCATCGGCCTGCCGTTGAACTTCGCCAACATCATCGCACTGCCGCTTCTTCTGGGCGTCGGCGTCGCTTTCAAGATCTACTACATCATCGCGTGGCGCTCGGGCGAGACGAACTTCCTGCAATCGAGCCTTACGCGAGCCATCTTCTTCAGCGCCTGCACGACCGCCATCGCGTTCGGGAGCTTGTGGCTCTCGCATCACCCGGGCACATCGAGCATGGGCAAGCTGATGGGCCTGTCGCTGCTGACGACGCTTGCGGCCGCCGTCATCTTCCAGCCGGCCCTCCTGGCGACCCAGCAGCAGGCGCGCCTTCGTTCATGAGCGGCGAGAACCTTGCTAAAAATGCGGGGTGAGGCCAAAAAGCAACAGTTATTGCGAAGCGCAACTGGTACCCTACCGTGGGTCGAACTGATCGACGCGGTGCGCCAGGAGCCCCGCGCGTTTCCGCGTGCGTCGACCCTCGCGGCTTGTACGGAGACCCGACAAGGGATGAGTAAAGGACATGCGTCGCGTTCGAGATTGGCTCAAACGGACGATCGCGGTTGTAGTGCCGGTACTCGTAAGTGCATGCGCGGGCCTGCCGCGAGACGCGCCGCTACCGATCACTGATCCCCACGAGGAAATGAATCGTCAGGTGTTGGCGGCGAACCAAGAAGTATTGCGACCGATCTCACAAGGCATAAAAGCGGTAATACCGGGCCCCGTACACGACCGCTTGCATGATTTGAATTCGAATCTGAAGGAGCCGCGCATTTTCGTAAATAATGTAATGCAACTTCGGTTCGAAGCGGCCGCACATACCGCTGCCCGCTTTCTCGTGAATTCGACCGTTGGCATCGGCGGGCTCTACGATATCGCAAGCCATCACGGCTTGCCGCAGGAAAGCGGCGATTTCGGCCAGACTTTGTTTGTTTGGGGCGTCAGCGAGGGCCCATACGTGGTGCGACCCTATTTGGGCCCATCGACGATGCGCGATGCGGTCGGCTCGACGGTGGATATGTTCGGCAACCCGCTTGGTTGGCTGATAGGGACGCAAATAGCCGTAACCGTCGGCACCACAGGTTTGGATGCGGCGGACCGATTGGGCCAATTGAAAATGGCGGAAGACGCTTCCATCGATTTCTACAGCTTTATCCGTTCAGGTTATTACCAGACGCGGCGGGCGGAGCTGCGACAGTCGATCGGCCTGCCAGAAGTCGTCGCGTCACCGGCCACCACCGACCTTTACGACGATCCGGGTGATGTCAGCGCTACAATGACCGCCTCGGCGAACACGCAACGTTGAGCACATTGCTCTATCGCGTCTTCGCCTCGCTACGCTGGAGCAAATAGTGCCCTTCGATCCAATGCCAAACAAACAGGCCCGGAACACCCAAGGCCAACTCGCGAACTCTTTTTGATAAGGAAATGGCCAGCGCTGTGTCCGCCGGCAATCCGAACAGCGCCCCGAACAGGACAAAACTGCCCTCGAGGGCACCCAGTGCACCAGGCAGCATAAATGCTGCCGCGCGAACACCGGAACTGAGACTTTCCAGGATAAGTGCATCGACCACACTTAGAGGTTGCCCGAGACTCTGCATCACCAACCAAATTTCACCTGCGCCGGCAGCCCATCCGATCAGACGCAAAAGGTTGGCGCGCAACATGGCTGATCCGTCGCGGTATGTTGCCACGACCGCATCGTCAATCGCCGACGCGCTTTCGGCATACGCGGACAACCATTTTTCGCCGAGCAGGCGGCGAGCCAATTTCGCGAACCCGTCAAACAGACCGCGATGCTGCAGCAACACAAATGCCGTGATCGCCACAAAGAACACGCCGGTACCGATCAACACCGTACCCGCCAGAAGAAGCACGCTGCGCTCGGTCGAGCGCATCAGCAGCAGCCCGACTCCGGACAACACAAATATCAACTGGGTCGCTACACCGACCGTGGTGTCGACGACCATGCTGGCGGCCGCTTGCGCGCCCGGCACACCTTGCAGGTGGGCGAGGCGCACGCTTGCGATATCGCCGCCGATGCTGGCCACCGGCAACAGCGAATTGATGGATTCACGGATCCAACGAATCCAGATAACCGTGATGGCATCCGGACGACTTGAAGCCGGTAGCAGCTCGCGCCATGAGAGAGCGCTGAAAACCAAGGGGACAACGTGAAACAAGGTTATCGGGATGAGCCACCAACCGATAACCAACATGGCGTGCGCCACCTGCGCGGCGCCGCTGTCGATAATCAGGTAGACGGCCAGCAAGCAGCCGAGAAAAGCGGCGATGATCAGCGAAGTTTGAATGATTCGCTCCTTGTTGTAGGTGTCGCGATGGGGCATTACCGAAAGATGTTTTGACAGCCATTCATCTTCTTCTATCACATGTCTTCTCCATCCCAATTGGGAGGCAAGCGTCCATGCAGCCTAAGGATTCGCGCATCGCGGTACCGATAGCACCGAACCTCGTTTTGCTGCCCGCTGTCGCGCCGCTCGCGGCATCCAAGGTGCACGCGCATGATGATGAACTCAGCGTACTTGGCCTCGGCCTCGTTCGACGCACGGTCATGGCTGCACGTCGCGCCGGCTACGGCCGGATCTTTTTTCTAGCGCGCGATCATGCCGCGCCATCCGGTATCACGACGATCCCCAACTGGGAATCGCTTGCCGATGCGCTGGTTGGGTCGCAACCTGCGCCCCTGGTCATCGCTCCAGCAACGATTCTCTCGGAAACAAATTGGCTCGATAGATTGGCGGCGACGCAGATCGAACCCGACGCCTGGGCCGGAATACCGAACCGGATCGTCGTGCTGGCTGCAGCGGCCGTACCGGATGCGCTCGCGACGCTGCAGGCGGACGGCAGGGCCTACGATATAACAGTCGTTCAGGACCGGCTGACTCGTCCGTTCGGGCCCGCGTCAGTTCCCATCGAAATCGACCCGATCGTCGTGCTGACATTGGAGGACATTCGCGTTGCGGAACGACGCCTCTTGCACGGGCTGATCAAGGATACCGACGGGTTCATAGCACGGCACGTCGATCGACGCGTTTCTTTACAAATCTCTCGGCTTTTAGCGCCAACAGCCGTTACCCCAAATCAAGTCACACTGATCTCGGTTGCCATCGGGTTGTGCGCCGCGCCGTTTTTTCTGTCTGCATTTTGGGCTTGTCAAACCGTCGGGGGGCTACTGTTTCTGGCGCATTCGATCGTGGATGGATGCGACGGAGAGTTAGCCAGGCTGAAATTTCAGGAATCGCGATACGGAGGCGTTGTTGATTTCTGGGGGGACAATGTCGTCCACGTTGCCATTTTCGCATGCATGGCTATCGGGTGGGCGCTGTCTTCAGCTGCGACGTGGCCACTAGGGGTCGGTGCAGCGGCAATAGTCGGCACCCTGGGATCGGCCGGCTTCGTGTATTGGCGACAGATGCGCGCCAAAGACGGCAGCGGCCCACTTTTTACATCGGTTTCCGCCGCTCCCGATGACCGTCTGACTCGGATGCTCGATGCCGCGTCACGCCGCGACTTCATCTACCTTGTGCCTGTGCTTGGGCTGTTCGGCAAGGCGAACTTGCTTCTGCTCTTGGCCGCAGTGGGGGCACCGATATTCTTTTTCTCTCTGGTATTTCTTGCAGTGCGCGAACGGCTCCAAGCCACGCGGACGAAATCCCGCACCCTAATCGCCAAGCGATAGGCGAGCCCCGCCCGCCGCGCTCGACCGCTGAGCAAGGTCTATCAATCGAGCACACAAAACTGCCTGCTCCAGGTTGCCGTTCTTACCGGCCGTCACCGCGGCCCGGAAGTCCTCGGCGACGGCGACGAACCAGTCCTGGTGATGCGATCCTTCCGACAAGGAAGGTGGACAAGACCAGTGGCGCTCCCCCGAATTCGTTGTGAGGACGACCCGCTCGTTGATCGCATTGATGCGGCCTCGCTCGCCCTCGATTTCGATCGAGTTTGAACGCTCCCCGCCGGCCCATGTGAGATAGATGTGGCCGGTCCCGGACATCAGATCGAGAGCGACAGTCGCCGTGTCCTCGAGGGGCCACTCGTGGAAGCAGCGCTTCTCGAGCACTGCAGCGATAGCGCGGGGAGAACCGGCCCAGCACGCGATACAGTAGAACGCATGCCAGCCGTGATCGATCAGAATGCCACCGCCCGCTAACGTTGGATCGATCCGCCAGTTTATCCCGCCGTCGGGCGCGACGGCGATCGCAGGCTGAGTGCGCAAAGCCCGCCAACGGATGGCTCGAGCGGCACCGATCGCGCCGTCAGCGATCAACGCCGAAATCTTCAGGCAGATCGGCGCTTTGAGCCAATTGTGAACCGTGTAGACAACCCGTCCGGCGCGCGCCGAAGCCTCGGCTACGAACTGTGCATCCGCCAGACGCGTGACCAACGGTTTTTCACAAATGACGTGGAGACCGGCTTGTAATGCTTGTTTGATGAGCGCCGCATGGCTGCTTGGCGGTGTGCAGATGTCTACGAAATCGAGCGTTTCGCCAGATAACAGATCATCCACGCTTTGGTACCACCGCGCTTCGGGGCACGCTTGGAAAAAGGCGTGGCGGCGCGCCAAAAGCACATCGGTCGCTGCGACAATCCTCACATCATTGCGCGACTGCCACCCTGGCAAATGCCCGTTCGCGGCGACGTTTCCGAACCCGATAAACGCGCCTCGCAGCACGCGTCCCCGCCTCAGTCGAGCCCAAATTTACGCGCGATGGCAGCGAATGATTGATCAAGGATGTCGATGCCGCACCTCGCTTCATCCTCGCTGATGACGAGCGGCGGGTTGATACGAATGACCTGCGAATACGACATCGTGACAAGGCCGCGTTCCAACGCCTCGTGGAAAAGAGTCCGGGTGATGGTCTTATCCAGGGGCACCTTGGTCGCGCGATCGGCAACCAATTCGACGCCAATCATCAGACCGCGGCCGCGCACGTCTCCGATAAACCGGTATTTTTCCTGCAGCTCTTTCAGCGCGGCAAGCATCAGCGCTCCGACTCGAGCGGAATTTTCAACGAGCTTTTCGGCGAGAATGATTTCCACGGCGCCCAGACCGGCGGCGGCGGCAAGCGGATTCCCGCCGTAGCTGGACGAACTCCCGCTCGACTCGCCGAACGGTTTCGCGGACATACGATCCAACGACGAGGCGACGCCACTCAGTGGAAAGCCGCCGCCGATCCCCTTGCCGATCGTCATGATGTCGGGCTTGAGATCGAATTGTTCACAGGCCCACATTGTTCCGGTTCGACCGAAGCCGGTCAGGATTTCATCTGCGATGAGAAGCGCGCCGAATTCATCCGCGATTTCTCGCACGGCGTGAACAAAATCGTCGGGCGGGATGACGTTGCCAGCCGTGCCTTGCATCGGCTCCAGGATTATCGCCGCAACCTCGCCTTGGGTATCGTTTTTCATGACGTTGCGCAGGTGCTCCGCGCAGGCAAGTCCGCAGGACGGATACTCAAGCTTCCAGGGACAACGATAACAATTGGCGTAAGGAGACAGATGCATCCCTGGAGGAAAGGGACCTTGGTGATTTCGGTAACTGCCGCCGAGGAGGCCGATGACGCCTGCGGTCTTGCCGTGATGACCGCCCCAAAAGCCCACAAATTCGAATTTTTTGGTAACCGACTTGGCGAGACGGAACGCGGCCTCGACCGCCTCCGAACCGCCCGAGTACAGTTGGACGTGCGTGATGCCTTCGGGCAGCAGCTCGCTGACTAAATTGATAAACCGTGCTCGGGTCTCGGTCCCGAAGCTGCCGAAGGTAAAACGACCGAGTTGTTCGCTGAGGCGTTTGACATAGTGAGGATGACAGTGGCCGACGCTGCCAATCGCGACACCGGCGATGAAATCCAGGTATTCATTCCCATCGACGTCGACGATGGTACAGCCGCGAGCGTGGTCCACGACGATCTGCGAGTAGAGTGCAATCGATTGCAGGCCGGGAGCCATTGCTTCAGCCTCGCGATCGAAAACCGTCTTCGATTTGGGGCCGGGCACAACGCGGCGCTGGCCGATGCGACGTTGGGCACTGTCCCGTGACACGGCTGCGTCGCCAGGCGACGTGACGTCGTCCATGGATTAGCTCCTGGTCGCGGCCACGACGCGCGGGCACCGATGAAAGCGCTCGGTCAGATGGTCCGCAATCGCGTGTGCAGCGCGATCGCGATATCGCGCATAACTTGGCCAGGCGTTGATGTCGACGATCACCGGTTCGCCGTTAGGCTGGATGATGGCGTCGCCACCAAAAATGTCGAGGCCCAACGCGGCTGCAGCGCCGAATGCCGCTCGGCGCAAACCCAAAACCTCGAATGAATAGCCCAGCATGCCTTTGTCGCGATGATAGAACCATTCGAACCAATTGGAGTCCACCGGGCCCGTAGCATTTCTCACCCCGTAGAATTTGACTAGATCGCCCGGCACGTGTTCCTGCGCAACAACGAAGGGGATGCCGCGCTTGGCAAATCCGTGCAGCGCCTCCTGCCAACCCTCCTCGGAAGCAGCGTACATGACATCGCGAGCTTCCGTCGCATGGAAATCGTAGCGCTTGACCCACGCTGCGGTCGGAGAGCGCGGCTTGTTCGCGTCACTGGCGACGATCTGGCTGGCGGGTGCGGAAACACGATGCCGGGCGAGGAGCTCGACCATGCGATGGCGATACGTGTTGCGAATTGCATTCGGCGAATTGACTATGACAGAGCCCGTCTTCTCCGCGTTACTAAGCCGATCAAGTATCGGACCGCGCTCGCACATCACGAATATATTCGCGAAATGGGTATCGAACTCAGCATCAGGCGTAACGAGCTCGACGTCGAAGCCCCGCGCCGCCAAAGCCCCACCGACGCTTTCCAAAATTGCGCGGTCGTCGTCGATCCGTCCCGGCGAGTGCGCCGGTTCGCGGTAAATGCCCCAACAGGTCCTAGCCGCGTTCATGCGCCTCCACAATCTCCGCGTTCAAGACCGAATTCCGCGGCCTCGGCCGCTGCAATGTCGCGTGCCCTATCAATGTCGAACACGCAAGGCAGCACGATGCCGCAAACCGGCTGGTGCTCGGCGACCAGCCAGCCGAGATAGTCGCGAAGCCGGGCGAAACTGGTCGTGGGTTCCGCTGGCCGCTGCGCTGGGAACCAATACAGGCCGGCGGTCACATGGGTACCATGAGTGCCCCCGAGCTGCCGAATTCGGCCGTCGGCGGCGTCGAACGTGGCCCACAGGGGATTTTCGCCGTCGACATGGTTGCTGAGACCGAGCGCAACGGCATTGCTTGCGAGGTCTGCTGCCGATTTTACAAAGGTGCAAAAGTCGCCGGCGGGCATAACGGCGTCGATCGTCGTAATCACTGCGGGCGTGCCGACGAGTCGGTTGGCGACAACCTGGAAACTCGCGTAGGACGACGGCGTCGTGCGCACAATCAAGTCGAAGTCGAAATCTTCGGCATGGTCGCCGAGCCATTGCCGGCAATCATCGCTTGTGTCGTTGATGATGATCGTCAATCGTCGAATCCCGACAGCCCGAAAGCGATCAAGCGTCAGGTCAATGAGGGGACGGCCGGCGACCGGCACCATCGGTTTGCTGACGCGATACCCGTCGGCCCGCAACCGGGTCCCGTGTCCTGCGGCGATGATGCCTCCCTGGATGATCGAACCAGATGATATCTCGGTCATGTCAAGATCTTCATGAGATCGCGCAGGTCCGCCACTGCATGTTCAACGGGCGGCTCGGCGCAGGCCTGAGCTTCGGCGGCGCGGATACCCTGAGGCGTCATCCAAATGAAGCGCATGCCGGTGCGTCGAGCGCCCTCGCGGTCGCGGCGCAATGAATCGCCCACGAACACGGTTGTTTCCGGCGTCGCGTGAAGCGACTCGAGGGCCACGCGAAAAATCGCGGGATCGGGCTTTTTGGCACCAACGCAGTGGCTATCCACCAAAACTGCAAAGAGTGGTGCCAGACCAGCACCGCGACACACCGCTTCCAGATTACCATAGAAATTTGACACGATGCCGAGTCGATAGCGTTCTTTTAATGCCTGCAACACGGGCCGATTGCCGGCGAAAGTGGCCGACGCTTCTGACAAGAAACGCGACGCTACGCGCATACTGCGATTGCCGTCGCTGCCAGCTTTGCCGGCTCTGATGCCGCGACGCACCAGCTCGGCTTCGAGGTTGGCGACCAATGCATGCACCGTTCCCGAAAGGTCGGTCGCGGGTGCCAAGCTTCCAACCAGTCGATCGTCGGCAGCGAAGAAACTGGACTCGAAAGTATCGGCAGTCAGATCGAGTCCTTCAGCGCGGTAGAATGAAAAAAAGCGTTCCTTCCATGGGACGCCATCAGCGTCGAGTGTGCCGCCAAAATCGAACAGTAGCGTTTCGATCGGCTCCTTCATGCGCGATAAGTCCGCAGGTCGAGCCGACTATCTTTCACCACGAGCTTTGCGTCGCCTGCCGCCTTCCGTTGGGAGAGGGAAACTACGCCCATCGATGAAGGCATTACAGGCATCAAGCGCAATACTGTCGCGCAATTGCCGCGGCGGACTTTTCATGTAATAGGCGGACGGCGCTACTAACGGGCCGCCCTCGCAACGTTCCAACGCCAGCTTCACGCACCGGATCGCATCGATGACGACGCCGGCGCTGTTTGGCGAATCCTCGACCGAAAGTCGCATCTCCAGTTCAATCGGCCCCCCTCCGAAGCCGCGGCCCTCAATACGGATGAAGCAGACCTTGTTGTCCCGCTGCCACGGCACGTAGTCGGAGGGTCCAACATGGATGTCACGCGCCTCGAGTGGTTCATCGAGCTGCGATTGGACGGATTCAGTCTTGGAGATTTTTTTCGACTTGAGGCGAGTTCGCTCAAGCATGTTGAGGAAGTCGCTATTGCCCCCAGTGTTGAGCTGATAAGTCCGATCGATGCCAACTCCTCGGTCGGAGAAAAGTCGAACCAATGCACGGTGTATGATAGTCGCACCAACCTGGCTCTTGATATCGTCGCCGATGATAGGGACTCCGGCGTCCCGAAATTGCTGCGCCCAATAAGGGTCGGAGGCGAGGAATACGGGAACACAATTAATCATGGCAACCCGGGCATCGAGGCAGGCCCGCGCGTAATGCTTGACCGCTTGTTCCGACCCTACTGGCAGATAGCACAGCAAAACTTCGGCGCCTGAATCACGCAGCACGGTCGCGATATCTGTCGGTTCGAGATCGACGGGACGAAAGGCGGCATCGTCGGGATAATCGGCCATGTGCGCGGCAATGCCATCGAGGACCGGACCTGCCTGCACTACGACGTTCGACACCGGCAGAGCGCTTCGAAAGATGCGGGTGCAGTTTGGCTTTGCGAAGATCGCCTCCTCGAGCGGCCGGCCGACCTTGCGACGGTCTACGTCAAACGCCGCGACGAACTCGACATCCCCGCAGCGAAAACCGCCGATGGAATGTCGCATAACACCGTCGAGTGCAGTGCCTTGGCGATCGCGGTAGTATTCGACACCTTGCACCAAGGCACTGGCACAATTGCCGACGCCGGCAATGGCTACTTTAATCTTATTTCGTACCGGCATGGCACTCCTCACATTGCCCAGGTCACAAATGATCTATTGAACCCCAATTGGAATTGGCTATTCAGGCCGGCCGAGATCGTATTGTACAATGATAGAAACGACACAATCCGCGCCGCTGCTAGGCACGCAACTCCTCCATTTAGCAAAGAGAATATCGCGGCGCGGACGGATGGCAAACAAGGCGGCACAGAGAAGGGTTGCGATTTGGTTACGGCGGTCGGTCAGGTCGGTTTAGAGAAAGAGAGAAGCAGCCCTGATAGGAACAAGCTATTGAATCAAGTAAGGTTTTTACGTTCACCCCGAGAAATTCGGCCAACGCCGACGTTCATCGTACGGATCGACTCTGATTCGCTTGTCAAGCTCCGAGTCATAGCGACTCAGGTAGCATTAGGCTCGGCGGGCGAAGCCCAACAATCAGGTAACGCACCGTCCAACTCTCGTGCTGATCAGCTTATAAAGTCGGTGTATGGGCGAGGCCCGGCTTCCAGATTGATTGGCCGAGGACGGGCATGCCTCCCTCGAAGAACTCTGCAGTCTCCAAACTCATCACTCACGGCTTTTTGGGGGCCAAAGTAGCTAATGTGCGACGCCGGCCATTTTTGGACCTTATAGTAGCGCGATAAATCGGGGGGCTGGTCTTCAATGTCGAATCCCATGCCGGTCGTCGCCGTTACCTCGCTTTTGCTCGAGGCTCGCATCGCTGTGGGGCCAGGCGTATCGGTCATCTGCGGCCAAGCCTCGCAGCTCGTTACGTCCCTGCAGGCAGCGATAGAGCGTGGTGCATTGGGTGTTATCAGTTTTGGAGTTGCCGGTGGTCTAGTGCCCCATCTCGCTCCTGGAGACTGGGTGATCGGGTCAGGAGTGAGGACCGGTGACGAGCGCTATCCGGCAGATCCAAGATGGTCGCGTCGCTTGCTCGAGGCAATTCCCGGTTCTGTTCACGCGGAAATCGCCGGGGCGGATGCTCCAATCGCCTCTTCCTCGGACAAGATCCGACTACATGGGCTCACAGGCGCAGTGGCGGTCGACATGGAGTCCCATATCGCGGGCAAGGTCGCCAATCTACACAATATTCCATTTGCCGTTTGTCGCACGGTTATTGACGCGCTGGATCGGGACCTGCCGCCAGCCGCGGTAATCGAATTGCGGCACGACGGTACCCCCGACCTATTGGCAATTTCGCGCTCGGTTACGCGTTATCCGAATCAGATCTCGGCACTCGTGCGCACTGCAGTCGATGCCTGGACCGCCCGCAAGGCTCTGCGCTTGGGCCGGGGCCTGCTGGGCATGGGGCTTAGTTGCCCTTATTTCAATGAGCCGACTTCCGCGCTAGCCGGAGCGGATGTTTTCGCTGCGACGCAGTTGCGCTCCGTGGGATGTTGAATGTGCGGCATGGTGCCGCCCAATTCGTATGCTGGACGAACAAAATCAATTTGCAACGCAATCCGCACAAGCCCAACTTGCAGCGGAGCCGCTGGGATCCCGGGCCCTAAAGCGTGATGACTCTAGGTTAGCGCGTATCCTGAGTTTCTGAAGTAGTTGGCACATTCCTGGTGGGTGAATGTGCCCAGAAGCTGACCGATTGCCGCGCAGACAGCCTCGACGGTTCGCGCGGCGGCCTTGCGCAGGAGATGTTTGAGTTTGGCGAAGGCCTGTTCGATCGGGTTCAGGTCGGGTGAGTATTTCGGCAGGAAAAGGAGCTTGGCGCCGGCGGCGCGGATGAGGCGGCCTACAGCTTTGCCTTTGTGACACAACGCGGAGCAATCCGCTGCGGAGCTGGTGGAGCGAAGGGCGGAGCAGAAACGTGTCGAGCATTTGCGCCTCGCTGGCTATCTGTGGCTGTGGAAGCCCGGTCATCGACCGGTCGGAAAAGCGAAGGGGACGGTCCACAACAAGACGCAACTCATTCGCGATGCGATAGCGTTAGCGGCGGACAAAATCGGTAATTTCCTGTACTCGCATGAGACGTTATCGATGTGGAGCCGACGCAGTGGTGGCTCGGGCCGCCCACGCGGCTCGGGCGTTTTGTTTGCGGGAATGGTGGTGGTACGGTTTGACAGCGCGGCAGAAACGCTAAGCGTGCCAATGCGCGCTTTAGCGGCGGTTTGACAGCGTAAGTGCTTGAATGCGCTCGAAACGATTACAACGCCGCGAGTTCATCACGCTACTCGGCGGCGCTGTGGCATGGCCGGCCGCGGCGCGCGCGCAGCAGCAGGCGATGCCGGTGATCGGATTTCTCAGTTCGAGCTCGCCTGACGAAACCGTTGGGCGCAAAGGCGCTTTGCGAAGCTGATGCCGAGCCGCTTGGTACCGATATCATTCATTCGGTTCTCAACCCGATCGATCGCTTGACTGGCGCCATTCATATTTACGGTGGCGACTTTTTTGCCGCTGAACGCAGTGAGTGGGACTCGAGGAGCATCTGTCCGACGGCGAGAGAACGCGACGAGTGTTCGAGGAAGCAAACGCTCGGTTCGAAGCGACCAAACATCTCCGGGCAAACTAAATGGCGACGATGCCGGTGCCCACGCCCGGCTAATGGCCGTTTATGGCATGTCGCGTCGTTTCGCTGCCGTGAAAAAGTTGGACGTAAAGCAGACATTCCGCAGCCGTCGTCAACGGGCCCATCCGGCGAAAAAGACCCCCAGCGGACATGAGAGGCCGCTTTTGCTGCGATGCGCCGCCTCCGACCTGCTATACTCCGTCCGTGATCCTTGGCCTTGGGGTCAGCCCCATGAGGCGGCGGGACTTCATCACTCTACTCTGCGGCGCGACAGCCGCGTGGCCTCTTGCGGCGAGGGCGCAGCAGGGCGGTCGCGGGCGGCGGATCGTTGCGCTGATGTCGATGGCCGCCGACGACCCGGAAGCGCAGCCGCGTGTCGCCGCGTTCGAAAGCGGACTGCGGGAGCTGGGGTGGCTGGATGGACGCGACCTGCGGATCGAGTATCGCTGGGTGGCGAGCGACGGCGATCTCTTGCGCCGCAAGTTGTCCGACGGGACAATGCCGTAGGATGTCAATCCACCTTCTCGCGCGAAGAAGCCGTAGGGATAAATCGCGGGGAGCCGATGGCGAGCAGCCAAGTCCATAATCACACGCCGATGTACCAGCGTGTTGGGACTCGGCAGAATGATCATGCCGCCGTTGGGCTCGCGAGCGAACATTTCGATAGCACGCTCGAATTCTGCTGCATCGCGTCCGCCAACAATTGTGAACGGCATCGAGAAGGCTGGCATAACGGCCTGGATGGCACCCAACATTCCCATCTCGGAAGGGGAAGCGAGATCACGCACCCCATTGAAGATGTGGAGTTGCAGCCCGAGCGAGAGTGCCGTCTCGCGTGCATTTCTCGTCAGGGAGTCGGCATTAGGGTTGTTCGGATTCACCAGCACGGCCCCGACAGACACTTTGGGGATTGAGTTTTGTTACACCGTCCCCCCTCTTTTTTGATCGCAGGAGATCATGGCGACATCGAGCAAAGTGCCTGCAATTCCACCGCTTTTTAAGGCTGATGCCGCGGCGTTTGAGCCGGAAGTTTCCTGGTGTCCCGAACAGCGCAAGAGCGTGGGCAGGCGCTCGGTGTAGAGCTGAACATGCAGCGGTCCCATAGATGGCCCGGAGGTCCGGGCCACTCGGGCCATCTATGGCGAGCCTATACCCTGGCCAGGGGACCGCATGCCCACGGAGCTACGGCAGGGGACATCTATGGGGACGGCCAGCTTGGGGAATCCTGTTAGCTAAAGCGCCGCTACCTCGTGCTACGCAGCCTTCTTCGTCCAAGGCAAACTGATTTTGGTGCGCTCGACATTGCGGCGATAAAAGACGCGCTGTCGGGTCTGGAGAGGCATGTCAATCATCGCCCAGTCTCGGTGGAGCCCGAAATTCCACCGCTTTTTAAGGCTGATGCCGCGGCGTTTGAGCCGGAAGTTTCCTGGTGTCCCGAACAGCGCAAGAGCGCGCGGCTTCGAGGCTGAGCTTTAAATCGACGATTGTGTGATCTCCATCACAAAAGTCGGGGCCAAGGTCAGGCATACGGCTTGAAGTCCCTTCGAGCACGAGGAGGGTTTTGAATGCGCACGATCAGTCTGTATGCGATTGTTGCCGCTATGGTCGCAATCGGCGTAACAGTATGGGCGGGGGCGGCCAGTACGCCTGTCGCCCCTCCGGTAGGTCAGGGCGTTGATCCGTCCCAAATGATGACGAACGCAAGAGGGCTCGCTACTGCGGAGCTTGTCGACTTCACGTTCGTCTTTCATTGACCCCAGTCCGCGAGGCAAACTCAATGGCCGCTCGGGAGCTTAGCTGAGCGGCCTCTCCTCACATCATCTAAGCACAAGGCCAATGTGAACTAGTTCACATAGGCATCGCACATCTGCGCGTAACGCCGATAGCGGGAAATGAGCTAAAGAGCACTGGGGTCAGGGAATGAAAGCGTTGGTGGCAGCGTTTGCCCTACTTTGCCTGTCGAGTACCGTCCTAGCTCACGACATATACAGCAATCTCCGTGATAGGGCTGGACATCTATGCTGTAGTGGACGGGACTGTAGGCCCGTGCAGGTTACAGTGCTGCCGGATGGTAATTACTATTTACC